>OHCF01000441.1_pt1 | contig 23628 bp, 25 predicted proteins | sample 1577511 | NCBI WGS metagenome assembly OHCF01 (sample SAMEA3879568, study PRJEB24766) | human gut metagenome | biome: human-associated habitat; feature: feces | place: USA | collected 1985/1987 | reverse complement strand
GCGCGGCAGCTGCCGGACACGACAAAGCTGCCGGAGAGCAGCCGCTCGCCCGGCTTTTTGACGATCTCATCGGCCTCGCCGGTGACGAGCGCCTCGTTGACGCGGCATTCACCCGCCGCGACGACGGCGTCCGCCGGGATCTGGTCGCCGGGGGAAAAGACGGCGATATCGTCCCGCACGAGCTGGGCCGCGTCCAGCTCGACGGTCTGCCCGTCCCGCACGGCGCGGCATTTCGGCGCGGCCATGATCTTCAGCCCGTCGACCTTTTTCTTCACCCGCAGATCCTGCACGATGCCGATGAACATATTGCAGAACACGGGGCCGAGGAACGTCAAATTCAGCCACTGCCGCACGGCGATCACACAGCCTGCCAGCAGGAAGAACAGGAAGTTAAAGTACGTAAAAACGTTTTTTGCGATGATCTCCCGGACCGACGCGCCGGGAGACTCCACCGGCGCGTTGCCCCAGCCGCCGTCCAGCCGCTCCTGCGCCTGCGCGGCGCTTAAGCCCGTCTCGGCGTCCGACTCCAAAACGGGGATCTCCTGCCGCTGCGGCCCGTCCGGCTCCTTCGGTTTTCGTTTCAGGAATGACGCTGCCACAAATGCCGTCCTCCTCCAAGTAGTTGCTGATATCATATCACATCTGCGGCAAAATTTATCAACAAACTGTATATTTTCAGAAAATCGTAAGAAATCATGCACCGGACGGGGAAATTCCGATACCGCCCATACTGCTTGCGGAAAAAGATCAGCATTTGATCGTGATTGCTCTTGTAATCAGCAAGTACGTTCGCTTGCCTTACATATGGAGACGTCCGTTCGGATGCGGGAAAGCGCGCGATAGGGAAAGGGAAGTTCTGGCGGAAGGACGTCTGGCGAGGATGGAGAAACAGAACGCTTCTTTCAGATTCCTGTTTCTTCACCTCTTGCTTCGTCGTGCGTCGCTGGAGCGGAAAATCCGCAGTGTTATCCGAATAACGTGTTTTACTTGAAATTATTTGCGGATTGGGTATAATGGAATGGATAAAACCGGTAGCCGGGGAGGCAGCTATGGAATACTATGCGAAATCCGAAAATCTGCAGGGGCATCAGGAAACTGTGAAGGAGCATTTACGAAAGGTCTCTGCGCTTGCGCGGGAGTACGGGGAGGCACTTGGCCTTGCAGATGCCGCAGGACTGGAAGGACTGGTACATGATTTTGGAAAGTATACCAAGGCGTTTCAGGATGTGTGGAAAGGCAAACGAACAGGCGTTGACCATGCGATAAGCGGGGCCTGCTTTCTGGAATGCTGCTATAGGGGGAGACCCGGCAGCCGTCCTGTGATAGAGGCGGTCAATGGACACCATGCCGGTCTTGTGGCCTACGATATGATAAAGGCGGAGCTGCACGCGATTGCAGATGATCGTAAGCAAGCCCACGGAAACGCCGGAAAAACGCCCTCGATTGAAAACGCAGCGCAGCTGAAAGAGGCAAACGCCGCGTTTCAAAAGGATTTTCCTGATTTCAGACTGCCAAAGCTTCCGATACCTCCTGCCGATGAACTGGAATCCATGCTGTATACCAGATTGCTGTTTTCCTGTCTGGTGGATGCAGACTACACGGCCTCTGCAATGAATGACGACAGTACATACCTTGATCGTGCGGAGGACTGCTATTTTGACCCGCAGGCGCTTCTGGAAACACTGTACGCCTATTGCGGCAGCATCCGGCAAGCCTCCACTGCGGACAAAATCCTGAATCAGTACCGGGATCAGGTCTTTGAACAGTGTGGGAAGATGGGTGATAAGCCGGAGGGATTATATACGCTGACGGCGCCTACCGGAACCGGAAAAACGCTGGCGCTGCTGCACTTTGCGCTGCGGCACTGCCTGAAGCATGGGAAAAAGCGGATCATTATTGTCCTCCCGTTTTTGACGTTGGCGGAACAGAATGCAGATACGTATGCTAAAATCATTCCAAACGTACTGGTCGACCATAGCCAAAGTGATTTACCGGAGGAGGCCCGGGAGCTGGCCGCCAGATGGAGCGCTCCGGTCATCATCACCACGTCTGTCCGTTTTTTTGAAGCTCTGTTTTCAGACCGCCCGACCGTCTGCCGAAAGCTCCACAACATTGCAGGCAGCGTTGTGGTATTTGACGAGGCCCAGAGCCTGCCTGCCAGTCTGACCTCCGCCACGCTCCGCGCAGTGAATGCGCTGTGCAGCCGCTATCACACGACCATGGTATTCTCCACAGCGACGCAGCCGGATTTTGCCGCGCGAAAGGATCTGAATTGGACGCCCTGTGAGATCCTTCCGGAGCACAGAAAATTGTTCGAGGCTCTGAAGCGGGTGAATGTGGAATGGCGGATCGGGAATGAAACGCCCCTCGAAGCCATTGCGGAGGAAATGGCGGGCTGTGCGCGGGTCTGCGCCATCGTCAACCTGCGCCGTCACGCCCGGCAGATCGCTGACGTACTGTCACGGCTTTGCCCCGAAGACACGGTTTTCTTTCTTACCACGGACCTGTGCCCCGCGCACCGGAGCCGGCAAATTGAGATCATCCGTCAGCGGCTGAAGCAGAAGCTGCCCTGCCGGGTCGTGGCGACCCAGTGCATCGAGGCTGGGGTAGACCTTGACTTTGAAACGCTGTATCGCGCGCTGGCTCCGCTGGATTCCATCATTCAGGCTGCCGGACGCTGCAACCGGAACGGCTGCGATTCTATGGGGCAAGTGATCGTATTTCGCCCGGAGGACAGCCGTATACCGTATCCTGACGACTGGTACAACAATGCTGCGGTCACAGTACAGGAAATGAATCCGCCGTTTTCCATCCATGACCCGGAGAACATCCGGGAATACTACCGGCGGCTGTTTGATGGAACGGTCGATAAACCGGAGCTGACGAAGGCAATCGACGCACGGGCCTTTGCAGAAACGGCGGCGCAATACAAGCTGATCGCCAGCGCCGGTGCGCAGGTCATTGTTCCCTACGCCGCAGAGCGGAAGCTGTATGAACAGACCGCGAAGCAGCTGCGAACGCAGGGCGTCACAGGCGCGCTGCTGAAGCAGGCGGCGCCGATCACCCTGACCTGTTTTGCAAAAAATCTGGCCCTGTATGCCGAGCAGATTCCGTTTGCCCGCCGGGGCAGAGAACAGTCTGCCGAACAGGCCGCAGGCAGCAATGTCTATCTGCTGTGCCCGCAGTATGAGGACCTGTATTCGGAGCAGCTGGGCCTGCATTTTCCGCAGGAAGAACGATTTGATTCTATATTTTGAAAAAAGCACACTGGTTGTCCGGATTATTGGACAGCTGGTGTGCTATTCTATTTTTGGAAAAAACTATTGACATCCATTTCACGGTTTATTATACTATACATGACAGCTTACACTAAGCTGATGAGTAGAAATAGGTATAGTATTATTTGAATGCTCTGCCCGTAATCCGGAGCAGAGCGAACAAATCATGGAGGTGAACATTATTTGAAAGAAATCACAATCGAGGTCTGGGGAGATTTCGCTGCTTTCAATGCTCCATACAGCAAAGTCGAGCGGCTGACCTACCCCTTTCCAACCCCATCAGCCGCCAGAGGGATTTTTTCTGCAATTTATCTAAAAAAACGGGAGTTCCGCTGGCAGATCAACCGCATTGAGGTATTGAACCCCATCCGCTATATCAGCTTCAAGCGCAACGAGGTCAAATGTACCGTCGGTTCGGAGCCGATCTCCACCGAGGAGGAGCGAACGCAGCGGCAGACGACGGCGCTGCAGGACGTCCGCTACCGGATCGCGGCGTCGATCATTCCCCGCCCGGCTTTTGCGGGAAAAGAGCTCCAACTGTACGAGCAGGCGCTGCGGCGCATCCGAACAGGAAAATGTTTCCATCAGCCGGAGCTTGGAATGCGCGAGTTTGTCTGCTATTTTGAGGAGAGCGACGGGACGCGTTCGCCTATCCAGCAGTCGATGGACGCAGGGCTGATGGTCTACGACCTGTTTGCGCCGGATGATGTGGAGGTCACGAAAAAGACGAAAATCAAAATGTCCCTGTTCCACGCGGTCATGGAGAACGGCGTGATTCTGATCCCGCCCTATGACAGTCCGGAGGTTCTGAAGGGGGAAGGCCTATGCTGAAAGCACTATATGACTACGGAGTACGCCGCCAGCTGGCTTTGCCGCCGGGATTCGCGGGGAAAACCATGAAGGCATATATTTCCCTCTCTGAAAGCGATGACCATGTCAGCGTCTATCTGGGGGAAGACGAGCCTGTTCCGTGCCCGGATATCGGCAGTCTGGCCAACGGCAAGGATAAGAGCAATGTTCTTGCAGAGAAGCGCTCCGTCGTCATTCCCGAGGAGCCCGGAAGCAAAAGCACATTCTTTTTGGAGGCACTCCGCAGCGCGGCAGAGGAAGAACCGCAGCTAAAGGTCTGCGTCCGTGCACTGGAAACGCCTGAACTTGCGGCGGCCGTTCGCGCAGAGCTGGATCGGGCCAAAATCAAGCCGGGAGATCGGATCTCATTTCGGGTCAACGGGCAGTCTATCCTGCAATCGGAAAAACTTCGTACATGGTGGAAGTCCTACCGAAAGCAGTTTTCTGCAGCGGACGAACGCCCATCCGCCCTGTGCCTGATCACCGGCGAACCGACGGTTCCCATGACGACGACCACGCCGATACAGGGCCTGCGAGTCGTCGGAGGGCACGCGAGCGGGGATGCGCTGATTTGCTTTGACAAGACGGCATTTTGCTCCTATAACCAGAAAAAAGCGGCGAACGCACCTGTTTCGGAAGAGGCTTTCAGCGTCGTGAAGGCTGCGCTGGATGATCTTTTGAAGGATGCGCCGATCCTTGCAGGGATGAAATTTGTCCACTGGTTTGACCGCGAGATTCCACAGGAGGATGATCCGCTTTATACTGTGGACTTTGGTTATGATCTGCCGGAGGATGAAACGGACGAGGAAGCAGAGCCGGAAGCCGCCGTCAACGAGCTGACAGCGCGAAATCAGGCGAATCAAATTCCGGAAAGCGTCTATTCCGGGCAGCCTGTTCCCGATTTGGACAACGTATCCTACTATATTCTGCTGCTGTCCGGCGCAAACAGCCGCGTTATGATCCGCAGATATGACAGAGGCAGCTATCCGGATCTTCGCCGCAATCTGGGACAATGGTATGCCGATCTGGCACTGACCAATCAGGGCGGTACCGGAAACATCAGGCCTGTGAAGCTGGCCGCTCGTCTGCTTCGTCTTTTAAAATTCCAGAAAACCGACAGCCGACCCTTTGAGCGGCTGTCAAAGGAGCTGGCCGGGATCACCCCGGCGGTCGTGCAGGCGATTTTGTCAGGAGGCCGCCTGCCGGATGCCGTCGCGGCAAAGGCGCTGGCCTATATTCGCTCGGAGCTGCTGTCGAACGACGACAGCGACACGCGAAGCACCCTGCCCAACAGTCTGGCCTGCCAATGGCTGAAGGTCTGGCTGCTCCGGAAAAATCGAATCCATCATCAGGAGGGAACAATTTTGGAAGCATACAATCTGCATCTTCGCAATGCCGCATATCACTGCGGCGGATTGATGGCCGTATATGCGGCGATCCAGAGGACGGCCATGCCGGACGTCAATACCGGCATTGTGGAGCGGTACTACGCCTCCGCCATTCAGATGCCCGCGCTGGTCATCGGCCAGCTCAGCAGCCGCTCAAATCACCATCTGGAAAAGATCGAAAACGGATGGCTCGCCGATAAATACCGCGAGAAGCTGCAGGAAATTTCCGTCGCGCTGGGGACGTCCATTCCTGCTACGCTGAATCTGGAACAGCAGTCCTATTTTGCGCTGGGCTACTATCAGATGGGCGCGAAGCTCAATCAGGAGAGAAACAGAAACGTCGCCGCCGCCAAAGAAAAGACCGGCGCGGCAGAAGAATAAGAGGAGGAGTATCTTATGGCAATTCAGAACCGATATGAGTTCATGTATTACGTTGCGTGCACAAATTGTAACCCGAACGGAGACCCGGACATGGGCAATATGCCCCGGCTCGATCCGCAGACCATGCAGGGCTTCATCACCGACGCTGCAACCAAGCGCCGCATTCGAAATTACGTGGAGCTGGCCCATCAGGGCGAGCCCGGCATGAACATCATCATCCAGCAGGCAACCAACATCAACCGCCATATCGCGGAGGCCAAGCGGGCAGCCGGTGTTGAAGACTGCGCAAAGGCAAAGGAAGCCGTTTACGCGGGCAGAAAAAAGGCCTGTGAGCTGTTCTACGATGTACGTACCTTCGGCGCAGTCATGTCCACAGGCCCCAACGCGGGGCAGGTGCGCGGGCCGGTGCAGATCACCTACGGAAAAAGTCTGGACGCCGTTCTTCCGCTGGACATTTCCATCACCCGTATGGCGGTCGCCGACAAGGTAAAGGATGGCGCTACAGTAGAGGATTACGCGGCATGGGAGCAGGAGCAGCCGGAGGACAAGCTTCGCACAATGGGCCGCAAGCAGATCATCCCCTTCGGCCTGTATGAGGTTCGCGGCTTCGTCAGCGCCAACCTGGCTGAAGAGACCGGGTTTGATGACGAAGATTTGAATATCCTGTTTGAAGCCATTCTGAATATGTACGAGCATGACCACTCCGCCAGCAAGGGCGAAATGGCCGTCGTTTCTCCGCTGATTATTTTCAGGCACGTTGGCACGGATACCGACGCGGCGCAGAGAATCCGTCAGGCCAAACTGGGCTGCGCCCCGGCCCACAAGCTCTTTGATCTGGTCAAGGTCACGAAAAAAGCTTCCGTTTCCTATCCCAGAAGCTATCGGGATTATGACGCGCTTGTCTCTCTGGACAGGGTTCCCAAGGGCGTGCAGATCGGGTTCAAGCCAAGCGCCTTTGAGCCGGTAGTCTGGGACGCGCTTCCCGCAGACGAAGACTGGTTCTGCCATGGATGAGTGGGAGCCGATTCCTCTTTCCCGACTGTCTCACGCAGGGTTCTGCCTGCGTCGGGCTGCACTGCTGACCAATGAGCAGGTCTGGGCGGAAAGTGCGGATACCGCAAAAGGACGCTCTGAGCATGAGCGGGTCCACACGCAGCGGATAGAACGCCGGGGCGATTCAGCAAAGCTGTATGAGTTCCCTGTATTCTCCAAAGCTATGGGAGTTTCCGGGAAATGCGACTGCATAGAAGCGGAAGCATCCGCCCAGGGCTGCATGATCCCTGCGCTGGATTTCCCGGTCAGGCTGTATCCGGTTGAGTACAAGCACGGAAAACTCCGCGCAGAACAGGAATATGAGGTTCAGCTGTGCGCGCAGGCCATGTGTCTGGAAGAAATGTTCCAGACACAGATCCCGGAGGGCGCCATCTACTACATCACGTCGCACCGCCGCTATCCGGTCTCTTTTACAGCGGAGCTCCGCAGTCTTGTAAAGGAAACAATCGAAAGAATCGAGGCGTTTCGCCGAAGCTTTTCGATCCCGCCGGCGGAATACGGGGCGAAATGCAAGGCGTGCTCCCTGCGGGAGCACTGCCTTCCCAGCGTGCAGCGATCCGCGTCCGGCTACTGTATGCAGCTGCGCAAAGAGGCCATGCACGAGGAGGATGTCCCATGAAAAAGCTGCTGGAGACGCTCTATATTACAACGCCTGAAAGCTATCTGTTTGAGCGGAACGGGAATATCTGCATCTCCATCGGCGGTGCAGAAAAGGCCGCTGTTCCAATCACACAGGTGAACTCCATCGTTCTGTTCGGAAAGAACACACTCTCAACTGCGTTGCTCTCATTTTGCTCCCAAAACGACGTGACGATTACATTTCTCAGCGAGAACGGCTCTTTTCTGGGGCGGCTATGCGGCCCGGTCAGCGGAAATGTGCTGTTAAGAAAGCGCCAGTATGAAACACTGGCAGATACAGCCTTTGCAAACCGGTTTGTCAAGGATCTGCTGTTCTGTAAGCTGCGAAACAGCAGATCTGTGTTGGTGCGGTATGCCCGTACTGCCTCTGATGAAGCAGAAAAGAGCGGCGTTGCTGCGGCGGCAGCTGATTTGACCGCAATCGCAAATCGTCTGGATGACTGTACGGACATTGATTCCATGCGCGGAATCGAGGGCGCAGCTGCGTCTGTCTACTTCTCTCGCTTTGACGATCTGCTCTCCAGTCCGAAGGGATACCGCTTTGAGACGAGAAGTCGGCGTCCGCCGCTGAACGAAGTCAATGCGGTGCTGTCTTTTGTCTATACGCTGTTGGCACATGACGTTCGATCTTCGATGGAAGCCGTGGGGCTGGACCCTGCCGCCGGGTATCTGCACACCCTTCGCCCGGGGCGGCTATCCTTTGCGCTGGACATCATGGAGGAGCTGCGTGCGCCCCTGTGCGACCGGCTGGTCATTTCCATGTTCAACAGGGATCAGTTTCAGACGCAGGATTTTACGACAGACTTTGAAGCGGTATACCTCAGCGAGAAAGGGCGGCGAAAGGTTCTTGAACAGTGGCGGGCCAGAAAGCGCGAGTCCATTCAGCACCCGTTTTTGAAGGAGAAAGTTCCCATTGGGATGATCCCATACGTACAGTCTATGCTGTTTGCCCGTGTGCTGCGCGGGGATCTGGATCGATACCCGCCGTTTGTGTGGAGGTCATGACATATGATGCTGGTCGTAACCTATGATGTGGACACATCGGATTCTGCCGGGCAAAAGCGCTTGCGGAAAGTAGCAAAGATCTGTGAACGACACGGGATGCGTGTTCAAAACTCCGTGTTTGAGGTGCTCGTGGACGCTGCACAGCTGGTCGTGCTGAAACAGGAACTGGGAAAAGCTATCGATATGGAGCAGGATTCTGTCCGCTTTTATCGACTCGGCAATTCATACGAGAACCGGATCGAAAGCATGGGACGCAAGCCCCTCGTGGAAGCAGGAAGTGCCTTGATCTTTTAACGCCAACCCCTCCCGTACACATTTTTGCGGCAGGTTGGCGCATGAAATCCATGCAAGATATACAGCTTTTGGATCTCTTCTTGGAAAACCAAAGGAAGCCAGACATAAAACTGTATCATCTTTCGGCAATTTGCCGCAAAACCTCATGACGGACTTGTGGAAAATTGCTGTCGCCCCTCCCGCAGGGGCGTGAGTAGAAATGGTATCTCCCGGCAACAGGAATTGTGCCTGGCGGCAGGTCGCCCCTCCCGCAGGGGCGTGAGTAGAAATAAGGTTCTTGCCTTCGGCGCGGCTCGGAATATTCTGTCGCCCCTCCCGCAGGGGCGTGAGTAGAAATGACTACATCACCATGAGCCGCGCGCGCTCCGCCGGTCGCCCCTCCCGCAGGGGCGTGAGTAGAAATAACATCACCGTCGAGGGCGATGTCAACGACGGCGTTATGTCGCCCCTCCCGCAGGGGCGTGAGTAGAAATAAGCTCAAATTCTCCGCACGGCAGCACCGCGTCGGTCGCCCCTCCCGCAGGGGCGTGAGTAGAAATAATGCGACCGGTTCGTGCGTCCAGATCACAGACATGTCGCCCCTCCCGCAGGGGCGTGAGTAGAAATGAAAAGAGCATGAACAAATTCGGAAGAAGATTAAGCGGGTCGCCCCTCCCGCAGGGGCGTGAGTAGAAATACGTCCAAGACCAATCCGAACGCCACCACGCAGAGTCGCCCCTCCCGCAGGGGCGTGAGTAGAAATATCCCGCCGAACCGGGAATTCATGGCCGTCCTCGGCGTCGCCCCTCCCGCAGGGGCGTGAGTAGAAATAGAGACTTGCTAAGAACAGCAAGCACTCTGTCAAGGTCGCCCCTCCCGCAGGGGCGTGAGTAGAAATGCTCCAACTTGAAATAGGTGGTTACAGTGTACATCGTCGCCCCTCCCGCAGGGGCGTGAGTAGAAATCCGGAACTTTGAGCTCAATCTTGAACATTCTCCCCTGGTCGCCCCTCCCGCAGGGGCGTGAGTAGAAATCTCCCTTGCCCACTTTACAACATAGTCCGCGAGCTCGTCGCCCCTCCCGCAGGGGCGTGAGTAGAAATCATATCCATTCGGTAACAATCCATTGCCATTCTAGTCGCCCCTCCCGCAGGGGCGTGAGTAGAAATTTAGCTTCAGCATCAAGCTGAGCCTGAGTTTTACCGTCGCCCCTCCCGCAGGGGCGTGAGTAGAAATGCATCACCATCAGCACGGATAGCATTGACAATTTCGCGTCGCCCCTCCCGCAGGGGCGTGAGTAGAAATAGCTTTGCGAGATCCTCGTTTGTGGTTTCCTGCTGTCGCCCCTCCCGCAGGGGCGTGAGTAGAAATGCGTGGGCGCAGCCCGCGATGATGCACAGCGCGAGTCGCCCCTCCCGCAGGGGCGTGAGTAGAAATATGGTTCGCAGAGCGTCTTCTGGTGATCGGCGTCGTCGCCCCTCCCGCAGGGGCGTGAGTAGAAATCGATTCATACATGCAGGTCATACTGCCGCTCCCGGGTCGCCCCTCCCGCAGGGGCGTGAGTAGAAATAAGACGTCGGAGCCGCAGACGTGCTGCTGCTCGGTCGCCCCTCCCGCAGGGGCGTGAGTAGAAATAGAGTATCTGGGAAACTTAGCACATACAGCTGCAAGTCGCCCCTCCCGCAGGGGCGTGAGTAGAAATCAGCTCCCGAAAAGCCTCAAGCGAGAGCACGACCGTCGCCCCTCCCGCAGGGGCGTGAGTAGAAATAGAGGCGCGGCCTGCGGCAAAGGCTGGGCGCCGTTCGTCGCCCCTCCCGCAGGGGCGTGAGTAGAAATACGACCGGCAAGCTCCAGATCAGCAAAAAGGATTGTCGCCCCTCCCGCAGGGGCGTGAGTAGAAATCTCGAATTTTTTGAAAACTACTGCCACCACTCCAAGTCGCCCCTCCCGCAGGGGCGTGAGTAGAAATGGCACCTACGAGCAGCATGGCGCAGCCGTTCCGCGTCGCCCCTCCCGCAGGGGCGTGAGTAGAAATAATGAGCTTCGACGCGTTGGACTCCGTTACGATCAGGTCGCCCCTCCCGCAGGGGCGTGAGTAGAAATAGTTTCCGCCCCGACCAGCTGGCGGACGTGATCGAGTCGCCCCTCCCGCAGGGGCGTGAGTAGAAATGCAAAGGCGATCACGCGGGATACGCAGAGCTGGGTCGCCCCTCCCGCAGGGGCGTGAGTAGAAATCGCTCCCTCTGCGCCCGCAAGATGCAGGCGCAGGGTCGCCCCTCCCGCAGGGGCGTGAGTAGAAATCTCGGACAGCGACACGCTTGACGGCCTGAATATCCAGTCGCCCCTCCCGCAGGGGCGTGAGTAGAAATTGCGGCCTATTGGGTAGACAGCATGGCGGACTATGTCGCCCCTCCCGCAGGGGCGTGAGTAGAAATAGAGGGGATGAGATCGTGTTGTATTACAATTCATGTCGCCCCTCCCGCAGGGGCGTGAGTAGAAATCTCGACGGCGCGACCGGAGGATTGCCCGCCTGGCGTCGCCCCTCCCGCAGGGGCGTGAGTAGAAATCGGGTCGGTGATGTTGTCCGGCGTGAGCGCCCGCGTCGCCCCTCCCGCAGGGGCGTGAGTAGAAATCGAAGTATTTGCGGATGATCTTCTCGGCCTCCGCCCGTCGCCCCTCCCGCAGGGGCGTGAGTAGAAATCGTCGATACGGCGGACGCAGTCGAAAAGGACAACACCGTCGCCCCTCCCGCAGGGGCGTGAGTAGAAATTGGAGAGAACCAATAGACAAAATGTGGTTTTATGTCGCCCCTCCCGCAGGGGCGTGAGTAGAAATCGTGATGGATACGGATTTTGTGTTGGACGTTTTCGTCGCCCCTCCCGCAGGGGCGTGAGTAGAAATAATATCACCGTCGAGGGCGATGTCAATGACGGCGTGTCGCCCCTCCCGCAGGGGCGTGAGTAGAAATAAGCAGGACGTCGAGTCTGTCCGCAAGGAAGCCGTCGCCCCTCCCGCAGGGGCGTGAGTAGAAATGTAACGGTATCCGCCGGTGCAACAGTCACGGCGACGTCGCCCCTCCCGCAGGGGCGTAGAAATGGTGTACTCGCGGAGAAATTTCACATCCTGACCAGCACTGGAGCGCTGAATCTCCAGTTATTTGACTGCAAATACGAGGATGTCCGAAAGGCAGCCGTCTTGCAGACGCTTGAGGCAATCTTCTCGAAGCATTGACACGGAAAACGAAGAAAGGAAAAAGAGGAAAAAGATGACCAGACAATATCAGATTCAAAAAATCACCGGGAAACCGGACTGGAATAAGATCGAAAAAGCGCCGATCGACCAGAAACTGTGGCTACCCTGTGAGCAGATCAGCGCCTACGCGCAGCTTGCGTACGATGACAGCCGGTTGTATGTGCGCCTTCACGCGGAGGAACCAACGATCCGCGCAGAAAATACTGGTATGCTTGACCAGCCGTGTCAGGACAGCTGCCTGGAGTTTTTCTTCAGCGCCGCAGAGCAGGATGCGCGATATATCAACATTGAGCTGACCCCCAGCCTGTGCATCTATTTCGGATTTGGGACCGGAAGAGAGGATCTGATGCGGATCCTGCTTCCGGACGGCGCAAAGACCTTGCATGCAGCCAGCGAAAGAACGCCCAGTGGCTGGGATGTGACGTATGAGCTTCCTTTTCAGCTGCTGCGGCTGTTCTTCCCGGATTTTGCTCCGTCCGGAACAATCCGGGGCAATTTCTACAAATGCGGCGATCTGACCGTGCAGGAGCATTATCTTGCGTGGAACCGCGTGGACGCGGAACGGCCCGATTTCCATCTTCCGAAGTACTTTGGAGCGTTGATTTTTTCTGAATAAGCAAGCAGCCCGGCTCTGAATTCCGAGTCGGGCTGTTAAAGATGGCGGCATCTCATTGTATCAATGGGATGCCGCCATTTTGCTATCATACAATACACCTCCATTCTCAGCGCCCTTTTTGAGCGCAAAAAAGGCGCTGGTCATTGGTTCGTGAAAACCAACAATCCAGCGCCCATAACTTTGTGAAAGATTTTTCTTCGTTTCTTCCGGAATCTCGCCGCCGCAGCCCTCTGAAAAAGGGCGCTGCCACTGAAAATCCGCTTGAATATGGAAAAACAGAGGTTCAAATCCTGTTTGAACCTCTGCAAGCTGCGATTTCATCTATGGAGTTACCTAAGAATTTTGAGAATAAAAAATTGCCGAACCCATTGAGATGACTGGCTATTTCGCCATTTCATCTATAGTGTTCGGCAATCATGTGTGATCACTACACTAAAGATGAACCCCAGACTTGTCGAAGTAGCTTCAATCAGCAGTAAAATCAAGCACGTTTCCGCAAAATACGTTCTCCACCATATTGAACTTTCGCTGTTTTACTTGATCCGTTTCTGGATATCCTCCGCAGACGGCAGCTGTTTTTCCAGCTCCTCCGGCAGCTTGCTTGTGACCTGATAAGCACTCACGCCGATGGGTTTGCTCATATCCTTCAGCGAATATTCCACGACTAGATCATTTTTGCTCTTGCACAGCAGCAACCCGACAGACGGATTATCCTGTTTCTGTTTCAAGAGTCCATCGACTGCGGAAAGATAGAAATTCAACTGCCCTGCGTACTCCGGCTTAAATTCGCCGGTTTTGAGTTCAATTACCACGTAGCAGCGGAGGTTCAAGTTATAAAACAGCAGGTCGATATAAAAATCGTCGCCGCCGACATTCAGATGATACTGATTGCCGAGAAACGCAAACCCGGTCCCAAGCTCCAACAGAAGCTTCGTCACATCTTTCACGAGCGCCTCTTCGATTTCCCGTTCCAGCATATCCGTCTTGAACGGGATAAAATCGAAAATATACGGATCTTTCATCGTCTGGATGGCAAGTTCACTCTGTGGGGACGGCAGCCGCAATTCAAAATTAGATACCTTTTCGGCCAGCGCCTGCCGCTGATATAGGTCACTCTCGATCTGATGCACCAGAACGTTGCGCGACCAGCCGTTTTTTCGACTCTGTTCTGCATACCACAGCCGTTCGACTTTGTCCGCGACCTTATCCAACAGAACAACGTTATGGCCCCACGGAATTTGTGCAACAGGTTGTTGCACAAATTCATCGGCTGAATACGCCTCCGCGAACTTCGCCATATATTTGAGATTCCGGACGGAATATCCCTTCATCTCTGGAAAGGACAACTTGATATCCGCGGCAAGGTTTTCAACAAACCTGCTGCCCCAAACCTTATGCGCGTTGATGACCGTACCGATGGCGTGATACAGCCGAAGCAGCTCGCAGTTTACCTGAACCGCCGCGCGATACTGCGCCGTGCGGATCTCCTGCTTGACTTGCTCGACTGTTTCCAGATATTCGTTTGCATTCATCAGCATCATTCATCTCTCCCTACAGACTTATTGTAACAGAGGAAAACGGGAAAAGCAAATGTACAATGTGTGCTGCCAGCCCAATCAAGCACATTGGAAATACCAATTATGCCTTTAACCGCTCCCTATCCAGTGACAACTTCAGCAACAGCATCTTGAATTCCGGCGATATCCATGACGCGAATTCGCAGCCAATCATCGGATGCGCAAACGTTCCGCCGCCTTTACCTTGTTTGGAAGCGATACCGGTCGCCTTTGTTTTCTCGATCCATAGCTTTGGTGTCAAAGTAAACGAGGCAGTTTTCTTTTTCTCTAAAAGTTCAATGTAGCCCGCTTCTCTATAATCGGGGTTATTTTCCTGCTCCCACAGATTTAAAAAGGCTAGTGTATTTTCACTGCGCAGCCAGCTCTGTATCACATATCCCGGGGTATTCTTGCTGTGATTTCGTGCAAGCTCAGTCAGTGAAATGTAACTATCCTCCTGCTTTTGGGGCTGAGACTTCGACTGCTTTCTCTGTTCCATGCGGGCCAACACCTCCGCCTTACTTCTCTTATAGCCGGCAAGAACAGAAAGCCTGTATTCGTCAATCTCATTGTCCTTCGCAATTCGCAATATAATTCGGTCCCGCTCCTCACAGGTGATGATATCCTCAGCTACGAGGGGCTCCAACAAGTTTCCGATACCGATCATATCCACCAAACTAAGTTTCTCTGCCACATCTCTCACCTCTTAAGGTTATTGTAGCATAATGTACAGAAATATAAAAGATGGATCATTTCTGAGCCATAATATGCGAAACATAGCGCGTACTTTTTCTCGGCAAGCCCTCCTTGTCATAATCAATGTTACAGCGTGCCGCCTTTTCAAATTGTACATCCAGAAACTTCTTTAGCCCGATGATCGCCACATATTTTCCGTTAGAAAGAAGATGGTCTACCGCGGCACGAGTCCATTTTGCCTTTCCAGTCGGAGACGGTATTTGTTTTGAAAAAAGCATATCTGCAACCTTTCCCAAACTTGCACCTGCCATGTAGAGGTCAAAAACCAGGGCAACGTTATCTGCTTCACTCCTGTTGATTTCAAGTGTCCCGTTGTTGGTCAAAGTAAAACCATATGGTATTCTCATGTTTTGTTCCTCCTAAAATAAAAATTCCTATGTTTGCTATCTCATCCAAGAGATAAAACATAGGAATAAATGATATTTTGTTACCTTCTGCGTTGCCATTCTGCACAGCTTTTGAGTTATTTCATGTGATTCTCCAGCAGAAAAAGCAAAAGCCGTGTATAACTCAAGTTATACACGGCTTTTGTCTAATTTGGAGGTGCCGCCCAGATTTGAACTGGGGAGTGAAGGTTTTGCAGACCTTTGCCTTACCACTTGGCCACGGCACCGGATATGAAAATAGGAATGCTGCGAAGGCATTCCTATTTATTTGGAGCGGGTGACGAGGCTCGAACTCGCTACCTCCACCTTGGCAAGGTGGCGCTCTACCGGATGAGCTACACCCGCATAATGGTGCCTCCGGTCGGAGTTGAACCAACGACACGCGGATTTTCAGTCCGCTGCTCTACCTACTGAGCTACAGAGGCATATTGAGGCGAGATCACTCTCGCCTCAATACATTATGGCGACCCGGAACAGACTCGAACTGTCGACCTCCAGCGTGACAGGCTGGCGTGCTAACCGACTGCACCACCGGGCCAAGTAAATTGGTGGAAAGTACAGGGCTCGAACCTGTGACCCCCTGCTTGTAAGGCAGGTGCTCTCCCAGCTGAGCTAACCTTCCGTTCCATCAAGCCGCATCTCTCAGCGACGTGTGTATTATAACGGCCAGTTCGGCAAATGTCAAGAACAATTTTTAAAATCGTGAAACTTTTTCACTGGCGGCTACACCGGCTGCAATTCCATGCTTGAGAATACCTCCGTCAGCATGGTATCATAGCTGGTGCCGGCGCCCTCCGGCACGCTGACGGTCAGCGCGTAGCAGTAGCTGCCGTCGGAAATCACCTTGCAGCGGTACATACGCCCGCCCTCGTCGGAGGCCGCGTACCACGCAAACTGCCAGACGGGCCGGTCCTTGCCGCCGCTCTTATACACGTGCAGCGCGGACGCATCGAAGCCCGACAGCCGCCGGACGATCGCGGCGGCGGGCGCGGCGTCCAGAATTTCCGTCGTGATCTCATAGCCTCCGCCCGGCTGGGTATAGATCTGCCGCGCACCGCGCTCGGCAAAGACCTCCTCGACCGCGTCCTGCGGCAGGGCAATGCGGATCGCATAGGCCGCGCCGCCTTCAGCCGGCACACAGCCGCCGTCCACCGTTTCCCAGACTGTCTGCGCCGAGCAGGCGCACAGCAGCGCGCTCAGCGCCGCCATCCAACCGATCAGAATTCGCTTCATACCAGATCGCCTCCAATAGAAAGGAATGGTTCCATGCTTGTTTTCCTGCTTCTAATGAATGCATCCGGCTTCGCAATTATGCTGCTGGATAAAAATCTTGCCCGCCGTCACTGCCGCCGTGTCCCGGAGGCGCTGCTGCTGGCGTTTGCGGCCTGCTTCGGCAGTCTCGGTGTGCTGGCGGGGATGTATGTCTGCCGCCACAAGACGAGAAAGCCGCTGTTTACCATCACGGTCCCGCTGCTGCTTCTGGCGCAGTGCGCGATATTATATTTCCTGTTCCGCTGATCACTGGCGCAGCTTGCGCTTGTTGCCCTTGCTGTCGACGATGTAGGTGTTGTCGAGCTGCTGGCGCAGATCGCCGACGACGGAATCGATATACGCCCGGCGCAGCACGGCACGCTCCTCGTTCTCCTCCGGTGTGAGGCCGACGGTCTTGGCCTTGCGGGCCAGCTCATTGATGCGGTCAATGTCCTCTTTTTTCATAGCAGATGCTCCTTACAGAAATCTTGTAATTTCAACGCAGATGCGGCCCTTTTTCGTATTGCCGCCGACGGCGTCCAGCCGGATCTTGCCAAGACCCCGGACGGTGATCACGTCGCCCTCCGCCGTCTGCTTGTCGCCCTTTACGCAGGGCGCGTAGTTCAGCTCGCATTTTCCGGCGCTGATATACTCCGCAGCCTTGCCGCGGCTGATGGAAAAGCCGGAGGAAACAATGCCGTCGAGCCGCAGGGAGGGCACGGTGTCGTGGATCTGCCGGACCTTCTGCTCCGGCACGGAAACGTCCGGGAGCATGATGCGCTCCACGTGCAGCCTCGTGCGTCCGGCGGACAGAAAGTTCTGCAGCAGATACGGCAGCACCTCGCGCGTGACGAGAAAGTCGCAGCGGCCCTCGGCCACATAGATATCTCCAATCGTCTCGCGCTTCACGCCGCAGCCCATCAGCGCGCCGAGAAAATCCCGGTGCGTGAGCGTATCGCCCTCGAAATAGGATGCGCGGACGGCGGCAATCGGCCCGTCCTCGCTCTCCAGCCAGCTCTCGTCCAGATAGTCCGGCAGATAGCAGCAGATCTCGCGCTCAGCCATGGGCGGCCCGCCGTAAAACCGGATGTCCTGCCCGCGCAGCAGCTCGGCGGCAAGCATCTGCTCCCGTTTGGACAAAAAGCACGTTGAGGCCGGGATGCTGCGCGCGGCGGCGTTCGTCATGCGCTCGTACACTCTGGCCAGCAGCATTTCGTCTTCCTTTGTCTGCGCCATGCGCGCGATCTGTTCGCGTTTGTCCATTGCTCCGCCTCCTTTCGGTCTGTATTGTACCAGTCCTGCGGGAAAAATGCAATCCTGTCCGGATTTTCTGCCTGTTTTCATTACAGTTCTGTTACAAACAGGCCGGTTTGCTTGCAATCCTCCCGGCTGCCGCCTATACTGGATATAAATACACGTGGAAGGGGGCGTCGCCTTGAAAAAACTGCTTTGCGCGCTGCTTGCAGCTGTGCTGACGCTGACACTTATGATCCCCTGCACAGCAACGGACTTTGCAGGCTTTTCCGACCAGCAGGAGATCGAAAACAACAACGCCGTGCGGATGCTCTACGACCTCGGCCTGATCTCCGGCTATTCGGACGGCAGCTTCGGCCCGCTGAACCCCATCCGGCGCGAAGAGGTCGCCAAGCTGATGGCGCTTTTGTGCGAGGCAGAGCCGCAGGCCCAGAACGCCTCCGCTCCGTTCTATGACAGCACCACATCGTGGGCTGCAGATTATATCGCCTACTGCGCCGAGCACGACATTATCGTCGGCAGCAGCGGGCGCTTCCGCCCGGCGGACCATGTGACGATCCGCGAGCTTGCAAAGATGCTGCTCGTCATTCTCGGCGAGGACGCTTCGCGCTATGTCGGCGCGAGCTGGGCGCAGAACGTCGACGAGGACGCGTTTGTGAAGGGGATCTACGCGGGCGTCTCCGCCAACTATGACTCCGCCGCTACGCGCGATACGGCGTGCTTGCTGATCTACAACGCCATGCTCTGCCCCAAGGTCGCGGACGCCTCGCTGGAGGGCGATCAGCGCTATGTGCTCGACGGCCTGATGAACCCCATGTCGTATCTGGAGATCCGTTTCGGTCTGACGCGTTACACCGCCACGCTGACCGGCAACGAATGCGCCGATCTAACGAGCGCAGGCAATACGCTTTCCGCCGGGACGAGCAAGCTGGCCGGTCACAAGGCGTTCGATATCTCTACGGATCTCAGCCTGCTTGGCCGGAACGTTGATATCTATGTGAAGGACGGCACGGTCTTCGGCATTCCCTGCTATGCGGTCGACGAGGTCTATTATACCTTCACCGACGCGTCCCAGCTCAAGGAGATCTGTGCCGGCGGCGGCTTCCGCCTGACGGAGGAGACGGCATATTACTACAACTACACGCCCTCGAACAAGGATATCCTGAACACGCTGTCCGAAAATGACAAGATCACCGTGATCGACCACGACGGCGACAACGCGTTCGACGTGGTCCTCGTCACGACGAGCTATCCAGCGACGGTCACCTCCGTCTCCCCGCTGACGGTCGACGTCGACGGCGAGACCCAGACCGTCCGCGCGTTCAGCAGCACCGACGTGTTCACTGTCGGCGAGGCGGTCTACTACAGCCAGATCTGCGGAAACGGATATATCCGCAGGCTCAGCTGACAATTGCAAAGCAGACCAAAGGGGCTGCCTCTTAGCGAGGCAGCCCCTTAGTCTGTCAAAAAACTGCATTTGTGAATACCTGAATATTACGCCGCAGGAGTTTTTTAACTTTGATGCAGCTGCACCGCGAAAAACAAAGGAGCTTCTGCATGAAATCGAAAAACTGACGCCAGAGCAATCCGAGCACGTTCTGCAAATTGTCAGGGACATATCGCATAAATAATAAAGGGGCTGCAGCGAGGTTCATTTCGCTGCAGCCCGTTTTGCTGATATGATACTCAATAATTTTCTTCGCGGAGTTCAAAATAGCTCTGCGGGTGATTGCAGGCGGGACAGACCTCGGGGGCCTTTGTGCCGACAGCGATGTGGCCGCAGTTGCGGCATTCCCAGACCTTGACTTCGCTCTTTTCGAACACCTGCGCTGTCTCCAGATTGTGCAGCAGTGCGCGGTAGCGCTCTTCGTGGTGCTTTTCGATCTCCGCGACGAGGCGGAAGCGCTGTGCCAGCTCCGGGAAGCCCTCTTCCTCGGCAGTCTTGGCAAAGTCCTGATACATATCCGTCCATTCGTAGTTTTCGCCTGCGGCGGCAGCGGCCAGATTGGCCTTCGTGTCGCCGATGCCGGACAGCTCCTTGAGCCAGAGCTTTGCGTGCTCCTTCTCGTTCTCCGCTGTTTTCAGAAACAGCGCCGCCATCTGCTCGTAGCCCTCTTTTTTCGCGACGGACGCGAAGAAGGTGTACTGGTTCCGTGCCTGCGATTCGCCCGCAAAGGCCGCGCGCAGATTTGCTTCGGTTTTCGTGCCTGCATATTTGCTCATGATCCCGTCTCCTTTTTAATAATCAGTTATTTTAGTATTCCTTGCCTGTCTGAAATGATTCTAACATATCTGATTCAATTTTGCAAGTAGTTATCATTATTATTTTTAGTCAAAATAAAACTCGCCGTCCTTTTCCGGGGGCGGCGAGTTTTTCTATCCTGTCTGCCGGTCAGTCCGGCTGCTCGAAGCTGCTGTCCATGAGCGCCTGTTCAAGCTGCCGGGCGTGGTCAAGCTCGGAGTAGGGGACGAAGAAGTCCGTCCGGGTGCCGACCTCGCCGGTATAGGCCGCGGTGCGCGGGCTCCACTGGCGGATGATGACGGGGATATGGTCGTCCTTGAGAATGCCGTGATACATCTCGGCCCACGGGGAGCATTTGCTGCCGATGAAGCAGTAATCGTCCATTTTCGGCCCGCGCGTGAGTCTGCTGCCGCAGAACGCGCAGGTGTTTTCCTCGTTCAGCAGATAACAGTTTTCACAGTAAAACATGACGCAGCTCCTTCCCGGCGCTTATTTCCGCGCCCGCAGCTCTTTGCGCTCCTTCTTTGTCTTGCAGAAATGCTCCAGCACGGGGATGAACAGGAAGCAGGTGAAGGCTGCCGTAAAGCCGCCGTTATACAGGCAGAACGCGCCGTGCAGCAGCGGGACGCAGGTGACGAACGTGTAATGGATCATGCCGAATACGACGCCGGCCAGCCAGCCGTAGACGCCCGTAACAGGGGACAGGCCGTTTGCAAAGCAGAGGCCGATGACGATGGCCTGTGCGTTTGCCATGAGCGTATGTTCCGCGCCGGTGAGGCCGCAGACGAATTCCGCGATGTAGCTTGCGGCAACATAGCCCACCATGATCGGCCAGACATTGGCCGGGTGGCTGCCCTTATAGCAGCAGCAGACCATGCAGAACACGCAGCCCAGCGTCGCGGCGTTCCACTTTGCGCCGATAAGCAGGTAGTACAGGACGATAAACAGCCCGTAAATGCCGAAGTTCAGGATCGCCGCGCCGGAGCCGTATTTCGTGCCGTAGTCGACGTTGTAGCCGGAATCGCGCAGGAGCCTGCCGTATTCCTTCGCCCCGCCGAGCGCAAGGCCCCAGATGATGGCCAGCGCGAACACCACCAGACAGAAGCCGACGCTGACGGGCACGAAGCTGTCTGCCAGACCGACGTTTTCCGATGCGGGAGGCGCGGAGGTGAAGATCTTATACAGAAGCGAGCGCAGGAAGAACGCGAGCAGGCCGATGGGCACGGCTGCGTTATAGAGGTCGTAGCCCTTGTGCATCTGCGGGCTGTGCGGCAGGACGGCAGGGAAGAGGAAGCCGATAAAAACGCCGACAGCCAGCGCAAGAACGATGCCGAGGCCCGTAAAGCCGCGCCACGCCTCGCCGGGATAGCGGAAGAGCATTTCCGTGATGAGCGGGGCAAGACCCGTGGAGAACAGGAAGGCATTCGCCATCGCGCCGGGCTTTTTCTTCATGGCAAGACAGTAGACCAGAACGCCTGCGAACGAGAACCAGATGTTGAGGATCGTCGTGCCCCAGAAGCAGAAGCCTGCCGTCAGGAAAAACGCGAGGACGGACACGCCGTCCGGCTTGCTGCCGGGCAGGCAGTAAATCCCGAGACACACGGCGCAGACCAGCGCGGCATTCAAAAACGTTCCGCCGAAGCCGCCGTAGCTGCTGTCAAAGTAGCTCTTGACGGTCTGGCCGGACTGCGTACAGATACGGCCAAGGCCCGCGAAAACGTCAGAAGCCGACCAGCGGTATAAGATGGCACTGATGACCGCGGCCAGCAGGCACAGCAGCGTGAACCCGGCAAACAGCCAGCGGATGGCGGTCTGCGGAGTCTTGAATTTTTCTTTCATACTTCCACTCTCCCTTCGAAAAACTGCCGCCGGAAAAGACCGGCGGCAGCGCGGTAAAACGGTTTACAGCGTGCGCTCGGCAGCCTCGACCACATGGCCGATGAGCACGGAGGTCGTGACGGAGCCGACACCGCCAGGAACCGGCGTGATCGCGCCGACAATGGGTTCGACCTCGGAGAACACGGCGTCGCCCGCGATAGCGCCCTTGCCGCCCTTGGAATTGACCTTCTCGGGGTCCCAGTTGATGGAGACGTCGATAACGATCTGGTTTTCGGAGACATAGTCCTTCGTCAGGCTGTTCAGAACGCCTGCGGCGGAGACGAGAATGTCCGCCTTGCGGGCGATCCCGGCCACGTCGACGGTCTTGGTGTGGCAGACGGTGACGGTGGCGTTCTTGGCCATGAGCATCATCGCGGCAGGCTTGCCGACGACGAGGGAACGGCCGATGACGACGGCGTTCTTGCCCTTGCAGTCAATGCCGTAGTAGTCCAGAATTTCCATGCACGCCTGCGGGGTGCAGGGGGCGAAACCCAGCTTCTTGCCGGTGAAGACGCCGGCGTTGGAGAGGTCGGTCATGCAGTCGACGTCCTTGCGGGCGGCCAGATGGTTGCAGATCTCGTCCTGATCGGCCTTCAGATGCTTCGGCAGGGGCCGGAACATGAGGCAGCCGTGGATGGAATCGTCAGCGTTGATCGCTTCGATCTGCGCGATAAGCGCTTCCTTCGTCACGTCCTCAGGCAGGACGAACTTCTGAACCTCCACGCCGATCAGCTCTGCGCGGGCGGTCGCGCCCTTTTCATAGGACAGGTCGGAGGGATTCTCACCGCAGCGGACGATGGCAAGCTTCGGGCTGACGCCCTTTTCCTTCAGAGCCGCGACACGCGCCTGCAGCTTTTCGTTCATCGCAGCGGTAACTTCCTTGCCAAGCAGTAACTTTGCCATAGTTCTCTCTCCTTCTTATTTAAAGAAACCGGCCTTGACCGTCTCGAAAATCTCGTCAGCCATCTTGCCGTATTTGTCCAGCATCCCGAGGCATTTGGCGTTCATTTCCTCGGCCAGCTCCCGGTTCTGGAGCGTTTTGGTGTTGATAAAGACGTTGAGCGAGGCCGCCTGCAAAGCGGACTTCACGATGGCCGCGCCGCAGCCCGCGTCGGAGACGGCGAGGCGGGAGCCTTTGGCGGCGAAAACAGAGATTGCTTCAATGGACTCGCAGCACAGCTCCATGATGTGCATTGGGACCTGGCAGGCCGTGATCGTGGCCTTTTCCATGATCTCCGGGCGGCTGGGGTCGTCCTTGGGGATACCGTAGGCTTTGGACAGGGGGATGAAGCCCTCTGCGTCGGCGGGGACCTGCTCGAGAAGCTCGGTCTGGAGTTTGTCACATTTTTCCTTCAGGGCGATGATCTCAGCCTCAACGTCGGCGTACTTCTTTTTGCCGACCGTCAGAGAGCCGACCATGTTGCCCAGCGCCGTGCCGAGCGCGGCAACGAGCGCGGACGCGCCGCCGCCGCCGGGGGCAGGCTCGCTCGAGGCCAGAACCGTGACGAATTCACGGCAGGATTTTGTCGTATAATCCATGATAACTCCTTATTTTCAGCAAGGCAGGCGGCG
>OHCF01000430.1_pt1 | contig 24262 bp, 13 predicted proteins | sample 1577511 | NCBI WGS metagenome assembly OHCF01 (sample SAMEA3879568, study PRJEB24766) | human gut metagenome | biome: human-associated habitat; feature: feces | place: USA | collected 1985/1987 | reverse complement strand
GCAGTCAGCTGGAATATGCCGACGAGGTCACGCTTCTGCGCGCGCTCGAGGGCAGAAGAGACATCTGAAAAAAACGCTGCGATCCAACCGGGGACCGCAGCGTTTTTTCTGTCATTTTATGGGCCTCACCGCTCCGTTCCGAGGAAGAACAGGGCCAGTGTGCCGGGACCGGAGTGCGCGCCGATGACCGGGCCGACGTAGTTGATCTCGATGCGCGGGACGTGCAGGCGGCGGCGGACCTCCTGCGCCAGGAATTCCGCGTCTGCAAGGCAGTCGCCGTGGCTGATGAAGACGGTCTGCTTTTCCGGCTCAATGGCGCTTCTCTCCATGCGGTCGACCAGCGCGAGAATGGAGTTTTTGCGGCCGCGGGCCTTCGAGACGTTGATGAGGTGGCCTTCGTTGTCCACATGGAGCACGGGCTTGATGCCGAGCGCGCTGCCGACGAGGGCCGTCGCCGCCGAGACGCGGCCGCCGCGCTTCAGGAAGAACAGATCGTCGACCGTGAACCAGTGGCACAGGTGCAGGCGGTTGTCCTCAGCGTACTTTGCAGCCTCCTCCAGCGTTGCGCCGTGCTTCAGCTCCTGCACGGTCAGCCAGACCAGCAGGCCCTGGCCCATGGAGGCGCACAGCGTGTCGACCGTCAGAACCTTCCGCTCGGGATAGCGCTCGCGCAGCTCCTGCGCGGCGATCTCGGAGGCGCTGTAGGTGCTGCTCAGACCGGATGAGAAGCCGAGATACAGCACGTCCTTGCCCTGCTCCAGATGGCGGGACATTGCCGTGAGGAACGTTTCGACGTTCGCGGCTGCGGTCTTGGCGTTTGCGCCGCTGCGCAGCATGCCGTAAAACTCGCTGGTTTTGATCTCGCGCTCATCCGGATAGTCCAGGAAGGTCCGGTCGCCGCAGTTGACACTCAGCGGGATGATATCCACGCCCAGCTCCTGCTCCAGTGCCGGATTCAGGTCAGCAGAGGAGTCGGTCATCACAACATAATTCTTTTCCATCGTTCTTACCTCCCGGAGTTCTTTACATAATACAGAAGAATCTCCGCAGACGAGCGGATGATCTTCATTTGTGTTGCTTCGTCGATCAGAATGCGGAAATTGACGCCGCCCGTGAGCAGGTTCACGAGATTGAGGTAGACCATCTCAAGATCGAGGTCGCGGCGGACGGAGCCGTCCTCCATGCCGCGCACGAGCGCCTCGCGCCCCGGTTTGTCCAGCCCAGTCGCCACGGGGCGGCTGAAGCACATGTAGCGCACGGATTCCGTCAGCTGCTCGCGCAGGGCGTAGAACGCCATGTCCTGCAGAAAGCGGATGTATTCCGGATGGGCCTCGTAGGTATCGATATATGCGCCCAGTACGCGGGAAAACGTCTCATAACCGTTCTCCGGCGCACCGCTCCGGGCGGCCTCGCAGCGCGCACTGTGCTCGGCGAGATATGCGTCGAGCAGATGATTGGCGACGGCGACGGCAATGGCCTGCTTGCTGCCGAAATAGCGGTAGACGGACATCGGCGTCAGATCGGCGTCCTCGGCGATCTCGGCGATGGTGGTCTTGTCAATGCTCTGGGCGAGGAAGCGCCCCTGTGCCGCCCGAATGACGGCGGCGCGGTTCTGCTCGCGCAGCTCCTTTTGGGTCATAAGGCACCCCAGCTTTCTGATAGTATCACTATCTATCTGTGATACATTATAACAAAACGGCGCGGGCCTGTCAACACTTCCGCGTCGAACAGACCCGCGCCAAATCGGGAATATGGTTCAGCCGAAGATCAGGATCGTGCCGATGGTCAGCACGGGCTGATGCAGCATGTAGATGAGCAGCGAATGCCGCCCGCAGAACGAGAAAAAGCGGATGACGGGATTTGCGGCGTTCACGCGCGGCAGCAGGCTCTGCTTTTTGCGGTAGGCGGTGCGGCCGATGACCGCGCCGAGCAGAAACCAGCCGAAGCCCGGCAGCAGCGGGAAATAGTCGCCGCCGCAGTAGAAGCCCTGTGCGCGCAGACCGAGCGGGAACAGGAAATTCACGGGGATACGGAATGACTCGAACCAGACGCCGAGCGCCACGAAGCCAACGCCCAGCACGGCCAGCGCCCACACCGGCAGCCGCTTGAACAGCGGGAAGAGCATCATGCACACGCCGAGCATATGCAGGATGCCGAACCAGATGAGCATGTCGCTCGGGAAGTTCAGAACGTTGACCATGAAGAACGTGACATACGAGATCACGAGAGCCGCGCCGAACACATACACGCCGCGCTGAAAGCTGCGCGAAGCCAGCGTAGCGCACAGACCGGAGAGCAGGATGAACAGAATGTGGCCGTACTGCCGGCAGAACAGAAACCAGCCGGGCAGGTCAAAGGCAAAGCCGCCGAAGGCGCTCAGGTCCCAGAAGGCGTGGATGGCGACCATGCACAGGATGCACAGCCCGCGCAGGGCATCCAGCTCCCAGATACGTTGCTTTGCGGGAAGGGAAGTCTCTTTCGTCATGCGTGCTGCTCCTTTTCCGCTTCCTCCTCCAGCACGCGGTAGGCGACCTTGCCGACGAGCGTCTTGGGAAGCTCCTCCCGGAATTCGATCTCATAGGGCATTGCATATTTGGCGATGCGCTTGCGGCAGTAGGCCATCAGGTCCTGCCGGACTGCCTCCGTCGGGGCGACTCCCGGCTTCAGCACGACGAAGGCCTTGACCTTCTGCATTTTATAGGGGTCCTTCACGCCGATGACGCACGACAGCAGAACGTTTTCGTTGCCGTCGATGATATTCTCCAGCTGGCTCGGATAGACGTTGTAGCCCGAGGTGATGATCATGCGCTTGATGCGCTGGCGGAAATAGACGAAGCCGTCCGGATCCATGCAGCCGAGGTCGCCGGTGTGCAGCCAGATGCGGCCGTCGTTGTGCCGCTGCAGAACGAGCGCCGTCTCCTTCGGATTGTCGAGATAGCCGAGCATGACCGTCGGGCCGGACAGGCAGATCTCGCCCTCCTCGCCGGGGACGACCTCCTCTGCCGTACCGGGACGAACGATCTTGTAGAACGTATCGGGAAAGGGAATGCCGATGGAGCCGTCGCGCGCGGTGTCGACCGGGGTCAGGCAGCTGGCCGTTACGCATTCCGTCGTGCCGTAGCCCTCGCGGATCTGCACCTTCGCGTTGTGCGCGCGCAGGAAGGCGTCGACCTTGTGCTTCAGCTCCACGGACAGGGAGTCGCCGCCGGAGAATACGCCCATGAGGAACGACATGTCGAGCTTTTCCAACCCGGTCGTGCGCAGCAGAGCCTCGAACAGCGTCGGCACGCCGGGAATAAAGTTCGGGTGCTTTTTGCGCAGCAGGTCGGCATAGGTCCGGATGTTGAAATTCGGCACGAGGATGCAGCAGGCTCCGCCGACGAGCGCCGTGTGGATGCCGATACCGAGGCCGAAGCCGTGGAACACGGGCATGACGGAGAGCATCGTGCAGCCGCGGATGCTTTCATAGCCGCTGGCTGCGATGGTCTGCAGCGCAAGAGCGTTGAAATTGTAGCTGGAAAGGCAGATGCCCTTCGTCGTGCCGGTCGTGCCGCCGGAATAGAGGATGCTGGCGCAGGCATCGCACTGGCCGTCGTCCGGCGGAAGCGTACCTGCGGCTTTGCGCAGCAGGTCCGTCCAGAGCGTGCAGCCCTCCTGTGGGAGCTTCGGCGTTTTGCGGCCCTGCGTCAGGTTGTAGCCGAGGCGCATGAGCGGCTTCAGCTCCGGCTGCAGGCGGGCGATCCAGAGCTTCGGCTTGCGCTTGGCCCGTGCGGCGGCCGCGGCCACCTTGCCGTAGAAGCGATCGAGCGTTAAAATGGCCTGACTGCCCGAGATATCGAGGTAGAAGCGGATCTCCTCCTCGGCGGACAGGGGATGGATCATATTGGACACGGCACCGATGCGATTGAGTGCATAGAAGCAGTCGAGCGCCTGCGGCGTATTCGGCATGCAGATCGTCACGCGGTCCCCCGCGCGGATGCCTGCGGTGTAGAGCGCGAGGGCGGCGCGGTCGATGCGCGCCAGAAAATCGCGGTAGCTCGTTCTGCGGCCCATGAACTCATAGGCGGGCAGATCCGGGCATTCGCGCGCGGTCTGCGCGACGAGCTGGTAGATGGTCAGGCGCGGATAATTCAGCGTGCGGGGGATCGCACCGTAATAATTCAGCCACGGTGCTTCTGCAGAGATCGGCATAGGCTTGCCTCCTGAAATCGGTTTTCCTCATTATAGCAGAGAATTACCGGGAAGAAAAGGTACAATCGACGTCAAATGTCAGGCCGCCCGGAAAGAGCAAGTGATATTCCGGGCTTTGCCCGGAGTGATATTTTCCTATTCGGAAAGTGATATAAAAGCCTCTCGGTTTTTGTGATATTATATTCGCCCGTTAAACTGCCGCAGGCAATATCACGATGCGAAGTATCCTATCACTGTCCGAAGGACAATTTCACTCGCTGTCAGGCGAATATAACGGAGGCGCACTTCCTTCCGGAGTGCGCCTCTCGGCAGGGCATTTTTATTTTGCGGGTGTGCTGCTGTGGCCGGGCAGCAAAATCGGGCTTTCTTTTTTCGCGCGGATGTACTAAAATAGAAAGGTAAAAACAAGGATAAACCATTTCGCCCTACAGCCGATCCGGCCGGGGTTTCTTGACAGGGAGTAATTATGACACAGGAACTGGAGCAGCGCTTTTGCGCCGCACGCAGAGATTATATCGCCTCGCGCTTTTCGCGTATGAATCCGCGTCAGCTCGAGGCCGTTCTGACCACGGAGGGGCCGCTCCTGCTGCTGGCCGGCGCCGGCAGCGGCAAGACGACCGTCCTCATCCACCGCATCGCCAATCTGATCCGTTATGGCTGCGCCTCGGACAGCACGGAGGTTCCGCCGGATGCCGTGCCGGAGGACATCGATTTTCTGGAGGAGCAGGCAAAATACCCAACGGAGGAGGGCGTGCAGCGGGCGGATGCCCTCTGTGCCCTGCGCCCGGCAGCGCCGTGGAGCATTCTGGCCATCACCTTCACGAACAAGGCGGCAAATGAGCTGCGCGAACGCCTGACGGACCTGCTCGGCCCGGAGGCGAACGACGTCTGGGCCATGACGTTCCACTCGGCCTGCTGCCGCATCCTGCGGCGCGAGATCGAGCGCCTCGGCTATGACCGCAGCTTTACGATCTACGACACCGCGGATTCCGAGCGCGTGATGAAGGATCTCCTTCGCGAGCGCGGGCTGGACGAGAAGACGTTCCCGCCGCGGGCCGTCCTCGCGCAGATCTCCCGCCTGAAGGACCAGATGCAGACGCCGGAGGAGTTTCTGGCCTCCGTCAACTCGGATTACCGCCTGAAGTGCATCGGCCAGCTCTACGCGTCCTACCAGAGACGGCTGCAGGAGGCGAACGCCGTGGATTTTGATGACATCATCCTGCTGACGGTCCGCCTGCTGCAGGAATATGAGGATGTGCGCGACTACTATCAGCGCAAGTTCCGCTATGTCCTCATCGACGAGTATCAGGATACGAACCACCTGCAGTATCTGCTGGCCTCGCTGCTGGCCGGCCGGCACGAGAATATCTGCGTCGTCGGTGACGATGACCAGAGCATCTATCGCTTCCGCGGCGCGACGATCGAGAACATCCTGAATTTTGAAAACGAGTATCAGGGCGCGCGCCTCATCCGGCTGGAGCAGAACTACCGTTCGACGCAGTGCATTCTGGATGCGGCCAACGCCGTCATTGCCAACAACCACAGCCGCAAGGGCAAGAAGCTATGGACGGAGAACGGGCAGGGGGACCGCGTGCGCATCTATGAGGCCTCCGACGGCGTGGAGGAGGCCAACTACGTCGCAAACCGCATCCTGACGGATTCCCACGGCCAGAATTACGGCGATTTCGCCGTGCTCTACCGCATGAACGCGCAGTCGAACGCGCTGGAATATGCCTTCAAGCGAAACGGCATCCCGTACCGCATCATCGGCGGCACGCGCTTCTTCGACCGCGCGGAGGTCAAGGACATGCTGGCCTATCTCTGCCTCATCAACAACCGTGCGGACGATCTGCGCCTGCGCCGCATCATCAATCAGCCGCCGCGCGGCATCGGCGGCAAAACGCTCGAGGTCATCGAGCGCCAGAGCGCGGCGGAGGGCCGCCCGCTGTATTCCGTGCTGTGCAATGCGCGCTCCTACCCTGCGCTTGAGCGGGCCGAGGGCAAGCTGCAGCAGTTCGCGGAGCTGATCGAGTCGTGCGCGGAGCTCTCCCGCACGATGCCGCTGCCGGAATTCTACGACGAGCTGCTCATCCGCACGGGCTACGCCGCCATGCTCGAGCAGAAGGGCGATGTGGAGAGCCGCACCCGGCTCGAGAACGTGCGCGAGCTGCGTTCCTCCATCCTGACGTATCTGGAGAATGCGGATGCGCCGAGCCTCAGTGGCTTTCTGGAGGAGATCGCGCTCTATACCGACATCGAGCAGTATGACCGCACGGCGGACGCCGTCGTCATGATGACGGTGCACTCGGCCAAGGGCCTGGAATTCCCGGAGGTCTATCTTGTCGGCGCGGAGGACGGCCTGTTCCCGAGCGCCCGCGCCATCGGCGAGCCGGAGGAGATGGAGGAGGAGCGCCGCCTGTGCTATGTGGCTATCACGCGCGCCAAGCGCCGCCTGACCATCACCTGCGCGCACCAGCGCATGCTCTACGGCCGCACAACGGTCAGCCGTCCGTCCCGCTTCCTTGCGGAGATCCCGGAGGAGCTTGTCGAGCGCAAGCAGCACACGCAGCCGCGCTTCGTGCAGCAGGCCAAGCCGCGCCCGCGCCCGACCATGCCTCACAGCGACACGCTCGGCTCGCACCATGCATCCGGACCCGTGATCGACTTCCGCAAGGGCGACACGGTCGAGCACGACGTCTTCGGCCGCGGCCTTGTGCTGTCCGTCCTGCCGACGGGCAATGACAAAATGCTCGAGATCGCCTTTGACCAGATTGGCACGAAGCGCCTGATGGCGAACTTTGCCGCCTCGCGCATGCGGAAGCTGTAAGGAACATACCCCGCCCGCGCCCCGCATAAGCTGCAGGGGGTGGTGGGCAGAATGACATTTGTGCAGCGGAACCGCCTGCGCGCGGCGCTTGCCGTGCTGCTGGCGGCGGTCTCGGTCCTTGTGCTGCTGACGCGGCTTCACTATGCGCCCGTGCTGGCGCAGCTGGCGGCGCTGCAGCTGGATAATCAGGCCTCGGCGGCCATCAACGACGCCGTGCAGGATACGCTCACGGCGGAGGAGATCACCTATGACAAGCTCGTCGAGCTGGAGAAGGATACGCAGGGCAATGTCACGGCCGTGCGGTCGAACGTGGCGGGGCTGAACCGCTTCCGCACGGCGCTGACGGCCCGGATCGATGAGAAGCTAGTGGACCTGTCTGTGGAGGAGCTTGGCATCCCGGTCGGGAGCGTCGTGCTGCCGGAACTGTTTTCCGGCATGGGGCCGCGGCTGGTCGTGCGCGTGCTGGCCGTGCGGACCTCGGACGCCGCGTTCCGGAACCGCTTCAGCACGGTCGGGATCAACCAGACACTGCACCAGATCTTTATTGACATTCACGTTACGGTCACGATCCTGTCGCTGACCGGTACGCAGGAGATCGTTGTTGACGCGACCGTCCTTGCGGCGGAGACCGTCATCGTCGGCAATGTGCCGTCCACCTACATCGGGCTGGGCGGCCCGGAGGAGGAAGGAACATGAACCCACGCGAAGAGATCGCGCACCTGACCGAGGTGCTGGAGCGGGCGAACCATCAGTACTATGTGCTCGATGCGCCCGAGATGGAGGATTATGAATATGACCGGCTGCTGCGGCGGCTGGAGGAGCTGGAGACTGCGCATCCGGAGCTGGCCTCGCCGCTCTCGCCCACGCGCCGGGTCGGCGGCGAGGCACTGAGCAAGTTTGAAAAGGTCGAGCACGCCGTGCCGCTCGAGAGTCTGCAGGACGTGTTCTCGCCGGACGAGGTCCGCGAGTTTGACGGCCGGGTGCGCGAGAGCATGCCGGACGCCGTCTACAGCGTTGAGCCGAAGGTCGACGGCCTTTCCGTTGCGCTGGAATATGTGGACGGCGCGTTCGTCCGCGGCGCAACGCGCGGCGACGGCCGCATCGGCGAGGACGTGACGGAGAATCTCAAGACGATCCGCTCCATTCCCATGCATCTGGATGGCGCGCCGCACCGTCTCATCGTCCGCGGCGAGGTCTTCATGCCCCGCGCGGTCTTCGCGCAGCTCAACGAGGCGCGCGAGGAGGAGGGCAAGCCGCTGTTTGCCAATCCACGCAATGCCGCAGCGGGCAGCCTGCGCCAGCTCGATCCCGCCGTGGCGGCGGAGCGGAGGCTGGACATTCTCGTCTTTAACCTCCAGCTTGCCGAGGGGCGGGAGTTCACGTCGCACATCGAAACGCTGGAATTCCTGCAGGCGCTGCGCTTCCATGTTATCCCGCACACGCGCTGCGCCACGGCGGATGAGGCCCTGCGGCGCATTGCCGGGATCGGCGAGATGCGCGACGGCTTTGCCTTTGACATCGACGGCGCGGTGGTCAAGCTCGACAGCCTGCTGCAGCGTGCGCAGCTCGGCAGCACGGCGAAATTCCCACGCTGGGCCTGCGCCTATAAATATCCGCCCGAAATTCGTGAGACCCTTGTGGAGGACATCGTCGTGCAGGTCGGGCGGACCGGCGTCCTGACGCCCCGCGCTGTCGTCAGCCCCGTCCGGCTGGCGGGCACGACGGTCACGAGCGCCACGCTCCACAATCAGGACTTCATTTCCGAAAAGGATATCCGCATTGGCGACACCGTCACCATCCGCAAGGCGGGCGAGATCATCCCGGAAATTCTTGCGGTCGTGCCGGAAAAGCGCCCGCAGGACGCCGTGCCGTTCCGTCTGCCGTCCGTGTGCCCCGTCTGCGGCGCGCCGGTCGAGCGGGACCCGGACGGCGCTGCCGTGCGCTGCACGGGCGCGGAGTGCCCGGCCCAGCTCAGCCGCAACATCGCGCACTTTGTTTCGCGCGGCGCCATGGATATCGAGGGCCTCGGCGAGGCCATTGTGGACCAGCTCATCGCGGGCGGCCACATCCATTCTCCGGCGGATATCTACTACCTGCAGCTGGATGACCTGAAGAGCCTCTGGAAGAGCGGCACGCGCGCCGCGCAGAAGCTGCTGGACTCCATCGCGGCCAGCCGCAGCGCCGATCTCAGCCGCCTGATCTATGCGCTCGGCATCCGGCAGGTCGGCGAAAAGGCCGCCAAGGTGCTTGCGCGCACGTTCGGCTCCATGGACGCGCTCATGCAGGCGGACGAGGCCGCGCTCACGCAGGTCAGCGACATCGGGGCCATCACGGCACAGAGCATCGTGTCGTGGTTTGCAAGCCCGCAGTCGCAGCACATGCTGCGCCGCCTGCGCGAGGCAGGCGTGAATTTTGAGAGCACGGCCGCGCCGTCGGACGACCGCTTTGCGGGCATGACGTTCGTCCTCACGGGCGCTCTGTCGCTGTTCACGCGCGATGAGGCCACGGAAAAGATCGAGGCGCACGGCGGCAAGGCCTCCGGCTCCGTCTCGAAGAAGACGACGTATGTCGTGGCAGGCGAGAATGCGGGCAGCAAGCTGCGCAAGGCAGGCGAGCTTGGAATCCCCGTTCTGACGGAGCAGCAGTTCCTCGACATGCTGCAGGAATAAAACAGCTTGTCAAAAAATCCCTTCGGGGGGCTTTTCCGCCAAGCTGCTTTCAGAATTGCAAAATAGAATTTTGTAGTGTTATTTTACAATTCTGTCGCTACACGATCCTTCCCTCCGAAACTTTTGGCTGGGCAGGTTTTTGACAGTCTGAAAAACACATGACGCCCCCGTGCCGCATAGGATAGAGCACGGGGGCGTATAATTTTTCCGGCCCCGTGGGACAATATGATTACCCGCGGTACTTAGAGGAAGCTCTGCATAGATCAGCTGCGGCGGATGCCGGATATTTTTCGTCAATCCATCGGTATGAAAAACTTGAAATATTCGCAGCCGTTGGCGGCTTTGCCGCCTTACGGATGCGGTATGCCCCTTGCGGGTACACAAAGTATTCCTGCGTTTTCCATACCTTGACTTGCCAAAAAATCTCTCGCCATCCACTCTTGCTGATCTAAGCAGAGCTTCCTGAAAGCAATCAGTGTAACGGGTGATATTTTTCTCGGAGCGTGAAACGGAAATGGATATGACTGTCAAGCGTGGCGATATTTTCTATGCCGATCTCAGTCCGGTCGTCGGCAGTGAGCAGGGGGGCACGCGGCCCGTGCTCATCGTGCAGAACGACATGGGCAACCGGCATTCTCCCACGGTGATCGCGGCGGCGATCACGAGCCAGATGAACAAGGCAAAGCTGCCGACGCACATTGAGCTGACCGGCCGGAACGTCGGCCTGACGAAGGACTCCGTCGTGCTGCTCGAGCAGATCCGCACCATTGACAAGCGCCGCCTGCGCGAGCACATGGGCAGGCTCGATGCGGCCATGATGAATCAGGTCGACAACGCCATTGCGGTCAGCTTTGGCCTGCCGAAGGGCGAAACGGAATGATGCGCCACCCTCCCGCATAGGCTGTGCGGGAGGGATTTTTGATGATGGAATTGAGCGTTTGGGAGCAGGGCGAGCAGATCGGTACCGTAACGGCGCAGCAGGAGGGCCTGTTCTATATTTTTATCTGCAAAATTTCCAAGCATGCGGAACAACTGCGCCGAATTTACGTCATATCTAAATGGAGAGTGGAGTATCTCGGCATTCCGTATCCGCGCCGTGAGGGCGCGGAGCTGCAGGCCTGCATCCCGGTGTCACATTTTCCGGACGGGCTGACGGCCGCTGCGGCGGCTGCCATGCCGCGCGGCGCGTGGCTCCCGTGGTGCGGCGAGGCGGACGGCGTTCCCATCCGCAACGGCCTGCTCAAGCAGCTGGAGGACGGCTATGCGCTTGCCCTGCTGCCCGAAGAGGCGCAGCAGCTCCCGCAATGGCTGCCGCAGGCGGCGGAGCAGGAGCTTATGGGCCGGGCGCGGCTGGTGTTCCGGCTCGATGCGGCGGGATGCATGCCCTCCATAGAAATGACAGAAAACGGAGGAAGTACCGATGAAGCACAGAATTTTAGCAATCCTTCTGCTGGCGGCGTGCCTTCTGACGCTGCTCCCGGCGACGGCGATGGCCGTGCCGGAGACGGAGACCCGCTCAAAGGGCGGCAAGCTGATCGCCCTGACATTTGACGACGGCCCCGGACCCTATACGCGCCGCCTGCTTGAGGGGCTGGCGAAGCGCGGTGTCAAGGCGACGTTCTTCATGCTCGGTCAGCAGGCCGAGAACTACGATGTGACGGCCGGCCTCGTCCGCGACGCGGGCCACCAGATCGCCTCGCATACATACGATCACCCGCAGCTGAGCAAAAAGACGGACTCGCAGGTGACGTGGCAGATCAGCCACACGGCCGACATCCTCAACGGAATCACGGGCTACGGCACGCACTATCTTGTGCGCCCGCCCTACGGCGATTATAATTCCCGCGTGCTGTCGCTGCTGGACAATCCGGCCATTCTCTGGTCCGTCGATCCTCTGGACTGGAAGTACCGCAATGCCGACACCGTCTGTACGAATATCGTCGAGGGAGCCTTTGACGGCGCGATCGTGCTGGCGCATGACATCCATTCCACCACGGTGGACGGCGTCCTGATGGCCATTGACAAGCTGCAGGCGAAGGGCTATGAATTCGTCACGGTGAACGAGCTGTTCCGCCGCCGCGGCGTCACGCTCGAAAAGGGCCACACCTACAGCTCCTGCAAGCCGACCGGCACCGACCTCGGCCCCGTGAGCGTGCCGACGGTCACGGAGGCGGGCGGACAGGTCACCATCTCGGCCGACAAGGGCACAACGATCTATTATACGCTCGACGGCTCCTCGCCGCTGGCCTCCGGCAAGGTCTACACCGGCCCGTTTGCCGCAAAGTCCGGCCAGACGGTCCGCGCCGTGGCGGCCTATAACCGCAACGGCAGCGCCAGCGCCGAGACCGCGGTCAAGGTGCGCGGCATTACGCTGAAGGAGCCGACCGTCAGGGCTCTGAACGGCAAGGTTATGATCTCCAATCCGAATCCGAATTCCGAGCTGCGTTATACGCTTGACGGCTCTGCTCCGACGGAGCGCTCGGCGGTTTACCCTTCCTCCGGTTTGGAATTTTTTACCGGAATTCTGCGCTATCGCGTGTTTGCAAAGGAGGGATGTGGCCAGACGTACACGCTCTATCTGAGCAAGTCCGGCCATCTCTTTCGCGACGTGCCCACAAATTCCTGGTATTTCGAAAGCATTGACCGGGCAGTCTCTCTGGATCTTCTTAAAGGCGTGGGAGACTTTGCGTATGAACCGGATGGAGGCCTGAACCGCGCCATGTTCGTTACGATGCTGGCGCGTGCCGTCGGCGAGAGCCTCCCGGACAGCGCAGCGGGCTTTTCCGACGTGAAGGGCGGCCAATGGTACACGGCAGCGATGAGCTGGGCCCTGCGGAAAAAACTGATCCGCGGCTATGAGGACGGGTCTTACCGCCCGGAGGCCCTTATCACGCGCGAGGAGATGTGCGTCATCCTCGACCGTCTGATGCAGCAGCGCGGCGAGACACTCCACACCGGAAAGCTGAGCTTTGCCGACACGGCGTCCATCTCCGTCTGGGCGCGGGACAGCGTCGCGCGCATGACGGCCCTCGGCCTTATCCGCGGCGCGGAGAACAACCGCTTCTTCCCGCAGCGCACGACCACGCGCGCCGAGGCTGCGACGGTCATGCTCCGCATCTACGACCATCTGCACTGAAACACAAAGTGCCCCTGCCATGCCTTCAGCGTGGCAGGGGCATTATTGTGCTTTAGACCATCTCTTCGGGATGGAACAGAGCGTCGAACTGCTCGCCGGTCAGGTAGCCGAGGCGCAGGCATGCCTCGCGGAGCGTCAGGTCCTCCCGGTGGGCGAGCTTTGCAGTCTCGGCAGCCGCTTCATAGCCGATCGTGGGGCTGAGCGCCGTGACGAGCATGAGGGAGCGGCGGAGATTTTCCGCCATTTTCTCACGGTTGGCGCGGATGCCGTCGGCGCAGCGCAGGCGGAACGAGCGCATGCCCTCGGCCAGCAGCCGCGCGGACTGGAGGAATTCGTGCGCCAGAACGGGCAGGAAGACGTTCAGCTCGAAATTGCCCTGCGAGGCCGCAAAGCCGATCCCGGCTCCGTTCGCCATGACCTGCACGGCGATCATCGTCAGCGCCTCGCACTGCGTCGGGTTGACCTTGCCGGGCATGATGGACGAACCGGGCTCGTTCTCCGGCAGGAACAGTTCACCGAGACCGTTGCGTGGGCCGGAGCCGAGCCAGCGGATATCGTTTGCCAGCTTCATCAGGTCGCCTGCCAGCGCCTGCAGCGCGCCGTGGGCGAAGACCAGCTCGTCGCGGGAGGTGAGGGCGTGGAACTTGTTCGGGGCGCTGCGGAAGTCCTTGCCCGTCAGGCGGCTGATCTCCGCAGCGACCTCTTCGGCAAAGCCTGCGGGGGCGTTCAGCCCCGTGCCGACGGCCGTGCCGCCAAGCGCAAGCTCCCGCAGCGGCGGAAGCGCCAGCTGGATCAGCTCCGCATCGCGCTCGAGGCTGCTGCGCCAGCCGGAGATCTCCTGCGGGAACGAAATGGGCGTGGCGTCCTGCAGGTGGGTGCGCCCGGCCTTGATGACGCCCTCATTTTCGGCCTCGAGGCGCTTGAGAGAGTCGATCAGCTCCGTCAGCGCGGGCAGAACACCGTCCTCGAGCGCGCAGACAGCCGCAATATGCAGTGCCGTGGGGAACGTGTCGTTCGAGGATTGCGAGCGGTTGACATCGTCGTTCGGGTGCAGCAGCCGCTTGTTCGCCAGCTCATTGCCGCGGTTCGCGATGACCTCGTTCACGTTCATGTTCGTCTGCGTGCCGGAGCCGGTCTGCCAGACGACGAGCGGGAAGTGGTCTGCCAGCTTTCCGGAGATAATTTCATCGGCTGCGGCGCAGATGGCGCCGCATTTTTCGGCCGTCATGGCCGTGGGGCACAGGCGGGCGTTCGTTATGGCGGCCGCCTTTTTCAGGATGCCGAATGCGTGGATGATCTCCGGCGGCATGGGCTCGCGGCCCTGCCCGATCGGGAAGTTTTCAAAGCTGCGCTGCGTCTGCGCACCCCAGTAGCGGTCCGCAGGCACGCGGACGTCGCCCATGGAGTCGTGCTCCATGCGATATTCCATATCCTTCACCTCAGAAGCGAGCCGTGCGCCCGCATTTTTTCTGCCGATACCATATCATCCCCGCCGCGCCGTGTCAAGTGCGGAGAAATGGGAAAAAGTGTTCCCCGCAGCCGTGCGGCTGCGGGGAACGGAAGGTGGGGTGAAACGGTTAGCTTATGCGTTTGCCTTGACGTAGCGCATGAGGATGGCAGCCGCCTGCTCGCGGGCCGCAAGGCCCTGCGGGGCAAGATAGGTGCCGTCCGCTTCCTTCGAGCCGGTAACGAGGCCCGTGGAAACGGCCCATGCCATGGCGTCTCTGGCGTAGGTGCTGACGCTTTCGGCATCGGGATAGCCGCTCAGCACGTCTGCCTCGGGCGCTTCGGCCTTGGCATAGCGGAAGAAGATCGCAGCCAGCTGCTCGCGGGTGACCGGCTCGGACGGGGCGAACTTGTTGCCGCCGACGCCGTTGACGATGCCGTTTGCGGCGGCCCAGGCGATCGCATCGGAGTACCACTGGCCGTCAGCCACATCCGTGAAGCCGGACGGAGCGTCGACAGCCGGGCTGCCCGCCATGCGGTAGAGCACGGTGACGAGCATGGCGCGCGTCAGGGTGTCCTTCGGGGCAAACGTCGTAGAGGTCGTGCCGACCATGAGGCCGTTCTCGATCACGAAGCAGATGCCTTCCTTCGCCCAATCCGTCGGGATGTCGGTGTAGGCAGCGCACTTGTGGCCGAGGGCCGGAGTCTCACTGTCCACATAGCTGTCGCCGCAGCGGCTGCAGGTGTGGGTCGTATAGCCGCCCTCGTCGAGCGTCGGAGCCGTCACGACAGCCTGATAATCATGGCCGAGAGGGGCGGTGATCTCCGTGATGACGCTGTAGTCGCAGTGCTTGCAGGACTCGCGGACAAAGCCGTAGCCGAGACAGGTGGCCGGGACGGTCTCTGTCTCGCAGTCATGGCCGACAGCGTCCACATAGTCCGCAACATAGCTGTCGCCGCAGGCAGAGCAGGTGTAGGTGGTGTAGCCCATCTTGTCGCAGGTCGGGGCGGTCACAACGGCTTCGTAGCGGTGCGCGACCGTCGGGATGGCCTCGGTGTAGGACTTGCCGCACTCGCTGCAGGTGAAGGTCTTCACGCCTTCCTCGGTACAGGTCGGTTCCTTCGTGACGACGGCTGTGTAGGTGTGTTCGAGCGCATCGGTGTAGTTGCCAACGTAGCTGTCGCCGCAGACGGAGCAGGTGTAGGTGGTGTAGCCCATCTTGTCGCAGGTCGGGGCAGTCACGACGGCTTCATAGCTGTGGCCGGTGGCCGGGACGATGGAATCGACGTAGCTGTCGCCGCAGACGGAGCAGGTATGCGTGGTGTGACCGGCATTCGTGCAGGTCGGGGCAGTCACGACGGCATCGTAGCTGTGGCCGGTGGCCGGAACGATGGAATCGACGTAGCTGTCGCCGCAGACGGAGCAGGTATGTGTGGTGTAACCGTTGTTCGTGCAGGTCGGGGCCGTCACAACGGCTTCGTAGGTGTGGTCCGCCTTTGCCAGAGCAACGTCATAGCTGTCACCGCAGTGCGAGCAGGTGAAGGTCTTCACGCCCTCCGCTGTGCAGGTCGGCACGCGGGTGATCTGCCAGACATAGTCATGGCCGGTGGCCGGGACGATGGAATCGACGTAGCTGTGGCCGCAGACGGAGCAGGTGTGCGTGGTGTAGCCGGAGGCGGTGCAGGTCGGAGCAGTCACGGTGTCCGTGTACTGATGACCGGCAGCGTCGACATAGTTATCGCGGTAGCTGTCGCCGCAGACGGAGCAGACATGGTTCGTGTAGCCGTCCTTCTCACAGGTCGGGGCAACGACCGAGGCCTCATAGCTGTGGCCGGTGGCCGGGACAAAGTCCGCCTTGAGCTCCTCGCCGCAGGCGGTGCAGGTGTAGATCGTGTAGCCCTGTTCCGTGCAGGTCGGGGCGACGACCGTCGTCACTTCGAGCGTATGCTCGCTCTGGCCCTCGGCCAGCTTCTGCCAGACCAGAATGGGATAGCCGCCGTTGACCTTCTGCATGCAGGTGCCGTCAGCCTTGAAGGAAGCGCCGAGCTTCGTGACGAAGCCGGAGGCTTTCATGGCCTCCGCCGACATCTCTACGAAGACGGACGGATCATGCATCGTGGAATAGTTCATCTTGCCGAGACCTTCGAGGCCGCAGGCGCGGTAGTAGACGTCTTTCACTTCAAGGTAGCTGCCCTCGGAGTAGTCCGCGTGCATGACGCCGATGGCAGCGCCGGGGTTACCGGCTGTCTTCAGACCGAGGTCGGTCACGGTGCCGGTGTTGTAGCAGTTGTGAACGTAGCTCTGCGAGTAGCTCCTCATGCCAGCGTCGAGGTTGCCGACGAGGCCGCCGATGCCGCAGTAGTTCTTGTCGCTGTGGCCGGTGATCGCGCCGGAGTTGTAGCAGTCAACGATGTAGTTGACGCCGTTCGTGCTGTCGGAGCTGCTGCTCAGCGTGCCGACAAGGCCGCCGACATAGCAGTCGCCGGTGACGGCGCCGCTGTTGTAGGAGCGGGTGATGGAGGAACCATAGCGGATCTCTGCGAACAGACCACCGATGGCCTGCTTGCCCGCGCCGTAGGCAATGAGGCCGATGGCGCCGGTGTTGCAGGAGTCAACGACCTTCGTGGATTTGACCTCAGCGCCGAGACCACCGATCTTTGTGCGGCCGGTGATCGCACCGTTGTTCGCGCAGGCGGTGTAGGTCGTCGTCTCACTCTTGGGCACGAAGCCGGAGACGTAATCTCCGTCAGAGGTCACGGTGCCGTTGTTGACACAGCGCAGGAAGTCTGCATTCGTCACAGTACCCGCAAAGCCGCCGATGTAGCTCCACGGATAGGGGGCCGTGCCCTGCTTGGCCGTAACGGCAACGTCCACGGTCACATCCGTGAAGGAGACATATTCTGCGCCGCCGACAAGGCCGCCGGAGTAAGCATAGGAGTTGCGGTAGTTTTCGGTGATGTTCAGCTTGCCGGTGAGCGTCAGGTTTTTGATCTCTGCCTTCTTGTCGGCCGTGCCCTTGACATAGCCGAAGAGGCCGAGGTACGGAGCGCCGATTGACTTGTCATCGGAATCGAAGGTGATGCTCATGCCGGTGATGCTGTGGCCGTCGCCGTCGAAGCTGCCGGTGAACGGCTGCTTCTGGGAGCCCATCGGGGTCCAGTTTTCGATGCCGGTCAGGTCGATGTTGGCCGTCAGCTTGCCGCGGATAGCAGTCTCGCCGCCGTTGACCTTGCCTGCGAACCAGAGCAGCTGGCTGGCGTTGCCGATGAGGTAGACACCGTCTTCATCCTGGCTGGGCAGGACGTCGAGCCCGAGCTCGGCCGCCTTCGTCTTCAGGCCGTAGTTGGCGCTGTCGAAGCCGTAGGTGTAGGAGAGGGTGATGGAGGTCTGACCCTGTTCGATGGGGCCTTCCTGCCAGGTCACATAGTTCGTGATATCCCGCTCGAGACCGTTGGCCAGCTTGGCAACGACCTTCATGCCGGAGGCATCGAACGTCTCGCCGACCTTGTAGCTCATCTTCTCCGGGTTTTTCGTGACCTCGATGGACAGGATCTTCGAGGTGATGGCCATCATGTAGCAGGAGTCGTTCTTGTAGTAGATCGTGCCGGTGCTGTCTGCGATGGTGGAGCAGATGCAGTACTGTGCCAGCGGGGACTCCGGCGTGAAGATCTCGCTGTAGCCGGAATCCGTGGCCGTCTTCGGCTCGGTCTGGCCCGGGCGATCCATCAGGACGGAAATGCCGCCGGGGGTATAGTTGTAGGGGAGGTAGATGAAGACATAGCCGTCGCCCGCGCCGTCGCCGTCGAAGTCCTTGTCGACATAGGCCGTGGAGACCATGGCCGAGGTCTGCGGATAGCCGACGATGCCATAGGAGTAGGCATAGCTCATTTCGCCGCTTTCGACGTCGAGATCAATGACCTCGATGCAGTGGCCGCCATTCTGCGAGAACTGGCCCTTGTTGCCGGAAACGCCGAGGTAGATGCGCCCGTTGTAGACGGACGGCGTGCAGGTGGACATGATGGCGCCGGGCTTTTCCTCACTGGTGTAGCCCTCGGCGTCCTTGAGCGCCAGAGACTTGAAGTCCGTGATCCTGCCGGTTTCCCAGTCGATGGCGGCATTGTAGATGTAGCCGCCCTTGGACGTGAAGAACACGCGGTCAGAATCCGGGTCGTGGGAAACGTTGGAGCGGATATCACCCTTGCAGCCGTAGTGGGAGTCGAGCAGCTTGCCTGTCAGGCGGTCGAAGACCAGCAGGGCGGAGGTGTTGATATAGTCGCCCTCGCCGGAGCCGTCGTCCGTGCCGACGATGCAGAGGTTATCCGTCACATAAGCGCCTGCCCAGTAGAAGCCGCCGACGCAGGCATAGGACCAGGAGGCGAGCTTGGCTTCATCCGTCTTCATCGGGTCCTCGTCCGTCACGGAGATGGCAACGAAGTTGCCGGGCTTGCTCTCGCCGTTCCAGAAACCGACATAGATGTAGCCGTCGTGGTACGTCGGGGAGGTATTAGGCTGGCCGCCGAGCGGATCGGTGTAGATCCACAGGGATTCGAGCGTCTTGGCGTTGAAGGCCTGGATCTTGCCGCCGGACAGGCCGACAAAGATCATGCCGTCGGCATAGGTTGCCGGGTTGATGGAGAAGCTGGAGGTACCTGCCATCGTGCCCTCTGCGAGCACCTTGCCGGTGTTGACGTCGAGGCGCTTGATGGTGCTGCCGGTGTAGGTGATGAGGCCACCGTCCACCAGAATGGGGGAGCCGGGAGCGGCCGCCCAGCCTGTGCCGTACTTCGCAGCCCACAGCAGCTCACTGTCCTCACTCGTGTAGGGCGTGGGGGCGTTCGTGATGCCAAGGTGATTGCTGCCGTTGCGGAAGTTAGGCCATTCGGCGGGGAGATCCTTGACAAGGGTCGTGTTCTCTTCGGCTGCGGTCAGCGTGATCTTGAGCACTGGCTCGGCCGCGCTGGCAGTCAGGCTGCCCGACTTGCCGACATAGCCCTTCGCCGTTGCGACGTAGGTGTAGGCCGCGCCGTCCATCAGGGTATAGTCGCCGTTCTCATCCGGATAGATGCTGGTGTTGAACGAGTCATACAGGACCAGCAGGGCGTTCTCCGGGTCAAGCTCTGCACGCACCTTGCAGATGGCGTGCTTCGTTGCCTTGACGGTGTAGGAGGTCGACAGGCCGTCTGCGTTGGAGACGACGACGGTCATGACGTTCTCGCCGTCCTGCAGGGTCCATTCGCCGGACTCCGCGCCGTTGTAGGTCACGGTGTAGCCGTCCTGATATGGCGTGGCGCTGAGCGTGATGGAATCTGCCGTCGTGTCGATGGTGTATTCCGCCGTGCGGTGCGAGAACGTCTCGTTCATGCGCGCGCCGGTCACGTTCAGGGCAGACAGGGTCGGAGTGCGGAACGAGGTGAGCGTGTAGGTCTGCGTATTGCCGTCAACGCCGACCGTCAGGGTGACGGTGTTCGGCTTGGCATCGCGGCTGAAGTTTGCGAGGCTCTGGCCGGAGGTCTTGCCGGACGTAATGGCCGTGGACTGGGTCTTGCCGTTATACAGATTCGTCCACTCGGCCTTGATGGTGGAGCCTTCCGGGGCATTTTCGGACAGCGTGGCCCACAGGAAGGCGCTGAAGCCGTCTGCATCGGGGATGGCGACCTGATATTCGGCCGTCTTACCGTCGAATTCCGGCGTAAAGACATAGTCGCCGGAGGCGTTGTAGGCGGTCAGGCGGAGCGCGGACAGGTAGGCGATCTTCTCACCGCAGCGGCTGCAGATGCCGCCTTCGCCGACATTGTGGCCGAGAGCCGGAATCTCTTCCGCCTTCGTCTCGCCGCAGGCCGTGCAGGTGTAGGTCTTGGAACCGGCCTCGGTGCAGGTCGCGTCGACCGTTGCGGTCACTTTAAACGTGTGCTCGCTCTGGCCTTCGCCCAGCTGCTGCCAGGTGAGGACGGGGTAGCCGCTGTTGACCTTCTGCATGCAGGTGCCGTCAGCCTTGAAGGAAGCGCCGAGCTTCGTGACGAAGTCGGAGGCCTTCATGGCCTCTGCCGTCATCTCTGCGAAGACGGACGGATCGTGCATTGTGGAATAGTTCATCTTGCCGAGACCTTCGAGGCCGCAGGCGAGGTAGTAGACGTTTTCCACTTCGAGGTAGCTGTCCGTGGAATAATCCGCGTGCATCAGACCGATCGCCGCACCGGCGTTGATCGTCTTCAGACCAAGGTCGGTCACGGTGCCGACATTGTAGCAGTTGTGAACGTAGCTCTGCTCATAGGTTCTCGAGGAGCTGGCGTCGAGCTTGCCGACCAGACCGCCGATGCCGCAGTAGTTCTTGTCGCTGTGGCCGGTGATCGAGCCGGAGTTGTAGCTGTCGACGATGTAGCTCGGGCCGTTCGCGGCGTCGGAGCCGCTGCCGACCGAGCCGACGAGACCGCCGACATAGCAGTCGCCGGTGACGGCACCGGTGTTATAGCAGCGCGTAAGCGTCGAGCCGTAGCCCATCTCGCCAAACAGACCGCCGATGCCCTGATTGCCGCCGTTGTAGGCTGCAAGGCCGATCGTGCCGGTGTTGTAGGAGTCGACCGTCTTCGTGGACTTTACGGCGCCGCCAAAGCCGCCGATCTTCGTGCGGCCGGTGATCGCACCGTTGTTCACGCAGGAGGTGTAGGTCGTCGTCTCACTCTTGGCCGCGAAGCCGGAGACATAGTCGCCGTCCGTGGTCACGGTGCCGTTGTTGACGCAGCGCAGGAAGTCTGCATTCTTCACCGTACCGGCAAAGCCGCCGACATAGCTCCACGGATAGGGGGCAGAGCCCTTCTTCGCGGTGACGGCAACGTTCGTCGTGATATCGGTGAAGGAAACATATTCCGCACCGCCAACGAGGCCGCCGGAGTAAGCGAAGGAGTTGCGGTAGTTTTCGGTGATGTCCAGCTTGCCGGAGAGCATCAGGTTCTTGATCTCCGCCTTCTTGTCGGCCGTGCCCTTGACATAGCCGAAGAGGCCGAGGTACGGAGCGCCGACAGATTTGTCATTGGAATCGAAGGTGATGCTCATGCCGGTGATGCTGTGGCCGTCGCCGTCAAAGCTGCCGGTGAACGGCTGCTTCTGGGAGCCCATCGGGGTCCACGCTTCGGTCAGCTCGATATTGGCAGTCAGCTTGCCGCTGATGGCGGTGTCGCCGCCGTTGACCTTCGCTGCGAACCACTGCAGCTGCTTCTCGCTGGCAATGCAGTAGACGCCACTCTCGTCCTGCGTGGGGATCGCGGGATCCTGCGCGCCGCAGCGGGTGCACAGGCCGTCGCTGCCGTATTCATGGCCGAGAGCCGGGATCTCCTCCGTGCGGGTCTCGCCGTGCACGCTGCAGGAGAACGTCTTGACACCGGCCGTCGTGCAGGTGGGCTCTGTCGTGACGACGCCTTCGTCCCACTGGCAGGGCTGAGGTGCCTCGCTCGTGAGAACGACCTTCGCCGTTGCGGGGGCGTAGCAGGCGTTCTCCGTGCCGTAGTTCGGGTCATAGCCCAGCAGGTAATAGGTACCGGCCTTCAGCGAGGCCGTGTCGAGCGTGTAGCTGCTGCCTTCGCTCGTAAGCTCCTGCTGCTGTTCCCAGTTTTCATTGTAGAGCTTCACATTGAGACCGGTGATCGGCTCAAAGGACTCCGTGCCGCCGTCGGACACGGACTTGGTGTCATACTTCTGCGTTTCGAATGTGATCTTTTCACCGACCTTGGCGGTGTAGTCGTCCTTGTCAAAGCGGGCGAATGCGCCGTAGGTCCAGAAGCTCCAGTTGGAGAACATGGCCAGATCGATCGTGTCGTTGTCGGACAGCAGAATGTAGTCTGCCGTGGAGCCCCAGCCCGCAGACATCAGGGGATAGACGTGGTTGCGGTAGTACATGAGGTTCTCGTCATGGCCCCAGAAGTTCTGCATGTACATGGACGTGGCGCTGCCGGAGATGAGCAGCGCATTCAGCGTATCCCCATAGGAGCCGCCGAGCATGTCATTCACGCCTTCGCCGCTGCCGGTGAATTCCAGCAGGCCGGATGTGCCCTTGCCGCAGTCCTTCTCGGCCACGCCGAGGTAGTAGCGCTCGAGCATATAGATGTAGAGGTGCAGGAGCGTCGGGCGCTGCACGATCTCGTTGTCCGTATAGCTTCCGGAGCCGTTCTCCGTGTGGTAACGGTTAAAATCGTCCAGACCGTACAGGGACAGGGGGAAGTACGGGACCTTGACCTCCAGATGCGACAGGATGGTGCCGCCGTCGTCCTTGCCGATGATCGGTGCGCCGTCGCTCGAGATGGTCACATAGACGGTGACGGAGGCCTGGTCGGTCTCGTCATAGCCGTACTGGTTCTTGTCGCCGTCCTCCACGGCCTCGACCGTGATGGGAACGGTGACTTCGGTGCTGCCGCCGCCCGTGCAGGTAGCGGTAATGCCGATGCGGAATTCCCCTGCCTCGGCAGAGGTGAACTGCAGCGTATTGTCCTTGATATAGACCTTATCGCCGTAATCCGCCTTCAGCGCGAAGCTGAGAGCGTGCCCGTTCGGGTCGGTGAACACCGTTCCGAGCGGGAGCTGGTACAGCGCACCGACCTTGACGGGATCGGGCGCCGGGGTACTTACCGTGATGTCGCAGTTCGCCGCGAAGACCGCGGGGATCATCGACAGAAGCATGGCAAGCACCAGCAGGATGCTCAGGATTCTTTTCATGCTGCTTTCCTTTCTTTTGGGGAACCCACTGATCGATCCTCTGCGGCGGATGCCGGAGCTTTTTCGCCGATCCATCGGTTCGGAAAGTTTGGAGTATTGCGCAGCCGTTGGCGGCTCTGCCGCCTTACGGATGCGGCATGCCCCTTGCGGGTACACAAAGTACGCCTGCACTTTCCAAACCTCGACTCGACGAAAAATCTCTCGGTATCCACTCTTGAGGATACGATTAGTGGCTTCCCAGATTTATTTATCTTCAGACCGTTGACGGTCAAAAAGATCAAAGCCGCAAAAAAACAGCCTGACAGGAAACTACATGGGAGACATGGAGTTTTTGGCAAGCTGCTGCATCGTGGGGCGGGTCGGCGGCACCCGACCCGCCCACAGGAGGAGAACACCCGGTCATGCGCAGCGGGAACGCATCCGCTGCCCCGAATCGGGCACAAAAAAACGGCTGAAAGGATAGATAGACTATCCCCTCAACCGATTCGGGCAAAGTAATGCATCACAGTAGGTCTTCTGGGTCGCGCATCCGGGAGCAAAGCCCCCACGGCCGCTGCCCTGCCTTCTCAGGGTTCCCCAATGACCGGCTTTCGCCGACGGGCAGCGGACTCAACGCTCACAGCGACGGTTATCCCAGAGGCGCAGCGCGCCTCCCTCGGGGTATTATCCCCGTTCCCTTGTTTACCCGTATGCCTGACGGGGTCGCCCCGCGCCGTTGCGTACATACGGTCTCTGCAAGCAGAATATTCAGTTCATGCCGCACAGGCTTTGTGCGGACTACTTTGATTATAGACCATGCGGGCGCGCCTGTCAAGCACCGAAATCCGTATTTTTTTAGCGAATGCGGAAACACACACCGGAACGGGCTTGACAAAAAAATCGGCCCTTGTTATACTGAGAGCAATGGAAGCTTCAAGTGCTTCCGCTGCCGTCCGGGCAGCGGGAGAGGATAGGGAACCGGGTGAGAATCCCGGACGGTACCGCCGCTGTATGCGCGGAGGCCGCGTGCAGGGCGAAAGCCGGTCATTGGGGAACCCTGAGAAGGCGCGCGCGGCCGTCGAGGCGTGAGTCAGAAGACCTGCTTGGGGAGGCTCTGCCCGCATGGTGCGGGAAACGGGGCATATTGTTGTGCGCAAATGCGGACGCTGCAACGATTGTTGCAGTGTCCTTTTTTTCTGGGGGTCGTGCCATGAGACGGAAAACAATCTGGGGCCGGGTCTGCACGGCCGTGCTGATCCTTTCGCTTCTGGCCGGTGCGGTGGCTGTCGTGTTCACGGGCGGACGGGTGC
>OHCF01000429.1_pt1 | contig 24264 bp, 18 predicted proteins | sample 1577511 | NCBI WGS metagenome assembly OHCF01 (sample SAMEA3879568, study PRJEB24766) | human gut metagenome | biome: human-associated habitat; feature: feces | place: USA | collected 1985/1987 | reverse complement strand
TCGTAGTAAGGGATGAGCTCTTTATAAGTCCAGTCCTGACGGAAGTCCGTGATCAGAGGAAGTTCATCAATTTTGAATTTTTGGTACTTGGGGGAGTGGGAATCATCGAAAGCCCACTGCTTGAGAGGGATATATCTGCAAATAAAGTTAATAAGCCAGCAGTTTTGCTGGTAAAGATATTGAATTATAGAAAGTAAGTATTGTATAATGTCCATGAGCATTGGCTCCTTTCGAGGTAATGGATTTGTGGTGAACTCATTATACACGAAAAGGGAGGTCAATGCTCTTTTTATTTGCAAACCTCCGATAAATCAAGGTTTTAAAGGATTTAGAACAATAAAAAACAGGTAGTTTTTGACACTACCAACTAAAGAAGGAGAGAAAAAAATATGATAAATTATGATGAACAAAGATATCAAGCTGCTATTAAAAAAGTTGAAAATTTCATTGAATTAGCTTTAAATGCAAATGGAGGAGAAGTAGTAAAAGAAATATTGATGTCAAATATATTAACTGGGAAGATGGGAATGAATGTTTCCTTAGGAGGAGAAGAACACAATATTTATGTAGTAATGGATGCAATATATGATTATGCTAGAAAGCATCCAGAAGTAAATTTACCAGATTTTCTTGATAAGACAATAACACATCATTTTATTAAACGAAGTATATATAATAAACAAAAAATAGCGAGGATGTTTAGTCTTTATGATTACATTTTAAAATGTCAAAAAGAAAAAACAGCAACCTTTGATTTAGATGTTACTAAGTATTTAGAAATAACAAGGGACAAGTTTATCACGGAAAAATCTGAAAATATAAAGAAAAACCCTGGCTATGAAGATTGGATAAATGAAAGGAATGAATTTTTAGAACAAAACTATCATTATCATTTATGAATAATTCCGGCTTCTAATCTGCGATATTATGATAAAGAAGGGCTGCTTCCTTTTGTGGAGCGGACTTCCGGCGGAATCCCTATGTTCAAAGAACAGGATTATGAATGGCTGAAGATCATTGAGTGCATGAAAAGAGCCGATATGCCGACAGATCCGTTAGGAACTTTCCGCTGTACTGGAAAGCTGAACAAAGAGATGCATTGAGACTCTGATACATTTTTCGAGGTATAGATATGGTATATACTTGTAAATATGAATCACCGATCGGCGATATTCTTTTAGCTGCTGATGAAATCGGACTTACCGGTCTGTGGTTTGAGGGAGAGAAATATTTTGCAAATACGCTTCCGGATGAGCGTATTTCGCAGGAAACGGATATTCTCACAGAGGCAAAAAAATGGCTGGATGTATATTTTTCCGGCGAAGAACCGACGTTTACTCCGCCTCTTCACCCTGCGGGTTCAACATTTCGACAGAGCGTATGGCAGATTTTATTGCAGATCCCGTACGGAAAAACAACCACTTACGGAGAGATTGCCCGTAAAATAGCCCGAATGAAAAATCTTCCGCATATGTCTGCACAGGCAGTAGGCGGTGCAGTGGGACATAATGAGATCTCTATTATCATTCCGTGTCACCGTGTAGTCGGCACAAATGGCAGTCTGACCGGATATGCGGGTAGCATCGACAGAAAAATTTCTCTGCTGAAACTGGAACACAGCGATATGAGCAGTTTCTTTATTCCTAAAAAGGAAACCGCACTTTAGTTTTAATATGATTCCTGAACTCAACACAAACCACGGTCAATAGGTGGGACTTCTCTTTTGTGCAAACTGCACGAAAAAAAGCACCGTCCCCGATGCTCTCTACTTGTCATCCGAAACAGTGCTTTTATAGTGCGCGATCAGGGGTTCGAACCCTGGACACCCTGATTAAGAGTCAGGTGCTCTGCCAGCTGAGCTAATCGCGCATATCTTATGTTGCGTTACCTCGAACGCAAGACATATTATAATATATAAATTTACAAATTGCAAGCTTTTTTTTCACTTTTTTTATAGTTTTTTTAAAAAAGAGCTCTTGAACTAATTTTCCATGCCTTTTATAATTAGAAACAACACCTGTTCTAACATTTTTATAAGGGGGGTATGCCCATGAATCTCGAGAAGCAAAACAAATCGGATGATGACATAAAAAAGAACAAATTTACGGCAAACAACCGGTATTTTACCATCTGTATTTACACAATGTTTGTCATCTTTTTCGGTGCGATCATCATCAATCTGATCACATCCTGGAACACGACACTCAAAAATATCGAAAAAGGGCTCACCGTACTGATGCCATTTATCATCGGTGCTCTGATCGCCTACATACTGAATCCTGCGGTTGCCCGTTTTTACAAGATTTTCCGCGATAAGTGCAAGATTAAAAAGGATGCCCTGTGTAAGGTTCTGGCAATCACAACTGCCTATGTCCTGGTAATCGGCATTATTGCAATTGTACTTTTTGGTGTTATCCCACAGATCATTAAGAGTTTGACGGATCTGATCAATTTTATCCCGACTGCAGCACAGCAGCTCTATCACTTTTTTGATACGTTAGAAGAACGATTCCCTTCGCTGGATACAGAAGTTCTCAGACAAACGATCAACAACGCTTTACCAAATGCGATTAATTATGCAAAAGATTTTGCCGCAAATATGATTCCGGCATTGTATTCGATCTCCATGTCCATCCTCAAATGGGTGCTGAATCTTTTCATTGCGATCATGGTTTCGATCTATATGCTGGCTGACAAACGACCTCTGGTCAATTCCTGCAAAGCAGTTGTTTATGCTTTTGTCCCGGTAAAATATATCCGGCTGATCCTGGAAATTTCCGCAGAAGCCAATCGTCTGTTCAGCAGTTTTATCGTTGGCAAGGCGATTGACTCTACGATCATCGGACTGCTCTGTTTTGTTTTTATGCTGATCTTAAGGCTTCCTTATGCTGTACTGATCAGCGTAATTGTCGGAATCACAAACATGATTCCTTACTTCGGACCATTTATCGGTGCCATACCAAGTGCGATCATCCTGCTTTTTATCAGTCCGCTCAAAGCTGTGATCTTTGTTGTTATGGTATTTGTATTGCAGCAGTTTGACGGTCTGATCCTCGGGCCAAAGATCCTTGGGGATTCTACCGGGCTGAAACCACTGTGGATCATCTTTGCCATAACGATCGGCGGCAGTATTGCCGGTGTGCTTGGTATGTTCCTGGGTGTTCCGGCGGTGGCATTTATACGTTATCTGTTTCAGCGTCTTATCAATCATCAGCTCCAGAAACGTGATGGATCGCTTCCGGAACATCTGCAGCCATTTGACACCCGGCACTGATCTGCCGTGATTTTAAAAAGGTCTTTTCTCTGCCTGTACATACAGGTTTTGAAAAGACCTTTTTCATCTATCTGACCCACATTCTATTTCTATCTCTTTTTCCCATCGCTGCAGATCAGATGCTTTACCTCCTGAAAGGACTTCTGCATTGTTATCAGCTTTTTATTCAGATTTTTCTGTTCATATACTGCCATACCAATACGATCTCGAACTTTCTGTTTTCGTGCCATCCTGCCACCAGCCGGCATTTCTCCGACTTTTCCATCTGTTTATATCATACTATGAGTCTGGAGAGAGAAAGGGCTCAGCGGCTGATGATCATTTTATAGATTGGATTTCCCATACTTGAGAATTTTTCTTCGTATTCGGTCATCACGTTTCCTTCATTCATTTTTTCATCGTGATGAAGGTCAAAGCTGCATCCATCCAGATTCCATCCTGCCGCCTCTCTCTGCTCCAGTGCAAAATCAAACAGTCCGCGGTTATCGGTTTTAAATTCGACTTTTCCATCCGGCACAAGGATCTGGTCATAGCGTGCCAGAAATTCTTTTGACGGAAGTCTGCGCCTTGCATGGCGGTCTTTTGGCCATGGATCGGAAAAATTCAGGTAAATCTTTGCCACTTCGTCTTTTGCAAAAATTTCCGGAAGTTCACTTGCATCAACGCACAGATAAAACAGATTCGGCAGGGCATCTTCGTCCGGAAGCTGCTCTCTTTTCTGCACAGCACGCAGAAGAACACTCGTATAACGCTCGATCCCGATGTAGTTGACCTGTGGGTTTCTCTTTGCCATTTCCGTGATAAACTGACCTTTTCCCATTCCTACTTCAATGTGGATCGGATTATCATTCCCAAATATCGTATTCCATTTTCCTTTTTTCTCCACAGGTTCTTTGATTACCCAGTCGCAGTTTTGGATCACTTCATCCGCTCCCGGTATGTTTCTTAAACGCATTTATTTTCCTCCAATTTTATGTTTCTGTGCAAGCACATCGTGCTTTCAGGCTTTTGACCCTGGCATCATATAAATTTCATATAACAGGTATCGCATACTTTTTTCTGAGTTATACCCTCGTATTTTACCATATCCATCTTAATTGTGCAAAACAACCATATAATTTTTTTATTTTTTTGAGAATTTTGCATATGGAAATCAAGTAGAAATCGTGTATAATGTAAGCTGTCAGATGGAGTAAAAAAAGTCCTACCTATTATAATAGAGTTTCGGAACATCTTTTTGTATTTGTCTGGCGATAATATTATAGAAAGCAGAAGTGTCAGGGCAATAAACTTCTGCAGTTTTTTTAAGCTGCAACTATATTATAACTAAAGGAGGGATGCACATGGATCTCGTCATCAAGCGTCTGTCTTCGATTGAGGAAGCCTCAGCAAGTATCATCGAGGCTGCTGAAAACGAAAAGAAGGCACTGGAACAGCAGATGCGTGAACGTATTGAGGCATTTGATGAGGAAGCTGAAAAAGCTACGCAGGAAAAGCTTGATCAGATTCGTTCCAGCTTAAAAGAAGAAATGCAAAAAAGTCTTGCTGATCTGCAGAAAGCTACTGAAGATTCTATTCAGGCAATTGAGAATGATTATAATCAGAATCATAAAAAGCTTGCTGCCGGATTGATCGCAAAAATGATCGAGGAGTAAAATTATGGGAAATCTGTTAGCCTACAGCGGAACAGCGACCAAAATACGCGGTATGCGCAGGAAGCTTTTAACCGCTAAAGATTTTCAGCATCTCGCCTCTTTGACATCCGTTTCCGATGCCATCGGATTTCTGAAAACAAAGTCCGCCTACGCCGGCATTTTCGCAAATTCCAACGAAAATTCCCTGCACCGCGGAGAGATCGAGAAAATGCTCACAAACGCAATCTACACGGATTTCCAGAGTATCTACCGTTTCGCAACTGTACATCAGCGCAAAATCCTGGATCTGTATTTCCGCAGATATGAGATTGGACTTCTGAAAACATGTATGCGAATGGTGTTTGACCACAGGGATGTTGAATTGAATTTCGATATTTTCAAAAATTTCTTTGATAAACACTCGGACATCAATTTGACCGCTCTTTCCAACTGTAAAACTCTGGATGAGTTTGTCGGCCTTTTAAAGGGAAGCATCTACTATCGTCCTTTAAGTCTTCTTTCCGGTTTGTCTGATCCTACGCTGTGGGATTATGAAATGGCTCTCGACCTGTGCTATTTCAAATGGTTCTGGGAGAGCCGTAAGAAAATTCTTACAAAAGACGAACAAAAAATCTTTATGGATGATTACGGTGTCAAAATGGATTTGCTGAACATACGTTGGATTTATCGTTCCAAGCATTTTTACAACATGAGCAACGCCGATGTCTATGCACATCTGATCGGTGTCCAGTATCGCCTTCAGACTGCTCAGATCAAAGAAATGGTCGAAGCTGCGACTACGGAAGAACTGACCGCTGCCATTAAAAATACTTACTACGGACGACATTTCCCGGAAGAAGCAAAACTTTCACTGGATGAGGCATATTATCAGATTCGATATCGTGTTCAGCGCAAAAACGCAAAGGAAGATCCATTCTCCATTGCCGTTATTATCTCATATCTTTATGAGAAAGAACATGAGGTTGACGACCTCACGACTGCGCTTGAATGCATCCGATATGGTCTGCCAACCAGCGAAACGCAAAAATATATTTCAAATTTAAAAAGGGGGTGTAATCGTTGATTGAAAAAATGAAATTTCTGAGCATTACCGGTCCGAAAGAAGATATCGACCGTGTGGTGAATGATTATTTATCCAAATATGAAATTCATCTTGAAAATGCTCTTTCCGAGCTTAAGACCATCAAGTCTCTGCGTCCTTATATCGAGATCAATCCTTATAAGGATAAACTCACCAAAGCAGAAGAATTCGCTTCTATGCTTGGTACAGATAAAAGCAAAGAAAAACCGACCGGAAATATCACCATTGAAGAAGCTTCACAGACGCTTGCCACTCTGGAGAGCAAATTTTCTGATATTTATACAAGGATCAATGCTCTGGAGTCTAAAAAAGATGATCTGAAGGCTTCTTACGAACGTCTGAAACCGTTCCTTGGATTTGATTTCGATATTCACAGCGTATTACAATTTAAGTTTATCAAGTATCGCTTTGGCAAAATTGCACGTGATTACTACAAAAAACTGGAGCACTATGTCTATGAAAATCTGGACACTGTGTTCTATCGCTGCAGTGAGGATGAACAGTATGTATGGGGTGTTTATTTTGTACCGGCAGGCAGAGCCGGACAGATTGACGCTGTATTTTCTTCCCTGCACTTTGAGCGAATTCGTCTGCCGGATGAATATCAGGGGATTCCTCAGGAAGTTGGTACAAAACTTCAGTCTGATATCCATGACCTGGATGTTCAGATCCAGACATGCAGGGAGGAAAGTGCAAAACTTCTCAACGAATACAAAAACAAAGTCCTTCTTTGCAGAGACAAATTCCGTTCACTCACTTCAAACTTTGATGTGCGTAAACTTGCAGCATGCACAAAGGAAGACAAACAGGTCTTCTATATTCTGTGTGGCTGGATGACAGAAAAAGATGCAGCACGTTTTGAAAAGGATGTAGCCAATGACAAAAACTTGTTCTGTCTGATCGAAAGCAACGAGGATCAGGACAAGGACAGCAAACTGACACCGCCTACCAAACTGAAAAATCCTGCAATTTTCCGTCCGTTTGAACTATTTGTCCGTATGTATGGGCTTCCATCTTACAACGAGATCGACCCGACCATCTTCGTAGCACTGACTTATTCTTTTATTTTCGGTGCCATGTTCGGTGATGTCGGTCAGGGACTCTGCCTGGTGATCGGCGGTGCCCTGCTCTATCATTTCAAAAAAATGGAACTTGCAGCATGCTTAAGCAGTGCCGGAATCTTTTCCACAATCTTCGGTTTCCTGTTTGGCAGTTTCTTCGGTTTTGAAGATGTGATACCTGCCCTCTGGATGCATCCGAAGGACGCTATGACAACACTTCCGTTTATCGGTACGATGAATACCGCTTTCGTTGTTGCCATTGCTTTTGGTATGTTCCTGATCCTGACAACGATGGTTCTTCATATTATCAATGCAGTCCACAGAAAAGATGCTGAAAACATCTTCTTTGATACAAACGGTATTGCCGGTTTTGTATTTTATGGTGCAATCGTTGCTGTTGTCTTCCTGTTTATGACAGGTCATACAGTTCCGGCTGCAGGCGTTCTGGTTGTAATGTTTGTCGTTCCTCTGATCCTGATCGGATTCAAAGAACCGCTCGGCAAACTGGTTGAGAAAAAAGCGGACGCTATGCCAAAAGAAAAAGGCATGTTCCTTGTAACTGCATTCTTCGAACTGTTCGATGTACTGCTGAGCTACTTCTCCAACACGCTGTCCTTCGTGCGTATCGGTGCTTTCGCCGTCAGCCACGCAGCTATGATGGAAGTAGTCCTGATGCTTGCCGGTGCCGAATCCGGAAACATCAACTGGTTTGTTATCGTACTTGGCAACATTTTTGTATGTGCAATGGAAGGTCTGATCGTCGGTATCCAGGTACTGCGTCTGGAATACTACGAAATGTTCAGTCGTTTCTACAAAGGCGAAGGACATCCATTCACACCATTTGTTAAAAAATCTGTTGATTAAATATCAAAAAAATTATTTGTGAATTTTAATAACTTTCAGTACCTCCCAGGCAACAGAAAAGGTACTGAAGCGTTACAAATCACTTACGTTTAAGGAGGAAATTATTATGTCAGCTATTACAAAATTTATTTTTATCGCAGCACTGCTTCTGAGCATCGTCGTACCGACCGCAGCATTTCTGATCGGTGAAAAGAACCGTGGACGCTTCAAAACCACACTTGGCATCAACTGCTTCCTCTTCTTTGGAACCATGGCTCTTGCCGTTATCATGATCTTCACAGGCGACGGTTCCGTAGCAATGGCAGCCGATACTGCTTCTGCATCTGCAAGCGGTCTGGCAGCCGGTATGGGTTATCTGGCAGCAGCACTGGTAACCGGTCTTTCCTGCATCGGCGGTGGTATCGCCGTTGCAAACGCAGCAAGCTCTGCTCTGGGTGCTATCAGTGAAGACGGAAGCATCTTTGGTAAATCCATGATCTTCGTAGCCATGGCCGAAGGTATCGCTCTGTACGGTCTGATCATCTCCTTCATGATCCTTGGTAAACTTTAATTTCCTGTTCGCATATCAGGAGGCAATCAATTTATGAAAATGTTCTTAATCAGTGATAACGTTGATACCCTGACCGGCATGCGTCTGGCAGGTGTAGAAGGCTGTATCGTACACGAACGTGCAGAACTTCGTAAAGCACTGGAGGATGCAATTGCCAATAAAGAAAACGGTATTATTCTCCTGACCGAAAAATTCGGTCGGGAGTTTCCGGATATTATCGACGATGTACGCTTAAACCGCCGTCTTCCACTGCTCATCGAGATCCCGGACCGTCACGGTACCGGCCGGAAACCGGACTTTATCACTTCCTATGTAAGCGAAGCAATCGGAATAAAATTATAAAGAAGGTGAGATATTTTGACTACGGAAGAAAAGCTTAAATATTTTGAAGAATCTTCTCTGGAAGAAGCCAGGAAACAGGCTGCTGCCATGATTGAAGAATATAAAGTAAATCTTACCAAGGTGGAAGAAGAACACAAAGCAACCACTCTTCGCCAGTCTGATTTACAGTTAAAAACAGAAAGCGACAATCTGAAGAGAAGCAACAATATGGCTCTTTCCAAAGAGCAGCTTCAGATCAAACGTAAGATCACACAGAAACAGAATGAACTGAAAGAAAAGCTTTTTGTCGAAGTAAAACAGCAGCTTGAAGATTACATGACTACTTCAGCATATCAGCAGCTGCTGATCAAACAGATCAAAAACATTCAGAAAGAGGCCGGTTCCGGAAAACTGATCCTTTACATTGACCCTGCAGACTCCGACAAACGTTCCAGTCTCCAGGCTGCAACCGGAGCTCCTGTTACCGTTTCCGAATATTCCTTTATGGGCGGCACAAGAGCCGTTCTTCAGGACCGCAACATCCTGATCGACAACTCTTTTGCTTCCAAACTGGAAAAGTTAAAAGCAGACTTCTCATTTAACGGAGGTGCTACAAATGCATAAAACAGGTACTATTTACGGCATTAACGGTCCTGTTATTTACCTGAAAGGCAACACAGGATTTCAGATGGCTGAAATGGTCTACGTCGGAAAAGAACGTCTGGTAGGCGAAGTTATCCGTCTGACAAACGATATCACGACCATTCAGGTCTTCGAGGAAACCACAGGACTGCGTCCTGGTGACCCGGTAGAGGCTACCGGCGATGCTATTTCCGTAACACTTGGACCTGGTATCCTCAACAACATTTTTGATGGTATCGAGCGTCCGTTAAGTGAGATCGCAAAATCCTCCGGCAAGTATATCAGCCGTGGTGTCAGCGTAGATTCTCTGGATACAGAGAAAAAATGGCAGACACATATCACAGTAAAACCGGGTGAATTTGTTTCCGGCGGCACGATCATCGCAGAAGTCCAGGAAACACAGGCAATCGTCCACAAATCTATGGTTCCTCCGAATATCTCCGGTACTGTACTGGAAGTTGCAATGGATGGAGAATACACGATCAACGAACCGATCGTAACTGTTCAGCTTGCAAACGGAAAAGAAGAAAAACTTACACTGGCCCAGAAATGGCCGATCCGTGTTCCGCGTCCGACTGCTGCAAGATTCGCAGCAAGCAAACCGCTGATCACCGGACAGCGTATCCTCGATACTCTCTTCCCGATCGCAAAAGGCGGTACTGCTGCTATCCCTGGCGGTTTCGGTACCGGAAAAACCATGACACAGCACCAGATCGCAAAATGGTCCAACGCCGACATCATCATCTACATCGGCTGTGGCGAGCGTGGCAACGAGATGACACAGGTTCTGGAAGAGTTCTCCGAACTGGTGGATCCAAGAAGCGGCAAACCTCTGATGGACCGTACTACCCTGATCGCCAATACTTCCAACATGCCGGTAGCTGCCCGTGAGGCTTCTATCTACACCGGTATCACACTGGCTGAGTATTACCGCGATATGGGTTATGATGTAGCGATCATGGCAGACTCCACTTCCCGTTGGGCTGAGGCACTTCGAGAGCTGTCCGGACGTCTGGAAGAAATGCCTGCAGAGGAAGGTTTCCCGGCTTACCTGGCATCCCGCCTTTCCGCTTTCTACGAGCGTGCCGGCATGATGCAGACTTTAAACGGTTCCGAAGGAAGCGTTTCTATCATCGGTGCGGTTTCCCCTCAGGGCGGTGACTTCTCCGAACCGGTCACACAGAATACCAAACGTTTCGTACGCTGCTTCTGGGGACTGGATAAATCCCTGGCATATGCAAGACATTTCCCGGCCATCCACTGGCTGACCAGTTACAGTGAATATGTAAATGACCTGGCACCATGGTACCGCGACAATGCCGACAAGAATTTCGTGGATGAACGAAATCAGTTGATGGCGATCCTGAACCAGGAAAGCAACCTGATGGAGATTGTAAAACTGATCGGTAGTGATGTGCTTCCGGATGACCAGAAACTGACACTGGAGATTGCCAGAGTCATCCGTCTGGGATTCCTGCAGCAGAATGCATTCCACAAAGACGATACCTGTGTTCCGATCCGCAAACAGTTTATGATGATGGACCTGATCCTGTATCTGAACACAAAGGCAAAAACCCTGGTTACCATGGGTATGCCAATGTCCATTCTGAAAGAAAGCAACATTTTTGACCGCATCATTTCTGTAAAATACGATGTTCCAAATGACCGTCTGGATATGTTCGATGAATACCGCAAAGAAGTTGATCGTTTCTATGACGAAGTACTTGAAAAGAACGCTTAGGAGGGAAAGAAATGTCAATTGAATATTTAGGCCTGAACGAGATCAACGGCCCTCTGGTCGTTCTGGAAGGCGTGCAGAATGCCTCCTTTGAAGAAATCGTAGAGATTGTTGTAGACAACAATGAAAAGAAACTCGGCCGTATCGTAGAGCTTTATGAAGACAAGGCCGTTATCCAGGTGTTTGAGGGAAATGAAGGTATGTCCCTGAAAAATACCCATACAAAGCTGACCGGACATCCTATGGAACTTGCCGTATCACTGGACATCCTCGGCCGTACCTTCAATGGTATCGGACAGCCGATCGACGGTCTGGGTGATATCTATCCGGAAGCGCACATCAATGTAAACGGTCTGCCGCTGAACCCGGTTACCCGTGAGTATCCTCGTAACTACATCCGTACCGGCATTTCCGCGATCGATGGTCTGACCACTCTGATCCGCGGACAGAAGCTTCCGATCTTCTCCGGAAACGGTCTGCCGCATGACCGTCTGGCAGCTCAGATCGTAAAGCAGGCTTCCCTGGGTGATAACTCCGATGAGAAATTCGCGATCGTTTTCGCAGCCATGGGTGTTAAATATGACGTAGCAGAATTCTTCCGCAAGACTTTCGAAGAGAGCGGTGTTTCTGACCACGTAGTCATGTATCTGAACCTGGCAAACGACCCGGTTGTAGAACGTCTGATCACACCGAAGGTTGCCCTTACCGCAGCAGAATATCTGGCATTTGAAAAGGGCATGCACATCCTGGTTATCTTAACCGATATGACATCCTTTGCAGAGGCCATGCGTGAGGTTTCTTCCTCAAAAGGCGAGATTCCTTCCCGTAAAGGTTATCCTGGATATCTCTACAGTGAGCTGGCTACGATCTACGAACGTGCCGGTATCGTAGAAGGCGTCGAAGGTTCTGTAACACAGATCCCTATCCTGACTATGCCGAACGATGATATCACACACCCGATCCCTGACCTGACCGGTTACATCACCGAAGGCCAGATTGTACTGGACCGTCAGCTTCACGGACAGGCAATCTACCCGCCGATCAACGTACTGCCTTCCCTGTCACGTCTGATGAAGGACGGCATCGGTGCAGGTTACACAAGAGAAGATCATCAGGACGTTGCAAACCAGTTATTCTCCTGCTACGCAAAAGTTGGAGATGCGAGAGCCCTGGCATCCGTTATCGGTGAGGACGAACTTTCACCGCTCGATAAAACTTACCTGAAGTTCGGACAAGCATTTGAGCATACCTTTGTCGGACAGGGCGAGGACGAGAACCGTTCTATCGTTGAGACTCTTGATCTTGGCTGGAAACTTCTGCGTATGCTACCAAGAGAAGAACTTGACCGTATCGATACAAAGATCCTGGATAAATATTATAACGAATAGAGGTGAGCCTATGGATCCGAATACCTTCCCTACGAAGGGCAATTTAATTCTGGCAAAAAACTCCCTCGCACTTGCCAAACAGGGTTATGTGCTGATGGACAAAAAAAGAAATATTCTGATCAGGGAACTTATGGGACTCATCCAGCAGGCAGAATCCATTCAGAAAGAAATCGATTCTACCTTCCGCATGGCTTATGCCGCACTGCAGATGGCAAACATCAAACTGGGCATCAGTCTTGTAGAAGAAATCTCCTACTCCGTACCGGTTGAGGATTCCATCCGCATCCGTACAAGAAGTATCATGGGCACGGAGATTCCTCTGGTGGAAGCCGATACAAAGCCTACTCTCCCGACTTATGCCTATTACAGTACAAACATTGCACTGGATCAGGCAAAAGCCGCATTTGAAAAAGTAAAGCAGCTTTCCATCAAGCTTTCCATGATTGAAAATTCAGCCTATCGACTGGCAAACAATATCAAGAAAACTCAGAAGCGTGCCAACGCTCTGAAAAACATCACCATCCCTCGTTACACCGTTCTTACAAAAGACATTCAGAATGCACTGGAGGAAAAAGAGCGTGAAGAATTCACCCGTCTGAAAGTCATTAAAAGAATGCAGACCAAGAAGGCATAACAAGCGGAACATTTGGATCTGGCGGGGCAATTTTCTGCCCCACCTGCGATCCATTTCTTTCCTTCCATAATTCTCTCAAATTTCAGACGTAAACTTTTTAAGAAGCATTCCAACGCTGTCCTGCAAACCATAAGAATATGTGTTTTCTCTTGACTTTCCAACAGAAATCCTGTAAAATTCTATTATAGTGTAACAATTTTGTAATATTTTTTAATATAGATTCAAAAATCATCCTGAACCTTCGGATGGTTGCAAAAAGGAGCTTCATTTTATGAAAAAGCAAATTATGATTGCCATGGCTCTGGCTGCGGCGGTTACTATGTTTCATCCGTCCATACAGGCTGAGGCAAAGTGGAAAGCAGATTCTTACGGACGATGGTACACCGTGTCTTCCGCACCTGGTTACATGGTTGGCTGGAAGAAAATCGGCAAATATACTTACTATTTCAATAAAAATAAATACGCTGCGACAGGCTGGAAACTGATCAGCAAAAAATGGTACTATTTTGACTCCAAAGGCCGTCTGCTTGCCAATCGCTGGATTGATGGCTATTACATAACCGAAGATGGCTCTATGGCAGTCAATACTACCATAACAACCTCAGAAGGTATTTCTTATACTTTTGACAATATCGGAAATCTTGTTTCTTCCGGAAATGCTTCAGACTCCAACGGCAATGCGTCCATTCCGGGTGTCACGGAAAATACCAGTACCTGGGTTACTAATGGCGGCAATTACTATTATTACGACTACAAAGGCAATCTTGCAAAAGGATTTCTCCGCATCCGTGATAAGACCTACTATATGGATCCGGAAACCGGTGCACGCCACACCGGCTGGCTGAAGTACAACAAAACTTATTATTATTTTAACAAGGAAACCGGTCTGATGCTCAAAGGCTGGCAGAAGATCGGCAAATATACCTACTATTTCAAGACGGATGGCACAGCAGCCTCCAAATGGAAAAAGATCAAAGGCAAATATTATTATTTTAACAAAAAAGGCCGTATGTACACCAATAAACTCATTGGCGGCAAATATTATGTCAATGCGGCTGGTGAACGCATTTCCGGCTTTGCACAGGTTGGCAGTAATACCTGCTATTTCAGCACCAAGAACGGCAAGATGGTAAAAGGCTGGATTACCGTGAATTCTAAAAAATACTATATGGACGGAAACGGGCACATGGTAACCGATACCTGGATTGGCGGACGTTATCTCAAATCGAACGGTCAGATGGCCGCCAAAGCCTGGGTAGGTGCTTACTACGTAAATAAAAATGGCTACCGTACCGGCAAAACACGTGCTACCGGTCTTTGGACAAAGAAAAATAAGACTTATTATCTGGATTCCAACTATCAGATTGTCAAAAGTCAGTGGGTCAAATCCGGAAGCAAATACTATTATGTCAATGAAAAAGGTCTGGTTGTCTACAATCAGTGGGTTGACAGTTATTACGTAGGCGAAACCGGAGCGAGAGTTACCAGCCAGAAAATGACCATTGGCGATAATACCTACTATTTCAAGAGCGATGGAAGCAAAGCAACCGGCATCACAAACCTGAACGGCAAAACTTATCTGTTTGACCGAAATGGCATTATGGTGACTGGCTGGTACAACAACTCTGTTGCCACGTTCTATTTCCTGCCAACCACCGGGGAGATGGTCAAAAATCAGGTTATGATCATTGACAACGTTTATTATTCCTTCGATGGCAATGGCTACATGACCGATGACGATACCATTAACTCTAATCTGGCACTTGGTGCGAAGATTGCCGCTTATGCTACACAGTTTATCGGCAACCCATACGTCTATGGCGGTACAAGCCTGACAAACGGTGCCGACTGCTCCGGATTTACCATGTCCGTTATGAGTCACTTTGGTATCAAGATACCTCGTACTGCAGACCAGCAGGCGATCGGTTACGACGGTACAACCACAAAATATGCCACTGCAAAAGTTGTTTCCATAAACAATATCCAGCCAGGCGATCTGGTCTTTTATTACCAGCCAATCTCCCACGTAGGCATCTACATCGGAAATGGTCTGATCGTACACGCATCGACCGAAGCCGCATACCCGGTAGGCGGTATCAAGACTTCACCTTATGACTTTGCAACAATCCGTGCGATTATTCGATACTGGTAGAGTTTAAAAAGAAAAAATCCTCCATGCAAACTGTCTTTGTTTCGCATGAAGGATTTTTTACTTTATTTTACTTTTACGGTCACTACCGCTTTCTTCTTTCCTGCTTTTACCGTAATCTTTGCAGTTCCGGCTTTCTTTGCCTTCACTACACCTTTTGCATTTACGATAGCAACTTTCTTGTTGCTGCTGGTGAATTTCACTTTATCGGAAGAAGTGATTGGATTCAGCGTTGCTTTGATCTTGTAACTCTTATTTTTCTTCAGTGTTACATTCTTCTTGTTCACTTTGATTTTCTTTGTGGTAACAGCTTTCTTCTGAACTTTTACTTTGACAGTCGCTTTCTTGCCGCTCTTTAATTTAACAGTCAGAACTGCACTTCCTGTCTTTTTGCCTGCGATGATCTTGCCTTTGTTATTGACTTTCACGGTCGCCGGTTTGCTGGATTTCCAGGATGCAACAGCATCACCTTCTGCCAGACCGCTGACTTTTACGGCTGTGGTGGACTGTCCTGTTTTCAGCACGATGCTCTTTGCATTCAGACTGATGGTTGCCGGTTTATTTGGAGTTGTGTTCTTATCATTTGAATTATTTGTTTTTGGAAGCTTCGGGATTGCCCTGTTTTCTACATAACCACATACAGAGCAGGTTCTCGCTTCATTGCCCTCTTTTGATTCTGTAGCTTTGACAGTTACCACATAATCACCAAAAGAGTGTGCCGTTGGAGTTTCTGCTGCGGATACGATATCACATTTTTCACATTTCTGTATATTCAGACCCGTTACAAAACAGGAAGATGGGATTTCTTCGGATGTTTTCCATACATGCTCATGATCCTCTTTTTTCTGTTTGATCTCCATATGGAACGTTCCGCTTACATCATCATCCGTATAAGCTTCCAGGTCTACAGCAAAAATGTATTTCTGACCTTTCTGTAAATAACATTCTAATTCCCGGTCATCTGCTCTCCATTTTTCATTCGCTTCCAGCTCATTTGAATCCAATAATATATTCATATCATCTGCATACCATTTGATTTCCGGTGCAAGATCTTCATAACTGTTGGTTGCCTGGATCACATAAGTACCTGTTACTTCTGGAATAAACGAATAATATTTTTTATTACTTTCTTCCGATGCAAAGCTAAAATCAAAGGTACCTTCCCTTAATGCTGTCACAGAAACATTCTGCTCTTTTTTCACAGAAAAAATAATCTTATCATTCTGTGGATCAATATACCCATCCGTAAATTCAAATGTATACGTTTGTCCAGCCTGAAGAATTGCCTGATTCTTTGTCCAAGAACCATAAAATTCATCACAAACACGGTTTCCTGCTTTTATCAATAAGCCGCAACTGCTGCCCGAATCATCCTCATCATCCTCATTTTCCACATAATCGACATAATACAACGCTGTCTCCTGCGGTGTAAAGGTATACACATTTGCCTGATGTTCTTTCACCTGGAACTGATATGTCTGATTAACCGTTATTGCTGTTTCTTTTTTTACCTGATTCGGTTTCACATCAATATTATAAGTAACAGATTTGCCCCCTACTACAATAGCTACCGGCCATGTTCCATAGGCAAAATCGCCGCCTTCTTTGTTATTTTTATATTTTCCCTTATATACAAGTTTGACTTCAGCCTTCACAAGGTCGTCATCTTCATTGAACCATCCGTAGCTACCCTCTCCTTTGTAGTGCACAACCTCCGTACTTCCATCTTCAAAGTTTACCTGGAATTTCAATCCATCTGCTTTATCGTTAAGGTCATATTCATCTGTGGTTTCTCCATAAAACTCTTTGAGCGTTGGAAAACTCAGCACAGTAAGACTTTTTACTTTTTTAACCTTAATATTAAATTCTGCGGTTGCACCTTCAAATTCCAGTCTCGCTTTCTGCATACCGGCTGCAAATCCACCATTTTCTGTACATCCTCCAATATACTCAGAATCGTACACATATGTATAACAATTTTCTCCTTCCTCATTAAACCAGCCTTCCTGGAAAGAATCCTCATCCTCTATTACGCGTTTATATTCAAGCTGAATCACCTTACCTTTTTCTGAAGTTGCCCTTATCTTCATTCCGCGCAGATCCAGAATCTGTCCCATTTCTCTCATCACACGCCCCATAACATAGCCTTCATAATATTCTGCGGTTGGAGCACTGAGCACTTCCAGTTTTTTGATCTGGTCAATGTAGATTGGAATCTCTGCTGATTTTTCACCATAAGAAATATTGACTTTCTGATTTCCATAAGAAAAATAATACTTATTATCCGGATTAAGATAATCTCCTGCATAGTTGAACTCTATATTCCAGATATCACAATACTCAATACCTTCTGTATGTTCCCATTCTCCGTCCGTGTAATCCAGTACTTCATAGGAACCGCTTTCATAATCAATACGAATCTGTAGTCCTTCGACATCCAGATCATAGAATGCTGTAAGTCCCAGATATTCCGTATTATCCGGCATCTTCTGTATAGTAATGGATTTTACTACCTCGTCATCATCTTCACCATCATCCAGATCTCTGGTCGTGATTTCCTTATTTTCTCTGACTGCTGTTTCCTGATACTGTGCCTTTGTTGTTTCTGCCTGTACACTTTGTACATTTTCCATTCCGGCTGCATATGCCGGCACACTTACCAGTGCTGCTGACAAAAGCGCCACTGCAATTTTCCATCTTTTCATGTCCATTCTCCTTTTTCTGTTGCTTCCTTATTGCTTTTCTCAAGAACGCCTCTTACATTCTGCGAGACATCTGTAGGTGAGAGTTATCTCCCATCTGATATATAAAATTATATGGTATAATGTTCCAAATTACAAATTATTTCTATTTTTTGAGAGAAATTATTTATTTTTTTCAGAAAAAATCCCCCACACAGGATTCTGCTTTCCTGCATGGGGGATAATTTCTGAATTTGCTTTATTTATTTGCTTACTTTATTTGACCTTTACCGTCACTACTGCTTTCTTCTTTCCGGATTTTACCGTAATCTTTGCTTTTCCGGCTTTCTTTGCCTTCACTACACCTTTTGCATTTACGGTTGCAACTTTCTTATTGCTGCTGGTGAATTTCACTTTATCAGAAGAAGTGATCGGATTCAGCGTTGCTTTGATCGTGTAACTCTTATTTTTCTTCAGTGTCACATTCTTTTTGTTCACTTTGATTTTCTTTGTGGTAACAGCTTTCTTCTGAACTTTTACTTTGACAGTCGCTTTCTTGCCGCTCTTTAATTTAACAGTCAAAACTGCACTTCCTGTCTTTTTGCCTGCGGTGATCTTGCCCTTGTTGTTGACTTTCACGACTGACGGCTTGCTGGATTTCCAGGATGCAACTGCATCGCCTTCTGCCAGACCGCTGACTTTTACGGCTGTTGTGGACTGTCCTGTTTTCAGCACGATGCTCTTTGCATTGAGTTTTATAGTTGCTGGTAATTTTGCCGTATAAACTGCATCCTGATCTCCACATACAGAACAGGTTCTCGCCTGTACTCCCTGTGTAAGCGCTGTAGCTTTACGTGTCAATGCATAGGCACCATAAGCATGTGCTTTTAATGGAAGTGCTTCTGCATTCATGATTCCACATGCAGAGCATCTCTGGACTTTTTTTCCATGCTGTACACAGTTTGACTCTGTATGATAACTCTCATACCACTGATGTACATGATCCTCTGTCTCCTGCTTCAGGTTAATTTTCAGCGTCCCTTCTTCTCCATTTCTGACAGACACCTCGAAAATATAATTCTGCCCTTTTTGCAGATATGCTTTCAGTCCAAAGTTGTAACTATGCCCTGCATAACTGTTATCATCACTATCTATTACATAATTTGACAGATCACCAACATACATCGTAACTTCCGGATCCAAATCATTATTTGCACCATCGGAATAAAATGAATAGGTACCACTTACCTCAGGAGTAAACGTATAATATTTGCTGTTACTTTCTTTGTCGAAGTTAACAGCAGCATTTGCCGGTGCTTTTAACGGATTCAGCGCAAACTCATCGCTCTTCATAATTTTAAAAATCAGCACATTATCTAAACGATAAACATCATTGCCTCTGATTTCCAGTGTATATGTTCTTCCCGCCTCCAGCAAATATCCTGTTCCTGTACTGTTGCAATATAAAGTTCCCTGTTTAAGGCTCGCTGAATAATTACTTCTCGTACCCATATATCGCAGACCATATATTCCTGTCACAGTCGGAGTAAAGTTAAATTTGCTGACCTGATGTTCTTTCAGAACACACTGGTGTAACTGACCTAACGTAATATTTCCTTCCTGTTTTACATCATATGGTTTTACCACAAGATTATAGGAAGTAGTTGCTCCTGCCAGTTTTACTTCAACTCTCCAGGTTCCATAAGCATAATATTTTTCATTCTCACTTACAACTCGATAGTTTCCTCTATACTCTGTTGTAATGTTTACATTCTGAATATTTCCCTGCGGATCTCTCCAGTCTTCATCATCATACTCAAGTATTTTACTGGTTCCATCCGAAAAAGTCACATTCAATTTCATTCTATCCAGACTGTAAGACCTATTCTCTTCACCATATAACTCTGTGTATTTCGGCAACTGGTTAATAGAAATGCTTTTTACTTGTTTTACCTGAATGTTAAAGCTTGTCCTCTTGCCTCCTACCTCTACACTGACTGTATGCTGACCCGCATTCATTCCATTACTTCCCCATATTTCATCATCATCTATATATGGACTGCATTCCGTCACTACAGATCCATTATCCTTCAACCATACATCATAATATTCATTCTCGTCTTCATCCTCATAGTAACTTTTATAGGACATATTAACCGTTCTTCCATCCGATAAAAGTGTTTTGATTTTCAAGCCAGAATAAGACAGAGAAGAATCATATCCCTCATAATATTCTACCGTATTCGGTGCTGATACAAGATCCACTTTGGAAATCCCTGTAATCTGAAACGGTACTTCAACCTCTGCACCCAGATAACTGACCTTTACGTTCTGCTCGCCATTTGCACACGTACCATTCTCATCACTGTCTCCGACATACTCTGTCTCGACATCTATATTGTAACTTTCGTAACCATCATCATAAAGATACCAGTTTTCATCTGCACCACAAATCAGTTGTGCTTCCGTATCATCACTGTATTTTACAAGAATTCTGGTACCTTTCATGTTTAAACTATCGCTTTTGACTGTTCCCCATACTTCTGATTTGTCTGCATTTCTTGCAACTTCCAGTGATTTTACTTTTTTTACTTCTTTTGTAGCTTTCGCATTCTTACCGCTTTCTGCAACAGCCTCTGTCTGAATTTCCGTCTCTGTATTCTGTACCTCTGATGCCACTGCCTGGACATTTTCCGGTTCTTCTGCACATACTGTCATGCCCGCCATTACAATAGACACAGACATCGCTGCTGCCGCCAGTTTCCATCTCTTCATTTTTTTCTTTCTCCTCTCACAACAATTCCGTTTCTTATTTTTTTCTTACAACGTTGGTCTTATTATATACTATGTTTCTTCTATTTTCAATTCTTTTTTACTTCTTTTTTTATAAATTCTGACACTTTCTTTCTTTTTTATAAGTATACAAATATGCAGCTTTACCTGATTTTATCCCCAAAAAACGTCACTTATCATTTCTTCACAAAACATTTGTTTCTTTTTTGCTATTTATAAACACCTGTTTTGTGCACAAAAAATGTGGATAATGTGGATAACTCAGTGTATAACTCTTTTTTGCAGGAATTTCGACATTTTTTGATGTGGATAAATCGTGCATCAATTCACAGTACTTTATCCACACTCTGTTTATATCTTATTTTTTTTGTGCATTTTGCCAACAGTCCTTTTCAGGTGTAAAAAGCACAAAACAGACCTGTCACAACAGGTCTAATAATTTGTTAAATTATCTGACTTTTTATTTTTGCAAAAGGAAAGAGCGTTCTGACGAACGCTCTTATTTTTATCTTTTATTCTGTTTTAGAAGTAACTTCTTGCTGCACAGGCTGTTCTGTAATCAACACTTGATACGATGATACCTGTTCTTTCGTTACTTGCGTGAACAACCTGTCCATTTCCAATATACATGGATACATGTCCGATTCCGCCGCCGTTATTATAGAATAACAGATCGCCTGGCTGTAAGTTGCTCATATCTACTGCTGTTCCGCTTCCTGCCTGTGATGCTGCAGTACGTGGAATGGAAATACCAAAGTTTGCCAGAACGGACTGTGTAAATCCAGAGCAGTCTGTTCCATTTGTCAGGCTTGTTCCACCGTATACATACGGATTACCTACAAACTGTAATGCATAATTTACAACGCTCTGTCTCAGGGATGAACTGGAAGCCGACTGTGGAACATCTCCCGTATAATCTGAATCTGTCGGTGCAGAACTATCTGTTGCAGAACCTGTAGTATCTGTTGTACTGTTATCTGCCGGTGCTTCTGTCTCAGGAGCACTTGTTTCAGGTGTCTGTGTTTCCTGCTGTGCCTGCTCAGCCTGTGGCTGCTGTACCTCGGTCTGCTGTGTTTCCTGATCCTGCGCTGCAGCTTCTGTCTGCTGCTGTGCTGCCTGTTCCTGCTGTGCTGCTTCTGCGGCTGCCTGCTGCTGCGCTGCTGCATATGCTGCTTCCGCTTCTGCCTGCTGACGTGCTGCTTCTGCCTCGGCTGCTGCCTGTGCTTCTGCGGCTGCCTGATACTGCTCTGCCATATAAGCTGCGTACTGTGCTTCATCTGCTGAATTAACGGCTGTAGAAGCAATATCCTGTACGTTATAGTCTAACTCCTGCTCCGCTGCGATCTGTTTTGCTTCCGCTGCTGCTGCGGCTGCTTCCTGTGCTGCATATGCCGCTTCATTTGCATCTGCATTGTTCATTGCATTGATCGCTGCTTCCTTCATTTTATGTGCACGATCTACTGCATCCTGAACAGCCTCTTCTCTTGCATTGCTCTTCTCGATGGACTCTGCTTCCACAAATTTAGTCTCGCAGTTTACATAGTCACCGGAAACATAACCAACCACATCGTTATCAACTGCAACTTTTACCCATCCATCTTCCTGATCTACAACCTGGAGCTGCTGAGAATCACCAACCAGTGCGATAACATCAGAATCTGTGCTGGCATCTTTACGAACCATCAAAGTTTCTGTATTAACAGTGGCTACATCGTCTCCAACTTCTGCTGCCAGTTCCTGTGCTTTCGTACCTGTTACAAAATAATCTTTGCTGACATATCCGGTTACATCTCCGGACTTGATCAGATACCAGTCACCCGTCTGTCCAAGAATCTCTGCTGCGGAATTATTATAAAGCTTTCCGACAATTTCACCTGTCTCTGTGCTGGCTTCATCACGAATATTTACATATTCATCGACCTGCGCGATCACCAGGCTGTCATATCCTGTCGCTGCTGCTTTTTTCGTTCCTGAATTTGCCTTCTTTGTCTGACTTGCAATTACCTCAGCACCAATACCTGCCAGCGGCGTCTCCCCTGCCGCAAAAGCCGTAAGCCCTGTGCTGGCGAAAACAACGGTTCCTGCAAGACAACATGCTGTAACTTTTACTACTCCTTTTTTCATTACTTATATTTACCTCCATATATGCAAAACGCGGTGTAATTTCATTTATTACAAAACTGTTACATTTTTTACACGCTAATCATAACAAATTGGAGGTGTTTTGTCAACACTAATTAACATTTTTTTATACGTAACCGACAACTTTTTTACGTATTTATTACTGTTGTCAAGCGGATATTCGCAATCCGCTTTGCTGCTTGCTCATAACCCTTCAGACTGACTGCTGAACGGACTCAACTGCATTTGCACCGTCAGCCACCGCTGTAACAATTTGGCGCAGCATCTTTGTTCTGACATCCCCTGCCGCAAATATTCCTGTAATATTTGTAACACAATTTTCACCCGCTGCAATATAACCTGCCTCATCTTTCTGAATCTCATCCGGAATCATACCGGTATTCGGATGCATACCAACTGCCACAAATACACCATCCACCGGAAGATGTTTTTTCGTTCCGCTTTTTTTATTTTCGATATAAAGAGCTTCGACCTGATCTTCTCCGCAGATTTCATTTACTACAGTATCCCAGATGATTTCAACGTTTGGCAGTGCCAGAAGCTTATTCTGCAAGCTCTTTGCCGCACGCAGCTCGTCCCTTCTGTGAATCAGATACACTTTCTCGCATCCTCTTGCAAGAAACAGGGCGTCTCCGACCGCTACATCACCGCCGCCTACAACGGCAACTGTTCTTCCTTTAAAAAATGCCCCATCACAGGTCGCACAGTAAGAAACACCCATGCCGGCCAGCTCTTTTTCGCCCGGAACACCCAGTTTTCTGTGACTCGCACCTGTGCTGATAATAATATTTTTTGCGTAAAAATCACCTTCATTTGTACGCACCGTTTTCTGTGTTTCTTCTATTATGATATCTTTCACTTCTGCAATCTGGAATTTTACCTCCAGTGCATCCGCATGCGAACGGAATTTCATGCCAAGCTCATATCCATTCATGCCCGGAAGCCCCGGATAATTATCCACTTCTGCCGTGTTCACTACCTGACCGCCGCTGATATATTCCTTTTCCAATACCAATGTGTCCAGTCCTGCTCTCTGCGCATAAATTGCCGCACTTAAACCTGCCGGTCCCGAACCGATAATGATCAGATCATATATTTTATCCATCTGTAATTCCTCCTGTTCGTAAATCAGACACCCGCCATCTGCGTTCAAATTGTCTGCAAAATGATTTTTTCTGATAAAGTCAGTATAATCAATCTTTCCTGAAAATAAAAGCATTGACAAATAATTTTTTATAGATTATTATAATAATAATGATTACTATTTTCATTAGAAAGATAAAATTCCCAA
>OHCF01000348.1_pt1 | contig 28778 bp, 10 predicted proteins | sample 1577511 | NCBI WGS metagenome assembly OHCF01 (sample SAMEA3879568, study PRJEB24766) | human gut metagenome | biome: human-associated habitat; feature: feces | place: USA | collected 1985/1987 | reverse complement strand
AATACTTACCTTGCTTGCGCCAAGTCTTATAGACGAACGTGCAACGTCCATTGCAACATTACCACCGCCGATAACAACGGTTTTATTGCCTTTAAGGTCAAGGTCGTGATTTTCGGCAATCTCGTGGAGAATATCAACAGCGCTCATAACACCGTCTGCGTCTTCGCCGGCAACTCCCGATTTTCTTGAGCCTTGACAGCCGATAGCAATATAAAATGCCTCATATCCGTCCTTGCGAAGTTCGTCAAGAGTGATATCCTTACCAACCTCTACGCCGCATTTAATCTCAACACCAAGCGCACGAATAATGTCAATCTCCGCCTCAACAACATCCTTTTCAAGCTTATATGACGGGATACCGTAAGTAAGCATACCGCCGGGTTTTTCATTCTTTTCAAACACTATAGGTCTGTATCCCGTAAGTGCAAGATAATATGCGCAGGAAAGGCCTGCCGGTCCGCCGCCGATAATGGCAATTTTATTTTTAAACTCGCCCCTATTTGAAGGTATTACTTTTTTAGGAATATATCTTGTTTTACTGTCAAGGTCCTTTTGAGCGATAAAGCGCTTAACGTCATCAATAGCAACCGCTTCATCAAGAGTTGCTCTTGTGCAAGCCTCCTCGCATCTCTTATTGCAAACTCTGCCGCAAACTGCAGGGAAAGGGTTATCCTTTTTAATAAGAGCCAAAGCATCGGTATATCTGCTTTGAGCCGCCATTTTAAGATAGCCTTGGACTGCGATATGAGCGGGGCAGGCAGTCTTGCAAGGCGCCGTACCTGTATCGTAGCAATTAATTCTGTTTTTATCTCTATAATCCGGCGACCATTTTTCCTTGCCCCATTTAACTGCGTCGGGAAGTTCTTGCTTAGGATATGTAACAGCAGAGCCGTCTTTTTTGCAAAGCTTTTGACCGAGCTTAACGGCACCGGCAGGGCAAAATTCAACACACTTGCCGCAGGCTACGCAATCCTTAGCCTCAACCTTAGCCACATACGCCGAGCGTGACATATTAGGCGTATTGAAAAGTTGGGAGGTACGAAGCGCATTGCATACCTTTACCTGGCAATTACAGATAGCAAAAATTTTATTTTCACCGTCGATATTAGTAATTTGGTGAACAAAACCGTTATCCTCGGCACGCTGAAGAATTTCCATAACCTTTTCACGTGTGATATAGTGGCCCTTATTTGTTTCAACAAGGTAATCCGCCATATCGCCGACACCGATACACCAATCCTCAGGGTCATCGGCACAGCCTTCGCCGCACATTGCACGGCTATAACGGCACGAACACGGGCCTGCCGCATATTTGCCGTCATATTTATCAAGCCAATGAGAAATATGTTCCACATCAGCAGACTGATTTTCCATTGAAATTGCCTTTTCAACAGGGATAACGTGCATACCTATTCCGGCGCCTCCCGGAGGCACCATCGGCGTAATTGCTTCAAGCGGAAGTTGAGTCATACGCTCAAAGAAATTTGCAAATTGCGGATGCTCACAAATATTATCCCATTTCATATTAAAAAATTCTGTGCTTCCTGGAACGAACATAGGAAGCACATATTGCTTTTCATGCTCCGGATTTTCCCAATTAAATTCAACAAGACCTACATTTGCCATTTCCTTAAGAAGCGGCTCAAGGTAAGCGGCACTTTTACCCGTAGCTTTTATAATTTCCTTAAGCTTCATACCCTTATGTACCTTCATCTTAAGGGCAACCTCTGCCATCTCGTCGGTTACAATTGAGGCAAGCCCCCAATACTCAGGGTCGTTAACGGTAAGCTCTTTACCTACCTTTGGAAGCCACGGCAATTTATACAAAACTCTGTCTGTAATATGCTTGCCGAGTGCCAAAATCAAAGGACGTGCAGGCTCGTTTGAATGATTTTCATAATAATGCATCACTCTGTCATCGTACACCCTATCCTCAGGCGGCTTGACAGTATCGAATTTGTATTCATACTCCTTATTTGACATAGTATTCTCCCTCTAAAATATACGTCTTATGTCATAAATTACAATTTCATTTTATATGTTTGTTAATTATTTGTCAATATACAGTTAAAGGTAAAATGTCATATTCGGGAATGATTAATATTTAGTTTATTTTTTTATTCAAGGTTTTAAAAACGCAAAAAGAGACGGCATTTCTGCCGTCTCCAAATGCTTTAATCAAAGTGTCAGATTAGTCATTTCCACCGAAGCCCCAGTCAGTACCACCGGATGTAGTAATAACATCAGCTGTCTGAGAAAATTCATTAACCTCTGACACCGGCTTTGTATAAAGCTCTTTCATTAGGTGTGTCCTCCTTAATTGATCAAAGCTCGCCTCCACCCCTTAAGGCAGAGGTGAAAGCTTTGCTAAATTGTGTTAATTAAGCATTATAGTCGTAAAGTGATGCTTCTGAATAGTAAGTATGAACATGACCATCTGCATCCTTAGTAACTACGAATGCTCTTGCGCCGGCAACGCCTGTCTTTGCAGTAAGACCGTAGTTCAAACCAATCTGTGAAGCGTTGATGTTGTTATAAATAACTCTAACCTTACCAGGATTTGTACCTGATGCAGTATTGCCAACGTTTTCAAGTGTAAGGTCTGAAGCTGTTACATTCTTACCATATACGAAGCCCTGGCTATATACTGTCTCATTATCAGCAACAGTACGTGTTGCAACAAAGAGAACGTCACAATCTGTAGCTGAAGGACGAGTTGTTGAAACGATAGCAACCTGAGTCTTAGAAGTGTCATCAGCCTTTGTAACTGCTGTGAGTTCGATATCCGAAGCACAGAAGAATGAGTATGATTCACCGTAACCAACTGTTGCGCCGTTTACTGTCCATGATGTTGCGCCTGCCTTAGTAACTGTTACCTTAGCGTCATATGCAACATTTTCAGCCTTGTCAGTGTAGTCAGTGCCGTTAACTGTGATTGTTGCGCCTGCAGCCTTAACTGTGTAAGTCTGAGTAGCATCCTTCTCATAGATAGCTCTGATGGTCTTACCTTCTGTAAGAGCGGTAATCTCATCGTTTGTAAGAGCCCAGCCCTTGAATGTATAACCAGGATAGATAGGAGCAGTTGCAGGAACCTTAATGTCAGCACCGCTTGCTACTTCCTGAGTTGATACAACATTACCGTACATATCAATGAATACAACTACGAATGTTGATTCAGCTGTTTCTGTAAATACAGGAGTTACCTCTGTATCAGCAACTGCTGTGAATGAATATGTTTCGTTAGTTGAAACGAGCTTGTTAGCAACCTTCCAACCTACGAACTCTGCACCCTCATTAGCCTGAGCTGTAAGAGTTACAGTTGAGTTAGCAAGAACCTTAGTAGTCTTACCGTTTGTTGCGTCCTCGCTGTTAAGAGTTGTTGTACCGTAAGCAGTCTTAGCAACTGTGATATCATAACCCTTAAGCTGAGGAAGAACCTTAGTTTCGAGAACCTGACCGCAAATTGTACAGCTTGTAACTTCTGAACCCGGCTTATCAAGTGTAGGCTCTGTTACAACAGGTTTACCCTTTGTGCAATCTTCTGTTATAACCTTAGCAACTTCGTCATAGTTAGCGTTTGCTGTTACAGCAGAAACTGCCGGCCAGCTATAAGTTGTATGGCTGTGCTGTTTATTACCTGCCGGTGTAGCAGTTGTATCAGCAGTATTTGTCTTTGGAGCTACAGGAGTAGCGCCTGCAGCAAGCTTCTGAGTATCAACTACTGTGCCTGCAGCGTTTGTAAATGTGATTGTATAAACCTTAACAAGACCCTTAACTGCATCTTCAAGAGCAGTAGCAGCAGCAGTTACCTGTGCCTGATCTGTATAAGCTTCAACAGTAGCCTTAGCGTTAGCTTCAAGAGCAGCTGTTACCTTAGCATAAGATTCTGCTGTGTAATCGTCAGCCTTTACAGCCTCTGCCTTAGCAAGTGCATCATAGTAAGCTGTACCGTCAAGCTTAGCAAGGTCTCTTACATCTTCGTGACCGCATACTGAGCATGTAGCCTTTTCAGTACCTGCCTTAGCAATTGTAGAAGCAGTTACAGTTGTGTACTCACCGTAAGTACAATCCTTAGTATCAGCATTAGCCTTTTCAGCAAATGTGAATTCGCCTGTCTTTTCCCAAGTGTAAGTTGTTACTGTATGAGTACCGTTCTTATTATCAACTGTTGTAGCAGCTGTGTTAGCAGGAGCTATAGGAGCAGCGCCCTTATCAGCTGTTACATTCTGAGTTTTACCGCCAACGAACGTGTAAGTATAAACATCTGATGTCGGAAGAGCCTCAAGACCCTTAACTGCATTTTCAAGAGCAGTAGCAGCAGCAGTTACCTGTGCCTGATCTGTATAAGCTTCAACCTTAGCCTGAGCATAAGTCTCAAGAGCAGCTGTTACCTTAGCATAAGATTCAGCTGTGTACTTAGTACCGTCAACAGCCTTTGCAGCATCAAGTGCAGCATAGTAAGCTGTACCGTCAAGCTTATCGTCCTTAGTCTGAGTATCTACATGTTTGCACACAGTACATGTTCCTGTAAGAACAGTACCTGAAACAAGTGTATGCTTGCTTGTCTCTGCATAAGTAATGTCACATTTTTCCTCAGCTTTAGTAGCAACCTCAGTATAAGTAGTATCTGCAGTAGCAGCTGATACTTCCGGCCATGAGTAAGTTGTTACTTCGTGCTTATTATCGCTCTTATAATTTACAGTTGCAGCAGTATTTGTTGAAGGAACTGTTGGAGTTTCGCCTTCTTTAACTGTCTGCGTATCAACAGTCTTGCCGTTGATGTCATTAAATGTAATAGTATAAGTCTTAGCTTCAGGTGTTGAATCCTTTGCATAATCTGTCCAAATTAATGCCCAGTTAGCAAAGGTGCTATCTGTATCGTCATGTGTAATAAGGAACAATTCAGGATTTGCAGCATTACATGAAGGTTCGCCTGTACCGTCGAGTGAAGTTCTGTAGTAAGGCTCAAACTCTGTACCTGCAATATCGGTATTAAATGTAAATACTTCTGAAAGGTCGCAATCCTTAATTACTTCGAATGCATAAGTATAGCAAACAATACCGTACTTACCGAATTTTGGTGTGCCATCAAGACCAACTCCAAAGTAGTTGGAAGTTGTTTGGTTACCGTTTACGGCAGCTACACCTGTAATAGCACCATAGAAAATGCCTTCTTCATTATTATACGTTGAACTACTAAACTGTATTGCATCTGAATAGAATGCAGTACCGTTTTTAATTGCGCCCTTGGCACCTGTATTAATTTTCCAATTATCACGTACCTTAGTAACAGTTCCCGGAGTGGACGCCTGAAGATATTCAGTGTTGAATTTACCCTTGAACTGACCGTTTTGAAGAGCGTCAAAACCGCCGACTTCAACTGTAATAGCAATACGCTGACCTGCTTTAACATGAGCAGGGTTTACAATATTACCTGCTTCTTTAACAGCTTCATAAGTTCTTGAAGCATTCACGCCATAATATTGGTTAATGTACTGATTATTGTATTTAGCGTATGTACCGTCTGCTATGGCAGCTTCAGCATCTTGTTTTGAACCCAAGTTGGAAACTGTTGCAGCAACTACAGGCTTATAGTCATTACGATGGTCTTCGAGTCCACTGCTCGCATAATCTGCGAATTCACCACCGAAATCTACCGAACCACCACTAACGTCATCATTAGCATAGCCACGATATTCAGGAGTTGACTGAAGCTTTTCAAGGCTTGTATCTACGCCATCATCAACCCACCATTTTCTGTTCTTAGTAACAGTATAATCTGTTGAACCGAACATATCAGCTACACCATTAGTGGCAGCTAAAGCAGAAAACGGAACGGAGAATGCAACCATAAGAACTGCAAGAATAACAGCTATTGCTTTTCTAAATGTCTTTTTCACTTAGAAATCCCCTTTATTTATTTTGAAAAAAATCACTTTATCTCTAATCCGTTATAATAATTGGAACCGGATGCACAAGCATAAACTGCTGTTGCATCGGCACCTGTTACAACGCTGTCACAGTTAAGGTCATAGTTTAAATCCGTTTGCTTTGAAGCAAAAAGATATACACTTGTTGCATCGGCAGCTGTAATTATACCATCCTTGTTAAAATCACATGCCATCATAGGAATAACCGCATTAGTAACATCGGCACCGTTTACGATAACGGTAACGTCATTACGAGCTATTGCATAATCAGACGAGATTGAAAGATAGTATGTTCCGTCCTTTAACGAATCAATAGAGAAAGCGTTTACACCATCTTTAAGAGATGATGTGGTTGTACCGACAAGCTCGGTACGAGCTGAATCAGAATATACGTTAACCGTATATTCACCGTAAACAGGACTGTTGGCAGTATTGCCTTTCGCATCTGTCATAATAACAAGCGAGCCGTTTACGCTATGACCGGTTGACGGTGAAACGTCACAGGTCATTAAATATAGAGAACCGGGATAATCGGCAGATTTGGTAACAAGAGCATACTCATCGTCAAATCCGTCATTATAATTAGCCAAAACGAAAGTCTTATTTGGGTCTGTTGAAACCGAAATAACATCAGCGGCGTCACAATCCTTTGCAAAAGCAACCGAGAAGGTTGCAAGCAACGTGCCGTCCTTTGTTACAGATGAACAAGTGTCAGCATCTGAAACAAAGCCGAATACCAAATTAGAATCATTCGTTACAGTTCCCATCGAAGATACGCCGGCAACCTCATCAGAAAGAAGAGCCTTAGGCTCACTTTTCACCGATACATCCGAAGAATAGGTTGATGTAACCTGCACAACCGATAACTCGGTAACGCCCTCTAAATAAAAGCTGACGTCATATGTACCGGCAGGTAACTTATCACCGTCGTATTGTTTGCCGTTAGAATCTGTGTATGTGCAATAAACGTTCGGGCTCTCCGTTCCGAGCGCAGCAGCATACGAAGTACGAGGAAGGCACACAACAAGCGCAACAAAAACCAAAAACGCAAGTGTACCGAAAATAACACCTACTCGTTTTTTTGCAATTGTATTCATTGGTGTTACCTCCTTGTTGAAAAAATTCGCTTAATTTGGGGAGAAGCAGAATCGCCGTGAAGGGCAAAGACAAAATCGGTCAGAAAACATAAAAATATGAAACCAAGCAACTTTGGCAAAAGCCAAACACCGTGAAACATTAAACATTTACTAAACGAAACTGCCCATAGCCTCCCCGCCCAAAGCGGGCATAGTATATAAACGGCAAAAGCCGAATATATCAAGACAAAGCAAAGCCATAGCTCTGCTTAATTAAATGATAACACAAGTTATCGTAATTTTCAAGTAAAACTTCTTAGGGACTTTCGCCCCTAAGAAGTATAGAAACTAATATTACTTAATAGTAACATCAGGAAGTGCAATAGCTGATGATGCAATAGCAAAGATGGCTGTAGCATCCGCACCGGTTACCGAACCGTCACCGTTAAGGTCATAACGAAGATCGGTAGCCTTAGAAGCAGCTGAATATACAGCAGTAGCATCTGCACCGGTAATATTACTGTCTTTATTATAATCGCATACAATCATTGCAATTGCAGGACCTGCAATATCAGCGTCACCAACAACAATGCTTACTGTACGTGCAAGAGCAAATTCAGAAGTAATTGTTGCTGTATATGTGCCAGGTGCAAGGTCAAGACTAATCTTGTTTGCAGTAGTTGTAAGGTCAAATGACTTTTCAAGAACAGGAGCGTTTGCACTGTCATAAACAGTCACTTTATATGTTCCGTTTACGCCCTTATTGTTAGTAGCACCCTTTGAAGATGTTGCTACAACAAGTGAAGCAGTAACATTATGAGTTGACGGAGCCAATGACTCAACCGAAGGAACGATTGTAGTATTGCCTGTAACAGTAAGCTCATACGGGAATGCTGTTGCTGTATCGTCAAATGTAAGTTTGTCGCCGTTAACAGTAAGTTCAGGTTTAAGAGTATAACCATCCTCTGCTGTTACATTGATTGAAACAACCTGACCCTTTTCTACAGCTACAGGACCTGAGTAAGCAACGCCGTCGATTGTTACTGTAGCACCTGCAACAGGAGTTACAGTAAGCTCACAGCTCTCAAACTCGGTAAGACCGATTTCAGCTGCCTGAAGTTCAGTATCAACATTGTAAATCTTAGCAAGCTGAGCGTCATAGTTCTTACGGTCATTGATATTGAATGTGCCAGAATTCTTATACTTATAAGAACCGTTACCATAGTTAGCAAGGTCAACTGCGGCAGCAAGAGCTCTCACGTATCTGTTCCAAGATGCTGATGAGTACTTTGTTGCGCCTTCGTTAACAAGCTTACCTGATGCATCAAATGAACCAAAGCGTGGGTTAGCTGCTACGCCATTCTTAGATACGGTTGCTTCAGTAGCAACTGTACCGTCATCATTGTATGTAGCAGGTGTTGCCTTGAGCATTGAGTAAGCATTACCCGATGCGCACTTGATTTCATTTTCAAGCTGCTTGCCCTGGTAACCACGTTCAATAACTGCAGAAGCGAATATGTTAAAGAGTTTAACGTATTCTTTTGCCTGAACAGAAGATACTTCAGAAGCTGTGGTATAAGTAAACTTAGTACCTGCATTCTTGAGGTCATTCATAAGCTTAGCAGCGTCAACATAAGACATACCGTTTCTTTCAACAGTCTTGCCTGTTGTTGCGTCAACGTAATCAACGTCAACTGTATACTGCTGTTCAGCCTTCTTTGCATATTCTACCATCTTATTATATGTAAGAATATCAAAGTTAATTTCTTCAAGACCGTTTCTAAGCTCAGAAATCTCATTGTAGAGTGTTGATGATGAGCTGATAAGGTGAGACTTAACTACGCTAAGAACATATTCAAGTCTGTCATTAGCCTGAGTAGCAATACCACGATTATCTACTGAATCCATCTCGCCTGAGTTAGGAATGAGCTGATACTCAGCTGATGGGAACTTACATGCCCAATTATCGCCTGAGTTGCACTTTTTGCCTTCAGCATTTCTGTATACATATTGAACCTGATTATAAAGAGGCTCGTTATCTTTGTTTGTATCCTGAGTAGTTGTCGGTCTCTGCCATGGGCCGCCAGGATATGTATCGAGATCCCATTTTGTAGCATACTTAACTGAGTTAGTAAGGTAATAGTTACCGTCCTGACCGAGTGTTACATTAGCCAATGCAGCATCCTTGCCATTCTTAACATCTGATGATGTAAGCGGCTTTGGTGAGTAAATAGGCATTGTACATTTCTCATCGGAATAGTAAATTCCCTTTACGCCGCCACTGGTTGCACCTGTTGTAGCGTCTATTGTGCCGCCGACATAAGCAGTTGCTTTAACCGATTCAGGGATTGTGTAGCTTACCTGAGTACCCTTTACAGTAAATGTTACTGTTTCGTTAGAGGTTGAGTAAGGAACGTATGCACGATCGCCTGTTGCGGAAGTTGTAACTGAAGTTGTAACTGCATACTCTGTTTTATCTGACTGAGTAAGAGCTGATTCAGCAGTGTAAGGAGCTGACTGAACGCTAAGTACATTCATAAGAGCATCCTTAGCCAAATCATAAACTGAACCGATAGATGCATCCTCTTTGAAGTCGGATGTTTTATAGTTAGCCATGATATTGGCAAGTTCTTTATAGTTCTTATCAAGTGAGCCGGCTGAACCGCTTTCACCGATAACAAGCTGGAAGCTGCCTGTCTTATAAGAACCTGAATTATAGAAGTTAACATTAACATCATAAGTGCCGGTCTTAACAGTAGCCTCACCGTCGAAACCAAACGGTCTGTAGTTATTAACAGCATTTGAACCAAATGTTTGCTTTGAGGTATTTATATAGATAGCATCAATACCGGTACCGAGTGTAACCATATTAAAGATGTTATCATAGTTATATTTGCCACCGGTCTTAAGATACATTGTATCATAAATACCGCTTTCATTGATATGGTAACCGGCAATAATCTTAGCATCAAGTGCTTCCTGAAGAGTGAATGCAACGTGAGTTCTTGTTTCAATCTCCTTGCCCTCATTTTGCTTTGAAATGTTACCGATTTCCTCAGAAGTATAACCTCTGTAGTAGTCAACAGCACCAAGGCCGCTACCTGTAGAAGCGTTTGTACGGTTACGCTGCCATTCGCCGAACTCGCCTGAGCCTGCAGATGTTTCTACACGATAGTCATACATACCAATCTTAAGAAGATCACCTGTTGACTTATCCCAACGAGCAATAGCGTTTTTTTCGCCGATATCTACTGTTGTTAAATTAGAATCATCGAATGCCTTAGCTGCAGTAGTAAGGTTATTTGATTCATAGCCGGATTTTCTGTCAAAGAAGAATACACCGTCAATGCTCTTTTCCTTACTGCCGCCCTTCATAAAGAATGAATACTGAGGGATTTCGTTAAGCTTGTTAGAAGCGATAACCATCTTATCAGGATAGTTTGCAGAGATATTACCGCCGATACCTGTAAGAGAATGAACGGTTACACCGTTTTCTTCTCTGTCAGTGCCGTCTGTCTGCTGGAATGTAGAGTTGAAGTTATAATCAGCATCATAAAGAGCATTTCTGAAGCTTACTTCACTTGTAAGAAGCTTATAAGCTGTTACAGTATTGCCTCCATAAAGAACATTGCCCTGATCATCAACAATATCATAATTTACAACAACACGGCATGTATTTGTTGTATCAGAACCTGAAACATCGAACGGAACTGAAATATTAATTTTAGCACTCTTACCCGGATCAATAGGAGTTTCAGGGAAATCTATTGTATCATCAGGCATTTCTTCGTTATAAACATCATATTGAAGCACGCTTGTAATCTTTACATAGTAACGTGAAAGCTGAGTAGGCTTGCCGTCCTTAATGTAAGATGCATTGATACCTACCGAGTTGTTTGTAACAGTAAGTGCATCATCATAAGGTTGACCTGAAATACAGCCTGTTACGGTGTTAGAACCGAATGAAGCAGTAGCCATCTTGAGCTGATGCTGACCAAGTGTAGTCAATGCATTAGGAATGAAGCTGTTAACTGCCTGTACTGCAAAACAGATACCTCTGATAATAGAATCAGAGTAGGTCTTAGGACCGTTTGTACCGTATCCGCCGAACTCTACAAAGTTACAGATAAGCTTTTGGAATGCACCCAAGTCCTTACCGCTTGTACCTGCGAGTACCTTAACTTGGAAGAAATCATCAAACGGATGAGCACTTGTAGCATCAGGAACGATTGTCTTAAAGCTCTGTCCGCTGTAACGTGCGCCAAACAATCCGTTAATGAGATCCTTAAGTAAATCATAAACTGTTACGACGAATGAAGTCTTTTGGATAGGCTCTGCAGAAACGATTGTAAATAACTGGTTAAGGAAGTTAGATACGCCGCAAAGACCTGTCTTTGAATTTTCTTTACCAATATCAAGGAATGAAAGAACGATGTTGTTCCAAATAAGTTCCTCTGAATTGAATTTAGCATAACCTGTACCCTGAAGTGTACCGAGAACAGGCATAAGCTTATTAGCTATTGCATTAATGTTTTCCCAAAGAGTATTCTTTGTTGTGATAAGGCTGTTGCCGTTTTGATCACAAATACCGAGGAGAGCACCTACGCCCATAGCTCTTTCGCCCTTATTTACAGCCTTCTCCATTGCATGGTCGCCACCGTAGTAGCAAACTACAGAATTAAGAAGGTCAAAGAGTGTTGTTTTAGAATCAACAGCTGCTGACTCTGTCTTCCAAGTATTGCCGTTTTCGTCCTCAAGAGGAACGTAAGCCTCAATTACATAAGCAACTGCGTCACGAGCCATTGGAAGAATTGTGCCTTCAAGTGTTGCATTGATTGTTCCGTCGCTGCCAATCTTTACAAGCTTTGAATAATCCTTATTAGGCATTGAGTATGATAAATACTCCTTAAGGCATACATAAGCTACTGCTTCTGCATCCTTACATCCGTCCCAATCAGAAGGATGGATAATTTTCTCAAGCTTGCCTGAGCCAAGATTTACCTGACCGATACAAGCAACGAGCATAGGAATCATTGCTTCTTCAAGATTCTTCTCTGTAAGAGCAGCGCTGGCACCGTTCTTTGCGTAGAAAGCTTTAAGAATGTTAGCGTCTGTAGCGTCTGCTGTGTACTGAACCATCTTGCAAGCGTTGCCAACAAGTGTTGAAACGATTGACTTAATTGCTGCTGCGTCAATAGTTGCAAAATCACCGGTTGTTGTCATTTCAGGACGTGTACCGATAACGTTGCCGCTCTGCGGGAACAAGTCCTTAACTGCTGCAACAAGTGCGTCATTAAAGCCTGCTACCATTGAGCTGTACTTTCGCTAAAGAACTTATCGAGGTTTGGAGTACCTGTTTCTGCAAAGTAAAGATTGATAGGACCTGTTGTTACTTTAAAGCCGTAATCAGCAAGTGGGCTGTATCTTAACTTAGCGAAAAGTCTCGTTGCGTCGATATCTTTCCAAGAACCTGTTGAGTCCTCGGCAGCTGTACGATCATAAGTTACCGTCTTCTTAACATAAGCAAGGAAATCATCTGCTGTGTCAAACTTATAATCCTTATATACTGCATTTGCCCATTGATTGAGCTTAGCCGGTGTATAGTTTGCAGCAACATCATTATCATTCCACTCGCCCTTTTGGTCGAAGAAATAATAATAGTTGTTATCAAAGTTAGCGCCGTGACCCTTATCAAATCCATCATTTACGTGAAGGAGTTTGACTGTACCCTTGAGAACTGTATCCCAAGCAAGGTCAAGAGCTCTGTAACTGAAATCAAAAAGATTATCGGTTGCCTTAAGTGTTACCTTTGTGGTTGATGCTGTTGCATAACCGTTTTCGTCAGGAGCACCGTAAGCAAAGAGAAGAACGTTAAGAGGATTACCCTCATCATCTTTAAATTCATCTGAATATATAAGGTTAGGGTCATAACCAAGCTTTGCAGCTGCAGTAGCATAGTCAGAACCGCTTGCCTTCATTTCAGCTTTAATCTTCAAATAACGTGTAGCCGATGTATCCTGAATTGCTGTTTGCGAATCAGCATCTGTGTATTCTTGATTATATGTAACAAGTACACTAATCTTATCAAGAAGCTCTGTTGTGAGTTTATTAATAAGCTGATCATCATAAACCCATGTTGCAGTACCGTTCTTGAAATTATTAATTTCCTCTTCTGTATACCAATTAGTATATTGGAAAATAAGGTTTTGAGCAACATTGTATACTAAGTTAGTCTTATACTTCGTATCTGTAAAGCCCAAAAGATTACCTACAATCTTATATACGTCAAGGTTTGCAACGTTACCGAGAGTACCGAGAGTAAAGTTACCTCTAAGCACCTGGCCTAAAATATCAGAGCCGTTATAGTCGCAAGAAAGGTTTTGTAAAATACCGATTACGCTTCTTAAAATATCAGTTGAAGATGCAGTTTCTCTTGTAATATTCCAATCCTTAGTAGCAACAGCCTTAAAGTTAAGGTTGCCGGCATCACCGAGTAAGTTACCATATGAGTTAAGAAGATCAGCGACACCCCTAAGTGTATAGAAAAGTTCATCAACACTGTGAGTACGTACCGGAATGTCTTTTTTAACAAGACCAAAAGCATTAAGCTTAAGTGTACGGCTGTTGCTGTCCCATGTGATATACTGGGTAATACTTGAAGGAAGGTTTTCAAGAAGCTTATCAATCTGCGGACCGTATTGGGCAAGCATCAAATCAGCATAGTCAAGTAAAGCTGTAGCTACCTGTTCATCGGAAAGAATAGCCCACGCCAAATCGTTATATTCGATTGACTCGTCGGCATACGTCTTTTCACTGCTCATAGTATCAGCATAAGCAGTTAAAGCACCGGTAAAGCAGGAAGCTGCCATAAGCACTGCCATAAATAATGCCAGAAGCTTATGTGAAAACTTTTTTGCCTTCGTTTTCATTTTTTACCTCCATTAAATTTAAAATTAATTGAATAATAAAGTGTTAACATATTGCGTGGGAGCCTGTCACAATCTCTGACCATCAGGCAATCTGAATTAGACTGAAGGTCGGCAAAGCCAAACCGTTGCACCAAAAACTGCGCAATACGTGCTTTAAACACATTATAATTATTACATAAGGCAACAAAAAAGTCAATAAAGACAAACGACAAATGATATTTTTGTAACAATGTCCAAAAAAGCAAACTTATTTTTGACACCTTGCACAAATTATTAACTAAAAGTTTACAATTTGTTTATAATTTGGCACCAAAAAACTCTTGATTTTCCGCAAGTAAAGCTGTGACACTTTACACAAAATTTACATTTGTAAAGATGTTCGCCTTTACAAATCGAACAGAATTTTACTCGACTTTATATGGATTATATTACGTTTTACAGTCAATTTTCTGTCGAATTGTGTTTGTTAGACTTTTTATGCCTTATTGTCTATTTTGCAACTCACTATCGTCAAAAATCAATGCTAAAATATGTGAAAATTCACAATAAATTCAAAATATGTTATAAAATTATTGACTTATAAGTTTTTATTTGTTATAAATATATTGTATTTGTTAATACGCGTGTGGATATCCTGCGCCTAAAAAGCAGTTTTTTGTGTAGAAACTGTGAACAAATACTGCTCGGCGCATTATCCAAAATGCGTTACCATACGACAAGTTCGTAAATCATATGTAAAGGAGAGAGAGATTTATATGAGAACGAGCAAAAAGATACTCAGCTTTTTCTTAGCTGTAGTAATGGTCGTGACCACATGCTCGGTTGGATTTACTGCGTTCGCCAAGAGTAATGACAACCCGCTTTGGAAAACGACAAGTGTTGACGCCGATTCGGCATTCGACACACTTAACAAATTGGCAGACCAGCTGCCTTCCCTTCTCATGGGCATTGAGGCAATAAGCAAGCCTGTTTATGAAAAGGGCGCTAAAAAGTTAGGTAAGACCGCAGCGGAACTTACCAACAAAGAAAAAGAGCAAATCGCAAGTGAAACAACACTTCAGGATTTACTCGGCGTATTGCAGCCGACTCTTATCGGCGCACTTGCAAAGACAAGCCAGTCAGACTTTGTAACAAGTTATATTCAGAAAGGTATGGGTAATCCCGAAGATTATAACTACTTAAGCGGTTCAACGGGCGCAATTGATTATTTTTCACTTACTGCCCTTTGCTTAAAGTACAAAGACAACAAAGACTTATCTAAAGACACGAGAAATCAGCTTGACGAATGGTTATACGGTAAAGAAAGCGAACGTACCGTTTCAGGCTACAATGCCGCAGGTCAAACTATCAAGTTCTCAACAAACAGCCTTTGGTATTTAGCCGACCTTTATGCTCAAAAGATAAAGGAAGGTACAGACAGTGATAAGGTAGAAGCAATTGCTAAACGTTATACCGAAGCTGTAAAAAGCGGTGCTGTTGAAACAGTTAAGCTTAACGGCGAAGCTATCGGTGACACTTATGATACTGCCACACTTTACCAGTTGAAGAACTTTGATTTTAAGCTCACAGCTGATGAGCAAGCCGTTGTTAACAACTATATGGGCACACTTAACATTAAGTATGCAACATACGGTATCAACGTTAAGCTTAACGATTTGGCTGACGTTATTTACTACGACTTCGGTGTCGGTCAGAGCTTCATCTCAGCAAGCGAATTTATCAGATTGATAAGCGACGGCGGTGCAACATTTAACCAAACAGTTGACAGCACATCACTTTATCAGGTTCCTATGACATTTAACGGCTTCACAGTAAGCGACACTGAAAACAATGTTTATGACACTGTTAAGGAAATCGCAAGAAAAGCTGTTGCCGCTAAATTAGGAGTTGCCGAAGATGCTTCTTTCGAGACTCTTGCACAAAAAGAGGGCATGACAACAGATTACCAAATTGAGTCATATACCGAATATGTAGTAGGCAACACTATTGAGACTGATTTGTGCAAAAAAGCACTTATGAACGGTAATGTCGACACAACCACTTCTCCGTATTACACTGATATACTTAAGGGTATGGTTGTACGTTTCGGTAATAACGGAAACGGCGTTGACCTCAACAAGCTTAATTCCGAAATCAATGCTAAGCTTCCAAAAGGATATGACGCAAATTGGCAAGAGGGTGACAGTTTCTTCATCAGCGATGACGAACTTACTCAGTTGCGTGCATTCTTCTCCAGCGTCGGCGGTGCAAACGCCACCACTAATGTTGTAACAAACTACTTTAAGGACGGCGAAGTTACCTTTAACGATAAATATGCCGACAAAAAGAACAAGACAGTCATTGTTCCTGCTTCACTTAAAGGCAGTTACACTTCAGAGTTCTGGTCTCTTATTGCAGCTAACCAAAAAAAGAATTCAACAAATTACAATAATTTGTTAGGTTCATTTGGCGGCTTTGCTAAAAACCGTTCACATATTGACAAAACAAAATACTTGCCTGTTAATTCACTTGTTGATGCTTCACGTTCAGACCCGGGTGTCGGCATTAACGCACTTAAGTCTGACTCTGTAACTAATTCAAATAATTACAGCAAGCCATTAATCAACGAATGGGTTGCAGCTTCTTACGACTACATTGTTACTAAGATTGCATCTGAATACTTAGGCGTTGATACAAACGACCTTGGCACAGATAGCACCACTTATACATACAGCTATAAGTATTCTTTCAAATTCCTTCTTAACGTTCAACTCGTACTTGATGATATTGTAAAGAAAAAAGCTTCTCAAACTTCAGGTATCGTTCTTACCGACGCTCAAAAGGAAATTCTCAACGGTAAAAATGTTGACCTTACAGGTTCGGCAGGTACCGAGATTACAAACCTTATTCTCAACAACACAATCGGCGATATCGTTGACCCAAGTACAGATATCGGTAAAACGGTTGACGCTGTGCTTAAGTCACTTCTTAAGACCAACGTAAATCTTAAGGACGCTCTTACCGATGTTTGGAAGAATCTTGTTAACGACCCGATTAAGACAGTCGTAAACCTTCTTCCTTTACTTACAGTAGTAATTAACGAGCTTCTTGAGCCTATTCTTTTCTCTGAAATCGGCAATTCGCAAAGAAATAACCAAGAAGGCTTCCTCTATTCTGTTATTGACCTTATTGAGCCACTCAAAAATATGACTGCAGACACCGGCTCATACATCGGTATCAGTCAGCTTGCTTGGGACCTCAACGCTATGCTTCCTCAGCTTATGCATTGGCTCCAGAGAGATGGCAAGTTTGAGGAATTCGGCGGTACTTATTGGAACGGCGGTAATGAGAAAACAGGCTACATTTCAGAATCTTCTGACGATACCTTTGTAACTAAGAACTTCTCAGCCGGCGACATTATCGCAACTCCTGACTACGTACTTAAGTATGACAAGGTTGTCGACAGCTACGGCAAAGCAATCACATACACAAAGAACAGCGACGGTTCTTATACCTATTCTTATAATGGCGTAAGCGGTTCTCTTGCAGATGTACTTGCTAACGTTTCAAGCACTACTAAGTTTAACGTTAAATACACATATGAAGCAGGCGTACCTAAGATTACAGGTATTTACATTGCCGATAAGGCTCTCAAGTATGCTAAGCTCAGCGACCTTGAGGGTATCCTTAAGAAAGCAATCACAGCTTCAAACGGACAGGTTGGCGCAGGTCTTTATGAATTGGTAACAGAAATAGCAGGCCTCTTCACTACTGCAGTTGACACATACGTTAGCACTCCTAAGTACAGAGACCAGGTTAAGGGCCATGATGACGGAGGAAAAGTCATCAACTCAGGTCTTAACAACCTTATGGTTGCAATTCCTCAGCTCTTTGACATTATGGAAAACCTTGCAGCTGACAAATACGGCGTAAGCAAGGATGCATGGACATATTGCTACAAGGGCAAGATTGTTACGGATTCAAACGGCGCAGTAAGCAACTCTAAGATGACAGAGTTCAAGGATTTTGCCGCTAATCCAAACCCAACAAAGATTTTTGACTGCTTTGTAGGTGTATTCGTAGAGGATTGGCTTGACGCTATTCTCGGTCTTGTAAACAATGTAATAAGCTCTAAGGGCAGTGAATTTGAAAAGAACCTTCCTATTATTACAGGTCTTCTCAATTCAGTAGGCGGTTTCACCGAAACAAGTGCTCTTACAGACCTTTTCAACAGTATCTTCCAGATTACACGTGACAGCAAGTACAGCTTCACATTTGAACCGCAATCAAGCGGATTTGTAGGTCTTGACAGAGATAACGCTTACTTCCTTATTACTAATGTAAGCAAGCTTGTTGACGTTGTTAAGGCACTTATCAATTCATTCAAGTCAAATAACAACAATAACAACAATAATAACAATAACAATAATTCTTCATCACCTGCCACTACACAGGCAGTTGCAACTCCTAACTCTTCAGTTGATATTTCAGCACATAAGAGCAGCGATATGAAGAACGTTGATAACACAATAGCTAAGCTTGATAAAACATTGTCATCTCTCCTTACGGATTCAAGCGTAAACGGCTATTCAATCAACAAAACAAGTAACATTATTGTCGGCGTAATTTCATTACTTTCAAATTACATTGGTGCAAATGCATCAAACGCAACAATTGATTTACTTAATACCTATTTATATTATCTTAATGGCGAGGATGCACGTACTCCTGATTCAAATGGTAACGTTAATCCTAAGGATATCTACACAAACGAAGGTCTTACAACAGTAGTAGTAAGAACCTATGCTCTCGTCGAAACACTTGTTGCAGGACTTACAGACAAGTATGCATACTCTTATACATATAATAATGGTACTGCCGACGTGACAGCAAAATACAATCTTATCAGTGAAGCAGTCAACGGACTTATTTCTCCTGACTCATTATCTGTAAGAATTAAGGACACAGGCATTAAGAACGCAAGCAAGAAGCTTTCTAAGCTTGACAGTTGGAGTGACGCAGTTAATGACAACGGTACTCTTAACGTAAGCATTAATTGGGGCATCACAGCAGGCAACAGAGATGAATTTATGACAGGTCTTTCAACCTCACTCAGACTTCTCACCTCTATCCTCGGCGTAGTTCTTATTGATACAGGCATTTATGAAAATGCTCTCTACCCTGTTCTTAATACAATAGCTCAAAAGACAGGCATCACAGTTGATACTCCTACTAAGTTTGCTGATAAGAGCAATCCATACCGTGACGAAGTATTCACCGGTATTGTTAATCCAATAGTTTCACTTCTTGACAAGTTCCTTGAAAAGCCTGCAACAACATTGCTCAATCTTGTGTCGGCTATCGGCGTTGTATTAGACGATACAACAACTCCTACACTTGCTTCTGTTGTTTCAAGCGCAGTTAAGGCTATTGCAAACGAGCTCAACGGCGCAGCTAACATTCTTAAGATTAAGAGTGATAAGCTTGGTGCCGCATCACCGTCACTTGCAGCGCTGCTTGAAGGTATCGTTTCTAAGACGTTCGGTGATTTAATCACAGTTAACGACAAGCAAGAGCTTGGACTTAAGGTTAAGGGCTATGCTCTTTCAGGCAACAACATTATTCCTATTATTAATACCCTTCTTGCAAAGACAGGTATTAAACTTAACAACATTAATTGGAACAAGCTTGGCAAGACAACAACTCCTGCTCAAACACTTGTATACGTACTCGATTATGTTGTTGAATTTGTAAAGACAAATCATAACCTTTCCACAATCATCGGTTTGATTATGGGCAACAACAAGGTAAGCTCAGGCGTTAAGAAGCTCATCAAGTATATCGAAACAGGTAAGCTTGACGGTATGGGACTTCTTAAGATTGTAGGCAAGCTTCTCGACTTCACACAGTCACCTACAGAAGTTTATTGGGCTTACAGCAAATACAAGGGAACTTCATTAAAGTTCAAGTACCCTGACGGTATTTCTTCTTATGATGCTGAATCTGCTATCACCCAGCTTGACAGTGCAGTTGACGCAGTTATGGCTCTTCTCACTAACTTTGGCGTAGTTGATGCATCAAATCTTAAGGGTGTTGTAAGCGGTTTGGTATTTACAAACGCTAACCTCACTTCACTTGCTAAGGCACTTTACGGTGCACTTGACAAAAAGACTATTTCACCTTATCTCAATATGGCAGGCATTACTGTTTCACCTAAGGGCGTTGCAGGCTTACTTATGGATAAGAGCTATGGTAAAACTTATTCTTCAGCAGCTAAAACCCTCAAGAAGGTTAAGAGCTGGAAGAAAGTTAAAACAATCAACTGGGGCTTCAAGGATGGCTCCGCAAAGGCTGAGCAGGGCTTCGTACATGCACTCGTTGCAATTCTTCGTCCTCTCAACAGTGTTCTCAACGTATTCCTTAATGAAGGAAAGATTGACCTTAGCAATATCACAATTGCAAAGGCTTCAACATCTCTTGATATTAAGGGAAGCGACGGCAAGGTAGCAAGCAAGATTGCTCTTACCTATGAGCTTAAGAACGGTGTTCTTACTCTTACAGCTAAGGATTCAATGAATGCCGACTCTAAGCTTTCAACAATTAAGCTTGACCTTAACGCACTCAATGTCGGCGTAAACGGCATTAACGGCTATGAAGGTGCAATCATTCCTCTTCTTGATGTTCTTCAGGTAAGCAACAGCAAGATTAAGACATTTGCACAGTATCAGAAGGATTGCAAGAAGGCTAAGGATAACGTACTTCTTGATGTTCTTAATCCTCTTATGAGCTTTGTTGACCAAGTTCTCGACAAGCCATTTGAAACAATTACATCAGTTCTTCCTAACCTTGCATACTTCATTGATAACAACGGTATCGGCCAGCTTCTTGATAATCTCCTTGCTCCGATTACAAACATTGTTAAAACTGCTAAGTCAGCAGGTTTAGACGTTGATAAGATTATTTCAGCGGTACTTGGCAAGGACCTCGGCAAGTATTTAACAAGCTTGCTTAAGGTTAGGGGCGTTAAGCTTAACATTAAGCTTGCAGACCTCAAGTCTTGCAACATTCAGGACATCGTTGTTCCGCTTATTAACAGCTTACTTAAGAAAACAGGCATCAAGCTTCCTGATTTCAAGTGGTCAACAATCGCTGCTCACGGCAAGGTTGTAACCTCTAAGTCGCATGCTAAGAATGCCGAAGGCAAGTTCACTAATAAGGAAGTAATTGCTGACAAGGGCGAGGTTCTCGTTGCAGTTCTCCGCTATGTGGCAGACACTCTTATTAAGAACGCTAAACCAATCAAATCACTTGTTTCTTCAATTGGTGCTATTAAGAAGAACAGTATGCTCAAGTCAATCATCTCAAGTGTATTCACTACAATCAGCATGGCTGAAAAAGATGATATCGTTCGTGCAGTATTCTACTTCTTAACAGGCGAACCTACTAATGCATTCTGGGATTACACCGCATATAAGACAGGCTCATTCGACTTCTCATATCCTAAGGGCGTAGACGTTGACTTCCTTAAGAATCTTCCTCCTATGCTTGACGGTCTTGTTGGCAGTTTAATTAAAGGCGGTCTTAACAACTTAATCAGCGGCCTCCTCTTCAAGGATGACATTGTTAACTCACTTCTCACCGGTCTTTACGGTGCAGTTGAAAAGGTTAAGGTTGGCGACGGCTCACTCGTTTCCCTCCTTGCACAAACAGGTATCGACTTCTCAACAAGTAATGTTGCTAAGCTCCTTACAGACGAAACTTACGGCAAAACTTATTCAGCTAATGCAAGCGTAATCGCTAAGGCTGGTTCTTGGTCAAAGGTTAATACATCAGCTCTTAAGTGGGGCGTTAAGGACAGAGATACATTCTTCCATGCACTCGTTGCAGTTCTTCGTCCTGTATTCGGCGTACTTGATGTACTTCTTAATGACGCATACCTCGGTCTTTTCGATATCGTAAGAATCCCTGGTTCTAACGGTTATACATCATCAATCGTTCCTCTTATGGAAGCATTCTCAATGTATAACGTTAAGACTCAGTATCAGTACAGAGAAGATATGAAGAAAGCTTATGATAATGTTCTTCTTGACATTATCAATCCTATCTGGGATAAGGTTGAGGATATTCTCAATGCTCCTCTCGAAACATTATTTGAAATGCTTCCAAACCTTGCACTCTTCATCGGTAATAACGGACTTTGCCAGATTCTTGACAATCTCCTCACTCCTATCTCTGCACTTATAGACGCTGTCAAGCCTGTAGTTGACCTCAACACTCTCTTACCTGCCCTTCTTAAGGCACTTAAGGTTGACCTTAACTCTCTCCTCGGCAAGATTGGCGTATCAAACTTCAAGCTTGATATCTATGATATTAACGCAACACTTAAGCCGCTCCTCGGCGCTGACGCTATCGTTCCTCTTCTTAATAACATTCTTGGAATGATTAAGATTAAGGGCACACCGCTTGGAATTAAGCTTAACGACATTAATTGGTTACAGCTTGCAAGCCACGGTAAGGTAATTACCGACGCATCACAGGCTGCTACCTACGGCACAAGAATTTACGTTAAGGGTAACTCTTCAGAAACTCTCATCGCAGTTCTCAGCTACTTAATCGAAACTGTAAACGCAGGCGACAACTTCAAGAAGATTAGTTCACTTGTAACCGGTCTTGTTGGCGGCAACGAAACAGTTTCAGGTGTTGTAGACCAGGTACTTCCTGTTCTTAAGGGTGATACCGATACGGTTATTGCTTCACTTGTTGATTTACTTCAGACAATGTCATAAACCTAAATCTGCAAACCGAATAAAAAATAAAAACGGGCAACTCTTCGGAGTTGTCCGTTTTGCTTTATATTAAATATCATTTTTCACGTTTTTATAATAAAATTCTTGTATTACAATATAAAATAAGATATAATAAATACGAATTATATCTTTTACTTGGTGGTGATGTTATGTTTCTCGGCAAAACAGCCCAAGGAAGAGTTGTAAAAACTATTAATTCTGTCGATGAGAACGGTTATGTATATCCATTAAACTTAGTTCAAATCAAGGGATACAAAAACCGTTACGCTTTTGTTATGGGAGTGACTCACACGGTTTGCAATTTCGACGGACGAATTATAGCAGCACTCGTTCCTAAAGACCCGGAGAACACGGATTTAAAAACTATTTGGATTATGGCGTCAAGAAGTTCACGCTACATTAATCAAGACATTTATCAATACATTGATGTTAAAAAAGATTTTCCCGAATATGAACTTGTCTGCTACTACGAATCAAGCGCAGGCGCAGTAGTATACAGGAGTATTAAAGGCAAGCTTCGCTTTTTGCTTATAAAAAATAAGCGCTCAGCGAATTGGGGCTTTCCGAAAGGTCACCTCGAAATGGGTGAAACAAAATACGACGCAGCAAGAAGAGAAGTTCTTGAAGAAACGGGGCTTCACATTAAAATTCATCTCGGCTACGAGGGTATATCGAAATATACGCTTCGCAATAATGTTGACAAAAAAGTTTCTATATTCGTTGCAACGACAGACGATTTAAAAACAACAATGCAAGAGGAGGAAATTGACGATTACAGATGGCTTGCGTATGACCAGGCTATGGGCCACCTCTCATTTGAAAATGATAAAAAAATACTGAGGGAAGCCGTTGATTTTCTCATTAAGCAAAAGCTTATTGTAAATAAAAACACTCCCACTGCGCAAGCTATTGACAGAGAAATCGAACTTAAAGAGCAAGAGCGCAAGGAAAGAATAGCCGAGTACAGGCGCCAAAAATGGATTGAACAGCAAAACAAACTCAGGGCTCAACGCTATTATGAAAAACACAAAGAGGAAATTGTGCGCCAAAAAATAATAAAAAAGAGAAAAAGAAATCAGGAAAAAAAGCGACTTCAAAATGCGGCAAACAATAACGTTAATGCTCAAAACAAAAATAACGAGTCGCAATCAAATGCAGATAAAAAGCAAAATACAACAACCGACAAAAAGGAGAACTGATATATGGTACAGGAACTTTGCAGAAACTTACAAGAGTTTTTAACAGCGCACGGAATACCCGATTGGCTTGTTGTGTTTATTATTTCACTCTGCCCTATCTTGGAATGCAGGCTCGGAATGTTTACAGCCATTGTGCTTTTGCAAATGAATCCTTTTGTAGGATTTATTATCAGCTTTTTAGGTAACATTTTACCTATACCGTTCATACTTTTATTAATCAATTGGATTTTCGATTTATTAAAAAAAGTTCCCGGAATAAACAAGTTTGTTTATTGGCTTGAGGACAAAACGCTTAAAAAGCGAGATAAAATTGATAAATACGGAATTTGGGGGCTTTTGATTTTCGTTGCAATACCGCTTCCGGGTACAGGTGGCTGGACAGGTGCACTTCTTGCATCTCTTCTCCATCTTGATAAGAAAAAGAGCTTTTTTGTGATTTCGCTCGGTGTATTTATTGCCGGACTTATTATGACTGTTTTAAGTCTTGTTGTCGGCAACGCAGTTTTCAACTGATATGGATAAGGAATATGAGGTTTTAATTGACCTTTGCCGCCACTATTTAAACGGCGACAAATTTATTTTCGATACAGACGTTAATTATAAAAAATTGTTTTTATATGCAAAGGGGCATAACCTTTTAGGTATATTGCACTGTGCACTTTTAAATGCAAAGAATAAAAGCGATTTACCCGAAAGCTTCTTAAATGCGCTTGAAAATAAATTTTTTGATTTAATTTTCCTTTCAAACGCTCAGATTAATATGCTGGAAGAGGTTAAAACGCTTTTTGCGTCGGCTCAGTGCCCGTATATCACGTTTAAAGGCGCAATACTTAGAGAATACTATCCCGTGCCTGAAAGCCGTGCTATGGGCGATATAGACGTTCTAATCAAGGCTGAGGACAGGGACAAGATTAAAAAATTGCTTATATCTAACGGTTTTGACTGTGTTAAGGAAAACGGGCCGGTTTATAACTATGTTAAAAACGGTGTTCTGTTTGAGGTGCACACAAAGCTTATAAGCTGTTATGATACCGAGCCGTTTTGCAGCGCTTTTGATTATGCAAAATTTGACGGCTTTGACGGAAAATTTGACGACAGCTTTCATTTTGCATATTTGATTGCCCACATGGCGCACCATTTCAAATTCTACGGAGCAGGAATTAAGCTTATTCTTGATTTAGCCGTAATGCTAAAAACTGCAAGTATTGATATTCAAAAGGTGTTTGAATATTTAAGCGCAGTTGAACTTGAAAAATTCGGTAAAACCGTTTTGTCCGTTTGCCACAACTTTTTCGGCGAAGGTTATGACTACGCAATTGATACGAAAAATGTTGAAAAATACCTTTGCGCCTGCGGTGCATTCGGCAATGAGAATGAAAACAAGGGCGTTACCGTTGCAAGGAGAGAGCTTGAAGAAGGGAAAAAATATTCGCCCTTTATGGCGAAACTCAGGCTTCTCTTTCCGCCTTATAAAAAGCTTAAAGAAATTGATTATATCAAATTTATCGACGGAAGACCTTGGCTTATTTTATATGCTTGGATTTATCGAATAATTTACAATTTTAAAAACAGAAAAGAATTTACGTTAAATGCAGTAAATTCACTTGATGATGAAAATACGCAGGCTTTGGCTCAAAAGGAGTTGGAGCTTTTTAAGGAGATTGGTTTATAATGAAATATCTTGCTATAATTTTAGTTGCCGTTTTGGCAATATTGATTGTTGTGTTCATTTCTTGGTTTTTAAATATGAAAGCAAACGGCAAATGTCCGCTTTGCGCCTTGAAAAAAATATTTATCCCGACTAAGCTTACAATTGATATAAGCGAGGACGAAGAATATTCTGAAAATAAGGTTGCTCAAACTCCGCCTATGGGCTGGTCAAGCTGGAATACCTTTAGGAACAATATTGACCAGGATATTATTATGCAAACTGCCCACGCTATGAAAGACAGCGGACTTGCAAATGCAGGATATGAATTTATTAACCTTGACGATTGCTGGCAAAGCTCCCTTCGTGACAGTGACGGAAAGCTTCAGGGCGATCTCGGCACATTCAGCCGTGGTATCCCTAAGCTTATTAAGGATATTAACGCACTCGACTTAAAGGTTGGTCTTTATTCTTCTAACGGTACTCTCACCTGTGAGGACCTCCCTGCCTCTCTCGGCAACGAAAGGCTTGACGCTAAAACAATTGCGTCTTGGGGCTGTGAATTTTTTAAATACGATTTTTGCCATCATAACAGAATCAGCGGTGACTGCCCTGCAATTGAGCATATTGTAATTACCAAGCCAAAAAGCGCTTTTGAAATTGATTTAAGGCCGGAAGACGCAGAGTTTACCGGAAGAGCAAAGATTATCAAAATGTCTGACGTGCCGAGCAAAAAAGCAATCGGATTTATCAGCCACGGCTCAGGCTCTGCAAGCTTTAATTTTGACGCAGACGAAAAGGGTGAATACGTATTAACCTTTGTTTTTCACAAGTCAATGGCTAAAAAGAAGCAGTATATGCAAATTCATATTAACGGCAAAATGTATGAAATTTTCTTCCCTGAAACTAAGGGCTTCAGTCCTTTAGGCAGGCAACAAATTATTGTTGAGCTTAAAGAGGGCACCAACAATATGACAATCAAAAACCCTGTAGCAACTGCGATTGACTCGTCATATATTCAGTATAAGCGTATGGGTGACGCTCTTAAGGAAGCAAGCTCAATGTGGGCCAAGGTTACACATTCAGAAGAAAAGCCAATCACATATTCCATTTGCGAATGGGGCATGGCTCGCCCTTATCTTTGGGGTGCTAAAGCAGGCTCAATGTGGCGCACAACGCCCGATATAGCTCCAAATTGGAGAAGCATAACTATGATATATAACCGCACCTTGAAGCTTTATAAGCACTCAGGACCGGGCCATTGGAACGACCCTGATATGCTTGAGGTCGGCAACGGAAAGCTTGACGATAACGAAAACAGAGCGCATTTCTCGCTTTGGTGTATGCTTGCCGCTCCGCTTATGCTTGGCAACGATATCAGAAGCTTTGTATCAAACGGTATGCCCGATAAGGATAATGAAACGCTTAAAATTGTTACTAACAAACATATGATTGCAGTTGACCAGGATTCACTCGGCAAGAGTGCTAAGAGAATCAAAAAGGAAAGCGGTATTGATATTATTGCCCGTCCGCTTTCAAACGGCGATGTTGCGCTTTGTTTATTCAATACTGCTTCTTCCACAAAAAGCGTCAATTTCAAGCTTGATGACCTTACTAAAGACCCATACTTAGGTATTGAGGAATCTCCGTCGGGTTATGAACTTCACGATTTGTGGACAGATGAACGCTCAACAGGAACTACCATTAATGCAACAATTCCTAAACATTCGACTGTAGTATACAGAGTTAAGCCGACAATATAACAATATAAACATAAATATAAGATAAAAAATAAGGATTAGATATGCGTAAATTAATACGAATATCTAATCCTTTTATTATTGTATTTACTTATTTAATAAGTGATACACCTGTCATTTCAGCAGGCTTGTCAAGTCCGAGCATTTGAAGCATTGTAGGAGCGATGTCGCAAAGCTTGCCGCCGTCACGAAGTTCAACGCCCTCGCCGCAGTTTACTGCAACAAACGGAACAGGGTTAGTTGTGTGAGCTGTGAACGGCTCGCCGTTTTCGTCAAGCATCTTATCAGCATTGCCGTGGTCGGCAGTGATAAAGAGATTACCGTTCATTTCTATAACAGCCTTTGCAAGTGAGCCAACACAAGCGTCAACAGTTTCAACAGCCTTGATTGCCGCAGGGATAATACCTGTATGGCCAACCATATCGCAGTTAGCAAAGTTTACGATAATAGCGTCATATTTGCCGCTTCTTACTGCCGCATTAAGCTTTTCCGATACCTCAGGAGCGCTCATTTCAGGCATAAGGTCAAATGTGGAAATCTTAGGAGAAGCAACAAGGATTCTGTCCTCACCCTCATACTGCTTTTCCTCGCCGCCGTTGAAGAAGAAAGTTACGTGAGCATACTTTTGAGTTTCTGCAATACGAAGCTGAGTCATACCGTGCTTTGAAATATATTCACCAAAGGTATTAACAAGAGTTTCAGGGCCGAATGCAACCTCGACGTTTGGCATCTCGGCATCATACTGAGTCATACATACATAGTAAAGCTTGAAAAAGCCGTTCTTTCTCTCAAAGCCGTCAAAATCAGGGTCAACAAATGTACGTGTAATCTCTCTTGCACGGTCAGGGCGGAAGTTAAAGAAGATAACGCTGTCGTCAGCCTTAACTCTGCCCTCGCTGCCGCCGATAACGGTAGGAAGCACAAATTCATCTGTAAGGTGCTTGCCGTCCTCGTCAACAGTTTCATAAGAAGCCTTAACCGCCTCAACTGCATTGTCAGCCTGAATGCCCTCGCCATAAACGATAGCGGCATAAGCCTTTTCAACTCTGTCCCAAATATTGTCACGGTCCATAGCGTAAAATCTGCCCATTACGGAAGCGATTTTACCTACGCCTATTTCCTTCATTTTATCCTCAAGTTCATTGAGATATTCAACAGCAGATGAAGGTGGGACGTCACGGCCGTCAAGAAGAGCGTGAACGTAAACATTCTCTACACCGTTATTTTTAGCCATTTGAAGAAGATGATAAAGATGCTCCGAATGAGAATGAACACCACCTGGTGAAACAAGACCGATAAGGTGAAGAGCCTTGCCCTTAGCATTATCCATAGCGCCCTTAAGAGCAGGATTTTTTTCAGCATCGCCGTCCTCAAATGCCTTTGTAATTCTTGTGAGCGGCTGATATACAACTCTGCCGGCACCGATATTTGTGTGGCCTACTTCAGAGTT
>OHCF01000343.1_pt1 | contig 29193 bp, 23 predicted proteins | sample 1577511 | NCBI WGS metagenome assembly OHCF01 (sample SAMEA3879568, study PRJEB24766) | human gut metagenome | biome: human-associated habitat; feature: feces | place: USA | collected 1985/1987 | reverse complement strand
CCGCAGCGGACGGCGGACGTGCTGCCGCGCGCTCCGCTGGGCCCGGTCCCGCAGCAGGGGACGGAGGAGTTTGAGCTCCTGTTCCAGACGTCCGCGCACGGTATCGGCCTGGTCGGCCACTGCGAGCTCTGCTTTGACGGCTGGACGCTGACCTACGGCGCCTATGACCCGGCCCATCAGCGCCTGCTCCGCACGATGGGCGCCGGGATCGTCTTTTCCGCCCCACGCGAGCCGTATCTCCGGTGGTGCATCGGCACGCATCACCGCCGCGTCATCAGCTACAGCCTCCGCCTGCCGCCTGCACAGGCCGCGCAGCTGCGCGCGGAGCTGGAGAGCTTCCGGCAGACGCTGTCACCCTGGCAGCCGGAAGCTCTGCCGGAGGACTGCTTTGCCGGGCGGCTCCACAGGCTCGGCGGCGTGCGGTTCTGGCGCGTGCAGCGCGGGCCGTATGCAACGTACTTTATTCCGACGATCAACTGCGTCTCCCTGACGAACAAGCTGCTGGAGAAAACGGACATCGGCCGCACGGTCATGCTCGGGCTCAAGACGCCGGGCGCCTATCTCGACCTGCTCGAGCGCGAATATCTGGCCGGAAATCCGGCCGTGACGGCCCGCCGGGTTTATGACAAAATTTAATTGGCCCACTGCTATTACAAAACTTGATGCATGTTCCGGCATAAAGCCTCGCGGGTTCGCTGCCCGCGAACTGGGAAAAATCTACAAATCAAAGGTTAGGCGGGACAAACTTTTGGGCATGTATACAAAACACACAAAATCAGTGGGTAAATGAAATTCCGGGCTTGACAAAAGGCCGCCCTCCCGTTATAATGACTCTTGGTTAGGGAAACCTAACCAATTTCAAAAGACTTCGGTTAGCAAAAGCTAATCACAATACCGGAGAAAGAAGGCGAACGTATGATGCCGTTGACCCTGATGTCGCCCGGTGAGGACGCCATCATCCAGAGAATCGGCGGAAAGCCGGAGGTGCGGCAGCATCTGGAAAACCTTGGCTTTGTAGTAGGCGGCAATGTCAGCGTGATCAACACGATCGGCGGAAACCTGATCGTGAACGTCAAGGAAGCGCGCGTTGCGATCAGCCGTGAAATGGCACAGAAGATCATGGTTTGATCCCGGGAGCCATTTGCAGCGGCTCTCTCACTTCAATCATATGCAATGCATTACAGAAAAGGAGGAGATTTCGATGAAAACACTCAGGCAGGTCAAGGTCGGCGAAACCGTTACCGTTGTGAAGCTGCATGGCGAGGGCGCCGTCAAGCGCCGCATCATGGACATGGGCATCACGAAGGGTGTGCAGGTTTACGTCCGCAAGGTCGCGCCGCTGGGCGACCCGGTCGAGGTCAATGTCCGTGGCTATGAGCTGTCCATCCGCAAGAACGACGCGGAAATGATCGAGGTGCAGTAACCCCGTTTCTTTTTGCAGGAGGGTTAGCCCAAACTACCCTCACTGAAATCCGGAAAGAGAGGAAGCAAAATGAACATTCGAATTGCCCTTGCGGGCAACCCGAACAGCGGCAAGACGACGCTGTTCAACGCGCTGACCGGTTCTAACCAGTTCGTTGGCAACTGGCCCGGCGTCACCGTGGAAAAGAAGGAAGGCAAGCTCAAGAAGCACAACGGTGTGACGATCACCGACCTTCCCGGTATCTACTCCCTGTCCCCGTACACGCTGGAGGAGGTCGTCGCCCGTAACTACCTGATCGGCGAGCGTCCCGATGCGATCCTGAACATCGTCGACGGCACGAACCTCGAGCGCAACCTGTACCTCACCACGCAGCTCACCGAGTTGGGCATCCCGGTCGTCATCGCCATCAACATGATGGACGTTGTCCGCAAGAACGGCGATAAGATCAACACCGCAGAGCTGTCCCGTGAGCTTGGCTGCAAGGTCATCGAGATCTCTGCCCTGAAGGGCACCGGTGTCATGGAAGCCGCCGAGGCTGCCATCAAGGCCGCCGAGGGCACGAAGACCGTTCCGATGCACACGTTCTCCGGTCCGGTCGAGCATGCGCTGGCCCACATCGAAGAGGTCGCTGTGCATCAGATGCCGGAGGAGCAGCAGCGCTGGTACGCCATCAAGATCTTCGAGCGCGACGAGAAGGCCATGGCACAGCTCAAGCTCTCTGCCGATGTGCAGGCGCACATTGAGGAGGACATCAAGGCTGCCGAGAAGGAGCTGGACGACGATGCCGAGAGCATCATCACGAACGAGCGCTATGTCTATATCGCCTCCCTGATGAAGGGCTGCTACAAGAAGAAGAACGTCGGCAAGCTCACCGTCTCCGATAAGATCGACCGCGTGGTCACGAACCGCTGGCTGGCTCTGCCGATCTTTGCCCTGGTCATGTGCCTTGTTTACTATGTCTCCGTTACGACGGTCGGCTCCTGGGCGACCGACTGGACGAACGACGGCCTGTTCGGCGACGGCTGGCATCTGTTCGGTATCGGCTCGAGCGCCTATGATGATGCCATCAACGAGTACGCCGAAGAGAACATCTGGACACCGGAGGTCGTCGCAGAGGTCTCCAAGGCCGCTGACGAAGGCGTTATCGGCGCGCAGGACGTTCTGGACGCCATCAACGACCAGGACTTCGGCGCATTTGACGAAGCCTACGGCAGCTACGGCGACTCCCTCGCCGCTGCGGGCTATGACATCTCCGAGGTCTATGACACCGCCATGGAGTCCGCTCCGGATACGAGCGACTACGGCGTGTGGGTCCCCGGCATCCCGGTCCTTGTGGAAGACGGCCTGAAAGCCATCCACAGCCCGGATTGGCTCAACGGCCTGATCCTTGACGGCATCGTCGGCGGCGTCGGCGCAGTCCTTGGCTTCGTCCCGCAGATGCTCGTCCTGTTCATCTTCCTGGCCTTCCTCGAATCCTGCGGCTACATGGCCCGTATCGCATTCGTGATGGACCGTATCTTCCGCAAGTTCGGCCTGTCCGGCAAGTCCTTCATCCCGATGCTCATCGGCACCGGCTGCGGCGTTCCGGGCATCATGGCCTCCCGTACCATTGAAAATGACCGAGACCGCAAGATGACTGTCATGACGACGACGTTCATCCCCTGCGGCGCAAAGCTCCCGATCATCGCCATGATCGCCACGGCTCTGTTCCACGGTGCATGGTGGGTCGCTCCGAGCGCCTACTTCCTCGGCGCTGCCGCCATCGTTGTCTCCGGCATCATGCTGAAGAAAACGAAGATGTTCGCAGGCGACCCGGCTCCGTTCGTTATGGAGCTGCCCGCCTATCACTGGCCGACCGTCGGCAACATCCTGCGCAGCATGTGGGAGCGCGGCTGGTCCTTCATCAAGAAGGCCGGTACGATCATTCTGCTGTCCTCCATCGTGATGTGGCTCGGCTCCGTCTTTGGCGTCGTGGACGGCAAGTTCGTGTTCGACCTTGAGATGGAACTGGACTACAGCCTTGTCGGCCGTCTTGGCAATGCCATCAAGGTCCTCTTTGCTCCGCTTGGCTTTGACAATGCCCGTGCCGCAATCGCGACCGTCATGGGCCTTGTGGCAAAGGAAGAAGTCGTCGGCGTCTTCGGCGTCCTGGACTTCGTCTCCATGACCAAGCTGGCCGGTTACTGCTTCCTGATCTTCAACCTGCTGTGCGCCCCGTGCTTCGCCGCCATCGGCGCGATGAAGCGCGAGATGAACAACGCAAAGTGGACGTGGTTTGCCATCGGCTATCAGTGCTGCTTCGCCTATGCGATCTCCCTGATCGTCTATCAGCTCGGCTGCCTGTTCACCGGCCATGGCAATGTCCTCGGCATCATCGTCGCTGTCCTGCTCATCGGCTTCATCTGCTACATGCTCTTCCGCCCGTATAAGGAAGCGGAGCACCTGAGCACAAAGGCGAAGGCTCTCGCACAGAAATAATCATCGCACCTTCCTGAAAGGAGGAACTTCTCATGCCGGAATGGTTAGCATATTATTGGCCCACGATCCTCGTGTGCCTTGCACTTGGCGGTATCGTGTTCGCGATCATCTTCTCGATGGTGCGCAGCCGCAAAAAGGGAAAGACCTCCTGCGGCTGTGACTGCGGGCACTGTGCGCTGCACGGCTCGTGCCACTCGAAATAATACCTCTGAACCGTCTGCGGGGCGGGTCCGCCCGCCCCGCAGGAACAAAACACTCAGCGGAGGAAACCGGAATGCAGCAAGCGCTTTCTGCAAGCAACATCAAATATCTTCTCGCGCTGCGCAGTCTGTGCGGTCCGAGCAATGAGATCCGCTGTGTCAGCGTGGCAGACGCACTCGGCATCTCCAAGGCCAGCGTCCATGCCATGATGAATGCCCTGAAGGAAAAGAATCTCATTGAAAAGAATCACTACGGCATGGTGCATTTCACCCCGGAGGGCCGCAGCCTGGCGGATCAGTACGCCGCCTGCTACGACGTTCTGGCGGGCTATCTGCACCGCGTCTCCTCCGAGGAGGCCGCCCTGCGTGCTGCACTGTGCGCTTTCCTTGCGGAGCTGCCGCCGGACCATCTTGGCCGTCTGTGCCAGTCGTCCGCCTGCGCGGCACACTGCTGAGGCTCGGGAGCGCCCACAGAAGCAAGACCCCGATGAAATATGCTTCTCCTTGCCGGGTTTCTGCCCGATGCACCGGAAGCATTTTCTTCAGCACGTTGGTTAGAGGTGACTAACTGCGAAATACCGGGCTGTCCGCAGGAAAACGGGGCATCCTGAAAGAGAAGGAGGAGACGATATGTCCGAATATCAGATCATTCGCTTCTGTGCGCCGACGCTCGCCGGGCTGAAAACCGCCAGCCTGTTCTGCTGCGATGCGCCGGATGAGGCAGAGCTGCTCGGGCAGCTGCGCCACTGGAACACTTCTCTTGCCCCGAAGGGCCTGCGGATGCTTCCGCTGCGCATCTGGAACGGGCGGGCGCTCATATACCTCTACCGGCCGAAGGCGCTGGCGCGCGACCTGGCCTGTGAGGATGCGGCCTGCCTGCTCAACGGCAGCGGTTACGATGGCACGGAGCCTTCCGGCTGCCTGCGCTGCCTGATGGACCGTCTGCAGTGCCAGAAGGACGGCTTCCCGCACGAGATCGGCCTGTTCCTCGGCTATCCGCCGGAGGACGTGCGCGGCTTTATTGAAAACGAGACCCGAAATTACAAATTCACCGGTTACTGGAAGGTCTACGGAGACGAGGAACGCTCGCGCGCCCTGTTCGACAAGTTCGAACGCTGCACGCGCTGCTATCTGGCCTCCTGGGCCCGTGGGACCGGGGTGGAGCGGCTCGCTCTGGCCGTCTGAGCCGGAGCTGCCGTGATAAAAATTCAAAACAGAAAGGATCATGGATCATGAGTAAGATCGCAGTTGTTTATTGGAGCGGTACCGGCAACACCGAGCAGATGGCCAACGCCGTCGCCGAGGGAGCCAAAGAGGCCGGTGCGGAGGTCAGCACGCTGACCGCCGATCAGTTCTCCGCCGCGAAGGTCGCGGAATTTGACGCCATTGCCTTCGGCTGCCCCGCCATGGGTGCGGAGACGCTGGAAGAGGACGAGTTCGAGCCGATGTTCACGGGCTGTGAGTCCGCCCTGTCCGGCAAGAAGCTCGCGCTGTTCGGCTCCTATGGCTGGGGCGACGGCGAATGGATGCGCACGTGGGAGGAAGACTGCGGAGCTGCCGGGATCAACCGTGTATCGGACAGCGTCATCTGCTGCGAAGCGCCGGACGACGAGGCGCTCGCTGCCTGCCGCGCGCTGGGCAAGAAGCTGGCTGAATAACGCTTGACAGTGCCGGTTCCCGATGCTATATATAGAAAAAACAGGATCGGGAGGCATTGAAGCATGGTACAGATCACAAAAGAGAGCGGTATGCAGAGCGCAGCGATCCCGTTCGCGTGGGTCGAGGTGCAGTACCCGGACAAGGTGCAGTGGGATGAGACAGGCTTCTACGATATGGTAGAGCAGCACGTCGCCGCGCTGCGGGAGCAATACCGGGAGTACGTCCGCGCGGACGTGTTCGGGCAGAACCCGTATTTCCGCTATTTCCGGAAATTCAAAAAGACCTATCCCGTCATGATGCAGTTCGAATCCGTGCTGCTCAAGGGCCGGGAGTTCCCGCGCTGGAACGCCGTGACCGCCGTGCCGTTTCTGGTCGAGCTGGAAACGCATGTGCTCTGCGGTACGCACGATATCGACCGCCTGATGGGGCCGGTCGAGCTGTACCAGGCGGAAGCCAGGGAACCGTTTGCGGGCCTGCGCGGCGATGAGGTCCACACTTACCCCGGAGACGTCACCGGACGCGACGCGGGCGGCATCATTTTCAGCATGATCGCTGGTGCGGACGAAAGAACGTGTGCGCGGGAGGAAAGCCGCCATGTGTTCTACCCCGTCTTCGGCGTGCCCGGACAGGCACCCGACGCACTGCGCAGCGCGCAGACGCGCATGGCGGAATACGCAGCGCTCCTCGCGAAGGATGCGCAGATCGCGTGTGAATTGATCTGAAAAACGGCGGCCGGAGCTTCCGGCCGCCGCGGGTTTATGGTGAGGTACGAAAGTCTTCCGGCGAATCCGTACTGCCCGGCAAATTTCAAATGCAGAGCGTTTTTATCGCAGATATTCAAACGCAGCTGCTCACAAATCAGGTGTACCGTAACAGGCGGCGCGTACCATAGTGCCCGTAGGGTGGCTCGGTGTGTTCGCAACGACTATAAATCAGGGCTTGCCTGAACTGTACCCGCAGCACGCACCAAACCGTAACCAGCGCCCCTTTTCTCCCCATTCTTTTCCGGCAAGACGGAAAAGAATGGGCCGCCGGAGGCACGTCGGAAACGGCCCCGCTGGAACGAGCCGCCTCATTCCCGTCGAACCGCTCCGCTGGGTTCGCCGGGAATGCTTGAACCTCATAGTTGCACCGACATAAAAACCGCGGCGTCCGAACATTCAGACGCCGCGTGTGCTTTTATTCATCCCGGTACCGGAACAGTGCCCGGCTGAGGGCTAAGATCTCCGGCTCGTCGAGGGAATTTTCAAAAACCGCCGTTCCCGGTTCGCCGCATTGGCGCAGCATACCGCTTTGCGCAAGCTTCCGTTCGAGCTGCATCGCGACGCCGTGGCTGCCGTCCATGATCTCCGGCCCCGGCCCGACGATCCTGCGGATCGCGCCCGTCAGGAACGGATAGTGTGTGCAGCCCAGCACGATCCCGTCGACCGGCTCGCGCAGATACGGCGCAAGCTTCTCGGTCAGATACGCCTCCACGGCGCTCCCGCGCAGCTCCCCGCGCTCGACAAACTCCATCAGCCCCTCGCACGGCAGGCCGATGATCTGCGCGCGGTCGTCAAACTGGTGCTTGAGCGCCTGAAATTTCTCCTGCTTGATGGTCATGGGCGTGGCCATGACCAGAATCCTGCCGCCGGGGTATTTTTCTACGGCGGGCTTGAGCGCAGGCTCCGTTCCGATCACGGGAATGTCCGGGTAGACTTGCCGCAGCAGGCCGATGGCGGCGGATGTCGCCGTGTTGCAGGCCACGACGATGGCCTTGGCTCCAGCGCTTACCAGATGCTCCGCCGCCGCAAGGCTCAGCGCCTGGATCTGCGCTTCGCTCTTGACGCCGTAGGGCGCGTGGAGCGAGTCGCCGTAGTACAGATAGTTTTCCTGCGGCAGCAGCCGCACCGTCTCGCGCAGGACGCTGATCCCGCCGAGGCCGGAGTCAAAAAACGCAACAGGCCGATCCTGCTTCTGCATACTCACGCCTCCAAAAACCGCACGATCTCATTCAGATCGTATTCCCCGCCGTCCATGTTGATGCGCAGCGTCCGCTCCGGCGGGAGGGTTTTGGCCCATTCGTCGTAAAGCTCCTTGAGCTCGTACACATACATGAGGTCGAGATCGTCCTCGTATTCCCGCCCGCGCTGGCGCATATGCTCGATGATCGTGCTGACGGAGCAGTCGAGATAGAGATACTTGTCGACCGGCGGCATCAGCGACGCGATGCCGTGCGCCAGCTTGCAGAGAATATCGAATTCGTCCTGCGTCAGATCCTGCTGGTTCAGGCGGTATTTCGCGATGACCAGATTTTCCAGAAACGCGCGGTCAAAGAAGAAAAACTCGGTGTCGCCGACCTCCGGCCGCCACTTCTCGTCGTCAAAATACAGCGAGAGGAAGCTCACCTGCGAGTGAAACGACCAGCGTTTGGAATCGGAATAGTATTCATTGATATAGGGGTTGTCCTGCGGGCGCTCCTCATGAAACGCGGCGCGCGGGCCGAAATATGCTGTGAGCCGCTGCAAAAGCGTCGTCTTTCCCGCGCCGACAGTGCCGCAGATCGCGATGTACTTCATATCCGCCCGCCTCCTTCGTTTACACAAAACGCTTTTCTATTCTACAACATCCAGCCGGTGGAAGCAAGATGCAAAACTGCCGAAAAACACGGCGTCCCGCTTGCAAACCTCCCGGCGGCATGATACGATAGAAAAAAGAAAAGGGGAGGGTGCTGCAATGAACTACGCGGCGATCAAAAACTGCGATATTGCCAACGGACCCGGCGTGCGGGTCAGTCTGTTCGTCTCCGGCTGCCGCCACCACTGCAAGGATTGCTTCAATCCCGAAACGTGGGACTTTGCCTGCGGCGAGCTGTTTGATGAGGCTGTGATGGACAAGCTTCTCGCCCTGCTGGCTCCCGGCTATATCCGGGGCATCACGTATCTCGGCGGCGAACCGTTTGAGCCGGAGAACCAGCCGGGGCTGCTGGAGCTTTCTCGCAGGATCAAGGCGGCCTATCCCGAAAAATCCATCTGGTCGTTCACGGGCTATCTCTTCGACCGCGACATTCTGGCAAAAAAGCTCGGCCCGTGGGAGGTCACGCAGGAGCTTTTGTCCTATCTCGACGTGCTGGTTGACGGGCCGTTCGTTGCAAGTCTCAAAAATCTGAACCTGCGCTTCCGCGGCTCGTCCAATCAGCGGCTGATCGACGTGCCCGCAAGCCTGAAAACCGGAGCCGTCGTCCTCTGGGACGAGCGGCAGTAGGAGGAAGTCTATGCCTGTGATCAAGATCCACTATTTTTCCGACGATCTGCCCCGGCTGCAAAAGACGGCCAAGGGCGACTGGATCGACCTGTACTGCGCACAGACCATGACGCTTCACGCGGGGGAGTTTGCGCTTGTCCCGCTGGGTGTGTCGATGCAGCTGCCGGAGGGGTATGAGGCGCGCACGGCCCCGCGCTCGTCCACGTTCAAGCGCTGGGGCATTCTGCAGGCCAACTCCGTCGGCGTGATCGACAACAGCTACTGCGGCACGAACGATGAATGGAAGCTGCCGGTCTACGCCACGCGCGACACCGTGCTCGAAAAGGGCGACCGCATCTGCCAGTTCCGCATCTATGAGGTGCAGCCGCCGATCGACTTTGAAGAATGCGACACGCTTTCCGACACCGACCGGGGGGGCTTCGGCTCGACCGGCGTGCGCTGATTGTTTGAAACACATACTCCGATACAAGAAAGGATGATTTGGTTATGAAAACGTTGCTCAAGGGCGGCACGGTCGTCTCTGCGGCAGGCTCCTGCGTTGCGGATGTGCTGGTGGACGGCGAGAAGATCGCTGCTGTCGGCGAAGGACTGGCAGTGGACGGCGCAAAGGTCGTCGACGTGCGCGGCAAGCTGCTCTTCCCCGGCTTTATCGACGCGCATACGCATTTTGACCTCGACGTCTGCAACACCACGACCGCCGACAACTTTGACACCGGCACGCGCAGCGCCATCCACGGCGGCACGACGATGGTCATCGACTTTGCCTGCCCGAATAAGGGCGAGACGTTGGGCTACGGGCTTGATCTCTGGCATAAAAAGGCCGACGGCCGGTCCAGCTGCGACTACAGCTTCCACATGACCATTGACGACTGGAACGAGGGCATCAAAAATGAAATTCCGGCCATGTTTGCCGCCGGTATCCCATCGTTCAAGATGTACATGACGTATCCCGCCATGATGATCGGCGATCAGGACCTGTTTTCCGCGCTGCTGGAGCTGAAAAAATACGGCGGCATCGCGGGCGTTCACTGCGAAAACGCGGGCGTGATCGACGCGCTGATCGCGCAGCACAAGGCGGAAGGGAAGACGGCCCCGTCGTCTCATCCCGAGTGCCGCCCGAATCCGCTTGAGGCGGAGGCCGTGGCCCATCTGCTGCGCATTGCGGAGGTCGCGGACGTTCCCATCGTGATCGTGCATCTGAGCACGAAGGAGGCGCTGCTCGAAGTTATGCACGCGCGTGAACGCGGCCAGAAGGTCTATGTCGAGACGTGCCCGCACTATCTGCTGCTGGACGACAGCGTCTATGATCAGGAGGACTATTCCGCCTCTGCCCGCTATATCTGCGCACCGCCCATGCGCAAAAAGGAGGATCAGGCGGTTTTGTGGAAGGCCCTTGCCAACGGCAGCATCCAGACCGTCTCGACCGACCATTGCAGCTTTACGCTGAAACAGAAGGACGCCGGACGCGGCGACTTTACGAAGATCCCCGGCGGTCTTCCCGGCGTGGAGACGCGCGGCGAGCTGCTCTATACCGCAGGCGTGGCCGAAGGCCGCATCACAAAGGAGCAGATGTGCGCGCTTCTGTCCGAAAACCCCGCCCGGCTCTATGGCGCATATCCGCGCAAGGGCGTGATCGCGCCCGGCAGCGACGCGGATATCGTCGTCTACGATCCTGAGGCTGACACGGTCATCACCGCGCAGACGCAGCTTTCCGCCGCAGGCTACACGCCCTATGAGGGCTTCAAGACCAGGGGTTCCATTGCACAGGTCTATCTGCGCGGCACGCTCGCCGTCGACCACGGCGAAATGAAGACCGGCCCCATCGGCACGTACATCCCGCGCCATCCGGGAAGTCTGTAAGCATAAGCGCAGCGGCCCGGCACGGGCTGCTGCGCTGGTTTCTTTCTGGATTTGATTGACAGTGCCCAAAGACTGTGGTACAGTGAGATCACAGCCAGTGTTATACGGGGCGTCTTGGACGTGTTTGCCGGGGGGCTTCGGCCTGTTGATCCGCTTCGGGCGGGCACATCGGTATCGTCGGAAACACTGGTGATAAATACAGCTGATGAGACACCGGCTGAAAGGGGCGATTCGCCCGAGCGTCCACCGTCCAAGGCTGTGTTTGCGCTCCTGCGGTCCCGGTAATCCTGCCGCGGCGGGAACCCCGGTCTTGATTGCCGCAGGAGCGTTTTTCATGTTTGCAGGCGCATTCTCTCCGGCATTTCTTTCAAAATACAGCCTCCCATTCTCATGCATGGCATGACAACGGGAGGCTGTTTCGCAGATTCCTGCCGCTCAGGTTTGCCGGGCGGCTTTTTCCATGAGCTTCTGATAGACCGGGCGCATGGCAGGCTCGGAGACGGACGGCAGAACGTCCTGCGCGGAAAGCCAGCGGACGGCGCTGTTTTCATCCGGCTTGCAGCGGATGGGGGATTTGTCGTCGGCCTCCAGCAGATACGTCACGTTCAGATGCAGGTGGGCGCAGACGAATTTTCCACGCTTGACGTGCGGCGCGACGTGCAGGATTTCGAGTGAGAAGATATCCGGGGAGACGGGCGCGGCCAGCACGCCGGATTCCTCATTTGCCTCGCGCAGCGCGACGGAAAGAAGGTCGGCTTCCCCATCGGCGTGTCCGCCGAGCCAGGCCCAGGACTGATAGAGATTGTGATAGGCCATGAGCACCTTCTTCCTGTCCGGGTTTACGATCCAGCAGGAGGCGGTAAAGTGCGCCGTAGCGTTTTCGCGCGTAAGGAGATCGGAGAAGCAGTCCATGTCGGCCAGCATCTGCCGCCGGTCGGCCTCCTCCTGCTCGTTATAAGGCGCAAACGCCTCGATCTGCGCGCGCAGGCGGGTAAGCTCAGTCATGCTCGTAGGCCATCATCTTGTCGATGCGCCGCTGGTGACGTTCGACGCCGGAGAACGCCGTGTCCAGCCACACGTCGACGATCTCAAGCGCCAGCATTTCGCCCGTCACGGCTGCGCCGAGGGCCATCATGTTGGTGTCGTTGTGCTCGCGGGTGAGTCTTGCGGACATGGGATTATCGAGCAGCGCGCAGCGGATGCCCTTGACCTTGTTGGCCGTGATGGACACGCCGATGCCGGTCGTGCAGCAGACAATGCCGCGGTCGCATTCGCCGCTGGCGACGGCCTGCGCCGCCGGGCCCGCAAAGTCGGGATAGTCACAGCTGTCTTTCGTGTAGCAGCCGAAGTCCTTATAGGCAAGGCCGCGCTGTTCGAGATGCTTCATAATGGCGTGCTTGAGATCAAGCGCGCCGTGGTCACAAGCGAGAGCGATCATAGGGGTGTTCCTCCTGCGGTTTTTCTTTTATTATACCGCAGAGGACACAATTTGCAAGCGCAATCGTTTCAGCCGCTGACGCTGATGCTGCGGACAAGGCCGTCCGTGCCGGTGCGAATGATGCAGGAAAGCTCCCCGCAGCCGATGTCGATCGTATAAAAGCCGTCATGATCCCACCAGATCCACGCGCAGAGCGCGTCGCCGGAACTGCCGTAGAGGAACTGTTGCCGCTCCTGCTCCGGCGTCCAATCGGCAGCGGGAAGCGCGGCTAGAACATGGTCCAGATTGTCGCCGAGCTGAATGCCGCGCAGGAAGTCCGGCGAGGAGCCGATTCCCGGCCCGCCGTAGAGCAGCTCGTCCTCGCAGTACCATGCGTCCAGCCGGACGGTGCCGTCGCTGTGCTGTGTAAATTGATAGCTCACGCCGTCGACCGTAAAGTTGTCCCCGCGCATTTTGCCCTTCCGGACGGGACTGCCCTGATAGGCTGCCGCCCTTTGCAGAACGGCTGCGTAATCCATGCCGGGGAAGACCCCGTTCGGAAGCACAAGCTCACAGCGCTGCACCGGCAGAGAACGGTCTGTCTCTGCCGCATCGGGAAGCGCGATGGGGTCGCCCGACAGCGATGCGTCCGTATACATCTCCACACGGTCGTCAGAGCGCCAGCGTGTCAGATCGAACCGGTCGCTGCCGCTTGAAAAGCGGCCTGTGTGCAGATCCTGTTCCAGATAGCCGAAGCGGGCCTTCGGCGCGTTGATGTCGATCAGCCACCACGCACCGTCCAGCAGCGGCGCACCGAGCGGGTGCACCTGCCCGTTTTCCTCACAGACAAGCTGCGTTTTCGTGTGCGCAAGCGTGCAGTCAGTCCTGCCCTCCGGGCAGGAGGCCGTTTCCGTTTCGAGCCGGAACGTGTATCCGTCCGCGCTTCCCAGCGTCACGGAAGCGCCTGCGCAGGCGGTAAAGCTCGCGGCCATCTGCTTTAGCAGCTGCCCTTCATAGCGTGCCTGCAGATACGGGTTATAGCCGGAAGCATCGGTTTCATCCGCCCCGCGCGGCCAGTGGATCGTGACCTCGTAACAGCCATCTTTTACGCCGCAGAGATAGACCATCTCGTTCTGCTCACCCGCCTCGACGGAGATCGTCTCGCCACGCTGCGTCACCTCGCTGAGACAGCCGCGCGCGGTATAGCCGGCGGAGCATTCGGTGATCGTCTTTTCAACATAGCGGACGGCGAACGTCGAGCCGGTGCTGTAGGTGCTGCGCCAGAGGTCGTCCTGCTCGTCGTATTCCCAGCCGGTCGTGGGCAGATACACGCCCCAGCCTCCGGCCTCGTCCGGGAAGGTGGAGAAGTACGCGTCAATATGAACGGCCCTGCCGTAGCCGTCCATGCCGTTATAGAAGCTCGGATAGAAATAGCCTTGTATATTATTCGCACCATGGGTCGCGGCGTAAATGTCGCGCAGATAGTCCGTCAAGCGGCCGGACTGTTCATACACGGCCAGCGCCGTGCCGTCCGTGTCCTTTGTCCAGCCGAGCAGGCGGTAGTCCTGCGTCTGGCTGCGATAGGTGACGGTCACGAGATAGCGGGTGCTGTCCAGCAGGTATTCCCGCCCATCGATGTATGAAAGGCCGGTATCGGTGCCCAGCATGAAGGTGCGCCCGTCGGCATTTTCCGGCGCGATCGCAATTTTGTAGCTCCAGAGCTGCAAGTCTCCCTCCGGGTCGAGGCCGGACAGGGATGCAAGCTGCTCGAGGTTCACCATCTGCGCGTCCTGCACCGTATCTGTTACAGTCTCAAATCCGCCGTCGGTCAGCACCTTATATTCGATTGGCTCCGGCAAAATGACCTGCGCGATATAATATTCGGCGTAGTCCTCTATACTGGAAAAGAACGCGCTTGTCGGGGGCGTGCTGTCTGCCTCTGCGGGGCTGTCTGCGGTAGAAGAAGCGGGCGGCTCTTCCTCCGGCTGCTCTGCGTCCGTCTTCGGGTCGGTCAGGAAGCACACGGCCACGGCGATGGACACGAATACCGCCGCCAGCACGACCCAGAACGCAGGCTTTTTGTAATTTAAAACGGACTTGATGCGGCCCTTCACGCCCGTCTCGCCGAAGGCCAGCGGGCAGGCCGTGATCATCCGGCGCGGGACGCTGCATTGCAGCAGCGCACGGGAATAGGCCGTCTTGCAGCTCTCTCCCAGCTCGCGCACGACCTTTTCATCGCAGGCCGCCTCGATATCGCGGCAGAATAAAACATACGCCAGCCAGCAGACGGGGTTGAACCAGTATGCCGTCAGGAGCAGGAAGCCCAGCGGCTTCCAGAGCTGGTCGCCGCGCTTTAAATGTGCGCGCTCGTGCGCCAGAACCATGTCCTGCGCGCCGGGCTCCAGCCCGAAGGGCAGATAAATTCTTGGCCGAATCACGCCGAGGATGAACGGGGACGGGACGAATTCCGACTGGAACACGTTTCCCTCCAGCCGCACCGCCGTGCGCACACGAAGCCGCAGGCGCAGCGCGGAAATGGCCGCGTACAGGATAAGCACCGCGCAGCCGCCGAGCCAGACCCATGCGGCAAGCTCCGTCAGGATTTGCAGCGGGTTCGCGCTCTGCGCGGGGTCGGGCGTGAATGCAGCCTGTAAGGGCGGATTTACAATGGCGTCGACCGCCGGGATGCCGCTCGTGATGGCGGGCGCGGCGGAATACACGATCTCCGGCTGCACCGGCTCCGCGCTCGGAATGAGGCTCAGCACGCATTCAATCGAGAACGGGCACAAAAGCCGCACCGCCGCCAGCGCCCACAGGGCGCACAGCAGCCATTTCGGCGCTTTTTTGAACGCCAGCCGCACCAGCACGACCGCAAAAATCAGAACCGCCGCAGACAGGCTGCGGTTGAGAAAGCCGAGAAAAAGAGTTGTCATGGCCGCTTCTCCTCATAGCCGTCGATCATGGCGCGCAGCCGGTCGACCTCGTCCTGCGAAAGCTTCGTCTTGCGCGCGAACGCCGCGATAAACGCGGGGAGCGAGCCTTCGAACGTCTTCTCGACCAGCTCGTCCAGCTCTGCCGCCTGCGCCTCGTCCTTGGAGACGAGGGAGGAGACGAGGCCGGTTTCGTTTTTTACGATGCCGCGCTCGCCTAGACGGTGGATGACCGTATACGTCGTCGTCCGGCTCCAGCCGAGCCTTTCTTTGCACAGCTTCGCCAGCTCCGCGCTGGGCAGCGGCTCATGCTCCCATAAAATCAGGCAGAACCGGTATTCGCTCTCAAAGATCTTCGGGGTGGACATAGGCATTCCCTCCTTGTCTAATGCGTTAGACTGTAATTGTAGTCTAACGCATTAGACTGCTCTTGTCAAGCCCCCTTTGCAAAAGGGCAGCTTTTTGCGGACAGAAAATTTTCGGCAGGATGCAACCCTTGCGGAATTTTTGCGTGTAGGAAAGAGAAGCGCGGATGCGGACGCGGCGCGGCCCACAATATCTTGTGGCGGGTGTTACGTCTACCTCGCAACATGGGCCGAAATGGGCTGAAATGCTTGGTAAAACAGACATTTTCGTAAAAATCGGTTGCAATTTTTAATTTTTATGGTAAACTGGTTACATAAAATCTGCGGCTGCATCAGGCCGCAAATTGAAAGAGGTGCACTTATGAAGCGTACATTTGGAAGATTCATGAGCCTGCTGCTGGTGCTCGCCATGGTATTGGCGATGGTTCCGGCGGCATTGGCTGCAAATCAGGCGTACAGCGTCGAGCCGGACTCGACGATCAAGATCAAGACGTCGATCACAGGCTTTACTGTGACAAACTGGGAATCCAGTGATGAGAGCGTCGCGACAGTCGCAGCTGTCAGCGGCAGCAAAACAGAGGCGATCGTGACCGGCAAAAAGGCCAGCAACACGGCCATCCGGATCACGGCTACCGGTACATTGGCAAATGGCAGATCCCATTCGGAGTATTTCACGGTTTATGTGCGGGACGCATATACCCTCACGCTGGCGCTCAGCAACAGTAATATCAACGGCACGGTTGCGCTGAATCAGGGCGACACCAGAACGCTCACCGCGACTGTCACGGTCGGCAGCAGCGGCGTGAGCGCAGGCAATCTGGCAAACTGCGAAGTTCATTTCACCAGCGATAACGATGCCATCTCGGTTACTCCTGCCAGCGCGAAGGTCACCGCAAGCACGGTCGGCAACTACACGACCTATAAGGTTGAAGCGACTGTCAAAGCAGAGAAGGTCGGCGGCGCAACGCTGACGGCGCAGGTCTGGTATCAGGGTAAAGATGGCATGAAGCCGTCCACGTCCGCGACTGCGACCAAGACCATCGGCTTCAGAGTCAGCGGCGCGGCGACGATCTCGGTCACGCTTCCGACCGCCCAGCAGGTATTGTCGCTGGAGGCAGGCGGCACGTCTGCCACGCTGCAGCCGAAGGTGACCGGCTATTCCGGCACAGCCCAGCCGAAGCTGCTGTATCTGTATGACACCAAGGATAACAACCTGTATGTCCGCCCCAACGCTTCGACGACCTCTGCGACCGTCGAGCCGTACAAGGCCTGCGACGCGACGAATATCTATATCTGCATTGAAAGCTATAATATCGGCAAGACATATAATGATGTCAAGGATGACCCGGAGCATTCGATTACCGGTTCTTATGCCGTCTGCACGGTCAGCATCAAGAATAAGGGCATGGCCGTCACCGCGCTGGAGGTCAGGAACGATCAATCCGTGACTGTGACGGACATTGACGGGAAGACGACCACGACCCGCCTGCAGACCCAGCTCGACAGCGGCGCGATGGTCTTCGGCCTGCAGGATTCAAACTATAATCACGATAAGAACGGCACAAATATTAAAAACTCCAACCTGATCTTCACCGAGCTCACACTGACCGCGCGCATCAAGGCGCCCGACACGCTGCTTAACAGTGAAACGGATCGGAAAAATGCGTACTCCCGCATCGAGTGGACAAGTTCCACGCCCACTGTTGCAAAGGTAAGTGAAACGAATTCGGACAAGGATTCGGCGACCGCGAAGATCAAGGCGGTCGCACCCGGCACGGCGACGATCACCGCGAAGGTCGACGGCAATGTCACCGCGACGTATGCGGTCACAGTCTATCAGGGCCGCGCTTTCCGCGTCACAGAAGAGCCGAGCATCGGCGAGACGGTCGGCAAGATGACGGACACCGAGCTCAAAGCTATGTTCGAAAAGGAATCGGCCAAGGTCGAGATTCAGACCAGCATCTACGCTGACGAAGTGATGATCTACGAGCTGCCGGTCAAGACGGCAGAAGTCGTAAACGGCACGAACGGCGGCAAGAAGTTCAAGTATACGCTCAACGGCCTCAAGACGGCTACGAAGGAATTCTTCTACAACAGAGAAGACCCGAACGGCATAGGCGTTACGACGGATAGACAGGTGACCTTCTCCGACATTTCCTTCTCGGAGCAGCCCGCAAACGCGGCCTATAAGATCACGGACACCATTGCCGATCTGGCCATGACAGCGTCGGTTTCGACGGGCAAGATCAAATCCGTGGTCTGGTACATGAACAGCGACCAGACGACCGGCGGTGTGGATAAAGCAATTCAGACAGACAAAATTACCGATAAGCCTACGAACTACCGTTCGGTTCTGTCCAATCTCAAGCAGTACATCACCGGTACCGGAACCTATGTGTTCTACTGCCGTGTCACGACCGACGACGGCAAGTATGCCGAAACACGCAAGGCCATCATCACCATCACCGGTGAGAACCACATCAATATCGTCTTCAAGCCGACCACGGCAAAGGCTGGCGAGACGTTCACCATCACCGGCACGCCGCAGGAGTATGTGAGCGGCAAGCTGACCAATGTGACCGGCAAGACCTATACGATCACATGGTCCTCGAGCGACGAGAACATCGTCAAGCTCTCCAGCAAAACCAGCACCAACAGCAGCCCCTCCATCACCGCGACGGCCAAGGCCGGCGGTCAGGTCACCATCAAGGCTGAAACGACGATCGGCGCGAAAAAGTATGCTGCCGAAGTGAAGTTCACCGTCACTGTCCCCGAGGCGGACACTGTCAGCCTGACGCTCGGCGAGAACGAAACCTACGTCCAGCTCGACGGCAGCAAGCTTGCCGCGGCAGTCAAGACCGCCGCGAAGGTCACACCCAGCACCTTTACCTTTGAGTCCCCGGCCAACGGCACGCTCTATACCTCGAGCGCCATGTCCGGCACGGTCAGCACGACGACCAAGTATTCCGTCAGCGAAGTCAGCAAGATGGTCTACCGTCCGACGAGAACCACCGGCACGCACACCATCAGGTACGCCGCCTATGACGGCAGCGCCCAGATCGCGACCGGCACGATCAATGTCATGACCAGCGCAAGCACGGTCGAATACCATATCTCCGCCAACGAGAAGCAGCAGATGATCGTCAGCGACTTCCAGCGCGTCTACGGTTCCGGTCTGAGCACCGTGACCTTCGGCACGAACTCCGATAACCGCGGCGCACTGTACAAGGGCAGCACGACCAGCTCCGGCAAGGTCGGCAGCGAGGCCTACAGCGTCTCGACCGGCTCGAACCTGCTGAAAAACGTCTACTTCATCGCGGGCAGCACCACGTCGAAGTACACTGTGACCATCCCCTTCACGGCAAACGGCTCGTCCGGTCAGATGAACGGCCAGCTTGTGGTCTATGTCAATGACACCCACACGCTGAACTCCACCGGCGCGTCCTTCCGCTCCATGGGCATCGCGGGTGAGCTGACGCCGGAAAACGCCACCGGCAGCACCTACATCACCATTGACCGCATCGTCGGCGGTAAGCTTTACTCCGCCTACACCAGCATCAAGAGCTGCACCGCGCTGACCAGCAAGGATTTCGGCAGCACGAAGTTCTACTTCTCTGGCTCCGGCAGTCTGGATAACCTCTATATCCTGCCGCTGGCCGACAGCAAGAGCGTCGAGGTCAGCTACACCATCGACGGCAGCACGAAGGGCACGCTGTCCTTCAAGGTCAACCAGCAGACGGCCTCCAGTCAGTTCACGGATGTGAGCGGTTCTTACAAGTGGGCGGCCAACTCGGTCGACTTCATGTACATGAACGACATCATCAAGGGCAACAACACCAAGAACCCGAAGCTCTTCGGGCCGGGCGCCAAGATGACCCGCGCCATGCTCGTCACGGTTCTCTACCGTGCGGCAGGCGAGCCCACCGTTACCGGTATCACCAACAAGTTCACCGACAACAAGCAGGGCCAGTACTACTACAACGCAGTCCTCTGGGCCTCCAACATGGGCATTGTCAACGGCGCGACCGCCACGACCTTCGACCCGAACGGCAATGTCACCCGTGAGCAGATCGCGGCTATCCTGTACCGCTACGAAGGCAGTCCGACCGTGACCGGTTCTCTGAGCGGCTATCCCGATCAGGCGCAGGTCAGCTCCTTTGCCGTCACGGCAATGCAGTGGGCTGTCGGCACCGGCATCATCACCGGCGTCACCTCCGGCGGCAGGACGACCCTCTCCGCAAAGGGCAACGCCACCCGCGCTCAGGTCGCCGTCATGCTCCACCGCTTCCTGACGTTCTAAGCATATCGACCCCTCGCCCCCGGCTCACGCCGGGGGCGTTTTTTGCGCACAAAAAGGCGCCCCTACCAACTGCGTTTGAATTTCGCCGGTTTTCGCGGATAATGGGTAATCTATCCGTCTTAGTATGAAAAATCTCCCCTTGCCGGGCGGCAAGGGGAGGAGATGAGGGCGTTTACCCTTCGAACTGACTGTGGTACAGATTGGCGTAGAAGCCGTTTTTGGTGAGCAGGTCCTCATGGCGGCCCTGTTCGATGATGTGGCCGTCCTTCATAACGAGGATGACGTCCGCTTCGCGGATGGTGGACAGACGGTGGGCGACGACGAAGCTTGTCCGGCCCTGCATCATGGTGTCAAACGCCTGCTGGATATGCGCCTCGGTGCGCGTGTCGATGGAGCTGGTCGCCTCGTCGAGGATGAGCATGGGCGGCAGGCAGAGCATCACGCGCGCAATGCACAGCAGCTGCCGCTGTCCGGCGGACAGCGCGCCGCCCGTGTCGGACAGCACCGTGTCATAGCCCTCCGGCAGACGGAGGATGAAGGAATCCGCGTGCGCCATGCGCGCGGCGGCTTCAACCTCGGCATCCGTCGCGTCCGGCTTTGCAAGGCGGATGTTCTCGCGCACGGAGGCCGTCTTGAGCCACGTATCCTGCAGCACCATGCCGTACTGGCGGCGCAGGCTCTCGCGCGTGACGGAACGGATCTCGCTGCCGTCGACGGAAATGGAGCCGTCCTTCACGTCATAAAAGCGCATGAGCAGATTGATGAGCGTCGTCTTGCCGCAGCCCGTTGGGCCGACGATGGCAATGCGCTGGCCGGGCTTTACGGAGAGATTCAGATTTTCGATCAGATGCTGCTCCGGCGTGTAGGAGAACGCGACGTTCTGCAGCTCCACGCTGCCGGAGACGGCTTCAAGCTTCTTCGCGTCCAGCGCGTCAGGCGTTTCGGCAGGCTCGTCGATCAACTCGAAGACCCGTGCGGCGCAGGCCAGCGCGTTTTGAAGCTCCGTGACCACGCCGGTGATCTCGTTGAAGGGCTTGGCGTACTGGTTCGCATAGCTGAGGAAGCACGACAGCCCGCCGACCGTGATCGCGCCTGCCACGGCGCTGAGCGCGCCGGTAAAGCCGACGCAGGCATAAATAATATTGTAAATGATGCGCGTGGACGGGTTCGTCATGGACGAAAAGAACGTCGCACGCATGGTCGCCGCCGTCAGACGGTCGTTGATCTCGTCAAACTGGCGCAGGCTCTCGTCCTCGTGCGAGAAAGCCTGCACGACGCGCTGGCCGCTCAGCTGCTCGTTGATCAGCGCGGTCTGCTCCCCGCGTGCCTTGGATTGCAGCTGGAACATGGAATAGGTATGCCCCGCGATGAACTTTGCCACCAGCAGAGAAAGCGGCGTCAGCAGCACGACGACGAGCGTGATCTTCCAGCTGATCGAAAGCATGAAGCCGAGCGTGCCCACAATGGTCAGAACGCCGGTAAACAGCTGCGTGAAGCCCATGAGCAGGCCGTCTGCGAACTGGTCGACGTCGGCGATCATGCGGCTGAGCGTGTCGCCGGAGGGGTGGCTGTCCAGATACGCAAGCGGCAGCCGCTGCAAGTGGGAAAACGCCTGACGGCGCACGTCGCGCGTCACGCAGAAGCAGACGCGGTTGTGAATGGCGGTCATGACCCACTGCAAAATTGCCGTCAGACCGGCAAGCACGGCGATTCTGACCGCCAGCGTACTGACGGCGGCAAAATCGACCTGTCCGGGGCCGACGATCTGGTCGATCGCGTCGCCGACCAGAATGGGGATATAGAGCGTGCCCGCTACGCTGGCCGCGGCCAGCAGCAAGGATGCAAGCAGCAGCGGCAGATACCGCCCGAGACTTTTTAACACGCGCCGCAGCGCCCAGGAGGATGTATGCTTCATGATGCACTCGCCTCCCCCTTCTCCTGCGACCGGCAGATTTCCTGATAGACCGGGCAGGTCTGCTGCAGCTGTGTATGCGTGCCGAGTCCGGCCATATGGCCGTCGTCAAGCACAACGATCTTGTCTGCGTGCCGGATAGACGACACGCGCTGCGAGATCAGCACGACCGTGGGCTTCCACGGAAGCTTCGACAGCGCCTTGCGCAGCGCTGCGTCCGTCGCGAAGTCCAGCGCGGAGGCGCTGTCGTCCAGAATGAGAAGCTCGGGCCTGCGTACAAGCGCGCGGGCGATGGTCAGCCGCTGGCGCTGGCCGCCGGAGAAATTGCGCCCGCCTGGCTCGACCGCCGCGTCCAGCTGGCCCTTCTTATCCTGCACGACGCCATCCGCCTGCGCTGCGCGCAGCGCGTCCCAGAGCGCCTCATCAGACGCATCCGCGCTGCCCCAGTGCAGATTTTCCCGGATGGTGCCGGAGAAGAGCAGCGCCTTCTGCGGCACAACGCCGATGCGCGTCCGAAGCGCCTGCAATTGAAGCGTTTTCACATCCTCGCCCCGCACGAGCACCTGTCCGTCTGTCGCGTCATAGAAGCGGGGGATCAGATTTGCAAGCGTCGATTTGCCGGAGCCAGTGCCGCCGATCACGCCGATCGTCTCGCCGGGCGCGGCGCAGAAGCTGATATCGGTCAGCGCATCCGCGCCTGCCTGCGGATAGCGGAAGCTGACGTGCCGGAATTCCAGCTCCGCCTCTCCCGCACCGTCCGGCAGCGCGTCCGCGCCGCTCACCATGCTGGACTTCGTGTCCAGCACCTGCGAAATGCGGCCCGCGCAGGCGGCGGATTTTGTGATGTTCAGGATCAGATTGGCAAACTTGATCAGCTCGACCAGGATCTGCGACATATAGTTATAAAGCGCGATCAGCTGGCCCTGCGTGATCGCGCCCTCGTTCACGCGGACGCCGCCCACGCGCAAAATCGCGACAATGGCCAGATTGATGATCACATACGTCAGCGGATTGAGCAGCGCGGAAAGTCTTCCGACAAACTGCTGCGCGGAAAACAGATCTCCGGTTTTCTCCGCGAAGCTTTCCGTCTCTGTCTGTTCGCGGGTAAAGGCGCGGATGACGCGCACGCCGGACAGATTTTCCTGCGCCGCACCGGTCACGCCGTCGAGCTTCGTCTGCACGCGCCGGTAGAGCGGAATGCAGCTGAGCATGATGGCAAACACAACGGCAAAGAGCACCGGGATGGCCACGGCGAAGATAAGCGCCGACTTTGTGTCGATGGTAAAGGCCATGAGCATCGCGCCGAAAACCACGATGGGCGAACGCAGCAGCAGCCGGAGCGTCAGATTGAGGCCCGTCTGCACCTGATTCATGTCGCTCGTCATGCGCGTGACGAGCGTGGCCGTGCCGAGCCGGTCAAGCTCGGCGTAGGACAGCGACTGGATGTGCGCAAAAAGCGCACGGCGCAGGCGGCCCGTCGCGCCGGTCGCGGCCTTGGCGGAAAAATACTGCGCGCACGTGGCGCTGGCAAAGCCGCACAGGCCGAGTCCGACCAGCACAAGGCATTTTTTCAGGATATACGCCGTATCGCCGGACGAAATGCCGACGTCGATGATATCCGCCATGATGAGCGGCACCAGAAGCTCAAACGCGGCCTCGAGCAGCTTGAAGCACGGGGCCAGGATCGCCTGCAGGCGGTAGGGCCGCAGGTAAACAAGCAGTTTTTTCATGGGTTGTTTCTTCTCTTTCTTCTGCTATTCAATGGATTTGAGCGCCTGCGACATATCGATTGTGCGGATCTTCCGCCGCAGGGCAAGATTGACAAGCAGACCGAACACCAGCGTCAGCGCGGCCGAGATGAGATAGCTCAGCGGCGCGACGCGCACATCGAAGCACATGAGATCGATCTTGATCTGTCCCATGACATACGCGTGCAGCAGCTTTCCCATTGGAAGGCCCACAAGCGCGCCGAGGACGGTCAGGATGATGTTCTCGCGGAAGACGTAGCGGTTCGTCTCGCCGTCGTAGAAGCCAAGCACCTTGATGGTCGCGATCTCTCGTTCGCGTTCGGTGATGTTGATGTTCGTGAGGTTATACAGCACGATGAATGCCAGCGCTGCCGCGCCCAGCACGACGACCAGCACGATATATTGCAGGCTTTGCATCATCGTCGCCACACGGCTGCGGAAATCAAGGCTGAGGGTAACTGCCGCCGCGTTTTTCGCGCCCGTGAGCGCTGCGGAGGCCGCCTGCGCGTCCTCGTCCGTCTGATAATTGACCCATGCGGCCTCGTATCCGGGCGCTTCACCGAAGACGTCCTGCCAGGTAGTCTGCGTCAGATAGACGTAATTATAAACATAGTTTTCAAACACAGCCTCGACGGTCAGCTCCGTCCGGCGCATGTCGCCTGTCTGTAAGGTGATGGTGTCGCCCGCCGACAGGCGCAGCGCCTGCGCAAGCCCCCGGCTGATGATGCAGCCGCCGTCCTGCGGGTAGGGGATCGGCGTTTTCTCCTGCGTGTGCAGGTCGATAAAGCCGTCCACGCTGCCCGATTCCGGGCAGACGACGTTTGTGGTCTTGACCGTGCCGCCGGCAGAAGCGTCCAGACTTTTTTCCGCGACAAACAGACAGCCCTCCGCGCCGCTTTTCTCGCAGACGGCGAGGAAGTCCTCGCGTTCGCTGCCGCTCAGCGCGTGCTGGAAGGTCACGGCGGCGTCATAGCGGGTGATTTCGTCGTATTGATAGTCGACGACGCTGCTGATGGAGTCCTGAATGCCGAAGCCCGTGATGAGCAGCGCCGTACAGCCGCCGATGCCAATCATCATCATGACCATGCGCTTTTTAAAGCGCAGGATGTTTCGGATGGAGACTTTATGCAGGAAGGGGAGTCGGTCCCAGATCAGCGGGAGGCGTTCAAGCAGAATGCGCTTGCCCGCCTTCGGCGCTCTGGGGCGGATCAGCTCCGCTGCCGGCTTCTGCAGTTCGGCGTGTACGACGTACCACGTTGTGCCGAGCGCACACAGCAGATATGCGCCCGACGAGACGAGCGCCAGCGGCCAGTCAAAGGCATACAGGATGCTGGTAAAGCCGTACATGATATTATACGCGTGCCAGATCATCTTCGGCAGGAAATACGAACCTGCCGCAATGCCAAGCACACAGCCGAGAACCGAGGCGATCCCGGCATAGAGGAAGTATTGGGACAAGATCGCGCCGTTGGAATACCCCAGCGCCTTTAAAACGCCCGCCTGCGTCCGCTGCTCGTCGACCATGCGGGTCATGGTCGTGATGCAGACCAGCGCGGCCACGGCGAAGAAAAACAGCGGGAACACCCGTGACACGCCGCGCACGATATCGGAATCGTTCTCAAAGCAGGCATAGCCGACGTTGCTGCTGCGATCCAGCACGAACACGTCCGGGTTTTCGAGCTTTTCCAGTTCGTCCTCGCCGTCGCGGTAGTCCTGCTCGGCATCGGCCAGCTTTTGTTCACCGTCGGCCAGCTCCCGCTCGGCGTCGGCCAGCTTCTGATCGCCGTCTGTGATCTCCTGCTTTGCGTCAGCCAGCTCCTGCTCGGCGTCGGAGATCTTCTGTTCTGCTTCGGCCTTACCTGTGTAATAATCCGCCCAGCCGTCTTTGAGTTCCTGTTTTGCGTCTTCCAGCTCCTGCCGGCCATCTTCCAGCTCCTGCTTCGCATCTTCCAGTTCCTGCTGCTTTTCTTCCAGCGTTTTTTTCGCCTCGTCCAGCTTTTTCTGGTTTTCCGCGAACGCCTCGTTCGCCGCGTCTGCCGCCAGATCCAGCTGATTCTCATTGTCGGCCAGAGCGTTCTTGCCCTCGTCCAGCTGCGCCTGCGCCGCTGCAAGCTGCCCACGCGCCGCCGCGATCTGCGCTTTGGCCGCCTCCGCCGCCTCCGGCGACATCGCTCCTGCGGAAACCGCAGCGTCTATCTGCGCCTCCTGTTTGTCGAGCGCGGCTTTCTGCGCGTCTAACTGCTGCTGCTGCTCGGCAAGCGTTTCGCGTGCTTTCTGGAGCTGCGCGAAAGCGAAGCTCATCTCGTTCTCGGCCTGTTTCTTTTCTTTTTCAAATTTGGCGGCATTTTCCTCATAGGTCTGCTTCGCGTCGGCCAGCTTTTTTTCGCCGTCTGCCAGCTCCTGTTCGCCATCGGCCAGCTTCTGTTCATTTTCCTCGATCGTCCGCTGCCCATCCACCAGCTTCTGGTATGCGTCGGCCAGTTCCTGCTCCGCCTCCTGCTTTGCGTCGGCCAGAGAAACAACGCCGTCAGCATACGTCTGATGCGCGTCTTCCAGCTCCTGCTTCGCGTCGGCAAGCTCCTGCTTTGCATCGGCCAACTCCTGCTGCTTTTCATCCAGCGTTTCACGCGCGTCGGAGAGCGTCTGCTCGGCCTCTTCATAGAGGCGATCGCTGCGCCCATAAGCCGCGCTCTCGGCAAGCTGCGTGACCCACGGCTCAGCAGCGTCAATGCAGGCGGTATATTCGTCGGAATAGACCTCACCCTGCCGGTCAGCCAGCCGCAGATAGAGCGACGTCTCATAATCCAGCGCAAACGCCTCCGGCAGGATGTACACGAATGACGAAAGCGTTCCGCTGCCGATGGAGGTGCCGCCGCGTTCATAATTGATGTATAAAACGCTCTTGGCGATTCCGACGATGGTGAATTCCCGCCGGTTGAAGCTGTCCAGCGTATCTTCGTCGTTCTCTTCCGTCAGAACGACTGTTTTTCCGAGATCCTTTTCGGAATACAGCAGCCCGTCAGCCAGACATTCCTCCGACGTCTGCGGAAATCTTCCACATTTTAAGCCCGGCAGGTCGATCTGCTCAGGCAGCGACAAAAATCTGCACGGCTTCGCCGCCCCATCTGCGACGGAGGCCAGCGCGTCTGCGCTCTTTTCCCCCTCGCAGGCCGCCACGCGCGCATCGGCGGCGAGCGCTTCCGCGTCCGTTTCGTCAAAGCCGACCGTGCTGACGAGGCGGAAATCATACATCCGGTGCGCCTCGGCATAGTCGTCCAGCGTATGTACCATTGCGGTCTTTGTCAGCCGCAGGCCGCAGAAAAATCCCACGCCCAGCGCGACGATCGCCGCGATCGCCAGAAACCGGGTGAGACTGCTGCGGATCTGGCGCATTGTCAGTTTCAGCATACCCGTCACCATTCGATGCTTTCCACCGGCACGGGCGCTGCGTTTTGCCGCACGTCGGTGATCTGGCCGCTTCTGACGCGGATGACGCGGTCGGCCATGGCGGTCAGGGCGGAATTGTGCGTGATGATCACGACAGTCATGCCGTTTTCCCGGCTCTGCTTCTGCAAAAGCGCAAGGATCTGCTTGCCGGTCTGGTAGTCAAGCGCGCCGGTCGGCTCGTCGCACAGCAGCAGCCGCGGCCGTTTGGCCAGCGCACGCGCGATGGCCACGCGCTGCTGCTCGCCGCCGGAGAGCTGGGCGGGGAAGTTCTGCATCCGCTCGCCGAGGCCGACCTGCCGCAGCACCTCGTCCGCCGGGATGGGGTCCTTGCAGAGCTGGCCCGCGATCTGCACGTTTTCCAGCGCCGTCATATTGGGCAGCAGATTATAAAACTGGAACACAAAGCCGACCTCATGGCGGCGGTAGGTCGTCAGCCGTTTGCGGTCAAACCCCGACACATCCTCGCCCGCCAGCAGCACATGGCCGCTCGTCAGCCGGTCCATGCCTCCGAGAATGTTTAAAAGCGTCGTCTTGCCCGCGCCGGACTGCCCGACGATCACGCAGATCTCCCCCTCTGCGATCGTAAACGAGGCATCCTTCAGCGCGTCGATGCACACATCGCCCATCCGATAGGTCTTGCAGACATGATCGAACAACACAAAATTCTGCACACAGAACCCCTCCTGTATTTTTTCTAAATGTATATTATGGCATACTGTTTTCTGTTTTGCTTGAATAATCCATGAACGCCGGGCTTGAAAATACTTTTTCTTGCTTTTGCCGCACATCAATGTTACTATTAAATTATAAAAAACGATAGGGAAGCTCTGATTCAATGACCGAGAGCATTCGGCGAGAGATTTTGGCCCAAGACATCGGATCAGAGGTTCCATAACAGGAAAAGGAGCGGTCCTTTTGGCAAAACAGATCACGCGGATCGTGCTGACCGGCGGGCCTGCCGCGGGCAAGACGACGCTTATCAGCCGCATTCTCAAGGAATTCAAGCAGGACGAGGGCTGGAAGGTCATTACCATCCCTGAAACTGCGACGGAGCTGATCTCCGGCTTCGGCATCAAGCCCTTCGGCGGGTGCGTGTCCATGCTGGATTTTCAGGATTTTGTCGTTTCCGACCAGCTGCACAAGGAGCAGCTGGCGCTCAAGGCGGCACAGATGGTGCCGGAGGAGCACGTCATCGTGCTGTACGACCGCGCGCTCTTCGATGACAAGGCCTATATCTCCGACGAGGAGTTCCGGCAGGTGCTCGCGCGCTTCGGCCTGACCGAGCAGCAGGCGCTTTCCCACTACGATACCGTCCTGCACCTCGTCTCCTGCGCCAAGGGCGCGGAGTTTGCCTATAATTTCGGCAACGAGGCGCGCTACGAGCCGCTGGAGCTTGCGCGGGAAAAGGACGATCTGACGCTGCGCGCATGGCGTGCGCACCCGAATCTGCACGTGATCGACAATTCCGTCGATTTTGAGGACAAGATCGCGCGCGGCCTGCGCGCCGTCTATGAAGCGCTCGGCAGGCCCACGCAGCAGGAGGTCTGGCACAAGTATCTCATCGCGCTGCCCACGCTCCAGACGCTCGAGCAGACGTATCACGCCGCCAGCATCGACATGATGCAGACCTATCTGACCCGCGCCAACCCCAACATCGTCCGCCGCGTCCGCCAGCAGAAAAACGGCGGGGATTATCTCTATTTCTACACGGAAAAGCGCACGACCGGCTCCGGCCAGTGGGAGACGGAAAAGCCGATCTCCGAAAAGGAATACATCCGTTATCTCATGGAAGGCGACACGAGCCTGCACACCGTCCACAAGACGAAGTACCGCTTCGTATATAACGGCTGCCGGTTCGAGATTGATGTCTACCCGTTCTCGCAGGACCGGGCCATCATGCGTGCCGCATTGCCGGAAAATGCCCCCGTGCTTACCGCGCCGCCCGAGATCACCGTCCTGCGCGAGGTCACCGGCGACCCCGCCTACAAAAACCGCCAGCTGGCGAAAAATCAGAGACTGTAAAAGCTGCCGCCCGCGTTCAGTTCCATCGAACGCGGGCGGTGTGTTTTGTGAAAGGGGCGTTCCGGTGTGCCTCCGGCGGCCCATTCTTTTCCGTCTTGCCGGAAAAGAATGGGAAGAAAAGGGGCGCTGGTTACGGTTTGGTGCGTCCTGCGGGCGGACAGAGTCGTCCGCCACTACGGAGATACGGGG
>OHCF01000284.1_pt1 | contig 34043 bp, 32 predicted proteins | sample 1577511 | NCBI WGS metagenome assembly OHCF01 (sample SAMEA3879568, study PRJEB24766) | human gut metagenome | biome: human-associated habitat; feature: feces | place: USA | collected 1985/1987 | reverse complement strand
ATAATCAAAATATGCGGTAAATCCTGCTTCTTTGCAGCGTTTCTCATAAATTTCACGCCACTGTTTGTCGTCGGTATCTTCCGGCTCATAATTGGCGGTATCAATATAATCCACCTTGCATGCCAGACACGCATCCATGATCGTCAGATCCTGATACGGCAATGCCACATTTAAAACAGCATCCGGCTGATAAGATTTGATCAGTGCGATCAGTTCTTCCACATGATCTGCATCCACCTGTGCCGTTGTGATCTTTGTTTCTGTTGTATTTTCCAGTTTCTCCTTCAGTGCATCACATTTTGCCTTTGTTCTGCTGGCAATACAGATTTCAGAAAATGTTTTGCTGTTCTGACAGCATTTGTGGATCGCAACTCCTGCAACTCCTCCACATCCGATGATCAGTAATCTTCCCATAGTAAAATCTCCTTTTCTTTTTGATTTTTATTTCTTACGGCCTTCCTCTTCTTCCAGCATATCTTCTACATATTTGGGAAGCATAAAAGCTCCTTTGTGAAGATTGGTCGTATAATACCAGGTTTCTATCTTCCGCTCTTTCCAGCGTTTTACATCCAGGTGCTCCAGCGGATGATATTTTTTTGATGCAAACCCAAACAGCCAGTATCCGGAGGAACAGGTCGGAATGTGTGCCTGATAGACACGGCTGATCGGGAAACTGTGGCTTGCCTTCCGGTGCATCACCCGGCAGGATTCTTCGTCTTCATCATAAAACGGACTTCCGTGCTGATAGACCATGATGCCGTCTTCTTTGAGGGCACGGTAACAGTTCCCATAAAATTCTTTTGTAAAAAGTCCGGCATTATGTCCGAGCGGATCGATCGCATCGTTGATGATCAGATCATATTCATTATGACGCAGACGCAAGAATTTCAGCCCGTCCTCATAATAAACACTGACTCTTTTATCTGCCAGTCCGCAGGCATTGTCCGGGAAAAATTCTTTACAGACCTCCACAAAAACACGGTCCGGCTCTACCACATCAATTTTTTCGATTTCTTCATAATAGCTCAGCTCTCTTGCCACACCGCCGTCCCCGCCGCCGATCACCAGGACATTTTTTACATGCGGATGAACCGCCATCGGCACATGGACGATCATCTCGTCATAAATAAATTCATCTTTTTCTGAAAATACAATGCTTCCGTCCGCACTTAAAAAACGTCCGAACTCATCTGAATCAAACACATCAATGCGTTGAAATTCCGTCTGCAGACCAAAAAGCTGTTTCTGGATTTTTACCGAAACTTTTACCTTTTCCGTCTGATAATCTGAAAACCAAAGCTCCATCCTTTTCCCCTCCCATTTGCTTTTATTTTCCGCTCAGCACATATAAATATTCTACCTCTGCATCCTGCATTCCCTGCATGGAGCAGCCCTTTTCTTTTGCGTAAATAATATAATCAATGATCTCCTGCGTGATCAGTTCCCCCGGTGCAAGGATCGGGATCCCAGGCGGATAGCACATCACAAATTCACTGCAGATCATACCCTTTGTCTCCCGGATCGGAACGGCTTTCTTTTCTGCATAAAAAGCAGTCTGCGGGGATACCAGGACGGTCGGCTTGATGTACTCGGCACCCGGCATTTTCTCCGGGTCTTTCGCATAAAGCCGTTTGATATCCGCCAGTGCTCCCACCAGGCGCTCGATATCTTGAATACGGTCTCCGATGGAAATATACGCCAGGATATTTGCAATATCTCCAAGCTCGATCTGAATGTCATATTCATCTCGCAGCAGATCATAAACTTCAATGCCGGCAAGGCCGATATCTCTTGTATATACGGAAAGTTTTGTCACATCAAAATCATAGACACTTCCGCCGTTGATCATGTCTTTGCCGTAAGCATAAAAATCGCCGATCGAATTGATCTCTTCTCTTGCATATTCTGCCATGCGGCTCACTTTATCAAAAGACTCCCGTCCGCGCAGTGCCAGATTTCTCCTGGAAATATCCAGACTGGAGATCAGCAGATAGGAAGCACTTGTTGTCTGTGTAAGATTTATTATCTGACTTACATATTCCCAGTTTACGTTTTTTCCGGTAAGGAGCAGAGAACTCTGTGTCAGGCTTCCGCCGGATTTATGCATGGACACCGAAGCCATATCTGCCCCGGCATCCATGGCACAGACCGGAAGATCACTGCCAAAATACAGATGTGTGCCATGTGCCTCATCCGCCAGCACCAGCATACCATGCTCATGTGCCACCTTCACGATCGCACGCAGATCCGAACAGATCCCGTAGTAGGTCGGATTGTTTACAAAAACCGCCGTGGCATCCGGATTCTCACGGATCGCCCTTTCCACCTCAGAAACCTGCATTCCGAGTGATATCCCCAGTTTTGTATCCACTTCCGGATTGACATACACCGGAACAGCACCGCACAATACCAGTGCATTGATCACGCTTTTGTGTACATTTCGTGGCAGAATGATCTTGTCCCCTGCCTTACAGCAGGAAAGCACCATTCCCTGCACGGAAGAAGTCGTTCCTCCGACCATAAAAAAAGCATGATCCGCACGGAATGCTTCCGCTGCCAGCTCTTCTGCCTCTTTGATCACAGAAACCGGATGACAGAGGTTGTCCAGCGGTTTCATGGAATTGACATCCAGACTGACACATTTTTCCCCCAGAAGATCCGCAAGTTCCGGATTTCCTCTTCCACGTTTGTGCCCAGGTACATCAAACGGCACAACTCTTCTTCTTTTTAAACGCTCCAGGGCCTCGCAGACCGGAGCATGCATCTGTTTGTTTCGATTCATTTTCTTCTCCATTCATAACACATGATAATTCAAGAATGCCTCTGGCATTCTTGCTGCGAGGTGCACGTCATGCATCGCATGACATATTCTTCTGTGCGATATCTACCTTATACGCCGCAGTGTGCATCCTCGCGGAGCGTTTTTTTACTTTACAGGAAAGCAATTTCCTGTAAAGTAAAAAAGACAGGTGAAACCCTCACCTGTCTCTAAATGTCTTATGATAGCTCTACTTTGTGTTTTATTCTTACATCCGCAAAAACTATTTCCAGAGTCTGTCGTTGGCATCCCACCAGCAAATATTTGCAATCCTACTCTTTATTGACCATTTCACAAGTGATGTTTTATTCTGAGAACCTGTATTCTCAAACAAAAGACTTATAAAATTTAGCTTTTAACTAAATCAATAACGCGGTCTCTCACCGCAATCGGCAGCTGCCCCGCCTGTCCGTATGGGCTTAACCAATCACTTGGTGGGCAAATATTTGCATGAAAATCATTTCTGCTTCATGTATTCAAGATGCCAGGGTTAAAAGGTCAAAATGTCGTTCCTGCATGTAAGATCAGACATTTGAACCTGAGACCCGCCAAACATGAGGAAGCCGCTGTTCACACAGTAAATATGCGAATTCCGAATGTTTATAGAATTGCGAGAGTTACTTTGTAACGGTGCAATCCGCAGGCATCAATTAGAGGCAAAAAACTTTTTGACTCCAATATTGCTTTAAGTATAACATGGCAATTTTTGAATTGCAAGTTAAAAAATCTTTACATTTCGTCGAGAAGTTTGCAGAACTCCTCCTGCGGGATCGGTCTGTAATAATAATATCCCTGTATATAATCACAATGGCATTTTTTAAGGAACTCTGCCTGAACTTCTGTCTCAACACCTTCTGCCACGATCCGAATCTCCATCTCATGTGCCATGTCGATCAGAAAACGTAAAATACTTTTCGTCTTTGGATTTGTCTCAATCTGACGGATGAAACTCATATCAATCTTCATGATATCAAAATTGTACTGCTGGAGCATGCCAAAGGAAGAATAGCCTGTTCCAAAGTCATCCATCATGATCTTGACACCTTCTGCACGGAAGGACTCCAGAATACTGTTTCGGCTCTCGCCCATCGCAGCGTAAGATGTCTCAGTAACTTCCAGACGGATCAGTTTTTCTTTCAGGTCATTGTTTTTGCATTTATCGAGAATATCTTCCATAATCTTCTCATCGTAAAAATCCATCCATGATAAATTAACAGAAACCGGAACTATACTTTTATCTGCATGATAACGATCCATCAGGAAATCATTTACCTGATGAATAACATAATCATCCAGTTCAGAAATATGACCGCTCTCTTCCAGTGCCGGTATAAAGAATCCTGGAGACAGGAATCCTTTCTTAGAATGATGCCAGCGGATCAGAGCTTCTGCGGAAGCAACCTTCCCGGTCCTGGCATCCACAACCGGCTGATAATAAACCTGAAGTTCGCCTTTCGCAATGCCTTCTGCAAGTTCACCTGCAATCTCTGCCTTGTCTATATAAGCAGTCTGCATGGAAGCATCGTACACTTTATATGGCTGAACGTACTCATCTTCAATATATTTCTTTGCCAGTTTTGCACGCCCGATCATCATATTGACGGACATGCTTTTATCTTCTACATAGAAAACACCGCACCGGCTGAACAGGCAGATCGTCTTTCCGGAGTTGGAAATCTTTTTCGTACAGAGTTTTGTCAGAAGCTCTTCGTCCAGATTTTCCTGTTTCACAAGACACACAAAATGGTCAGCCTCTGCTCTGGCGATCACAACCGGAGCAAGCTGTGAGTTTTTCAGATCTTCATAGATCTCACGCAGAATAAAGTCGCCAGGTTCAATGCCAAAAAGCTCATTCACTGCCTTGAAATTCTTAATATTGAAAAACAGGATCGCATAGTTGTCATCCTCATTTGCATTCTGGAGAATGCGTTCTGCCTTCTGTACAAATCCCTGCCGGTTGTATCCGCCTGTCAGTGCATCCTGTCCTGACAGCTCTGTGATGTCTTCAAGCGCCACAACCACGATTCCAAAGTACTGATCAAAATACAGATAAGAATAATTGATCAGACATTTTTCTCCGTCCCTGTTCATCTGATGTGCACTGAAAGAATAGCGTCCTTTCAGATCCAGTTCTTTTTTGATATTGTTCAGTTCTGTATAATTTTTAAACTGTGCCTTTTCTTCCTCCGGAACAAAACACTCCATGACTTCTTTCAGATACTGTTCATAATCCAGTTCTCTCTCCAGCGACTGTGAAAAGTCAAAAACTTCTGCCGAATTGATCGCAATCTTTCTGCGTTTTAAGTCGATCACAGCAATCTGCTCATAGTTTTTCTGATACAGGATCTGAGGCATCTTTTCTGCCAGATACTTCTCTGTGATATTGGTAAAATAGAGAATCGCCTCAATATGGTTGGAAAAAGAATTGCGAACCATCTCTGCGGTTACGCGATAAAGCTGCGGCCGGTGATTTTCTGTGCTGTATACCGGATAGTTTTCCTGAATGATCGTATGACCTTTTTCGAAAGAATCCAGCATATACTTCCTGCTGAATTTTTCTGTAAAACTTTTGCGCTCATTCTCCTGTGGGATCGAAGTGCTGACCCGGTTTATATACTGATCAAGTGTAAGATCCTCTTCCTGCAGCTCCAGCTTTTTCAGGGAACTACTTCCAGATGTGCAGGTTCCGTTTGTCACATTCACATTCACCATACCAACAGAACCTTTGCTTCTGCTCAGAACCATATCCAGTTGTTTCAGATAGTCTGTATTGATATCCCGAAAGTAAAAAACTACGACTTCGTTATCTTTTGCGTATTCTGTACTCTTGATGACCTCCATGGAAACCCAGCGGAATTCCTGACCATTCCAACAACGATAACTCATGCTGATACGCTCTGTATCTTCTTCTGAAAACTTCTTACGCAGATTTTCCGAATCACAAAACTCCAGAAAAGCGGCCTGGTCTTCCGCATGGACATACTCTTCTCCGTACTGCTTCAGTCTCTGTGAAATACTCTTGATATCATCCAGCGGTGTTCTGAGATCACCGGCAATATTTTTCAGCATTTTATAGGTGTCCGTACCCAGATTGATCTTGATGATACAGTAAAAAATACCGGACAACATCTCCATCGCATCGTGCAGGCTGCTGGATGCTTTTGCATACAGTGCGATCGTATTATGCACACGCCGCAGTACAACTGCCGTATCAAACGGTCTCGTAAAGTAATCCGTAGCTCCAAGCTCATATACCTTTCCTATGCTTGCCTCAGATGTTTCTGACGAGATACAGATAACCGGAAGCGAATCAAGCCACTGTTTTTCTTCCATCACTTTCAGAACTTCATATCCATTCATCACCGGCATATTCAGATCAAGAAGCACAATCTGATATGTTTCCCACTTCTTTTCCAGTATATCGATGGCTTCCCTGCCACCTTTGGCCATGTCAATCTCATACTCTGTTTCCAGCATCGCCGCCAGAATTTCTCTGTTTATTTCCGAATCATCTACTATTAAAATTTTCTGCATTCTTCATATTCCCTCTTAAAAGACATTCTGCGACATTCCCGTAAGCTGTGCAAGACGGTACTTTGTATAACCATGTTTCTTGCATAATTCTCTCTTCTATACGCAAGTATTTTACACCTCTTCCGTGATTTAATATACTTATATTGTACTCATAATTCTATAAGTTGATTAGAGGTGTATTTCTTCCGTATTATACTATGTTTTCCGTCCCTCGTCCAGCTATTAAAACTTTTCCTGCAATCTTTCCTTCAAAAGGGTATTTCTTTTTGTCACCGTCACATTCCGCACAGCATAAGCGAGTGCTTTTCGTGTCCCGACCAGCACAAGAATCTTTTTTGCACGGGTGATCCCGGTGTAGATCAGGTTTCTCTGCAGCATCACAAAATGGTTCATCAGTACCGGCATCACGACAATCGGATATTCCGAGCCCTGTGCTTTATGGATGGTTGTCGCATAGGCAAGCGTCAGTTCATCCAGTTCTGTGACATCATACTCCACAATGCGCCCGTCAAAATTCACTTTCAGATTCCGGGCTGCCATATCCACCGCATCGATCATCCCGATATCTCCGTTAAACACTTCTTTATCATAATTGTTGCGGATCTGCATCACTTTATCATTTACGCGAAATGCAAAACCGCCTCTTCGCAGTCCTTCTCCCTGCGGATTGAGGGCTTCCTGAAGAATCGTATTTAAATTGGTGGCTCCGACGATTCCTTTCTGCATCGGTGTGAGCACCTGGATCTGGGACGGCGGCATCTGATAATAACGCGGCAGCTTGTTTTTCATCAGACGCACGACCTCGTCTGCCGCCTCCTGCGGGTCTTCTTTCTGCACAAAAAAGAAGTCCGTATCCTTCCCGTTGGAAATATCCGGCATCCCGCCTTCGTTGATCCGATGTGCATTCATGACGATGCGGCTGCTCTGAGCCTGACGGAAAATCCTGGTCAGCCGAATCACAGTCACAACTTCAGAATCAATGATATCCCGCAGCACATTTCCGGCTCCGACAGAAGGAAGCTGATCAATATCACCGACCAGAATCAGACGCATCCCCTGCGGAATCGCCTTTAAAAGTGCGTTCATCAGAACGATATCAATCATCGAACATTCGTCCACGATCAGCACGTCCCCTTCCAGCAGATTTTCTTCGTTTTTCAGATAGCCTTCCGGCGGCTGACATTCCAGAAGTCTGTGGATTGTTTTCGCTTCCAGGCCGGTGGCCTCCGTCATACGTTTTGCTGCACGCCCGGTCGGGGCCGCCAACAGAATCCGAAGTCCAAATGCCCGATATGCCGCAATGATCCCCTGCGTTGTCGTTGTCTTGCCGGTTCCCGGTCCTCCGGTCAGCACCATGACTTTGGAAACAGCGGCTTTGCGGATTGCATCTGCCTGAACCTCGTCGTACTCCATATGTACCTTTTCCTGGATTTTCTGCACATCGATCGACAGATCTGGATTCCCTGTTTTCTGCTTTGCTGTCTCCAGGGCAGTCCACAGTCGATCCGCCGCCGGAGCAGCCAGCAGTCTCTTTAATTTTCCTGCCACACCAGTCTCCGCATAATAAAACGGCGGCAGATAGATGGCTTCCGTTTTCTCTAAGATCAGATCGTGATCTGCCAGCATCTGGTCCAGCGTCATCACCACGCAGCTTTCCTCCGCTTCCAGAAGCTCCGCTGCCGTTTTGATCAGTTGTTCTTTTGTTGCATATACATGTCCCTGGTCTGCCAGATTGCTTAATGTATACATAATACCGCTTCGAAGACGCACAAAGGCTTCTTTTCCAAATCCCAGTTTCTGTGCGATCCCGTCCGCTGTCTTAAAGCCGATTCCCCAGATATCATCCGCCAGCCGAAATGGATTCTCCCGGACTTTATCGACGCTTTCATTACCGTACTGCTTGTAGATCTTTGCCGCAAACGAAGTGCTGACTCCGTGATCCTGTAAAAACAACATAACATTTTTGATCTCTTTTTGCTGTTCCCAGCTTTCTGCAATTTTGCGGATACGTTTTTCTCCGATTCCGTCCACTTCCCGCAGCCTGAAAACATCCGTCTCGATCACAGCGATCGTATCCGTGCCGAATTTCTGCACAATCCGTTTCGCATATTTCGGTCCAACCCCTTTGATCAGCCCGGAACCCAAATATTTTTCAATGCCAAAAACAGTCGCCGGCATCGTCTCTTCCCAGGTCTTTGCCTGAAACTGTCTGCCATAACGACTGTCCATTTTCCAGTTTCCATCGATCAAAAGCACCGAACCAACATTGACATCCAGAAGACTGCCGACCACCGTCACCAGATCCTGATAATTTTTCACCGCACATTTCAGAACGGTATATCCGTTGTCCGGATTCTGGTAAGTGATCCGCTCCACCACCGCACGCAGCTTAAAAGTACTGTTTTTGCGAGCTGCTGCGGCGTTTTGTATCTGGCTGTTCCGGTCTGTTTTTGCCAGATCACTTTCTTGACTGTCTTCCGTATCTGCGTCTTTAGCCGTGCTCTCTTGTTTGTATACAGGATTCAGCATCTTCTCGAAAACCTGCTGATTCATCCGGCAGTCATTTAATGCCCGATGTGCCCCTTCTGCTGAAATCTCATAATATTCTGCCAGGTCCGTCAGCCTGTGATGCTCCAGATCCGGAAGCTCCCTTCGCGCCATCTGCAGCGTGTCAATATAATTATTTGGCAGCGACCGTTCAAAATATTTTTCCACATCACGATAAAGAAAATTCATGTCAAATCGGGCAATGTTATGTCCGACCAACACGAATCCTTTAATAAACTCCAGAAACTCTTCCAGAACCTGTTCAAAAAATGGTGCTTCTGCAACCATATCATCCGTAATACCATTTACACGGCTGGCTCCGTAAGGAATCCTGCATTTCGGATTCACCAGCGTACTGAATTCATCCGTAACCTTCCCTTGCTTCACCTTCACTGCAGAAATCTCAATCACTTCGTCCGTCTTAGGCGAAATCCCGGTCGTCTCCAGATCAAAGACTACATAATCCGCAACATAAGTGTTCAACAAATTTCCGCCCGCTTTTGCCATCCTCTGCTCCTTTGTTATCTCATCGGACAGGAAGAACGAACCGTCGGTGCTTCCTCTCCAAAATTCAAGAATGCCTCTGGCATTCTTGCTGCGAGGTGCACGTCATGCATCGCATGACATATTCTTCTGTGCACCTCTGCAATCCGCCGGAGGCTATATCAGATGGGAGATTGAATCCCACCACTGATACAAACTTGTTACTTGTCGCCTATATAGGTGGGATTCATCTCACCTCTGATATAACGTGCATTGAATTCCATCGAAATCTCACGCAGTTCCTTTTTACCATCAATATACGCCTGATACATCTCCACGATCCCGGAACTGCATCCGTCACAGGAGGCATCAATATTGCCCAGAGATTCTGCTACGATCCGCTCACGCTCTTCTCTTGTCGTGTCCTTTATCAAATATTTTACCATAGTTCATTCACTCCATCGTTATGATTTTGCATGTTGCTTTTTTATTCAGGAAAAGAATCCCCTGTAAACCTGTGAAGAGAGTAAATCTAAAATCCGCTCCAGAACATATTGTCTTTCCATTCTCTTCCTTTCAACACTGTCCTTAATATAATATAGACTTCCGTGAAAAGCGATTTCAGATAATTCACCTTAGCAGTATCATCAGGTCTTGACAAAATAAGTGGCATACCGCTATTTCATTGAAAATTTCTGCTCATTTAGGTTTTTTCAATCAGTATTATATATGTTTTCTATCAGGTTTTCAAGTTTGCACTGAAAATTATAGCCCAAAAAAGCCTTTTATTCAGTGAACTTAATCTGTTAAATTGCTTCTTGAATTCAAGAATGTCTCTGGCATTCTTGCTGCGAGGTGCACGTCATGCATCGCATGACATATTCTTCTGTGCACCTCTGCAATCCGCCGGAGGCTATATCAGATGCTCCAATCGAATCCGTCTGATTTGTTGTCAAAACAAAATAATCTTTTTCTTTTACCAGCTCATACAGGTTCTGATATACCGGTTTTGGTGCATCCATATATCGATTGATATAGATATATCTGCACCAGTATCCCCAGTGTTTTTCCAATGTTTTATATGGATAGAAGCCTCCCGAATACATGTCAGAAAATCCATATTTCCTTCTAAAATCCGAAAAATATTTTTCAAATCTTTCACCGTTATACGCAAATCCTGCTGATGTGGAAAGTCCTGCACCTGCCCCTATTATAACAGCATCTGCTTCCCCTATTTTTTCTTTTATCTGTACTATCTTATCCGAGTAACTGTTTGTAGAGCCGTTCATCTTCCTCTTTAAAAACATTAAATATCACCTTTATCTTTGATTTTGTGCTTTCTTTATATTGTTTCACCGTCTGTACTGCAAGCTCAGCAGCTTTTTTATTTGGAAACATAAATACACCGGTTGAAATACAACAAAAAGCAATACTCTTTACTTCATTCTCATAAGCTATCCTAAGACACGATTCATAGCAAGATGTCAGTAAACGCTCATGTTCCTTTGTCAGCCTTCCCTGTACAATCGGGCCAACTGTATGAATCACATAATCACAGGGCAGATTAAACGCCGGGGTGATCTTTGCCTGCCCTGCCGGTTCTTCCTGTCCCTGCTTTATCATCATATCATTGCAATAGTTTCGAAGCTGAATTCCTGCATAGGTATGAATGCAATTATCAATACAGTTATGGCAAGGCTGATAGCAGCCTGTCATACCGCTGTTGGCTGCATTTACGATTGCTCCCACTCTAAGTCTTGTAATATCCCCCTTCCAGATAAAAAGATCAGGTTGTATCTCTCTGATATCTGCCAATGTGACAATACCCTTCTTCTCATTTTCCTCTGAAAGGTACGCATCCTGAATCTGCAAAAATGCGTGGTCCATTTCCCCCGGCATTCTTATATTCATAAGCGATCTGAGCAGCATTTTCTGCTCACTTGCGTCTTCCGGGATCTGCATGTTCTCATACTCTGGTCGCTCTTTCAGCAATCCTTTAATTAAATATTTTCTTCTGTCATCCTGATTCATTTCCTGATCACCGCTTTCACCGGACAGTTTTCATAACAGTTTCCACAGTGCAGACAGTGCTCCTGCCGAATAACAAAAGGTGTTCCCTTCTCAATACATTTCTGCGGACAATGTTTCCTGCATGTCCCGCAGCCGATACAGGATTCCGTTATGTAATATCCCTTTTCCTTTATATTAACATTTCCCAGAATATATGTCTTGCGGAAAATTGGATTTATGCCAAGAGTCAAGCGGATATTCGCAAGATATGGCTGTTCTTCAAAAATGATATTTATCCATTTTTTCTGTTCGTTTTCCGTTACTGCGTAAGCCTTTCCGGACAAACGAATCATTTCTTTATATTTCGTATAGGCAAGAATCTGCACCCTGCCATCATCCATTAATTCTTTACAAAAATTTTTACCTCTGGCGGTGAAAAAATAAATCGCGAATTTTGAAGCGATTCAGCCATTCGCGCTTGATCAGTGAATGAAATGATTCAATGCAGGCATTATCCCATGGATAAGCCTTTTTAGAATAACTGCACTGCATGTTTGCAGTGACACGTTTGTATTCCTTTGAAACATACTGTACGCCGCGATCGGAATGCATAATCAATGGTTCTTCGATTTTTCGTCTTGCCTTAGCTTTGTTTATTGTTTCGATCACGCAGGACACCTCTAATGTGTTTGACAGCGTCCAGGCAATGCTTTTCCTGGAATATAAATCCATAATACTGATCAAATAGACGAAGCCATCTATCGTCCAGATATAGGTAATGTCAGAACACCAAACTGCATTTGGCCGTTCTGGATTAAATTGTTCATCAAGGATGTTTTGAAGTTTGCTACTGAAATCGGAGTCCCTTGTGGTGATTGTCCACGGCTTTACCCACTGAGCCTTAATGCCCATTTGTTTCATGTACTGCCCAACAGTACGCTCGGAAATAGTTTCTCCTGTTTTTCGCAACACTTGTGTGATTTTGGGAGCACCGTAATTCTGTTTAGATTTATCGTAAATATCCTTGATTTTGGCTTTTACTGATTCCCGACGCTTTTCAGCATTGGAAGGAACATGCTTCAGCCATGCGCGATAGCCAGAACGTGAAACGCCAAGTATTTTCAACATTCCGGAGACAGAAACACGGCGTTTAGCCTTGCGGGCTGCTTCTGCCTTCTCAGTAACTTCGAGGTAAATGGCTTCCGTCATTTTCCCAGAAGGTTGATGGCTTTTTTTAATACATCAAGTGCATCCTGTGCATCACGTAGTTCACGATTTAAACGTGCAATTTCTTTTGCTTCATCAGAAGCATAGTTGCCGGAACCACGGCTCTCAATGTCTCAGGTATCACGCAGTTCTTTCTGCCAGCGAGACAGTGTCTGATGACTGATTCCTAAGTTTGAAGCGCAACCCTGTAATCCTAATTCTCTGTGATCATGATAATACTGGATTGCATCCAATTTAAATTGTTTGTCATAGTGCTTTGCCATAATGAGATCCTCCTTCAGTGCGGTACCTACATTGTACCATAATTTTTCTTATAAGGAATTCTCATTTTGACTTGTACTATTTATATTCTAGCACCAGCTCTTATAAAATTAAATGTGAAAATCTTTCCGAGGATGTTTTGTAGCAAGGATGTCTCTTTGCTTAGACACTGTAACGTGTGTATATATCTCCGTAATATTAATGGAGCTATGTCCTAGCATCTCCTGAATATAACGAATGTCAACATCAGCTTCTAAAAGGCTTGTTGCAAATGTGTGACGGAACATATGAGGCGTTATGTGCTGATCTATAGAGGCTAGAGCGGTATACTTGTTAATCATTCTGCGTACGGACTGATCGGACAGTGCTTTTCCAGATTGATTTATGAAAAAGTTATTGCAGGCTTGCCGTTCTGTGTCAAAGGCATCGTTATATTCTGTTAAAATATTAATCACTGCTTCATTGCCAATTTGGATACGCCGTTCCTTGTCTCCTTTTCCATAGATAAGAATTGTTCCATCGTACAAATTCACATCATTGATTTTTAAAGAACAAAGTTCTGATATTCTCATGCCGGTTGCAAATAATAGTTCCGCAACAGCAGCATCTCTAAGAGCATTCCTTTTCTGGTAAGAAGTCTTGGCATTTTCCCGTTGCTTGTATATTGTAGACAAAAATGTTTCAACCGTATGTAGAGGGATAGTTTTAGGCAGTATTACGGGTTCACGGAAATGTATCAGTATTTTGCTGAATGGATTATGGTCAATGATATCCTTGTATTCCAGGTAATGGAATAAGGCTTTTACCGATGCTATTTTGCGTTTTACGGTTTTGGGTTTATATTGTTCATGCAGCCGGGCGATATACTGTTCCAATGTTTTGGAAGTAATTTCTGCAATATTGATGATGGAAATTTGTTCAGAAAACTGCCGCAGATCGATTCGATATGCTTTCAGTGTTTTCTCATCAAGACATTTTTGCGAATTGCAGTATCCCAAATAATTGTTAATGACTGTTTCTAAAGTATCCATAGTTCAGATCTCCTTTGTTTTATGTTATTTCAAAAATATATCGTACATTGATTTTGGCTTCTCTGCTACAGCGTGATATTTATTTCCCGGAATAAGAAAAAAGTCTATGTTGTATTCATTAGTTATGTGTGGGGATGAATATGGTTTTCAAACAACCAGTATGATTTTTGCCGATTTTTGACACCTTTTTGCCGTTTTCTGTAAAAATAGGTCATTTTCTGTAAAGGTTCTTGAAAGTAAGAAGATGTTTGGTAACATTAAATAATATGCTTGTTAAAAGTAGAAATATATCCGTAAAAAAATACTGATGATGGTGTTTAGCATATGGGTGCATATGCTAAGATAGATTATTTGAATGCAGTCATTAAATATTGGGTAGATGCTATCAGGAATCATACCGAAAGGTCTGATGTTATGGTATAAAACGGAAGCTAAAAAAACTAAATATGGTTAGAAAACGAGTGGTAAGAAAATTTTACCATTCGTTTTCTGTTTTTTAGGGATAAATCAAAAATTAACCTGTAAATGGTTGGAAAATGATGTGCATTGGGTTGCTTTCTGGGCTAGGACAGAAAACTGTCGGTTGCTATGATTTATACAGGAAAAGAGGTGTAAATTATGGAAATTGACAGAAAAGACACCAATATACAGATTGGAAAAAGATTAAGAGAAGCAAGAACAAACATGAATAAGGATAAGGCAGAATTTGCCGCCACGCTTGATGTAACGGAGGAACACTACCGCAAGCTGGAAGCCGGGACAACTGGGCTGTCTGCTGACAAGATACTGATTTTGTACCATACATATGGGATTGATCCTACCTACCTGATCACCGGAATCAGCAGTAATGTAAAGGATTTCAATTTGGACTACTATGTGGAAAACAGCACCAAAGAACAGAGGAATGAGTTCTTTGACAGGGTACTGGCTTATCTGTCTAAGCTTATCAAATAAGTTTGTGGTAATTCCTGCTTCTGCGCTAGGAGGGATTGCTATGTTAAGAATTGCCGTGTGTGACGACAGCAGGACAGATGTTGAAATGTTGGAAGCTGCTTTTGATGAGCTTCCTGATTATCCGGTTGAATATGATGTGTATTTTAGCAGGAAAGAGCTGCTAATGTGTTCCATGCAGGACAAAGAGAATTATCATCTGTATATCTTTGATATAGAGATGCCGGATATGAATGGTCTGGAGCTGGCAAAAGAAGTGCGTAAAAGGGATGCGAAAGCCCTGTTTGTTTTTCTGACAAGTTATACAAGATACGTCATGGAAGTCTTTGAAGTGATTACGTTTGATTACATATCTAAGCCGATTACATTTGAGAAAATTGAGTCGGTTCTTTTGAAAGCTATGAATTATCTCAATATGATAAAACAGGACTTTGTCTTTCAATTCCGTAAAAATCATTTCCGTGTCAGTTGTGACGATATTCTGTATTTTGAAAAGAAAGGTCGGCAGGCTGTCATTCACACTCTTTCAGATACCTACAAAACAAACATGACAACAGAAGAAATATGGAAACATCTTGATGAAAAGGTGTTTACCCATATTCATGTGTCCTATATCATCAATTTAGGGCATATCCGGGCAATTGAAGGCGATGAGGTCGTGTTAGACAACGCGGAGCGGCTTCTGATTGCCCGTTACCAAAAACAGGGCTTAAAGGAAAAACACATGGAACTTATGAAAAGGATGGTGTAGCCGATGGAGTTTATCATTTGTTTTATGGTAAATCTGTTCGATTTGGGAATCTTCTGGTATTACTTCCATTGTTTTAAGCAAATGAAGAAGGTGCCCAAAGGGCTTTTTGTTGCATATCTCGTAACAATGGCTGCAATATGGGCAGAGGTAAGCGGACTGGAAAATCCATATCTGAATCTTATCACTTTGTTATCCATTCTTCTGCTGACTACATTTTTCTTTGTGTCAAAGATGTGGATAAGAATTGTGAATATTATTATTTTTGTGGGAATTGGTATTTTGTTTGAACCAATCGGGCTGCTTCTGCTTCAGGCTGCAAAATATACTTCAGAAGAGGATGGAGTCTATAAATATTATTTTGTGGTGGCTCTTTGCAGTTTTATCCGGGGAAATGTGCTGTATCTTCTTTCCAAGCTCATTTCTAAAAAAGGAGTGCGGCTTTCCAAAATACCGAAAGAGATAATTACCGTTCTTGTTATGGTCTTTGTCTTTGCAGTTCTGAACTGTTGATTCATAATTATTCTGTCTTTGGAGTCAGGCAATCCTAAGAGCTTTATCATGTGCATCAGCATCCTTGTTTCCATCGTGCTGACCTATTATTTTATGTTTTACATGATGGAGCGGTTTAATTATCTTATGCGTAAGCAGTATGAGGATGAGATGTACCGTGAGGAGATGTTCTATAAGGAAATTTATTACAATGAGGTGGAAAACGGAACGAGTGTGTGCAGAACCTGAAGCATGATCTGAAAAATAAGTTGTCGGAACTTTATCATCTGGCGGAAAAAAGAGATTCAAAAGCTCTTGTGGAGCAGATGGGAGACTTGTGTCAGGAGTTGGGGAAGATTGATGAGAGAATTTATACGGATAATCCGATTGTAGACTCTGTTCTCCGGATTAAATTTGGTCTGGCAAAATCAGAGGGCATAGAGATAGATACTGCTGTCCGTATTCCCAGGCAGATGCAGCTTGAGCGTGGGGATATTGGTGTGCTGTATGGAAACCTGCTGGATAATGCCATTGAAGCCTGTCGAAAGGTCCCGGAGGGAAAACGGTTTATCCGACTGGAAAATAAGTATCAGTCCGGTAAGCTGCTTTTGGTAATCACAAATAGTAAGACAATGGAGAAGAATGAAAGCCTGAAAACCACTAAAAAAGACAGTTATAGTCACGGGCGGGGTATTTTGAGTGTGCAAAGAGTAGCGGAAAAGTATAACGGAACTGCTGGATTTACTGATAAAGGAGAGGCTTTTGAGGCTTCGATTATGTTTTATGGGATAGAAGTGGGGTGAATCGTGTACTGGCTTCGACAAAGGAGGATAGGAAACGACAAAGTATTACATTTAACCAGCAATTTGTTACACTTGAAAAGCAATGAATAAAATCAGTATGGGATTGAAAATGCTATAACTGTTGCCGGAAATCTTTTGGCTTCCGTGATATTTGGCATTATAACGGGGAGACTGGGCGATGTTCTGGTCTTCCTGTTTTTTTACGGCACACTTCGGAGCTTTAGCGGAGGCGTGCATTGTAAAAGCAAAGCAGGGTGTTTCTGTCTGTCAATGGCAATCCTGTTGATCCCAATCTATACCAGTGAGTGGATAATGGGAATAGTAAACACCCCCGTGCTTATTATAATCGGGATCATGGCGGTTGTGGCGATACTGATATTAAGCCCGGTGGAGAGCATCAATAAGCCGTTGGATGATGAGGAAAGAAGATTTTACGGGAGAGTGAGCCACTGCATTGTTGCATTGCAGGTCTGTATTCTTGCATTCCTGTTCTGCTTGGGCAAAAAAGAATATTTTTATGCCGGATACAGCAGCCTAATTTTGGTGGCTGTATTTATGGTAATTGGGGAAATTTTAACAAAGCGTTACATTTAACCGACCTACTGTTACAGTTTGCCAAACTTAATGGTATTTTCTGATATACTGCTAAAGTCAGAAAGGGCGGACTATGCGTAACGGAGAAAACTTGTACGAAATAATAGCCGGTAACATCAGGAGGAAACGGAAAAGGTTATCCCTGACGCAGGCAAAACTTGCGGAGCGGGCAGATGTATCCATAGATACTGTCAAAAGTATAGAAAACGGCAGGAGGGCAATGAGCCTTGACACTTATTTGAACATAGTGCAGGCATTGGAGACTTCACCGCTTGCTCTAATGAGCCGGGAACAGCCGGAACAGTACATAGAGCGTTTTATTTTTATGATGAATCGGTGTAACGAAAGAGAAATAGAGTTCGCTCTGCATATGGTGGAGCAGCTTCTGAAGGGGCAGGATAACTATTTGAGTAAATAGTGTCCTGCCGCATTACTATATCTCTTTTGACAGTTTTTCGGCAAGATAAGCGATGACTTCCTCCACAGTTGGACTGTCTCCTTCACATGGAAAGTTATTCCAGAAGCGTTGCGCTTTCGGATCGCTGCTTTTCATGGCATAGGAAACAGCCCGCCTAATTTCGGATTTAACTTCCTCCGGCGTAATGCCTTCTCTTTTTGCGATAATCTTCAGATTTTTTTCAATCTTTTGTTTTTTCTCTGGGCTCATGGTTTTATAAAATTCCTTCCTTAATCTCTAATACTATCATACAACATTAGAATGACCTTGCGAGTTTTTTCTATGCCCGCAGAGTTGTTTTTTTATTTTATCAAAAATATGCAAAAACATGTGCGGGAAGGGTGTACGATGTTCCATTTAAAATAGTGGGTGTAGTCACTCTGATTGTTGTTGAGCCTGCGGTACAATACCTACAGCTTAAGCAATACATAAGACGTCAGAAAGAGTAATCAGTGCAGTATTATGACAAGAAAGCTGTTGGTGAGCGGATTAAGGCAATTAGGCTCCGTAATGGGATGACACAAAGTAGGTTGGCGGAGGAACTGGACTATACCAGTGAACGTCAGTTGCAGAGGATTGAGAGCGGGGAAACTTCCTGCTCTGTGGATAAATTGATGGAACTGGTACAGATTCTCGGAGTGAGTACGGATTATTTGCTGTTTGGATATGAGAGTGCTTGTAGAGATGACATGGAAAGTATATGTCAGGAAAATCAGACAGGGAGAAAGAGTACATATGCCGGGTACTGGATGCTGTGGTATCGAATATGGGTGTGTTGTTGAATGGGGAGTGACGAAATGCTGACGAAATTTGTAGAATATGATGATTTTTTGGGGGATGTGTGGTACAATTTTAAAAAAAATAGTGATATCTATAAGAAGTGTTTTGAACCTATAGATGAACAAGAGAGTTGTACGGATGACAGTATAAAAGAGATAATTAGGAAATATTAGAAAGGTATGGATATGGAGTATCAGGAAATACATTCAGAAATTTTCGATGATATAGTGGAAGACATCAAACAAAGAAATCTTTCAAGGAATAATATGCCCAAAATTATTATGGGGACAGGACTTTCTGTGATTTATGGTGTTCCGGGGATGAAGGAATTAGCAGAGCACTTGGCAAAAGAAATTGCACAGTCAAGTGATGAACATTTGAAAGAAATTTGGAAGAATCACTGTGATGAAATAGAAGCAAATGGCTTAGAGGCAGGTTTGGCTAATCTTGCACAAAATGAAAATGAGTTAGTAGATGCGATTAAGCCGATAACAGCAAAGTTTATTTTGGAGAGTGAGGAAAAACTTCACAGAACGATTTATGAAAAAGATACTGGTTTTTGCAGGCTGCTGAACTATTTGAGTGGTACGGTTAGTGTCGATAAAAAGATAATTGATATTATGACACCAAACTATGACCGGATTATAGAGGTTATATGTGACAAGTTGGGGATAGGCGTTATCACAGGATTTTACGGGAGCCTGTATGGAAAATTTAGTAGAAATCTGTTAAAACAGCCAACAGAAGTATATAATTGTAAGAATTATTCATGGATCAGGCTTTTTAAGCCTCATGGCTCCATAAATTGGATTAGTGAGAATGGAAAAGAATACCTAACAAATGATTATGAAATTCTAAAAGAAAAAGCAGAATATATTGAGATTGTAACACCTGGAAGTTCAAAGTATAAGGTTGGAATGACAAACAATACGTTTCGATGTATGAGAGAAGAATTTAATGAACTGTTGAATCCGAGGGATAATTATTCTCTTTTAATATATGGATATGGATTTAATGATGATCATTTTGACACTGCACTATTTGACAGTTTTCAGAAGAATGTCCTCATTTTATCAAGGGATGTTAAGCCGGATATAATCAATAAGGCACTGGAGAAAAAGAACATTACTGTATTTTATCATGAGGATGACAGAGAATACATGATTTATAAGTCGAAAAAATACACAATAGACTTGCCAGTGTGGGATATTAATCAATTTGCTGATTTGTTTATAGGATAAAAGAGGTGACTTTATGGCGGGAAATATTAATGATTGCCTGGCAGACACAAATTGCATAGGTATGGTGGAAAATGTAGACACCAGAAAAGTTGTGGTAGGGGTTGAAAATGAAGGAGTACTAAATACATTAAAAATCAACGATATTGTTGTTTTGGGTGGAAGTAATTCTGATGAGAAGCTGATTGGAATTTTGACTAAGGTGACAAAGAAGAAAGTTGAATTTGATGAAACAGAGCAGACAGAAGACCTATCGTATTCAAATAACTGCTGTGTCATTAATTTGGTGGGAAGTTTTTACAATAAATATGGTGCCGGAAGTGAGAATAAATTCAAAAGAGCAATTAATACATATCCTGAAATAAATAGTAAAGTATATCAGGCGAATGAAGCCGCAATGCAGATGATAATGAATGCTGTGAGCGGCAAGGCGGCAGAGAGTAAAAGTTTAGAAATCGGACATTTTGCCAGCAATAAGGATGTGGCGGCAATATTAGATGGCAACCGTTTCTTTCAACGACATGCATGTATTGTTGGTAGTACAGGAAGTGGAAAATCCTATACAGTTGCCAGTGTATTGGAAAAAGCCAATCAATTACCATATGCCAATATGGTCGTTTTCGATTTGCATGGGGAATATAATGAGTTATCTTATGCAGATCAGATCAAGATTTGTGATGAACCAGGTGGTTTACACATTCCATTATGGTTTTTCAATTATGAGGAAATTCATTCATTGTTTGTAGAATCACCAGAAGGGACATCAACTAATCAAAGGGCGGCGGTAATCAATTATATTTTGCAGAAGAAAAAGGAATATATCAAAAATAACATGAGTGCTGTTTCAGAAGAAATAGTCACTGCTGATACACCGGTTCCTTTTTCAGCAAAGGAACTAATAGAATATCTGGAGAATCAGAATATTTTAGAAGTCGATACTGGAGAGGTCTATAAATCAGGCGATAGTAGGGGACAGGCAAAGACGAAGAAAGGGCAGTACTATGACAAATTGACCAACTTGATTACCCGTCTGAGAACAAAGATGGATGATAGAAAGTATGGATTTGTATTTAATGAAGAGGATACAACGCAGGCGGATTATCTAAATCAATTTGCTGCAAGGATTATGGGGAACGATAAATATCGAATTAAGGTTATAGATTTATCAGAGGTTCCATCCGATATGTTAGCAATTATCATTGGTATTGTCACTCGTATAATATATGATATACAGTTTTGGATGACTCCGGCAAAAGATGAGGTACGTCATCCGTTGGTGCTGGTGTGTGATGAGGCTCATATTTATATGTCTAATGACATGTCAAAAATGAAAGCGATAGAGAAGAAATCCCTTGAAATTTTTGAGAAGATTGCAAAAGAGGGAAGAAAATATGGGATTGGGCTGCTGATAGTATCTCAAAGACCAGCAGAATTAAATACAACAATCATGTCTCAGTGTAATAATATCGTCAGCCTAAAGGTGACTAATGATAGAGACAAATCGGCAGTGGCGGCAATGCTGACAGATTCATTAGTGGGAATTGTGGAAATGCTTCCCAATCTGGATGTTGGTGAATGTGTTGTTGTTGGCGATGCAATTATGTTGCCATCAAAGATTATCCTAGATAAGCCGAAAGAAAAGCCCAAGAGTGCAACTATAGATTTTTGGGATAGATGGTATGACGGAAAGCAGACAGTTTTTGATATTGATGCGGCAACGTTGAATTTAATAAAGCAGTCGAGAGGATAAGGAACTAATAAAAAGTGAAAGATAATCCGGTATTATCCGTTGGAAAGAAGTTATAAAATCAAAGATTATTATATTTGGGCAAAGTATCGGGAATTTCATATTCGTTATACAAGACTATAATTTCCATTTAACATTAATATAAGGAGCAACTATGAATTATGAATCGAAAGATATTATAGAACTTTTTTGCGCTATTTTTGGTGTATTCGCAACTGTCGCTGGAACAATGTGGGCGACTATTAAGGCTACCAAACGCTATTTTGAAAATAAAAAAATAGAATTAAATACATATTATATTTCAAGAGGAGTGTTTTCAGATCGATTAGGCAGCTTAAATGAACTCCAGCGTGCAGTCAATAGTAACGCACGCATAATCAATGTCTATGGGAAAAGAGGTATTGGTAAAAGTGCTTTTTTAAGATTTTTTTGTGATTCAGTTAATCATAAATTAAATCGTTTGAATAAAAAAATGAGGAAAAAATTAAAAATTGGCAAAGGAATAGCCACATACATTGAATTATCAAGTTACGGAAACGCTTCTATAGTAGAGCAAATACTAAATACTGTAGCTACCAAAGATGTAACATTCGCACAATATATCGATGAACTGCTATCAAAGACACTACGCAAGAAAAAGATATATATTGTATTAGATAATGTAAATACGAATGCACTGGGTAAAGAAATTGAAACAGTTGTGGATATTTTATTTAGCCATTCACCTAAATTTTGTGTTATTGTTGGTTCAATTGAAAAACAGCCGTTTATAAATTCAATAAATGAAAATATTATCAAATATGTGCAATTAAATACATTTGATGAGAATGATATTTTTGATTTTGCCGAGAACAATAATTGTGACATACCTCCTAATATGATTCAGAAAGTTTTATCTTTTTCAGAAGGTCTTCCGATTTTTGTAAGCCTATTTTTGAAAAACAATGAAGAATATCTGAGTTTTAGCGGTGAACGAATAGATAAATATTTGGAAAGAATCTTTGATGATTTGTCATCTCAAAGTAAACAAATTGCCCTTTTTATAGCATTTTTAAGTATTACAAATGCTATTATTAAATTTCAACTATTGCAACATTTTATGTGTTCAATTTCCGAAAATGATCTAGAAGAATTAGAAAATAGTTCTCTTATAGAATATGATAAAGCAAATGCAAATATAAAAATGCATGAGCTATTCAGAAATTATATAGTCAAGAAATGCAATAATGAAAAGGACATCATAGGATTGATATATAATTATTATAATAACGACAATAAAATATTTGAAAAAACGTATTATCTATTAATGCTGAATTATGAGAATAGAAATTCTGAAATCATTAGAGTAATTGAAAAGGCAATTGATGGAGAAAAGTATTCGTTTCTTTTGCTTTTAGGGGAGCACTATAAATTATTATACGATTGGAACAATCAACGTTCTGGAATTGAGTCAAAGACATTTTTATATGTGATTTATGGTTATGTATCAGGACTAATAGGAGTTGGTAATTATCCGGCAGCAAGGGAGGTAATTGATACATGTCGTATTTCCGCAAATAATCCTGAAACAATATTGCAATTTAAATTTTCGCTTTTAACAGCACAACTTTATCATTTACAAAATGAATATGATTTGTCAATAGAAACCTATAATATCTTATTAAATAATATTGGAGAAAATGAATTATTTCAAAAATATGAAGCCAAATGTTTATGGGGGATTGCGCATTCTTTGAGACATAAGGGTTACGACTTGGATGGCGCTATTGATTATTATGATAGATCTATTGAAGCCGCAATAAGACTTGGAAGAGAAAGTGAAGTTTTAAAAAGCATGATGGAAAAATTGAATATTTATATGCTGCAAAACAAGGTCGAAAATGCAAGGGAACTCCATAATAAAATAGTAAGAAGAATTCATAATTTACCCTCTGGAATGTATAAAGGAACCAAAAATTCTTTCAACAAATTAGAATCACGATATGTTAGAATAATGTTAAACACGAATATTGAATTGCAATTTAATTTACTACAAAAGGCACTAAATGAATATAAGGTTCAAAAAAAGAGGTTACAATATAATACATATTTTGAACTTGGAGAATATTATAGGAAGCTCGAAAAATATGAAGAAGCAAAGGAACATTACAATAAAGCCTTAGCTTTTTCAAAACAAAATAACGACTATAACTTAAAAACACTTTCTCAAATTGCATTAATTGTTCTTAATATTTCAATCGGGAACTACGTATCTGAGCAATTAATTTCTGCAATAATTGAAACATTTCGAGAAAGTGAGACTAATAACTTGTATACCAACAAGTTATTAGCCGAAATGATATTAAGTTTTTTGCAAAATGAAACCCCAGATGCAAGTGTGCTATCAGAATTTGTTCGACTAGAATATATGTCCGCTGTAGATGTATGTATCGAAAATTCTTATATAGCATACAAGAGTTTAAATTTATTCCTTATGTAGATGTAGCTTAAAGTTATCAATTACGTCATCAGGAAACGTATACATAATTTTTTTTGGTGGAAGTTTTTGCTTTATATGGTCAATAAAAGGTGCATTAGGCGTGGTTGTTCTTAATTCATTTAGGATATCTCCAATCAATTCTAATGCGTCTTCCTTCCAGCCATAACGAGCTATTTCTTGTGTACCCAGACGTATACCTGTATTATCAAATAATTTTTTTTCTTTGGTATTTAATGTTACTCCATACTTTAAAGCATTATAATATATCTGATTCATTTCATCAGAGGCACACTTTATAAATAACTGATGCGTATTTGAGTAATATTCTTGCGGATGCAACATTTGAAAGCCTTTTTTCTCTAAAATTTCCCCTAAAATGTTAGCTGTCAATATTATATTTTTGGCATACTCCTGCCCGTATACTTCGTTCTCTATAAGAGCAAGCAGCAGACTTATTACTTGATGCATTTGCGTGTGTCGCAAATACTTTGGGTTTATGTTCCTTTCAATTGTTTGATGGATTTCTTCATTATTTGTCATAATAAGTCCTGACGCAGGTCCCGGTAATGTTTTATGCGTTCCACCCAATAAAACAACATTAGATGATATTTTAAGAGGATTACTAATTTGTTTTCCGGCAATCAATCCCATAATTTGGCTTATGTCATACAACAGAATGCTATTATCAAGCATTAAGTTTTGTATATCCATAGGTTTAATTATATCTGATGGAGCCAATAAAATATAGTGTATATTTTCAGCCTCTATAATGTAGTTTGCTTCTTCGTAATTTAAATCAAAATTGATATAATCATAAGGTAATTCATATACATGCAAACCTAATCTTTCACAAACAGGCAGAATAGAGGGGTGTCCGCCACTTGCAGGGGATAAAATAGCAATCTTGTCACCACTATTGGTAAGCGACATAAGCAGCGTTGTTACACAATTCATACCACTTAACGTCCTCGCATCTGTATATTTTGTATCAAATAGCAACTTGCATACATTATGAATTTGTTCATATATTGGAACAAGATATTGGCTTCCAATAAAATTATTTTTTTCAGAATATGTATAGTAATTTCCCATAATATATCGTTCCTGAATATCTCCATCTAGTGGTAATTTGCAAAAATTTGAAATAACATTTTCAGCAGCACATAGTGGAATTCTTGATTTTTGAAAGTTACTTAAATTATCTAATAAGGAAAATATTTTCTCAAAATTGTATAACTCACCCATAATTCAATTCTATTTTAACCTTTCCATTCACTAAGACTTTACATACTTTTGGCATGATTTCATCATTAGAAACAATAATTATATCTGCTCTTTTTCCAATAACAATAGAACCATATTCATCCTGAATTCCTAATGCAATGGCAGGATTAAGAGTTGAATATTTCACAGCTTCATATAGTGGTATATTTGTTTTTTGAGCAATTGTGTATATACTTTGCAATAAGGCAGGGGTATAGTAATCTGAACATATTATATGTGCATATCCTGCCTTAATTAAATCTAACGCTGAAACATTTTTATTGTGAGAACCGTTTTTCATAATATTGGGAGCACCGACAAGATTATAGAATCCTTGTTCATGAGCTTTTTTGGCAATATCAAAATTTAAAGGAAATTCGCAAATACTGATTCCATTTTCTTTCATAAATTTAAGTTGTGATTCTTGTTCAACATCATGAAATGCTATTGGAATATTGTTTTTTTGCGCAGTCTTTAAAAGATTTTGTATTTGACATTGAGACAATAAAGGCTTATTTTGACATTCGCATATAATTTCATTTACTTTTTTAGGGGATATGTCTCCATATTGTTTTCTTATTTCAACTTTAAAAACCTCCAAACTGGAATATTGTCCTTGACCAGGAGTGTGATTCATCAATGATAACTCGTGTATTACCCCACTTTTTAAACGTTCCAATATTGGGGAATACGCTTCAATGGTATTTAGTTCAAGGCGAGCATGAAAACGATGATTTATTAGCATTTCTTTATGGTATTTAAATATGTCATCACCTATATCAATCATTTGTTTTACAGATAAAGTACGTTTTCTATTGCAAATAGTTGAATTTGCGATTGAAATTGAATGATACATAGTCGTAATTCCTTGACTAGCAAGTTCTTTATCAACTTCGCTAAGAGCTGTATAATTGTTGAAAACTATGCCTTTACGTGGAACTATAATATTTTCAACAACATCAGAATGAATATCTATTAAACCTGGCATAATAAATTTACCGGCACAATCAATAACTTCACCATATTCTATATTTTCATTACAATCTACAATTTTATCAATATACCCTGATTTGATTCGTAAAACGCTGTTTTCTAAAATGGTATCTTCTGTTATGATTTTGCCATTTATCAGTGTAGTATATTTGGAGTTCATAATAATTCCCCCGTATTCTTATTTGTCTATGAATGAATGGTAAAAATTTAAATAATTTCTTTTCTGATGGATAATACCGGATTATCTGTCAAAAAGAGACAACTCACTCGGAGTTGTCTCTTAAAAATTATATTTTAAATTTCCTCTTTGATGTTTTGCTGCAAGAATATCTTTTTGCTCTGTTTTAATTCATTTATCCATGATATGCCATACATAAACTTACCAGATTACACCGTCCTACTCGCCAATCTGTGTCGTAAAAAAATCAGGTGTTTTGTCCTATCATAGTTACAGGCTCACATGAGCCTTGAACTATGAAAAACTAAATAGGACACGCATACACCTGATTTTATTTTCACCTTTTTATCTGTCTATGTTTATTGCAGGGATAAAGGGGTGGCAGAGTCCCATTTCGTGCGAAGATGTACCTGCAAGGATTTCATTGTTGCCCGTGAAGGTATGGAGCAGAGGATTGTGCCTACTGGCATGGCAGTCAGAGATAATGAGGTAAAACGGCACCGGAATTTCAGCAAAAAGTATTTTTCGGGAGTGGCTGCCTGTGGATTTCGTCTGGTTGGGCATGATGGAGGTGCAGTGTGGGATTGCCGTTCCAATGTATGTTGCCCGGCTGGGGGTGCTGTCAAGTGGCAGCTAGGAGAATAGCGGCTTTTGCCGCTGTTCTCTGACATGATAAAAGCTGCTAAAAAATGGATTATTATGAAGTTATCTTTTGAGATAAGGGGCGGGTGCACCGCATTCTTATCTCAGGAGATAACAGCCGGCATATCTTTCTGTAATAATCTAAGAAAGAGCAGGTAAAGAGAATATGTGTAAGATAGGCATTATGTTAGGTACAGCCGGGGAGAATCTTTCTTCGGCTATTTTATTTATGAACTCCAACAAATCGGAGAAGAACATCCGTAAAAAGGTTGACAAGACCAGAGAGAAGTGTCTCTCGCATGGAATTATTTTAGGACATGATGTAGTCATTTGCAAAGGACCGGACAGGGAGGTTGACCGTGATGCAGTCAATCTTTTGATTTCCTTTTTGATGACCGGACAGTATGACATGGTGGCGGTGGACAAGCTGACAGATTTAACGGAAGATGTATCCGATATGGAGGAGCTTATGAAGGATGCCGCTAAGATTGGTGTCGGGTTCCTTGAATTATCCACAATGGACTATTATGAATACAAGGATGTAAAGCCTGCCCCTGACAATATTATTCCGATATGGGACGGAGGTACAGACTGCTGATGAAAATCAGACGAGGAGACATACTTTATGCGGATTTGGGTGGTCAGTATCAGGGAAGTATGCAGGGAGGTATGCGACCTGTGGTTGTTGTCAGCAATAACATGGCAAACAAGCACAGTACCGTAATCACGGTAGTAGCTCTCTCTGCCAAAATCTTTAAAAAGAAAAACCTTCCCACTCATGTATTCGTATCGGCATACCGGGCAGAGGGATTAGAACAGCACAGTATAGCCCTCTGTGAACAGGTGACTGCCCTTGATTATGGCAGGATTATTGAGAACATGGGAAAGGTTGACGAGGAAACCCTTGCAAGGATCACTGAGGCGGTGTAGGTACAGGTGGGGGTATTTGATAAGTATAGCGGATAAAAAGAGTAAAGCCGGGCGCAGTGTCCCGGCTTTTACATACAGAGGTTTGTATGTCATAGGACAATCTGCGAATTGAATAGAATGAAACAAGCAGAAGACAGGAGAGCTAAAGTGTTAGATATATCAGAGGAAAAACTTGATGCAATGGCGGCTGTAGATATTCGGACTGTGGATATAAACACGCTGACAGATATTCGGGATATCAAAATTGACACAAAACTGCCCGTAGAAGAAAAACTGGCTTCCTTTGCAAGACAGACAAATAATATCTATGTCCATCGTATGGGAGACTATGTGGTTAAGGTCAGATTTCAAAAGGAGGGAGCGGGTATAGACGACAAGATGGAGGAATACCTACGGCATTTAGCAGAAATTCACATATAGCGTATTTGTGATAAAAATTGAAAAAGCCTTGAAAGATCAAAGTTATGTTAATCACCTAAAATCAGGACAAATCAAGGAAACTCTTGAATTTTAGATTTATTACGGCTTAATAACTTAAAAGTCAGGAGTGATCAAATGAATAAAAAATATTTTCTGGCAGCCATGTACCTCCGTCTTTCAAGGGATGACAGCGATGTCGGAGATGTGACAGACAAGGATGGTAGACTGAAATCCGAGAGTAACAGTATCGGAAATCAGAGAGAGCTGATCAGAGCCTTTATCCATGAACAGCAGGATATCGAATTGTATGATATTTATGTTGATGATGGATTTTCGGGCAGTAATTTCGACAGACCAGAATTTAAAAGAATGATAAGTGACATTGAAGCAGGAAAGGTGAACTGTGTCATTGTAAAAGACCTTTCTCGTTTTGGGCGTGACTATATTGAATCCGGGAGATATATACAAAAAATCTTCCCGGCTCTTTTTGTGCGTTTTATTGCGCTGACAGATCATTATGACAGTTTTCATGCGGATGCAGGGGAGAGTGGCATTGTTCTTCCAGTCAAAAACTTCATTAACGATTCCTATTGCAGAGATATTTCCACAAAAGTGAAAAGCCAGTTTGAAGTAAAGAGAAAGAATGGGGAGTGTATTGCTCCGTTTGCCCTTTATGGATACAAAAAGGCGGATAACAACAAAAATCAGCTTGTGGCGGATGATTATGCAGCGGAAATTGTGCGTAAGATTTTTGACTGGAAAATGGAGGGTGTGGCGGTTTCAGCCATAGCGGATAAATTGAATGAACTTGGTATCCTTTCACCCAAAGAGTATAAAAAATCTACAGGCGCAAATTACAGAGGAGGATTTTCCGGTGCAGTAAAATCCATGTGGAGCAGTGCCACGGTAAAGCGAATATTGACAAATGAAATGTATCTCGGTCACATGGTGCAGGGAAAAACAGAAAAGATAAATTATAAGGTGAAGAAAAGTGTGGAAAAACCTGAAAAAGATTGGGTTAAGGTGGAAAATACCCATGAGCCAATCATATCGGAAGATGTTTTTTGGGTTGTTCAGAACTTGCTGAAGGTTGATGGACGGGTGAGTCCAGTATCAGAGAAAAACAGTTTTTTTACAGGAATATTGTTTTGCGGAGATTGCGGAGAGCAGATGATAAGAAGGGTAAACCGCTATAAGAATACACAGAGGGTTTACTATATCTGTTCAACCAAAAACCGAGGTGAGGGCTGTACCAGACACAGTATACCGGAAGATGCTCTTAAGCAGATTGTATTGGAAATGGTAACAAAATTTGCAAACTGTTTTTTGCAGGAAAAGCAGATGTTTGAAAAAGCTCTGGATATGGAAACAAATTTTGAGTCCATAGTCCATTATGATACTGAAATTGCAAGATTAAAGGAAGAAGAGGATAAATATTATTCTCTCTGTTCGGGCTTATATGAGGACTTGAAAGAAGGGATTATCACAAAGAGCGAATTTGAACGTCTGCACAGCGAGTTTAAAAGGAAAGCCGGAGAATTTGAGGAAGCACAGAAAAAACAGGAGCTTATGCTTAAGGAACTGTTTAAGAATGGTGCCATCTCTGCAGCAAGGCTAAAGACCATGCAGGACTGTGCGGAACTGAGAGAGATAGACCGTTATACTCTTTGCAGTATGGTAAAGAAGATTTCAGTATATGAGAACCACAGAATTGAAATGGAGTTTTATTATACAGATCAGTATCGCATTATGTGGGAAGTCAATAAGAGAATAAAAGGCGAACAGAAGAAAAACTGTTTGGCAGGAAGGAGTGCATAAGAATGGGCAGAATATCCAAAAGAAAAACAGCAGGCGTTCAGACAGAACAGAATGTGAAAGTCAGACGATACAGAGCTGGTATCTATGCAAGACTTTCAGCGGGTCATGATGAAAGAAAGAATGAGTCAGTGGAGGTTCAGATTGAGATTGCAAGGAAATATGTAGAAGAATTTAATCTGAAGAATACGGAAGAAATTATAGACATTATTGATTGTTATACCGATTTAGGAAAGACCGGCAGCAATTTTGAAAGAGAGGGCTTTCTTAGGTTATTGCAGGATATAAGGCTTGGTGAGATAAATTGCGTCATAGTAAAAGATTTGTCAAGGTTTGGCAGAAATTACCTGGAGGCGGGAAATTACATTGAGAAGATATTTCCGTTTTTAGGATTACGCTTCATTGCAGTTGCCGATGGGTTTGATACCGGAAAGGAAGGCAATGAGAATAAGCAGATGGCTTCCGAAATCAAGAACCTTGTAAATGATATGTACGCAAAGGATTTTTCCAAAAAGGCGAAGCTGCACTTAAAACAGAGGAGAGAAGAAGGCTCTTATGTTGGCGGTCCTCCACCTTATGGATATATGGCAGAATGGAGCGGAAAACGGCGTAGATTGATACCGGATGAAAATGCGGTGGATATTGTTCACTTTATATTTGAGAAATTCGTTGAAACGGAAAGCTATACTGCGGTTGCGGATGAACTGAACCACAGACAGATCAATCCCCCTTCTCTGTATAAGAAAACAAAAGAAGTTTACTATACACCCGATGCAGGAACGTATAAAGCTTGGGATAAGAGTTCGGTGGAGCGAATACTGAAAAGTGAAACCTATACAGGAACTCTGGTGCAGGGAAAAACCAGTATAACGGCAAGGGATGAGAAGAAGCGTATCCATAAGCCGGAAGATGACTGGGTGATTACAAAGGATGCACATGAGCCATTGGTTGACAGGGAGTTATACCAGAAATCGGTGGAAATCAGAGAAAAAATGAAGGAACGCAAAGCTTCTTATAATCATCCAACGAAGGGATATCCGATTGGGGAAAACATTTTTGATGGTGTACTGTATTGTGGAGTATGCGGCAGAAAAATGACAAGAAGCAGCTATGTAAAGCACTATGCAGATGGGGAAAAAGCAAGGCTTGACGGATATTTCTGCTTAAACAGCGGACAGACGAAAATTAAAGTATGCCCGGACTCTAACCGTATTTCAAAGAATGAGCTGGTGGATATATTGTTACCTCTTATCCGTATGGAATTTGCAGTTTCCCTGAACAAGCCAAAGCATTACATGGAGTATGGCAAAGAAAGAATTGCAGAGGCGGTTAAGAAGGCGGAAGCAAGACTAAGGGAAACAGAGGCAAAGCTGAGACGTTCTCAGGAGAAAGAAAGCTGTGTATATATGGATTACTGTGCTGAGAAAATTCCACAAAAAGAATATGTGGCTTTCAAGATGAAGCAGGCGGACATACTGGAAGATCTGAGAAAACAGCAGGAAAGTCAGCAGCAGGAAATAAGAGCATTGGATAAACTCTCCGGAAAATATATGGCAGCTATTAAAGCTCTGTTAAAACTGAAAAGTGGCAAAGAGCTTACAAAGGATATGATAGAAGCGTTTATTTCAAAAATATATGTTTATCCGGGCAAACGTATAGAGGTTATATTTACCTTTACATCAGACTGTATGGAGGGGTGAAGTAGAATGAAGCGTTTGGCATTATATTTACGGTTATCCTTAGAGGACGAGGGAGAAAAGGACGAGAGTAATAGTATAAGCAATCAGAGAAAGCTGATATATGAGTACATACATCACGATTCCGAATTAAGCGGGTATGAGGCTGTGGAGTTTAGTGATGATGGCTTCTCCGGCGCCAATATGAATAGACCGGGGATGCAAAAGTTGTTAAAGGAGGTAAAGGCAAATAATATCATATGTATCATTGTGAAGGATATGTCCCGCTTTTCAAGAGATTATATTGAGATGGGTACGTATCTGAACCAGATATTCCCTTTTATGGGCATTCGTTTTATCGCTATCAATGACCATTATGACAGCAGGGAACATCACGGAAATACCATAGAGATTGATACTGCATTTCAGACACTTTTATATGATCTTTACAGCAAGGATGTATCGGTTAAGGTAAAGGCTTCAATTGAAAATAAGTGTGCAAAGGGAGAATATGTTTTCGGACAGGCTCCATTTGGATATGAAAAAAGCAAAGAAATAAAAAATGCTGTTACCGTGAATGAAAAAGAGGCAGAAATTGTGCACTATATCTTTTCCCTTGCGGTGCAGGGGAAAACTAGCACACAGATAGCAAGACAGCTTTATGAAGAAAACGTACCTACCATTACTCAGATGCGTAATCCGAAAAAGAAATATACAGACGGTAAGGTCCATTCATGGAGTGTAACTGCTATCAGAAAAATATTGAATAACCGTTTTTATCTCGGAGAAATGGCATATGGAAAATCGGTCAGAAAGTCCGTAGGAAGTCAAAACGGTATTGCTGTACCGAAAGAAGGTTGGAAAGTAATTCGGAATCACCACGAGGCACTCATTTCAGAAGAAATATATGAGCAGGTATCGTCATTCAGACTGGATTATTTTACAAAAAGAAACAGAGAGAAGCATCCGCTTACAGGAAAATTGTATTGCGGTGGATGCGGTTATTCCATGATTTATAAACCGCTGCGCGAAAAGAACCGTTACAGGCGGTTTGAGTGCCGAAAACATGCTCTGTTGCAAATTCCGGATTGTTGCACTTACATGAATGCTGATCTGCTTGAACAAGCCGTACTGATGATGCTGAATAAAGAGTTAATGCTTTGTGGAAATGCCATGAAGCAGAATGAAAGCCTATCTTCATTTCAACGGGCAGGCATTCAGTCTCTGAAAAAGAAACTGGAGAAATACAGACAGGAACAAAAACAGATTCGGTCAGAAAAGGATAATTTGTATGAACAGTATGCTTTAAAAGCAATCAGTAGTGAGGAGTATCAGAAACGTTCAAACGAGCTGACAGAGCGCTTATCTTCATTATACGTAAAGGAATCTGATACAGCGGGAAAGCTTTCTGGATTGGAAAGCGAATACCAGAAAGCAGAGGCTGATATGAAGCAGATTATCCGGTATTCGCATATTGAAGAATTGACGCAGGAAGTGGTTGATGCTTTTATTAGAAGAGTTTATGCTTATAAAGACAAAAGGATAGAGATTGAGTGGAACTTTGTCTCTATTTAGCCATGCACATGGACGGTAGGCAGACTGTGCCAGCTTGCTTGCTAAAGGCTGCTTACCGTACCATGTATAGGGCGTTTAGCCCAATCGAAATGGAGCGTAAGCGGAATTGAGCTTGCATGGCATGAGAGAACAAAGTCAGGCAAATGGAACTTAGCAATAACTTTACATCAACGGGGTATGGGGCACTGTGTACCGCCAATAGCATAGCAAAATAAAACACATTTCCTTCTTGAAAAGTACTAATTTTAGGGTGGTCTGATTTTCTGGTTACGATACAATAAAATTAGGCAGGTGTATCAGTCACGCAGAAGATAACAAGGGTAGTGTCAAATAAGTTATGAAAAAACAAAG
>OHCF01000278.1_pt1 | contig 34718 bp, 32 predicted proteins | sample 1577511 | NCBI WGS metagenome assembly OHCF01 (sample SAMEA3879568, study PRJEB24766) | human gut metagenome | biome: human-associated habitat; feature: feces | place: USA | collected 1985/1987 | reverse complement strand
GGTCGAAATCGGACGTGGTGGTCTCGATCTGGCTTCTAATCTGGCTGACACGGCTCTTGATGGCCTCGCTGTCGCCTGCACCGTCAACAATGATGGTGTTTTCCTTGTCGATCTTGACCTGACGTGCACGGCCGAGCTGATCAACGGTGGTATCCTTCAGCTCAAGGCCAAGCTCGCTGGAGATGACCTGGCCGCCGGTGAGCGTTGCGATATCGGTGAGCATTTCTTTTCTTCTGTCGCCGAAGCCCGGAGCCTTAACGCCCACGCAGGTGAACGTGCCGCGGAGCTTGTTGAGGATCAGGGTGGTCAGCGCCTCGCCCTCAATGTCCTCCGCGATGATGACGAGCTTCTTGCCGGACTGTACGATCTGCTCGAGCAGCGGCAGAATCTCCTGAATGTTGGAGATCTTCTTATCGGTGATGAGGATGTACGCGTCGTCGATGACAGCGACCATCTTGTCGGTATCGGTGACCATGTACGGCGTAATGTAGCCGCGGTCGAACATCATGCCTTCTACGACCTCGCTGTACGTCTCAGCCGTCTTGGATTCTTCAACGGTGATAACGCCGTCGGACGTGACCTTTTCCATCGCGTCGGCGATGAGGTTGCCGATCTGCTCACTTGCAGAGGAAACAGCCGCAACACGTGCAATGTCCTTCGTGCCGGAGACCTTCTTGGCGTTCTTCTCAATCGCCTCAACAGCGGTCTCGGTCGCCTTCTGAATGCCCTTTCTCAGAACCATCGGGTTTGCGCCTGCGGTAACGTTCTTCATGCCCTCACGGATGAGTGCCTGTGCAAGCAGCGTTGCGGTCGTGTGCCGTCACCTGCAACGTCGTTCGTCTTGGTTGCAACTTCCTTCACGAGCTGTGCGCCCATGTTCTCAAACGGGTCTTCAAGCTCAACTTCCTTAGCGATTGTCACGCCGTCGTTCGTGATGAGCGGTGCGCCGAACTTCTTATCGAGCACAACGTTTCTGCCCTTCGGGCCAAGGGTGATCTTAACGGTATCTGCAAGCTTGTTGATACCGCCGAGCAATGCTTTTCTGGCTTCTTCGCCGTAAATGATCTGCTTTGCCATAATAAATTACCTCACAATTCCAAATATCAAAAATAAAGACTGAAACTCAAATTACTCAACGACTGCCAGAACGTCGGACTGACGAACGATGGTGTATTCCTCGCCGTCGATTTTCACTTCCGTGCCGGTGTACTTGCCGGTGATGACGCGGTCGCCGGCCTTAAGCTGCATAACAACTTCCTTGCCGTCTACCATGCCGCCGGGGCCTACTGCGATAACACGGGAGATTTGCGGCTTCTCCTGTGCCGCGCTTGTCAGCACGATGCCGCTCTTTGTGGTCTCCTCCGCTTTCTCGGCCTGAATGAGTACTCTGTCTGTCAAAGGCTTAATGGTCATAACTTCCACCTCGGCGCCTAATGCGCCGTATCCTTTCTCCCCGCAGTTCATAAATAAATTTTTCGCGTACAGCGGGGTGCGCCGCGAAACCCGCCGGGGTGCGGCCCGGTCGGTAAAGAAATACAAGTTTAGGTCTCGGGGAACTGTGCTGCTTACACTTTAGCACTCCTTATCCCCGAGTGCTAAACCTATTCTAATCACTTGGTCAAGAAAAGTCAATAGGAAAATCGCGATTTTTTTGACTTTTAACAGTTCCGTAATAATTTTGTCCTCCGATGTCCTCTGATGTCCGCTTTTTTCATACAAAACCACCCACAAAACGACAAAAAAACAGCCCCGCGCTCGTTTGAAAGCCGGGACTGTCTTTTGCAAATGACAGCTTAAATCATGGAGGCATATTCGTCAAACGGGGCTAAGCTCCGCTTTAAAATGCCATTGATATATGCAATGAGAATGCCGTAGTTCGTGTACGGCACGCCTTTTTCTTCGGCGGAAGACTGTCTGAACTGCATTTCGCGTTCATTCAGCATACAGCCGCCGCAGTGCACAATAAGGGCATACGGCGAAAGATCTTCGGGAAATCCGCCGCCGGAAGTAAACTCGAATTCAAAGTCCTTGCCGGTGTGTTTGCGGATCCACGCGGGCAGCTTCACGGTGCCGATATCGCCGCACTGGCGGTGATGCGTGCAGCCTTCGGAGATCAAAATGCGGTCGCCCGCTTTCAGATTCTCAATAGCCGCAGCGCCGCGCACGGCCGTCTCTAAAACGCCCTTGTAGCGCGCAAATAAGATGGAGAATGACGTGAGCTTAATGCGCTCGGGCACGATCTGCTTTACTTTGCCGAATGCCTGGCTGTCCGTAACAACGAGCTTCGGCGGCGTTTTGAAACCGTTCAGCACGCCCGCAAGCTCTTCCACCTGCGTGACAGAGCATGTTGCACCCGCGTCCAGAATGTCGCGGATGGCCTGCACCTGCGGCAAAATCATGCGGCCTTTCGGCGCGGAGGAATCGATGGGCGTGACGAGCACCACGTGGTCGCCGCGCTCAAGTAAGTCACCCAAAATAACTTTGGTGTTCTGCCCCTTTGCAGCGATGGCGGCAAGCTTTTCCTTGAGCTCAAAAATATGCTCGCCCGTCTTCGCGCTGACCGCGATTTCGTTGTCGTTTTCGGCCTTGAACCCACCGAGGTCGGCTTTATTCAATACGATGATATACGGCACGCCTTTTTTCTCGATGAGCTTTTGCAGTGCGAGGTCTTCCGCACCTTTGCCGACCGTGCCGTCGATGACGAGCACCGCAATATCAGCTTTATTGAGTACCTGCCGGGCGCGCTGTACACGCAGCTCGCCCACGGTGCCCTCGTCGTCCATGCCGGGCGTGTCGATAATGACGACCGGGCCAAGCGGCAAAAGCTCCATGGCTTTCTGCACAGGGTCGGTCGTGGTGCCCTTGACGTCGGACACAATGGAGATATTCTGCCCCGTAACGGCGTTCACCACGCTGGATTTACCGGCGTTGCGCTTGCCGAAAAAGGCGATGTGCACACGGTTTGCCGAGGGGGTCTGGTTGAGGTCTGCCATAGAAGTCGCCTGCCTTTTAAAGAATAACCGAAAGTTTTAGAAACGGAAGTCGCGCTCGCCGTGGGCGACCTTTTCAATATAGTCCTTTGCGATGCTGCGGGTCTTCTCGTTCGGGATATTTTCAAGCTCCTGCGCGATCATCTTTTCGCCGATGGCCTTCGTCTCCGGGGAAGCGTAGTCCTCGAGGAATTCTTTTAAGGTGATGAGTGCGTTCGGGTGGCAGCAGTTCTGGATCTGTCCGCTCTTACACAGGCTCATGAAGCGGTCGCCGGTGCGGCCCTCGCGGTAGCATGCCGTGCAGAAGGACGGAATGTGGTCGGTCTCCATCAGCCAGCGGACGACTTCGTCAAGGGAGCGCTGATCGGAAACGTCGAACTGCTCGGTGTCGGTGGGGCGCTCCTCTTCGGCATAGCCGCCGACGGAGGTACGGGATGCGCCGCTGATCTGCGAAACGCCGAGATTGATAACCTGCGCGCGCACCTTCTGACTCTCACGCGTGGAGATGATCATGCCGGTGTACGGCACGGCGATACGAATAAGTGCGCAGATTTTCGCGAATGTTTCGTCGCTGATGCCGTTATCGAACTTCGTCGGGTCAATGTCGTCGGCTTTTTTAAGGCGCGGCACACTGATGGTATGCGGGCCTACGCCGTGCACGGCTTCAAGGTGCTCCGCGTGCATCAGCTGGCCACAGAACTCGTAACGGTACATTTCAAGGCCGTACAGAACGCCGAGACCCACGTCATCGATACCGCCCTCCATGGCGCGGTCCATCGCCTCGGTGTGGTAGGCGTAGTTATGCTTCGGGCCCGTGGGATGCAGCTTTTCGTAGCTTTCCTTGTGGTAGGTCTCCTGGAACAGGATGTACGTGCCGATGCCGGCTTCCTTTAATTTACGGTAGTTTTCCACGGTCGTCGCGGCGATGTTGACGTTCACGCGGCGGATGGCGCCGTTCTTATGCTGAATGCTGTAAATGGTCTTGATGCAGTCGAGAATGTACTCGATGGGGTTATTCACCGGGTCTTCGCCGGCTTCAATGGCAAGGCGCTTATGACCCATGTCCTGCAGCGCAATAACTTCCTTTGCGACCTCCTCCTGCGTCAGCTTGCGGCGCGGGATGTGATGGTTCTGGCGGTGATACGGGCAGTAGATGCAGCCGTTCACGCAGTAGTTGGAAAGGTACAGCGGCGCAAACATGACAATGCGGTTACCATAAAACTTGTGCTTGATCTCGTTTGCAAGCTTATAGATTTCGTCCAGAATCTCCGGGTCTTCGCAGGCGAGCAGAACGGATGCTTCGCGGTGTGAAAGTCCCTTACACAGACGGGCTTTATCGAGAATTTCGCGGATGAGCGGCATGTTATCTTTGTTCTCGTCCGCGTATTTTAAAGTGTCTTCAATTTCTTCGTGGCAGATAAATTCCTCTGCTTTTAAGGATTTCGGATCGTACATAGTTTGATAATTTCCTTTCTTTCGGGTCAGTTCACTTTCCCGTTAGTCATTTTTCGGATCACTCCGTTTTGATTTCCGGCTCTGTGCTCGTGAAATTGGAATGCGCCGTTTTGATGTTGGCGCCGCGCACGCGCCCGAGCTTTCCCGCCATGGCGCTGATGACATCCTGTGGGGCATCCACCGCCACACAGATGATGTTGATATTTTTCTGTCTGTACGGCAGCCCCATACGTCCGATGACGTACCGACCGTACAGGTGCAGAATGTCGTTGATTTCTTCCGCGTGGGCGTTATCTTCTAAAATAATGCTCATCACGGCTACGCGTGTCTGCATAAAACACCTCCCGTTTTTATAAAACAAGCAAAACAAAAATGCTCCCTGCCGAAAATGCAGGAAGCACAAAAAGCGCAGAATCTATCTGCGGAATATACCTCTATCCATTTTCGGCTTACACGCGGCGATGCCTTGTGCTCAGAACGAAAAAGCTGTTTTGCGGCGCACCGCAGAAAAAACTTTGGTGAACCGTGTTTTGTATAGTATAACGGATTTTCAGAGGTTTGTAAAGAGCAGATTGCAAATTTTGACAACAAAAAAGCCCCGGCGTACAGCCGAGGCTCGGTTTGTTTTAAAATTACGCGTCCAGCATGGTGATGACGTGTCTCGGGCAGACCTCGGCACATTTGCCGCAGCCGATGCACTTTGCGGGATCGACCTTCGCGCAGAAGTTCGTCACCTTTACGGCGCCCACTTCGCACGCCTTCATGCACTTGCCGCAGCCGATACAGCCCACCTTGCAAACCTTCATCGTCTCTGCGCCCTTATCACAGTTGGAGCAGCGCACGACCGCCTGCTTTTTCAGCGGCACAAAGCTGATGAGCCCCTTCGGACATGCAGCGGTGCATTTTGCGCAGCCGCGGCACTTTGCGGGGTCGATTGACGCCATGCCGTTGCAGACGTTGATTGCGCCGTATTCGCACACGGCGGCGCAGTCGCCCATGCCCATGCAGCCGTAGCGGCAGCTGGAGATACCGCCGGCAAGCAGGGTAGATGCGGCGCAGCTATCGATGCCGTCGTAGCGCATTTTGTCGCTGGTGCAGTCATAGCTGCCCATGCAGTGGACAAGCGCCGTCTTTTTCTCGACGGCAACGTCGCCCGTGCCAAGCAGCTCTGCGCACGCTTTGGCGCACGCTTCGCCGCCGGGAGAACACAGCCCGGGCTGCGCTTCGCCCTTAGAGAGCGCCGCCGCATAGCCGGAGCAGCCGGAAAAACCGCACGCGCCGCAGTTCGCGCCCGGAAGCACCTCTAAAATCGCTTCCGCTTTCTCGTCCTTCGGCACGGCCATAATGGCGGAGGCGACCGCCAGAATAATACCCGCCAGAAGACCGATGCCCGCGACGATCAGAACCGGGATCAAAATTTTATCCATATAGAAACCCCTTTCGTTTTGCTCAGGCGAGCAGACGGTCTATAATGCCGTTAAAGCCGAGGAACGAAACCGCCACAAGCGACGCGGCGATCAGCGTGATCGGCAGACCTTTGAGGAAATTCGGCACGTCACACAGCTCGAGACGCTCACGCACACCGGCGAAAATGACCATTGCAACCATGAAGCCGATACCTGCGCCGAACGCGTTGACAAGCGATGCCAAATAGCCGAAGCTCGGGTTTTCCGCGCCTTTTTCGAGCACGAGCATCGTCACGCCCAGCACGGCGCAGTTCGTCGTGATGAGCGGCAGGTAAATGCCGAGCGCGTTATACAGCGGCGGCATATACTTGTGCATCACGGTCTCCAAAAGCTGCACGAGCGCCGCGATGATGAGGATGAACACCACGGTCTGCAAATAATCGAGGTTCAGCGGGACAAGTACATACGTATACACCGGCCATGTGACCGCCGTCGCGATAACCATGACAACCGTTACGGCGCAGCTCATGCCGAACGCCGTATTGAGCTTTTTGGAAACACCGAGGAACGGACAGATGCCGAGAAACTTATTGAGAATATAGTTCTCCGTGAGGATTGCGGCAAGGAAAATGCCGACTAAAAATTTAAGGCTCATGCTTTGCCGCCCTCCTTTTCACATTTTTCCTGAACCTTGGAGCAGGAAGCCGCCAACGGGCATGCAGCGCAGCCCATGGTCTCCGGCGCTTTACCCTCTGCGGAAAGCTTGCCCGCAATGGCGATGAGAATACCAAACACGAAGAAGCCGCCCGGCGGGAGCAGGAAAATGATGATGGGATCCATGAAATTCGAGAGGAGCGGAATGCCGAACACGGTACCCGCGCCGAGCAATTCACGGATGATGCCCATGGCGAGCAGCGCGGCGGTGAAGCCCACGCCCATTCCAAGACCGTCTACGATGCTCGGCAGCACGGGATTTTTGCTGGCGAACATTTCCGCACGGCCCAAAATGATACAGTTGACAACGATAAGCGGCAGGAACACGCCGAGCGACTTGTTAAGCGCCGGCACGTAGGCCTTGATGAGCAGCTGCACAATGGTAACAAAACCCGCAACAATGGTGATATACGCCGGGATGCGGACTTTATCCGGGATGATTTTTTTGAGAAGAGAAATAACGGCGTTGGAACATACGAGTACGAATGTCGTCGCAAGGCCCATGCCGATGGCGTTCGAGGCTGCCGTTGTGACGGCGAGCGTCGCGCAGGTGCCGAGCATCAGGCGCAGCACGGGGTTCTCTTTGATAATGCCTTTTGTAAATTCTTCTTTGAGGCTTTTTGCCATGTTATGCGCCCTCCTTTACCGTGTTGTACTTTGTGATGGCTTCGTTGACGGCGTTCGTCACCGCGCGGCTCGTGATGGACGCGCCGGTCATGGCTTCGATCTCGCCGTCCGACGGCGCCTTATTCTTCACAAGCGTGATGCCCTTTTCCGGCGCAGTCTGCTTAAACTGATCCGTAAAGGAAGCCTTTTCCGCGTTCGCGCCAAGACCCGGTGTTTCGCTGTGCTCCAGAATGACAACGCCGGTGATCTGCCCGTCGGCGCTGATGCCGGTCATAACCTTCACCGCACCGCCGTAGCCCTTCGCCTCCGTTTGGAAAACGTAGCCGACCGTTTCGTTATTCGCTTTGCCGATGTAGTAGCCGTCCGCTTCTTCAAAGCTGTCCGCGTCACTCAAAACGACTTTTCTCGACTGCTCCGCTTCCAGTGCGGACTGCTCGGCAATTTTATCTTTCGTCAGCAGGTTTGTGCCCGCCAGAAGCGCCGTGACGACAAGGCAGATGACAAACAGAATGAGCGCCGGTTTTAAAATATCTTTCGCGGTGATCTTCATTTTGCGTCACCCGCTTTCTTTGCCTTCATTTTGCCGAACGTCTGCGGCTTCGCAACGCGCTCAATGAGCGGCACTAAAATATTCATCAGTACGATGGAGTACGATACGCCCTCCGGCAGAGACGCGAACTGGCGGATTAAAATTGTCAGCACGCCGCAGCCGACGGCATAGATGACGCGTGCGCTGAAGTTGATGGGGCTTGTGGTGTAATCGGTCGCCATAAAAATCGCGCCGAGCAAGAGGCCGCCGGAAAGAATATCCATCAGCGGGTCGCGGCCGAGCAGTGCGGAAAGCACCGCTGCCGTTGCAAGGTACGTGACCGGGATAACCGGGCTGATAACGCGGCGTGCAACAAGGTAAATGCCGCCGAGAATGAGTGCGAGTGCACAGGTCTCGCCGAGGCAGCCGCCCGTGTTGCCGAGAAACATATCGAGGTAGCTCGGCAGCGCCGCACCCGTGCCCTCGGAGAGAACGCCGAGCGGCGTTGCGGTCGTCATGGCATCGGAGAAGCTGTGGTCCATCGGCGCCGTCCACGCGGTCATTTTCGCCGGGAACGAGTTCATCAGAATGATACGCGCCGTCAGCGCGGGGTTCACGAAGTTCTGTCCGATACCGCCGAACATCTGCTTTACGACAACAATGGCGATGACGCCGCCGAACGCCGCAATGATGGGGCTGATGGAAACGGGCAGGTTCATCGCGAGCAAAACGCCCGTCACAACGCAGGAAAGGTCACCGACCGTCTGGCGGCGCTTCATGACGCGGCGGGATATGTATTCGCTCAAAATGCAGGACGCGACCGTCGTCAGGATAATAACCGCCGCGCGGAAGCCGAAAATGATGACGGACGCAATCATCGCCGGGGTCAGCGCCAAAATGACGTCCAGCATCAAGGTCTGGGTGGTGTCTTTTGACTGAAAGTGCGGCGAGGAGGAAACGATGAATTTGTTCACTTTTTAGCCGCCTCCTTCTTTACATAGTATTTACCGAGGCGAATGGCCTGCACGATGCGGCGTTTCGCCGGGCAGGAGAATGCGCAGCAGCCGCATTCCATGCACGTCATGATGTCGAGTTTTTTCAGCATTTCCACATCCTTGCGCTCCGCGTATTTTTCAAGCTTTGCGGGCACAAGGTTCATGGGACATGCCGCAACGCAGCGGCCGCAGCGGATGCAATCGGTCGGTTCTAACAGATGTGCTTCTTCCGCACCGAACGCGAGTAACCCGTTATTCTGCTTTAAGACCGGCAGCTCGTCGGTTGTCACGGCGACGCCCATCATCGGGCCGCCCATGATGAGCTTCTGCGGTTCTTCCTTATAGCCGCCGCAGAATTCCATGACCTCGCGAATTTTTGTGCCGATGGGCACAATGACATTCTGCGGGTTCTGCACGGCGCTGCCGTCCACCGTGACGCGCTTCATCGTCAGCGGCATGCCGGTGCGCATGTAGCTTGCAAGGAACGAGACGGAGCCGATGTTCATGACAAGGCAACCCACGTCTGCCGGCAGACCGCCCGCCGGAACTTTTCTGCCTGTTGCCGCCTGCACCAGCACCTTTTCCGCGCCCTGCGGGTAGCTTGCATGTAGCTTTAACACGCGCACTTCGTCGTTCGGGTCCATTTTCGGGTCATCCGCAATGCGCGTCAGCGCTTCGATGGCGTCGGGCTTATTGTCTTCAATCGCGATGATGACGCGGTGCACGTCTAAAATCTCTTTGATCTTATAAATACCGGCAAGCACGTTTTTGCCGTTTTCGAGCGCCTCGCGGTGGTCGGCGGTAATATAGGGCTCACACTCCGCAACGTTGACAATGAGCGTATCGATTTTTTTGTCCGGGGGGACGTTTAATTTCACGTGCGCCGGGAAGCCTGCGCCGCCGAGACCAACGAGACCCGAAGCGCGCGCCGCATCGGCCAACTGCTGCTTCGTTTTGATCTCCGGCGGGGGACATACCGCAGGGTCGTGCTCCATTAACCCGTCCGACGTGATGATGACGGCGTCCACCGCCTGCCCGCCGGGCATAATGACTTTTTTGATCTCCTTCACGGTGCCGGAAACCGAGGAATGGATCGGCACGGAAACGTATGCGTCGCTGTCCGCGACCTTGGTGCCGACATACACGTGGTCGCCCTTTTTCACACAGGGCACACACGGTGCACCGATGTGCTGCGTCATAGGCAGCGTGATCTCATCGGGCGGCGGCATCACGTGCGTTTCGGTATGCGCCGTGTTCTTGTGGTGCGGCACATGCGCGCCGCCGTGCGTGCGGAACGGGCGCTTCGGAAAAGACTGTTCCATCTTTATTCCTTCCTTTCTTTCGCGTTAAAAAACAGACTTTGCCGGTGCAAGACACAACAAAGTCACAGTTTTTGAGTTTATTCAATTTTAGCACTGCTTTTGTACATTGGCAATAGAAAAAAGCGGTATTTCCACAATTTTCTGACGGAATATGGGCATGCACATTGATTTGTAAGCTTTACCGCATGCGTCGCACGGGCGAAATGAGCCCCGTATCGTACTCCGAACGCAGGATGGAGTAACACACATTGTCAAAAATTTCGCCGTCAAACCGCTTAAAGCCGCACGGCATAACGCCCTCAAAGATGAATCCAGCGCGCTCGATGACCTTTCTTGACGGCTCGTTACTCACAAAGTGGCTGATGGCGACGACCTCGACGTTCATCACTTCAAACGCGTTCTGCACCATGGCGCGCAGCGCTTCCGTCATGTAGCCGTTATGGCGGTAGCGGCGCGAAAGCTCGTAGCCAATCGAAATACTGTCCGTATTATAGCGGCAGTAATCGCGCTGATACTTGATCTTGCCCATCACTTCGCCCGTTTCGCGCAGGGTGATGGCAAAGGCATACGGGTCGTCTGCGGCGCGCCTCAATTCACTCTCCGCCTCCGCCGGTGTAGAAACCGGTTTGGAGCCCGCCCGCAGCATGGTATCCGCATCGGCGGCAAACAGCAGAAAGCCGCTCATGTCCTGCATGGAAAAGCGTCTAAGGCGCAGGCGCGGCGTTAAGATTTCCGCTTTTCCGAGTGTATCACCGCGCATTGTTCGGCTCCTTCGGCAATGCCGCGCCGCGCGGCAAAATAAAATTCAGTGCGTGCGGCAGAATGTTGTATTCCTCGCTTTTCACCTTGATGCACAAGCCGTCCATATTGCTGACGACTTCATTTTCGCTTTGAATTTCGATCTTCACGCCGCGGCGGTAAACGAGCAGGTCGGAAAATGCCAGGTTGCTTAAATGCTCACCGCGCTTATACTTCGGCACAAGGCCCGGAATGCGGGAATAGGCGGGCTTTCGGATCAGCACAAAATCGAGCAGACCGTCGTCTATCACCGAGTTCGGCGCGCCGCAGTACCCGCCGCCATACCAGCGACCGTTGCCCGCAAGCGTGAACAGAAATTCGCCCGTAACGGTCTCTTTTGTGCCGTCCGCATAGTAAAACGTTACGGTCATTTTGTCCGCAAGGTGCCCCAAAAAGCACTTTGCAAGCGAAATGGTATACGCAAGCTCGCCCGAAACGAACGGCAGGTGCTTATAATAATTCATCTCCGCCGCCACCTTGGCGTCAAAACCCACAGAGCAGATGTTCACGGCATCGCCGTGCTGCGTGCGGATCATATCGATGGGCACAGTCTTGCCCGCCAGCTGATTTTCCGGGTTCAAAAACACTTCGCGCTTGCCGAATGAGCGCACGAAGTCGTTGCCGCTGCCGCACGGATATACGCCCACGGCGACGTTTTTGTGAAACTCCGCACCGCGCACGACCTCCAGCACCGTGCCGTCGCCACCGACAGCCCAAATGCGCACCGCATCGCCCTTTTCGGCGGCCGCTCTTGCCAGCTCCTCGCCATGGCCCGCGCGCTGTGTGAGATAAATTTCCGGCTCTTCCCCGTGCGTGGCATGCACGGCGCGGATGCGCTCCATAAACTGCACGGTATGGTCGTGCTTGCCGGCTTTTGGGTTGATGATATAAACATTCCGCATATGTACCCTCCCCTAAAGCATCTTTTATGCCTTAAAATACATGTAATACTGGCAGCGGATCATGCCGTTGTAGAGCTTGCGGCGGCGGTCGGCTTTTTTGCCGAAGCAGGTCTCAAACCGCTCGTCCGGACTGATGGCAGCATAGCTCCAGCCGCGCTTCGGCGTGAAGACGCGCCCCATCGTTTTGTAGATGTCCTCCGCCGTTTTCACGTCTAAAAGCCGCTCGCCGTACGGCGGGTTGCAGATGACGCAGCCGAACGGGCCGTCGTTGCTGAAATCCTTGATGTCGCGCACTTCTGCGGAGATATACTGCGCAACGCCCGCTTTCTTCGCGTTTTCAAGCGTCAGGCGCACGGCTTCGGGGTCAATGTCATAGCCAAACGCCAAAAAGCCCTCATCGCGACGTTCAAGCGCCTTTGCGGCAATGCGTTCGTTGTCCCAGATATTTCCGGGGACAGCTTTCCACTTTTCCGCCGCAAAGTGGCGGCGCAGGCCGGGCGCAATGTGCATGGCAAGCATGGCGCCCTCGATTAAAATCGTACCCGAACCGCAGAAAGGGTCAATGAGCGTGCCGTCCGTGCGCACACGGGAAAGCTTTGCCATGACCGCCGCAAGCGTCTCTTTGATGGGCGCTTCGTTGGAATTTTTGCGGTAACCGCGCTTGTGCAGCCCCGCGCCGCTCGTATCCAGCATAATGCTGACCTTGTCTTTCATAATTAAAAACTGAATCTGGTAGTTCGCGCCCGTCTCCGGGAAATGCTCCAGCTTATACGCCTCCTTGAGGCTTTCCACCACGGCTTTTTTGATAATGGCCTGACAGTCCGGCACGCTCATGAGCTGACTCGATAAGCACCGCCCCTTGACCGGAAATGCGTCGTCGCGGCCGATCCACTCCGTCCACGGCAGGGCCTTCACGCCGCGAAACAGGCTTTCAAAGCTTTTCGCTTCAAATGTACCGAGCAGAACGAGCACACGCTCCGCAAAGCGGGAGCGGATATTCGCGCGGGCGATCATCTCCGGGGAGCCTGCGCACAGCACACGTCCGTTTTCCGGCGCGACATTTTCCGCGCCCATATCGCGAAGCTCCTCCGCTACAAGACCCTCAACACCCAAAAGGCAGGGCAAAACAAGCTGATATGTATGCAAAGTTATCACCATTTTCATTTCATATATTTAAGTAATTTTTAGTATACCATAAATCGCGCACTTTCGACACCGTATACGGAAAAATAAATAAAAAAATTACCCGCCGACTTTCAGAAAAGCCAACGGGCAATGAATTTAAGCTTAATAGAACGTTGCAACGGGCTGCGCGGGCGCTTCGGCAGGCTCGATGTTCTGAAGCGTCAGAACCGGACCCTTGCGGCCGCAGAGCTTGTGCCACTTATACGCAACGGAAAGGCGCATGGTGTACCACTTTCCGTTTTCCGGCATTTTGTCCGCGTCGCACAGCGTGAGCAGACCCGCAAACTGGATATCCTCCACGCAGCAGGTCATCAGCTGGCGACCGAAGAAGAACATGCCCGGCTTCATGCGCGGGTTCACGGCTGCAAGGCCCTTATACTCGACGACCTTGCCGTCGTACTTCTTCGGATCTTCGGAAAGGTCACGGTACCACAGCGCGTAATCGCCATCTTCAATCTTTACGACCGGCGCGTTGATGTCAAACGGCAGCGGATCTTCGATCTCGTCGTATTCGACGTCGCCGTTCGTGTACTCGTAGGCGATGTCCGGGCGGCGGCTGATGCCGCGCACAATCTTGTGGAACGCCATTTTGTCCATGTCCTTCGTGAAGCGGTTGAACACGACCAACTCGCAGCCGGAGAGCTTATCCACAACAAGGCCGCGCATGTTGGCGTTGTAAGTGAGGAATGTCGTCGCATCCGCGAACATGAATTCCTGGTAGACCGCCCAGTTTTCCGGCATGTTGTCGTACAGCGTTTTCAACTGCCACATGCCGTTGTACTCGATGAGCACACGGGAAGCGCGATGCTTTTTCGCGAGGATGTCAAGCGTTTCGCTCGTCAGCTCGTCTTCATCCTCAATGTTTTCCACATAGATGTTCTTCATGTAGGGGCGGGACTCGTCGTACTCCGCCTCGCCTTCCTCGCAGACGAGCAACAAGGTACGCTGCCCGTTATTGAAACGCTTATCCGCAAGCGTTTCATCTATAAAAGAGGTCTTGCCTGATTCGAGAAAGCCCGTAAACAGGTAAACCGGCATATCATCCATCCATATTCCGCCTTTCTGTAAGGTTCAGCCCGCATTACGCGAACAGCGCTTCGATCGCGGCCTCGTTGATGTGAGAACCGATGACGCACAGGCGGCCGATGACACCGGCGCTGCCGTTGCGCACAGAGGTCTCCTCCGGCACATAGTCGAAGTGGATCCACTCGCCGTCCCGGCCTGCGACGATGCCCTTTGCACGCAGGATCATGCCGTACTTTTCGCTGTTGTCGAGCTCCTCGAGGATGTGTTCAATCTCGTCCTTCGTGAACTTGCGGGTCGTCTCGGTGCCCCAGCTTGTGAACACCTCGTCGGCATGATGATGGTGGTGATGCTCGTGGTCGTGCTCATCATGGTCGTGATCGTGGTCATGGCAGCCGCAGGTGCAGTGCTCGTCATGCTCATCGTGGTCGTGATGGTGATGCTCGTGCTCGTCGTCATCGTCATGGTGGTCGTGGCAGCCGCAGGTGCAGTGCTCGTCATGCTCATCGTGGTCGTGATGGTGGTGCTCGTGCTCGGTCTCCTCGGCAAGGAGCTTCAGCTCCTCTTCAAGGGTATTCTTGTGCTCCATCGTCTCGAGAATCTGTGCGCCGGTGAGCTGATCCCACGGGGTGGTAATGATGGTGGCGTTCTGGTTGTGCTCGCGCAACAGAGCGACGCAGGCTTCAAGCTTTTCGGGCTTGATACCGTCCGTGCGGCTCAGAATGATGGAGTTTGCGTGCTCGATCTGGTCGTTATAGAACTCGCCGAAGTTCTTCATATACATTTTGCACTTGTTTGCATCGGCAACGGTGGTGAAGCTATTCAGCGTAACGTCTTCCATGTGCAGGTTCTGCACGGCACGGATCACATCGCTCAGCTTGCCTACGCCGGACGGCTCGATCAAAATGCGGTCCGGGTGGTAGGTCTCCAGCACCTGATGCAGCGCCTTGCCGAAGTCGCCCACAAGGCTGCAGCAGATGCAGCCCTGGCTCATCTCGGTGATTTCAATGCCAGCGTCCTGCAAAAAGCCGCCGTCAATGGCAATCTCGCCGAACTCGTTTTCGATGAGGACGAGCTTTTCGCCCTTAAAAGCTTCGGAGATCAGCTTGCGGATCAGCGTGGTTTTGCCTGCGCCGAGGAAGCCGGAAAAAATATCGATTTTCGTCATATTCTCATGCCCTTTCGCAATAATTTACGGTTTGCTTTTTTGGTGAGACCGCGCAGCTTCGCTGTTCTAACGACTTGTTTTTGAACAAGTCGTTCAGGAAACCCATTGACTGGGTTTCCTACGTATTGGAACGTCCCCCGGACGCTCCAATACTACTATCCTAGTCTTCGCGAACGCAACAGGATTTCGCTTTCTGCGGAAAGCGACCAAAGGTTTCACCTTTGGAAACTGACAAGCTTTTGAAAAAGCTTGAGCAAAACTTTATTCGTTTGCTTACCGGAAGAATGGAAGTTTACTGAAACTTTCGGTCTCTCCAATCTTGTATTGTAAATCTTTCTTTTAAAAGTTGCAAGGGAAATCGATAAATGTTTACACTTTCATCATTTTCATGCGGTTTCACGCCGTTTCTATCCTTCGCTTAGGTCAAAATCCTCGCTTAAAAGCGCCGCAAGCTCCGCTTCCGTCAGCCTTGTCACGTCTCCGCCCGTCAATCTGCGAGACTGGTTTAAGATCGCGTCCTCAACCAAATTGCGCACCAAGCGTCCGTTGCCCGCCGTTCTGGCGTCCGTTGCCTGCCGCTTTTCGTAATATTGAAGCAGCGGCGTTTCGCATGTTTCATCGATCGTATAGCCCTTTTTCTTTGCGGTCAACTTTGTAATGGCCAGCAGCTCCTCCGCCGTATAATCCGGAAACTCGATGATATTCGGGAATCTCGAGCGCAGGCCGGAGTTCGCCGTGAGAAACTCCTCCATTTCTTTTGTATAGCCCGCCAAAATAACGATAAGGTCTTCTCTGTGGTCCTCCATCCCCTTGACGATGGTATCGATGGCTTCCAGTCCGAAACTGTCGTCTGCGCCGCGGTACAGCGAATATGCCTCGTCGATGAACAGCACGCCGCCGAGCGCAGAGCGAATGACCTGCTGCGTGAGCGGTGCGGTGTGACCGACGTATTTGCCTACAAGGTCGGCGCGCGTGACTTCAATCAGCTGCCCGCCGCTCAGTACGCCCATGGCTTTTAAATAGCGTGAAACGAGCCTTGCGATGGTCGTTTTGCCCGTGCCGGGATTGCCGGTAAAGATCATGTGCATGGTGGGCACATCGGCCTTCATGCCGCGCGCTTCACGCAGCCGCTGAATGATATAGTTCTGCTCAAGCGACAGCACGTAGTCCTTCACTTCACTAAGTCCGATGATCTCGTTAAGCTCCGATTTCACTTCTTCGGCGGCTTTCGGGTCTGCCGCCTGCCTTTTCTCTTCTTCCACCGTGACGGCAAAATTCGGGAATGTGAACGCGAGCACACCGTCTTTTACGCCGAGTGTGCCGGAAACGGTCTTTTCACCGTCCTTTTCCGCGCGGCGCAGCTTTTCTTCGCTCAAAAGGCGGAAGCAACGTTCCGTCAGCCGCGCCATGCTCTCCACGCCGTCGCGGCGACTGAATTTATCCGCCAAAAACGCCGAGGCATCTTCACCGAACGTGAACGTGTAGTTTAGCTTAGCCTTTGTGCGGTCGTTTAATGCACCGAGCGCCGCTTCGCCGATCCTGAGCAGGCTCTCGCGCGTGAATTCCGCCGTGCGGCAGAAATCCGTGACGGAGGACAAAAATGCCGCGCCGAACGCATCGGTGAACGCACTGTCCTTTTGGTTCGTCAAAAAGACGAGGTACTTCCCGTTTACGGAAATTTCGCTGACGGCATCGGGCACAAGCGCCGTGCCGACATCGATGAGCATGCCTTTCTGCAAAGCATAACGCGAAGCTAATTTTAAAATGCCCGTCTCGCACAGCGCTGCCACCATGGGCAGCAAAGATTTGTGGCACTGCTCAAAATTTTCAAACAGCACAATATCGTTTTCGCTGTGCAGCGCGGAAAAAAGATCCTGTGTGAGTAATTTACCGTCTTCGGCATTCGGGTAGCGGGAAAGATCGATATTCGTGACCTCGCCGTTTTTCAAAACACCCTCTTTGCAGAGCGCCGCAGCCGAAGCCGCAAGCGCACTGTGCCTGCCTGTGCCCTCTTTGCCGGAGATCACGACGACCGCCGCGGGCTTGCCGTTTTCGCGCCCCGTCACGCTCGGGCGGCGAAATGCGGTGAACAGGCTGTCCAAAAATGCGTCCTGCCCAATGACCGTTCTGCCCGTCGCTTCCCTCGCCTCGCGGAACGACTGCGCGGGGTTCTGCGGCGGCTCCTCCGCGCCCTTTGCCTTCGGCTTTTTTTCTGCGGTCTCCGCTTTCGGCGCTTCCATTTCGGGCGTGCCGGTCAGGCCCTCGGCGTCCAGCAGACGGCGCATTTCGCCCATGCTGCGCTGCGCGTCGCTCGTCAGCTTATCGAGGTCGCTGATCTGCCGATTCAGGCTGCTCTGCATGTTGGCATTCGTTTTTTCGATACTGTTCAAAAAATCCTCGGCGTCTTTTGCGGCGCGGCTTTTCGTGCCGCTGCCCACGTTCAGCTTGCCGCCGGAAAACAGCGCATCCAAAATGCTGTCAATATCGTTTTTCACCTAAAATCCCCTTTCTCCGGGTAAAGCTTACCGCGCTTCGATCGCTGCGACGACGTTTTGCACCAAAGCGCTGTCCGTCACTTTATATTCGTTCTCCGGGATACCCACGCCGTTCAATTTGCCGCCGAAAAAGATCTCCGGGTTGCCGCAGACGCTTGTGTCATGCCGCAGGGAGCGCGCCGAAGCGTGTACACTGTGCGTGCCGGTCTCGTTGATAAATTCCCCGACATTTTGCGTGTTGATACCGCCGCCGGGCAGAATATCGATGCGGTCACTTGCGTATTCGATCATCTTTTTCACAGTCTTTGCGCCCTTTATCGCGCTTTCACGCTGGCCGCTCGTCAAAACGCGCGTTACACCGAGATTGATAAGATCATCGAGCGCTTTAAATACGTCCGGCACCACGTCAATGGCGCGGTGAAACACAATCTCGGCGTTCGGGTTGATTTTCTTGATTTTCCCGATAAAATCGGCGCAGCGGTCGGTGTCAACCGTGCCGTCCGGCTTCAAAAAGCCGAAGACGATGCCGTTTGCGCCTGCATTTAACAGTGCCTCCATATCGCGGCAGCAAGTCATGTAATCGAAATCCGTGTAACAAAAGCCACCCTCGCGCGGGCGCACCATGCACATCACGGGAATTTTCAGTGTATTTTTCACGGCCTGCACCGTGCCGATGCTCGGCGTAAGGCCACCCAAAAACAGCGCAGAATTGAGTTCAATGCGGTCTGCGCCACCTTTTTCGGCCTGTACGGCGTCTTCAAAGCAGCCACAGCAAACCTCAAACAATACTTTTGCTTTCATATTTATACCAACTTTCGTTTATTTGTCCTATCTGCGGCGCTTTAAAACACGCCGCTTTCTGCACTTTCGACTATTCTCACACAAATGCCTTTACAATCCTCTAAAAAAGATTATAATAGCTTTGAACGTAAAAAGAAAGATAAATCGTTAAATTCTAAAGACAGGGGACGAGATTATGTCAGATACCGTTCGTTTAACAGAAGAATTCCGCGGCGGGCTTTTGGACCTGACGCATTACGGCTACATCAGCATTGTAGATGAAAAGGGTAAGGTCATCTACTCCGCAGGCGACCCGGAGGCCATGGTTTTCTACCGCTCCGCTTCGAAGCCCGTGCAGGCGCTGCCCGTTATCGCGCATCACCTCGACGAAAAATACGGTTTTACCGATGAAGAAACCGTGCTGTTCGCAGGCTCGCATCTCGGTGAAAGCTTCCACGTCAACGCTTTGAAATCCATCATGAAAAAGGCCGACTTAAACCCGGAAGACCTCATCATGAAGCCGACCGTGCCGGGCTCTACGGAAGCAAACGAAGAGCGCATCCGTCAGGGTCTGCCGAAGTCGAAGCTCTACCACAACTGCAGCGGCAAGCACGCGGCGCTCATGCTCACCCAGCGTGAAATGGGCGGCGACGTGAAGGATTACTGGAAGGTCGGCTCCGTCGGACAGAACGAAGTGCTGCGCACCATGAGCGTGCTCTCCGAGTACCCGGAAGAAAAGGTCGTCATCGGCATCGACGGCTGCGGCGTGCCGGTGTTCGCTTACCCGATGAAGAACATCGCGACGGCATATAAGAACCTCGCGTGCATCGATACCATTCAGGACGACGTTCTGCAGGACGCTGCCCGCCGCTTTGTCCCGCGTATCCATGAATATCCGCACATGATGCGCGGCACGGGCTACCTGTGCTCCCTCATCAACCATGATGCGAACATCATCGCAAAGGGCGGCGCGAACGGCGTGTACGGCATCGGCCTTAAAAAGGAGCGCATCGGCATCTCCTTCAAGATTAAGGACGGCACCGAGGCGGTCTGGCCGCTCATCATCCGCGAGATCTTCCGCCAGATCGGCTACTATAACGCCGATACCGATAAGATGCTCGTCTCGCTTAACAACGGCGTCACCGTCAACGACAACGACACACCCGTCGGCGAAGTGAAAACCGTGTTTACGCTTGAAAAGCACTTTTAAAATTTAATTTTCATTCAGCATTTTAGATAAAGTCTCTGCATCGATTTGTCCCGGTGCGGAGGCTTTTCCTTTTGACGCAAACGTCATCACAGAGCCGAACGCCCCGCCGCGCACGCGCGTCACCTTGCCGAGCTCGCCCATGGAAATGCCGATGAGCGGCCCGCAGAACGCAGTGGATTCATTCATCGCCGCCAGCATCACCATCACATCGCGCTCATTCTGCGGCATCACGGCGATTTTCGGCAGGTCGGCATTTAACGCCATCATACGCTTATAGCGGTCGGCGATTTCCTCGCGTGCAGGCGTTTTGGCAAAATCGTGGTTCGAGATAATAAGCTTCGTATCCATATCGTGCATAGCCTGAACGGTCGCCTTTGCAATGTCATCGTACTGCTCGCAAAGGAAAAGCTCTAAATCGACAAGCGGCGCACCCAAGGCGCTCAGCTGCGCGTTCATCGCAAAATAGTCCATGGGATCTATCGCTTTTTCGCCGCCCTCCGCTTTTGTGCGGAATGTGCACAGCACGGGCAACGGCGCGGCTGCTTTAAAAATTTCCGGCGCGACCGCAAACATATCCTCGTCAAAATAATCGATGCGCCATTCGATAAGATCCGCCGGGGTGGTCTTGATCTCTTTTACGGCGTCTAAAACCGCTTCCGTTGTCTTCTCGCACACCGGCACACAAATTTTCATTCTGCCGCTGCCGAATACCAAATCATTTACAACTACCTGCCGCATAGCTTTCGCTCCCTTTTTGTCAACTTGTACACAGTATAGACAATTTAAGCACAAAAGTCAAAACAAAAAGTATTTGTATCTTGTAACAGACTTCTAAATCTGCTATGATGATTTTGTAACCGCGTGACCCCTTTTTCCTACTTATAAAATGAAAGGAGTTGGCCTTATGACCCGTTTACAAAACTCTTTATTCGCTTTTCTTTTGTGCATCATTCTGCTTTTCACCGCCTGCCAAAGCTCACCGGCATCCTCGGGCGGCGTAGATGAACCGCAAAGTACCGCATCAGAACCGAGCGCTGCCGAGACTGCGACGCTCACCGCACGCCTCGTCGATATTTCGGGCAATCTGCTTTTGCTCGCCGGTAAAGACGACGGCGTGTACCGCTGCGCAAGGCCGGAGGACGCACCGGACGGCCTCATCCCCGGCATGATGGTGGACGTCACCTACGGCGGATATATCAAAGCCATTTACCCGAGCGAGCCCGATAACGTGCAGAAAATCACCGTACGCGAAAATGAAACGGACGGGCGATGCGCGCTGTATTTATCCGTGCTGCAGGAATTATTCAACACGGACGAAACGCTGCAAAGCGACACCGAATATGTCTCCGTTGACCTGACCGAGACGCCGCTTACGAAAGGCGAGATACAGGCGATTGCGTGGCGGTTCGGCGAGCTTACCGAGCGCCGCCCGCTCACGTTCACGTTTAAGGAGCTGCAAGACGAGGGCTACTTAGAAACGGACGAGCTTTTGTGGGAAGACGGCTGCTTATTTAAGATCACGGAGAAAAACGATGAAAACGGCACACTGACGTTTGACGCCGAAAAATGGCGTGCCGGGGACGGCGCCTCTTACTTTTTAGACTGCACCGCAAAGCAAAATAAAGACGGCACCTATGCCGATTTTGAGATCGGCGCATTCGCTGCCGCATAAAGTTATCATCAAAGAGGGAATCAACATGTTGAAAAGTCAGGAAGTTCGCAAGCTTGCGCCGGAAATGGACCCGCTGCGCATGGGCATGGGCTGGAAAGAGGAGGACCTCACAAAGCCGCAGATTTTAATTGAAAGCACCTACGGGCAGAGCCACCCCGGCTCCGCGCACCTTTTAAATTTGGCGCAGAAAGCAAGCCGGGGCGCATACGAAGCGGGCGGCAAGGGTGCGCTTTACTTTGCGACCGATATTTGCGACGGCATGGCACAGGGGCACGATGGCATCAATTATTCCCTGCCCTCGCGCGACATCATCGCCGACCTTGTGGAAATTCACGCCAACGCGACAACGTTTGACGGCGGCGTTTTCCTCGCAAGCTGCGATAAATCCGTGCCTGCGCTGCTCATGGCTATCGGCCGCATCAACATTCCGGCCGTGTTCGTGACGGGCGGTGTGATGGACGCGGGTCCCGACCTTTTAACGCTGGAGCAGATCGGCAAATACAGCGCCATGTATGAGCGCGGTGAGATCACCGAGGAGCAGTTCACGTATTACAAGCACCACGCGTGCCCCTCCTGCGGTGCATGCTCGTTCATGGGCACCGCGTCCACCATGCAGATTATGGCGGAATCGCTCGGCCTCATGCTGCCCGGCACGGCGCTGATGCCCGCCACCTGCGAAGATCTTTCCGTTGCGGCGGAGGAAGCCGGCAAAACCGCCGTGGCGCTCGCGAAAAAGGGCGTGAAAGCGTCCGATATCGTCACACTGAAATCGTTCGAAAACGCCATCATGGTACACGCGGCCATCTCCGGCTCCACAAACACGCTGATGCACCTGCCCGCCATCGCGCATGAGTTCGGCATTCCGCTCGACGCGGATACGTTCGACCGCATGCACCGCGGCGCGCATTATCTTTTGAATATCCGTCCCGCAGGCGAGTGGCCCGCGCAGTACTTCTATTATGCAGGCGGCGTACCGCGCATCATGGAGGAAATCAAAGACCACCTGCATCTCGATGTAATGACCGTCACGGGTAAAACGCTCGGCGAAAATCTGGAAGATTTAAAGAAAAACGGCTTCTACGAGAAGTGTGATACCTATTTAAAGAAAACCGGTCTCAAGCGCACGGATATCATCCGCTCGTTCGATGATCCCATCGGCACGAACGGCGCCATTGCCATTCTGCGCGGCAACATCGCCCCGGACGGCGCGGTCGTAAAACACAGTGCCGTGCCGAAGGAGATGCACAAGGCGCTTCTGAAGGCGCGCCCGTTCAACTGCGAGGAAGATGCCATCCACGCCATTTTAACGCACCAAATTCAGCCGGGCGACGCCGTCATCATCCGCTATGAAGGCCCGCGCGGCAGCGGTATGCCGGAAATGTTCTACACCACCGAAGCCATTTCGAGCGACCCGGAGCTTTCTGCCAGCATTGCGCTGCTGACGGACGGTCGCTTCTCCGGCGCAAGCAAGGGTCCCGCCATCGGCCATATTTCGCCGGAAGCCGCACAGGGCGGCCCCATCGCTTTAATCGAAGAAAACGACCTTATCGAGATCGACATTCCGCAGCGTATTCTGCGCGTCGTCGGTATCAACGGCGAAAAATGCAGCGAGGAAGAAGTGCAGCGCGTGTTTAACGAGCGCCGCAAAGCGCTGCCACCGTTTAAGAGCCGCTACACGCACGGCGTTTTAAAGCGCTTCACGCAAACGGCACACTCCCCCATGCAAGGCGGTTACATGGACTAAACCGAATCCTAAAAGCCTGCGTTATGCAACTCTCATTTTGAGTCCCTGCACAACGCAGGCTTTTCTTTTTCAAAATTCACCATGTATATACGTATAAATATACATTAGTTTGTGCATTATTTCGCTTGATTTTTGAATGAAATCGGCGTAAAATACATTCATCTTCAAAATTATACAAGCCAAAGCTTAAAAGTATATTGCGGAAGGGTGAATGTAAAATGAAAATTCAAAAGGTTTGCGCTTCATTTTTAATTGGCGCTATGATGCTCTCACTTGCGGCATGTTCGGGCAGTACGAAGAAGATTGAAAGCCCGGCGGACTTTGAGGGCGCGAAAATTTCCGTGCAGACGGCGACCTCCGCGCACGAAAGCATTCAGGATATGCAGGACGAGGGCATGAACATCAACGTGCTGCCGTACGAAAAGGTGACGCAGTGCTTTGACGACCTCGCACTCGGCCGCGTGGATGCCGTGTACGTGGACAGCGTCGTTGCGGGTTACTACCTCGCGGAGGACGACACGAAATACCAGAAAACATGGACGAGCGAAACCGGCGAGCCAATCGGCGTATGTCTTAAAAAGGGCAACAACGATTTGAAAGAGCTCATCGAAGGTGCGATTGATACCTTATATTATGACGGCACCATGGCGCAGCTTTCCGAAAAGCACTTCGGCTCCGCCGCCGATGTGGACGGCGTGCGCAATGTGACGGAAAAGCCGGTGCTTGACCTTTCTAAGCTTAAAACACTCAAGGACGGCACCTTAACCGTCGGCGTGGAAGTCGGCTACCCGCCGATGGAGTACACCGATGACGCAGGACTTGAATATCAGGGCTTCGACATCGACTTTGCAAAAGCGCTCGGCGAGGTGCTGGGCGTAGACATCGAGTTTGTCAACACCGCGTGGGACGGCATTTTTGCGGGCCTTGATAAAGAGCAGTACGACGTCATCATCTCGTCCGTGTCCATTACGCCGGAACGTCAGGCCGCGTATGACCTTACGGAACCGTATGTCTCGAATCAGCTTGTCATTGTCACGTTGAAGTAAAAACGCCGATTTTACCCACAAATCTTGAAAAATACCTATGTATATATGTATAAATATACATTAATTTGGCAGTTTCGCTATTGACCCAAACGGATTTTGGGGGTAGAATACAAGTATTCTAATCGATTGGTACAGTGAAACGACTGTATCTCTTTATCGGGGAAAATTGAGAAAGAAGGACAAAACACATGAAAATGAAGAAAATCCTTGCTGCCGTGCTCGCCGGCGTAATGGCACTCTCCGCCACCGCATGCAGCAGCTCCAGTACAAAGAAGATCGAAAGCCCGGACGATTTCGCCGGCGCCAAGATCAGCGTGCAGACCGGCACCACCGCCCACGACGCTCTGCAGAAAATGCAGGAAGAGGGCGTTGACGTCGAGATTCTCCCGTATGAAAAGATTACGCAGTGCTTTGATGACGTTTCGCTCGGCCGTGCGGATGCTGTGTACGTAGACAGCGTTGTCGCGGCGTATTACCTCGCAGACGACAACTCCAAATTCCAGAGCGTTTGGAAAAGCGACGAAGGCGAACCGATGGGCGTCTGCATCAAGAAAGGCAACACAGACCTTTTGGAGCAGACCGAAAACGCCATCAACACGCTTTATTATAACGGCAAAATCTCCGAGCTCGCCATGAAGCACTTCGGCACCGATGTCACCGAGGGCGTGCGCAACGTCACCGAGGAACCGACCGTTGACCCGAGCAAGGTCAAGACCGTTAAGGACGGCGTTTTGACTATTGGCTTTGAGGCCGGTTATCCGCCGCTTGAGTACACCGACGACAGCGGCCTTGTGTACCAGGGCTTTGACGTTGATATGGCAGAAGAGATTGGTAAGCTGTTCGGCCTTGAGGTCGAGTTTGTCAACACCTCCTTCGACGGCGTTTTCGCAGGCCTCGATAAGGGCCAGTACGATATGATCATCGCCGGCGTTTCCATCACCCCGGAGCGTCAGGAAGCGTATGAAATGACCGAGCCGTACCTCTCCAACCAGCTCGTCATCGTCACAAAGAAGGACGCATAAGCGCAATAACGTAAAATGAAATTTCGGCAGGAGGCCCCGTTTTGAGGTCTCTTGCCCCATTTATATCGGAAAGGATATCACCATGAACGCCATTCAACAAATCATCGGCTGGATGCCGGCGCTGCTCCAGGCCACCGGCGTAACGCTTGCGCTTTCCGTCACCTCCGTGCTGACGGCACTCGTGCTCGCCGTGTTTCTTGCCCTCGGCAAGATCTCCAAAAACACCGTACTCCGCTCCGTCTGCGGCGCGTACATTTTCTTCTTCCGCGGCACGCCGCTTCTGATGCAGCTGTTTTTCCTCTATTACACGCTGCCGCAGCTCGTTCCGGCGTTCAATATTCAGAGCCGCTTTTTGGCCGCTTGGATTGCGTTCTCGCTGAACGTCGCGGCCTACCTCGCGGAGATCATCCGCGCGGCCATTCAGTCCATCGATAAAGGCCAGCTCGAAGCCTCCACGGCGCTCGGTCTCACCCACTCGCAGGCGATGCGCCTTGTCATCATCCCGCAAGCCTACCGCCGCATGATTCCGCCGATCTGCAACGAGTTCGTCATGGTGCTGAAGGATACCTCTCTTGTGTCCATCATCGCGCTGACCGATTTGACCTACCAGACGAAGATTATCGCTTCCAACAAGGCGAGCGCTCTCGTTTATATCCCGGCTATGATCATCTACCTCATCATCACCGGCGTGTTCACCGTTATTTTCAATCGCCTTGAAAAGCGCCTGTCCATCTACGAATAAGGAGGAATACGGCTATGTCTATCATTAAAACGGAAAATATCTGTAAGTCCTTCGGCTCCGTAGAGGTGCTGAAAAACGTCAGCCTCACCGTAGAGCCGGGCGAGGTGGTCGTTATCATCGGACCGTCCGGCGCCGGCAAGTCGACGTATCTGCGCTCTTTAAACCACCTTGAAAAGCCTACGAGCGGCAAGATCTGGATCGACGACAAGCTCATCGAAGACCGTGTGAACGGCCACAATCAGGTAAAGCTGCCGCATAAAGAGCGCGCCGCTATTTTGCTTGAGATGGGTATGGTGTTTCAGCGCTTCAACCTCTTCCCGCACAAAACGGCACTGCAAAACGTCATGCTCGCCCCGATGAACGTGAAGGGCGTGCCGGAAAAGGAAGCCAAAGAAAAGGCCGTGAAGCTTTTAAATCAGGTCGGCCTCGGCGATAAACTCGATTCCTACCCCGCAAAGCTTTCCGGCGGCCAGCAGCAGCGTGTGGCCATCGCCCGCGCGCTCGCCATGGAGCCGAAAATGATGCTGTTCGATGAGCCCACCAGCGCCCTTGACCCGGAGCTCGTCGGCGACGTTCTGAACGTCATGAAGGAGCTTGCGGAAGAAGGCATGACGATGCTTGTTGTCACGCACGAAATGGGCTTTGCCCGCGAAGTGGCAGACCGCGTGGTGTTCATGTATGATGGCGCGATTTTGGAGGAAGGCTCCCCGAAGGAGATCTTCACAAATCCGAAGCACGACCGCACGCGCCAGTTCCTGCAAAGCGTTCTGTAAGGCGATAGTATGTTTGAAAATACCTCAAAATGCGAAGACTGCCTGTATTACGAGTACGACGATGAGTACGGCTTCTATGTCTGCGATATGGACTTAGACGAGGACGAGACCGCCCAGTTCATCGGCGGCCGCTTTCAAAACTGCCCGTACTACCGCCCCGGCGACGAATACACCATCGTCCGCAAGCAAATATAATAACATTGTATGACAAAAGCTCTCCCGAATTCGTTTCGGGGGAGCTTTTCTATATATAACTATAGACCGGTTGTTTACTTTTCAAATCACTTGTGATAACATGAGAAAAAACAAAGGAGAATGAAAATGGAGCTATATATTTTGATTGGACTCATTACAATTGTTCTTATTTTGCAGATTGTCTTTCTTCTCAAGAAGCCAAAAAGTGAAAATACTGCAACAAATACGAATTACGAAAGCAATTTTCAGCATATTGAAACCTATATTGCCGATGAGTTTTCACGTAGTCGAAAAGAAACATCCGAAAGCTTAAACAGCCGTTTGAGCGAAATGAACGCCCTGATACGCGAAATTCAGCAGATCAACACGCAGCAAAGCGAAAAGCTCAGCACAACCTTGACGAAGAATATCGATTCACTACTCGAGAGCAATGAAAAGAAGCTCGACCAAATGCGTCAAGCCAATATGGAGCAGAATGAAAAAATAAGCAGCGCCTTAACACAAAACCTAAAAGCTTTGCAGGAAAGCACTGAGAAAAAACTTGAGCAAATGCGCGAGGTCAGCGCACGGCAAAATGAACATATCAATGAAACGCTTACAAAAAGTTTAACCGCTCTACAAGAAAACAACGAAAAGAAGCTTGAACAGATGCGCATGACCGTCGATGAAAAGTTGACAGATACGCTTTCCAAACGTCTGGACAGCAGCTTTAAAGTCGTCGGCGAGCAGCTCAAAAGTGTTTACGAGTCACTCGGCGAAATGCGTAAGATCACCGGCGATGTGACCGCACTCCAGCGCGTGCTGACAAATGTAAAAGCGCGCGGAACATGGGCAGAGGTGCAACTCGGCAATATACTGGAGCAAACACTCACCAAAGATCAATACGACTGCAATGTATCTACGAAAAATGATACCAAGCGCGTCGAGTTCGCCGTTAAGATCCCCTCCCGTGAAAAAGACGGCGAGACCGTATGGCTCCCCATTGACTCCAAGTTCCCGCAGGAAGACTACATACGCATTTGCGAGGCTGCCGAAAAAGCCGATAAAGAGGCTCTGGAAGTCGCGCAAAAGGCTCTGGAGCAAAACATTAAAAATCAGGCAAAAACGATTGCCGAGCTGTACATCAATGTCCCAAAGACAACGGATTTTGCCATTATGTTCCTTGCTACCGAGGGGCTTTACTCCGAGGTGCTGCGCCGTCCCGGCTTGTGCGAGGAAATCCAAAACAAGTATCGCATCATGATCTGCGGTCCGACCACAATCACCGCGTTTCTCAACACGTTGAATGTCGGTTTCCGCACTATCGCGCTAAACAAAAAGACAACAGAAATTCAAAAGACGCTCAGTGCCGTAAGCTCACAATATGATTTGTTTGAATCTCTCCTTGCTAAAGCGAAGAAGAAAATCGATGAAGCCGGTTCAAGTATCGAGGCTGCACAAAAGAGAAATACGACAATTCAAAGGAAACTGCATAACGTAGACAAAATGGATGCAGATGAAGCCGAAGCACTGTTAAATTCCGGTGAGTGATTTCAAATCAAATAGAAAGATACCGCATTCAGCCTACAAACCGAATGCGGTATCTTTTTTTATCAAATGCTGTAATCGTTGACGAAAGTCGCCTGCTGCTGATCCAATATATCCTGCAGGGTGATGCTGTCGAGATATTCGTTGATGGCGCGGCTGAGCCCCTGCCACACGGGCAGCGTGATGCAGTCTGCACTGCGGTCGCACAGAACAGGGTCGTGATCGAGACACGCGACGGGCGCGAGACTGCCCTCCGTGATGCGCAGAATCATGCCCACGGTGTATTTATCCGGCGATTGCGCCAGACGATATCCACCCTGAAAGCCGCGGCTTGCAAGAAGAATATCGGATTTATTGAGCATCGGCACGATCTGCTCCAGATATTTTTTGGAGACATTCTGACGGCGGGCAATGTCCTTCAGCGCGACGTAGCCGTCATTCTGGTGCTGTGCGAGATCCAGCAGCATGCGCAGCGCATAGCGCCCTTTGGTGGAAATTTTCATGCGGTATCCATCCTTTATGTAAAATAGCGTTTCCGGAATAAAACAAGCGGGCTCACCGTCCGCCGCAAACTTTATACCATAATAACATGTTTTTAGTAGGTTTTCAAGAGTTTTATTTTTGCCGGTAATTTACTGCGAAAACGCCCTCTATAAACTCCTTTAAACCCGCGAAAAAGGGCAAAGCCCGAAAGCCTTGCCCCTTCCCCTCATTCATTTTTCTATCCCAAAGATATGTGTTTGGATTCTTGTATGCTGTATCAGTCTGCAAACATCGGCGTGGAGAGGTACCGTTCGCCGGTATCGGGCAGAAGCGCCACGATGACCTTACCTGCGTTTTCCGGGCGCTTTGCAATCTGTGCTGCCGCAAAGACTGCCGCGCCGGAGGAAATGCCCACCAAAACGCCCTCGCTGCGTGCCAGCGCGCGGCCGGTCGCAAACGCGTCCTCGTTCTGCACGGGGAGAATCTCATCGTAAATGTCGGTGTTCAGCGTATCCGGCACAAAGCCCGCGCCGATGCCCTGAATTTTATGCGGGCCCGCCTTGCCGCCGGAGAGGACCGGTGAGGTAGCCGGTTCCACCGCGACAACCTTAACATTGGGGTTCTGCGACTTGAGGTACGCGCCTACACCGGAGAGCGTGCCGCCCGTGCCGACGCCTGCAACGAAAATATCGACCTTGCCGTCCGTGTCTGCCCAGATTTCCGGGCCGGTCGTCTTCAGGTGCACCGCCGGGTTTGCCGGGTTCGTGAACTGGCTCGGAATGTAGCTGTTTGGGGTCTGCTCGGCGAGCTCCTTCGCCTTTGCGATAGCGCCCGGCATACCTTTTGCACCTTCGGTGAGGACAAGTTCCGCACCGTAAGCCTTCAACAGGTTGCGGCGCTCCACACTCATCGTCTCCGGCATGGTAAGGATTACCTTATAACCGCGGGAAGCCGCAACGGAAGCAAGGCCGATGCCCGTATTGCCGCTTGTCGGTTCAATGATAACTGCGCCGGGCTTCAAGAGGCCCTTTTCCTCGGCATCGTCCAACATCGCTTTTGCGATACGGTCCTTTACGCTACCTGCCGGGTTGAAATACTCAAGCTTCGCATAGATTTTCGCGTTCAGTTCATTTGCTTTTTCGTAGTTGGTGAGTTCAAGAAGCGGAGTGCCGCCGATGAGGTCTGTGATTTTCCGATATACACGCATGGTAAAGTCTCCTTAAAATACTTTATATAAATTGAGTTTGCATTCTTGTATCGTTTCAGGCCGCGGCGCAACATCGCCGACTGTACGGAAACGGGTTCATATCGCGTCTCTCCTTTGCCTTGTTTTGCTAAGCTTATTAAACCTACTTATTTTATAGGTTATTTAACTTGCTTATATCCTATCACCACAGGGTAAATTTGTCAACATCTTTTTTCACTTTTCCTTTTACCTTTAAAACTCGTTGAAACGATCCGCCGATTTGCAATGCAAAATGCAGTTTCCCCCATATAATAGTAGGGTTTCCGAAAATTTTCTTCAATTTTTGCATTTTAGGGGTTGACAAATTGCAATCCAGCGTGTATCATACAAAACATACCAAGTCAATATGTTTTGAGTGTTATGAAATCTTCAAACATAAAAATTGAAGTAAATCTCAAAGGAGGCGCACCCCGATGATGCGATCCCTTTTCCGGCAAATGCTTCGCCACAATTTCAGAAACGGACGAATGTGAAGCTCAGCTTTTCGTCAACTTCCCAAAATCCGTTAAAACAAAAATTAAATTCTGAAATTATGAAAGAGGTATTACCATGAGCTATACATATGATAACAACTACCATTTTGAAACCATCCAGCTGCACGCAGGTCAGGAGAACCCGGACCCCGCTACCGATGCCCGCGCAGTGCCGATCTATCAGACGACTTCCTTCGTCTTCAAGAACTCCGCACACGCAGCAGCCCGCTTCGCGCTCGCAGATGCAGGCAACATCTACGGCCGTCTGACGAACTCCACCGTGGACGCATTCGAGCAGCGCATTGCAGCCCTTGAGGGCGGCGTGGCAGCGCTTGGCGTCGCTTCCGGTGCAGCAGCCATCAACTATACGTTTCTCAACCTCGCAAGCGCAGGTGACAACATCGTTTCCGCGAAGACCATCTACGGTGGCACCTACAATCTGCTCGAGCACACGCTCCCGCAGTACGGCATCACCGCAACGTTCGTAGACCCGGATGAAGAGGGCGCTTTTGAAAACGCGATTAACGATAAGACAAAGGCCGTCTTCATCGAGACCATCGGCAACCCGAACGCAACGCTGATCGACATTGAAAAGGTCGCAGCCATTGCACATGCACATAAGATTCCGCTTGTTGTAGACTCCACATTCGCAACACCTTACCTCCTCCGTCCGTTCGAGTACGGCGCAGACATTGTTGTCCATTCCGCTACAAAGTTCATCGGCGGTCACGGCACGGCGATCGGCGGCGTTATCGTAGACAGCGGTAAGTTTGACTGGGAGGGCAGCGGCAAGTTCCCGTCCCTCGTAGAGCCGAACCCCAGCTACCACGGCATCAGCTTCACAAAGGACGTCGGCGCGGCAGCCTTTGTCACGAAGATCCGTGCAATCCTCCTGCGTGATACCGGCGCAACGCTCGCTCCGCTGCACGCATTCCTGTTCCTGCAGGGTCTTGAAACGCTCTCTCTGCGCGTTGAACGCCATGTAGAGAACGCGCTGAAGGTTGTCGATTTCCTCTCCAAGCACCCGAAGGTCGAAAGCGTCAACCATCCGTCTCTGCCGGACAGCCCGTACCACGAGCTTTATAAGAAGTATTTCCCGAACGGCGGCGCTTCCATCTTCACGTTCAACATCAAGGGCGGCGCTAAGGAAGCACAGGCGTTCATCGATAGACTCAAAATTTTCTCTCTGCTCGCAAACGTCGCAGACGTAAAGTCCCTCGTTATCCACCCGGCTTCCACCACGCACTCGCAGCTCAACGAAGAAGAGCTCGCAGAGCAGGGCATCCAGCCGAACACCATTCGCCTCTCCATCGGTACCGAGCACATCGATGACATCATCGCCGATCTTTCCCAGGCTTTCGGTGACTGATTCAAAACACTCCTTAAAACTGATTTCTCCGATATCCTATTTTCCATGTCCCCATGTCAGAAATGGCGTGGGGACATGCTTTTTCCCGAAATCCGGCGGCTTTGCATCTTGACATCCCGCCCTATCTGTGTTAGAATTTTAAGGCTAATAAAGTTAGCTTATAAAGTAACAATTCGGAGGCGAAATGATATGAAACACATTCAGACGCTTGAGACCCGCAACCTGTGCGAAAGCGCAAAGAACGGCGGCTGCGGCGAGTGCCAGACTTCTTGCAAGACGAGTTGCGGCATTGCAAACCAGCAGTGCGAGAACACGGAGAAGAACGCGAAGTAATTCAAAGGTTCAGAAAACGCCGCCTTTTTTGGCGGCTTTTTTCATGTATAGATGCGAAAGGATTTTTTAGATGATACACCGTTATAAACTCGGCGGCATGAACATCGTGCTCGATATCTGTTCCGGCTCCGTCCACCTTGTCGATGAAGTTGCCTATGACATGATTGGCCTGTTCGAGACCGAAAGCCACGAGGCGATTACCGCCGCTATGCTGGAAAAATACGGCGACCGTGAAGACGTGACCGAAGCCGACATCAACGAGTGCTACGAGCAGATTGAAGAGCTGCGCGACGCCGGTAAGCTCTTCACCCCCGATACGTTCGAGCCGATGGCAGGTGCGCTGAAAGCGAAAAGCGCCAACGTCGTCAAGGCGCTGTGCCTGCACGTGGCGCACACCTGCAATTTAAACTGCTCCTACTGCTTTGCAAGCCAGGGCAAGTACCACGGCGACCGCGCTCTCATGTCCTTTGAGGTCGGCAAGCAGGCGCTTGATTTCCTGCTCGAACACTCCGGCACGCGCCACAATTTGGAAGTCGACTTCTTCGGCGGCGAACCGCTGATGAATTTCGACGTCGTAAAGCAGCTTGTCGCGTATGCCCGTTCCCGCGAAAAGGAATGCGGTAAGCACTTCCGCTTCACGTTGACGACAAACGGCGTTTTGATCGACGACGACGTCATCGATTTTGCAAATCGCGAGATGAGCAATGTCGTTTTGAGTCTCGACGGCCGCAAGGAAGTGCACGACCGCTACCGCGTAGACTACGCCGGCAACGGAAGTTGGGATCGCATCGTTCCGAAATTCCAGAAGCTCGTCAAGGCGCGCGGCAACAAGGCGTATTACATGCGCGGCACATTCACGCACGCAAACCCGGATTTTCTCAAAGACATTCAGCAGATGCTCGACCTCGGCTTTACGGAACTGAGCATGGAACCGGTCGTCTGCGCACCGGGAGACCCCTCCGCGCTGACCGACGAAGACCGCGTCATCGTCATGGAGCAGTACGAAAAGCTTGCTGAGCTCATGCTGGAGCGCCGCCGCGCCGGCAAACCGTTCACGTTCTACCACTACATGATTGATCTCACCGGCGGCCCGTGCATTTACAAGCGCATTTCGGGCTGCGGCTCCGGCACAGAGTACATGGCCGTCACCCCGTGGGGCGACCTCTACCCCTGCCACCAGTTCGTCGGCGACGAAAAATTCCGCCTCGGCGATGTTTGGACAGGCGTGACGAACACGGAAGTTCAGGCGGATTTCGCCTCCTGCAACGTGTACGCTCACCCCGAGTGCCGCGATTGCTGGGCAAGACTGTACTGCTCCGGCGGCTGCGCCGCAAACGCCTACCACGCCACCGGCTCCGTCCGCGGCGTTTACAAAGAGGGCTGCGAGCTCTTTAAAAAACGCATGGAATGCGCCATCATGCTCGAAGCCTCCAAGGCATTGGATAACAACGCATGATAACCGCGCCAATCTGCGAATTTGTGCGCCGCTACCGATATAGCGGCGCTTTGCGCATGCACATGCCGGGCCACAAGGGCACCGCGCTGCTCGGCCCCGAGCCGCTCGACCTCACCGAAATTGAGGGCGCAGACGTGCTCTACCACGCCGAGGGTATCATCCGCGAAAGCGAAGCAAACGCCGCCGCGTTATTCGGCACCAAAAAGACGGTCTATTCCGCCGAGGGCTCGTCCCTGTGCATCCGCGCCATGCTGTATCTTGCGCTGCTGCATGCCCGCGCAAATCACAAAAAGCCCGTCATTGCGGCAGGCCGTAACGCACACAAGGTCTTCATGACAGCCGCAGCGCTGCTCGACCTTGACATTCGCTGGATCTACGGCACGGAAAGCGTCATTTCCTGCGCCATCACCCCCGCGCAGCTCGAAGACGTGATCGTATCGGAAAACCCTGCCGCCGTGTACATCACAAGCCCGGATTATCTCGGCAACATCGCGGACATCAAGTCCCTGTCCACCGTCTGCAAAAAACACGGCGTATTATTGCTCGTCGATAACGCCCACGGCGCGTACCTGCATTTTCTGCCCGAGCCCATGCACCCCATGCAGCTCGGCGCAGACATCTGCTGTGATTCCGCACACAAAACACTGCCGGTCTTAACGGGCGGCGCGTATCTGCACATCGCGCACGGCACGCCGGACATGTTCGCGCAGCGTGCAGAAAGCGCCATGGCGCTCTTTGCGTCCACGAGCCCGTCCTACCTTATTTTGCAGTCGCTCGACGCAATGAATCCGCTTTTAGCAACATCTTTTCCCGCACAGCTCAAAGCCTGTGCGGAGCGTCTTGACACGCTGAAAGCAAAACTCCGTGCGCACGGCTATGCTCTTTGCGGCGAGGAGCGCACAAAGCTCTGCTTATTGCCGAAGTCCTTCGGCTACACGGGCACAGCTCTGGCGGAAATTTTGACGCACCACAACATTTACTGCGAGTTTTCCGACGCAGACCACCTTGTGATGATGTTCACGCCGGAGACCACACCCG
>OHCF01000273.1_pt1 | contig 35348 bp, 41 predicted proteins | sample 1577511 | NCBI WGS metagenome assembly OHCF01 (sample SAMEA3879568, study PRJEB24766) | human gut metagenome | biome: human-associated habitat; feature: feces | place: USA | collected 1985/1987 | reverse complement strand
GGTAGCGCACCTCGACCTCTGCTTTGATCATGACCCAGGATCTTGCCTTGAGCCCTTCGGCTCCCACAAAGCGGCAGGGAAGCCCCATGAAGGTGATGTCCGCTTCGCAGCAGGTCATGACGAACCGGCCGGGAGCAAACATCCCCTCTTTTTCCCGGCGCAGGCGCGCGACCTGCCCCTTGAATTTCACGGTCTTGCCCGCGTACTTCTTTGGCTCCTCGGTGATATCGCGGTAGAACAGGGCATAATCCTCGTCCCTGATCTCGACCACGGGCGCGTTCAGGTCGAACGGCAGCGGGTCTTCGATATCGTCATAGTGCGTCGAGCCGTCGGTGTATTCATAGAGAATGTCGATCTTCCGGTTCACGGCGCGGGCGATCTTGTGGTACGGCATGACGTCCGTGCCGGGGGCCATGCGGTTGAGAACCAGCATCTCCGCGCCTGCCAGCTTGTCCACGACGAGCTGGCGCATATTGGCGTTGTAGCTGAGGAAGGTCGTCGCGTCGGCAAACATGACCTCCTGCGCGATCTTCCAGTGGTCGGGGGTCTTGAGGTAGAAATCCGCAGCAAGATGCATCCCGTTGAGCTCCACGACCACGCGCTCGGCCCGGTATTTTTTCTGCAGATCGGTCAGCATTTCCGGGCTGAGGTCTTCATAGTCCAGAACCTGCTCGTAGACCTCCTTGTGGGGGTAGGCCGAGACGTCGTATTCCTCCTCGCCCTCCTCGAAAACCAGCAGAAGCGTCCGCTCGCCGGTGTTGAAGCGCTCGTCCTCGAGCGTTTCCTGAATGAACTTCGTCTTGCCGGACTCCAGAAAGCCGGTAAAGACGTACATGGGGATATCAGGCATAGCCATAGAGAAAACTCCTTACTGCTTTTCCACGCCGAAGAGCTTCGCAACAGCCTCTTCGTTCAGCTTCGAGCCGATCACGCAGATGCGGCCCGTGACCATCGCGCCGCCGTCGCGGATATCCGGCTCACCGGGGACATAGTCGAAGTGGATCCACTTCTCGCCCTCCGCGTTCGCCACATAGCCCTTTGCGCGCAGGACAATGCCGTAGGCATCCGTGTCCCCAAGCGCCTTCAGGATGCGCTCGATCTCGGCCTTTGTGAATTTCTTGTGCGTTTCCTCGCCCCAGCTGATGAAGACCTCGTCGGCGTCATGGCCGTGGTGGTGATGGTGATGATGGTGGTGCTCATGCTCGTCGTCATCGTCGTCATCGTGATGGTGGTGGCAGGCGCAGTCCGGGTCATCGCATTCATCGTCATCGTCGTCATCATGGTGATGATGGTGATGGTGCGCGTCCTCGTCGTCATCCTCGTCGTGGTGATGATGGTGGCAGGCGCAGTCCGGATCGTCGCACTCGTCGTCCTCGTCATGGTCATGATGATGGTGGTGCGCCTCTTCTTCGAGCTTTGCAAGCTCGATGGCGATGGTGCTGCGCTGCTCCATCGCCTCCATCAGCTGCTCGCCGGTCAGCTCCGGCCACGGGGTCGTAACGATCACGGCGTCCTTGTTGTGTTCGCGGATCATGTTGACGCACTGGTCGAGCTTTTCCTCCGTCATGCCGTCGGTGCGGCTGAGGATGATGGTGTTGGCCGTCTCGATCTGGTTATTGTAGAACTCGCCAAAGTTCTTCATATACATCTTGCACTTCGTCGCGTCCGCCACGGTCACGAAATTGCCGAGCTGCACGTCGTCGGACGTGACCTTGCGCACGGCGCCGATGACGTCGGACAGCTTGCCGACGCCGGACGGCTCGATCAAGATGCGGTCGGGCGCATACTCCGCAATGACCTTCTTGAGCGCGCGGCCGAAATCGCCCACCAGCGAGCAGCAGATGCAGCCGGAGTTCATCTCCGTGATCTGGATGCCCGCCTCCTGCAGAAAGCCGCCGTCAATGCCAATTTCGCCGAATTCATTCTCAATGAGGACGAGCTTCTGGCCGTGATAGGCTTCCTTGATCATTTTTTTGATGAGCGTCGTCTTGCCAGCGCCGAGAAAGCCAGAAAAAATATCAATTTTTGTCATACAGGAACACCTTCCAGTTGCATTATTTTATTGAATTAGTATAGCACTTTCCCATGGGAACATCAAGGTTTCTTCCTAAAATATTCATCGGTTTCTGCAAAAGGAATTGACAAACCTGCCTGGATATGATAAGATGATTCACGGCTTTGGAGGCCGGCATTCGGAGAGATGTCCGAGCGGTTTAAGGAGCTGGTCTTGAAAACCAGTGACACAGCAATGTGCCGTGGGTTCGAATCCCACTCTCTCCGCCATTTTCTTTCCTTCATATCGGCTCAACCGACCTGCGGAAGTACCCAAGTGGCCGAAGGGGCTCCCCTGCTAAGGGAGTAGGCGTCTAAAAAGCGCGCGAGAGTTCAAATCTCTCCTTCCGCGCCAGAAAAACCTTGAAAACATCTGTTTTCAAGGTTTTTCTTTTATCAATTTTCCGCTGCTTCAAGCGGTTCGGGCGTCCAGAATTCCGTGTGGCGGCTGCTTTGGCCGGTATCTTATCATGCTCTGTTGCATGGAGCTCTACGATATTCTCTTTTTCGACTGGTTCCTGCTCTGCCATTCAAACTTCTTCCCGCATTTTTATCCCGAGCTGAAGGGCATCGTAGGGCCGCATATGTTCGGCTACAATAAAAGGACGCACATCCTGCACTTCCTGCTCTATATCCCCCTCTGCGCCGTGATCGCAGGGATCTGCATGATTTTTTAAACGCCCCTGCACCGCCCGGCGATTCGCCGGTATGTTTTTCGCAACTTTTCTGCACCTTCCGCTTGACAAGCAGGAATATCTGTGGTAATATATCCGAGCAGTTGAAAGACTGCAAACGCGCGAGTGGTGGAATTGGCAGACTCGCTAGATTCAGGTTCTAGTGTCCACTCCGGACGTGCGGGTTCAAGTCCCGCCTCGCGCACCAACTCCTCAGATTCTTCGGAATTTGAGGAGTTTTTCTTTATCAAAAATTCGGTTTTTTCCGCGTTTGAAAATCGCGATACCAGATTTTTACCCCCATTTTGACGCCAGATTTTTTGCCGTGGAAATGGAGGATTTTTTATGCGCAGAACCACAATTTTGAACGCAAAACAGGTCAAACGAACGTCCTTTTCAGAAGCGGAACAACTGTTCACGAAACACTGTAAACTAGGGTATATCTGAAAACTCCCAACGCACCCGGACAGCGGGCCTTTTTGCGGTGCGCCGCGTCATTTTTCCTTGAAATACGTCAGTATTCCTGCGAAAAAATGTCTTGCGCAACGCAAAAATCCCTCGCTGCCGGTCACATCATGAGTTTTCAGATACACCCTAAAGAATTTGAGCTCTCAAACCATGCGCTATTATGCGGAGGATTTGAAGTACTTTCATGCGTGTGTGCCGGTTCAGTATGTCGATGCAGTCAGTCAGGACGTTTTTGAAAACTTCATTGTCTCGGAGCTGGACGCAGGCAAGAAAATCACTTCTCTGAATTCGCGCATCCGGGGACTGCGCGTGTTCTTCAAATTCTGCGCGGAACGGGAATGAAAAGGAAGTAAAATGGTCCAAGCACGCACCACAGACGGTGGAAATTCACTACGCCGATATTGGCTGCATGGAGAACAGACAAACAGCAAAACCGGAACAACATAAAGAAATCCCGAAAGTGTCCTGAACTATTCCCAGTTATACGCCAATGGAAAACCCGGCTAGTGTCCAAAACACCAGCCGGGTAACCCCCCGCCGCCATTGTTACCCCTGTCAGGGGACAGCAAATCCAAACGCAGGTTTTTATACTGATCCTGTTTGAGGCAGCCCCCTGCCGGTCTGCCGGGAGATGATGGCACGCAGAATTTCTTACCGAAGCATCAGCGCAAGCACGATCAGCGTCACGCAGACAGCACAGGCTGTGGCTTCGTAGGTATAGCTTTCGCCGCTGTGAATGCGGCTGATGGCGCGGAAGGCGAAAATTGTTCCGATAAATGCAGCGGCAAGCGCCAGAATAAACAGAACGATGCTCATTTCAGCCGCTCCCCACATATGGTGCAGAACATGGCGCCGGGAATTTTGACGGCTGCGCCGCAGCGCGGGCAGCGGAGGTCAGACGGCTGCGTCTGGACCGGCTCCTCCGGCGGCTGCTGCGGTTCAGGCTCCGGGGAGAACACGACCGGCGCCCCCTGCGAAGCGGGCTGCGTCACAGCTTCGGTAAACGAAGGCTGCACAACAGGCGAGACAGGGCATACAGGCTGTTCGGGAGCAGCGGACTGCACGGGCTGTGTGGGCGGGATGGGCCGCTCGGGCTGAACGGGAGCGGACGGCTGCACGGGCTGCACCGGCGGAATGGGCCAGTCGGGCCGTGCGGGCGCAGCGGGGTGCCAGGAGCCTGCCGCGCGGCGGTTCTGAATTTCCACATAGAACGCCGCCTGCATGATCCCGCTGAACAGCGGCGCAAGCAGGCCGTATGCGATGGCGATCAGGACCCACAGGATGCGGAACAGCACGCCGAGATACGGGATTTCCCCCAGCAGGGTAAAAACGAGAAATGCGCCCAAATAGACTGCGCCGAGCAGGATATCCGCGCCGAACATCTTGCCCTTGTAGCCCATCGTCTCCTGCTTGGAGATCTTGATGGCGTCGGTGGGCTTGACGTCGTCGCGCGTCATAAGAATGTAGGGCACGAAGCGGTATTCATACATACGGATGATGCCGAACACGATCCCGACGATCGGAATGAGCGACCACAGGAAGATCCAGAGCTGCATCCATGCCATGCCGCTCAGAACGCGAAGGATCCGGTCCTTTTTGAATGAGGCGAACAGATAGGCCGTCTTCGGCTCAAGTCCCGTGCGGTAGCTGTTGAGGAAGATCATCGACATGGAAGCCGACAGCAGAAGCGCAGCGCAGAACGCGGCAGCCGGAACGCCGATGAACCCGGCGTAGGCCACCAGACACAGGAACTCTGCAAGCAGGGATATGCCCCAAAGCCGGAAGGGGCGCTTCATCAAAACGGAAAATGTTTTTTTGTAAATGCTTGAGACCATAAGAATCCTCCTTTATTCTTGTTTCTTCGACTTTATTATACAGGATACTGGAACAGGCTGTCAATCAAAAAACCAGCGTCTGGGAGTTCAGACGCCGGTTTTTGAGAAAAGTTCCGTTATTCTGTAAAAAGCGCCTCTCCGGCCTTGTAGATATCGCCTGCGCCGACGGTCAGGATGATATCGCCCGGCTGCGCATTCTCGCGCAGATAGGCCGTCACGCCCTGCAGGCTCGGACAGTAGACCGCGCCGGGGATCTCCGCGGCCAGCTCTTGCGAGCTGACACCGACGGTGTTCTGTTCACGCGCGGCGTAAATATCGGCCAGAACGACCTGGTCGGCCGTGCGCAGCTCGTCGACAAAGCTCTGGAACAGCGCCTTCGTACGCGAATACGTGTGCGGCTGGAACGCGCAGATCACACGCCGGTAATGCATCAGCCGGACAGCCTGCAAAAGCGCGTGGAGCTCGTTGGGATGGTGGGCATAGTCGTCGTAGACGTCTGCGCCGTGGAAGCTGCCCTTGTATTCGAGCCTGCGGCCCGCGCCATGGAACTCTGCGAGCGCCGCGGCTGCGGTTTCGCCGGAAATGCCGAATTTCCATGCCACCGCGCAGGCGGCCAGCGCGTTCAGCGCGTTGTGACGGCCAATGACGCCCAGATGCAGGTGCGCATACGGCTGCCCGCCGCAGAAAACGTCAAATTCGCTGAAATCTTCAGAGAAGTTCTTCCCGTACACGTCGTTTTTCGCATCGAAGCCGAATGACAGATACGGCATCCCGGCCAGCGTGTCGCGGGTGTTTTTGTCGTCGCCGTTGGCGACGATCAGACCGTCTGCCGGGACGAGGGAGGCAAATTTCCGGAACGACCGCTCCACGTCCTGAAGATCCTTGAAAAAGTCCAGATGATCGGCGTCCACGTCGAGAATGACCGCAGCGGTCGGGAAGAAGTTCAGGAACGAATTGCAGTATTCGCAGCTTTCGAGAATGATCGTGTCGCCCTTGCCGACGCGGTGCCCCGCGCCGAGCAGCGGCAGGAAGCCGCCGATCATGATCGTGGGATCGCGGTTGGCCTGCATGAAAATGTGCGTCAGCATTGAGGTCGTCGTGGTCTTGCCGTGCGTGCCGGAAACGCAGATGGCGTTTTTGTAGGCCCGCATGATATAGCCCCAGGCCTGCGCCCGCTCGAAAATGGGGACGCCCCTGGCGCGGGCAGCGGCGATCTCGGGGTTGTCGTTGTGCGCGGCAGCCGTGCGGATGAGGCAGTCGGCCCCCTCGATATTCTCGGCCCGGTGACCAATGGAGACCTGAATGCCCTTGGCGATCAGCTCGTCCGTCGAAACGGACGCGTTCATGTCGGAGCCGGAGATCTCCATCCCCATGCGCCGCAGGACAAGCCCCAGCGGCCGCATCGACACGCCGCCGATGCCCACCAGATGGCAGCGCTTGCCGGGGACCAGATATTGCTCGATATGTTGGCAGGAAGGATATTCCATGCAAGGTTCCTCCGAAAAATTTGGATTGCGCACGCGCGGGAGGGCGCGTATAATGAAAACTGACAGCATTATATTATATACGGAAGACGGCAATAAAACAAGAAGAATTTCGGATTTTTGCCGGGAGGACACGCTATGAGGCCGGATGCGATCATCAAAACACTGGAGGACGCCGGGTTTGAGGCCCGGTACGTCGGCGGCTGCGTGCGCGACACGCTGCTGGACCGGCCCATCCACGACTGGGACATCGCCTCGCAGGCGCTGCCGGAGGACGTGCTGCGCCTGTTTCCGCACTGCGTCCCCACCGGCATCCGGCACGGCACCGTGACCGTCCTTCTGGACGGCGTCAGCGCCGAGGTCACGACCTACCGGCTTGACGGCGCATATCACGATGGCCGCCACCCCGATGGGGTGCGCTTTGTGCGCAGTCTCGCGGACGATCTGGCCCGCCGCGATTTTACGATCAACGCCATGGCGATGGACGAGAGCGGCGCGGTCACCGACCTCTTTGGGGGCCGGGAGGATCTTTCCCGCCGCGTCATCCGCTGCGTCGGCGAGCCGGAAACGCGCTTCCGGGAGGATGCGCTTCGGATGCTGCGCGCGTACCGCTTTGCCGCGCAGCTCGGCTTTTCACTGGACGCGCAGACGCAGGCGGCGATCCGACGCTGCGCGCCGCTCTGCGCGTCGCTCTCCCGCGAGCGGGTGCGGGAGGAGGCGGAGAAGACGCTTCTGTCCGACCGGCCCGAATATTTTGGCCGTATGCTGGCCGAAGGACTTCTGGGCGCCTGCATACGGGCGGAAAATGCCGATTTTTCCGGGCTTTCCGCCCTGCCAAAAACGCCGGAGGCCAGATGGACAGCCGCAAAGCTGCGCTGTCCGGCGTTCGACCCGGCGGCGTTCCGCCTGCCCGCGAAGCTCTGCCGCCTGATCGATCTGACGGCGCAGACATGGCGCGAGGGCCGGACGGAAGCGGACTGGAAGCGCCTGATCGCGGAGCACGGCTGGGAAACGGCGCATCTGCAGGCGGACCTGCAGCGCACGGACGCCGTCCGGCAGATCGGGCTGCGCGGCGACTGCGTCACGCTGCGCCAGCTCGCCGTCACCGGCGCGGATTTTCCCACGCTTTGCGGCAAAGACGTGGGCCGAATGCTGCACCTGCTGCTAGTATATGCGCTGGAGCACCCCGATCAGAACACCAAAACGCAGCTCCTTGCCGCCGCTCCGTCACTTTGGCAGGAAGAAAACAAAATCCAAGGTTGACTTTTCCCCCGTCCATCTGCTATAATAGTCCAGCAATGGAGGCTTAGCTCAGCTGGTTAGAGCGCTTGCTTCACACGCAAGAGGTCGACGGTTCGAGTCCGCCAGTCTCCACCATGATTGCCGAACACTATAGATGAAATGGCAAAAAAGCCAGTCATCTCAAGGGGTTCGGCAATTTTTTATTCTCAAAATTCTTAGGTAACTCCATAGATGAAATCGCAGCTTGCAGAGGTTCAAACAGGATTTGAACCTCTGTTTTTCCATATTCAAGCGGATTTTCAGTGGCAGCGCCCTTTTTCAGAGGGCTGCGGCGGCTGGATTTCAGAAAAGTCGAAGAAAAATCTTTCACAAATTTATGGGCGCTGGATTGTTGGTTTTGACGAAACAATGACCAGCGCTTTTTTGCGCTCAAAAAGGGCGCTAGGATTGGAGGTATTGGATGAACGAAGAACTTACACCGCAGAAGGAAAGATTTCTGCAAGAGGTAGAACAGAAGCTCCTGCGCAAGGAGCTGGATGCAAGGCTACTGGAGGACGGTCTGATCCGCGTCAAATGGAATGGACAGCCGCTCTGCTCGGTTGACAGAGACGGTATCGTCCGGTTTAGACCGGCAGATATCACAGGACCGGAAGTAGACCGGCAGCTTCGAACGGTGATACAGACTGCCGGGCATGTCAAAGAGTATATGCGGATCTTTGAACGTGCGCCTGCGCTGAAAGCAATCGGTCTGGAAGATAGCTACAAGGTGCTTGCGGATTTCGGTGATGCAGTGCTGGCCGGGCGTTCCTGCAAAACGGGCGCTAAATTTGTGACGTGGGAATGGGACTTCGACCGACAGGGTGTTCATGCCGGGCATTACTTCATGGAAAACTACGAAGCGGCAAAGCAGGACTTCGCCGTCCGTGCCGGTCTTGTGGAAAGCCAGCGTCTTTTTTCAGACGAGCAGATTGCTGTGATTAAAAATGCCTGCGAGTTTGCGCTGGAGGACGACGCGACACTCTCGTATGCCGAGGAAAAGCAGCTCCACAGTGTGCAGGAGCAGATCGAGCTGCTTTTGCCGCAGCAGGAACGGAATCAACACCCCACAATGGAGCAGACAATGTAATATTTCGCAGAGAGCCGAGATTTCGTTTGGAAGTCTCGGCTTTTTTGCGTTCTTGGAGGTGAACGATCATTGTAGATAAATCAAAGCACTGGAATCTGCACATCAGCCGGTGTGCGCCGGACTGCCCGCGTGACCCGCCGGAGCCGCTGGTGTGCAGCGACTATGAACGCTGTCAGCACTGCAATTACATGGCGCACGGCTTTCAGTGTGACCACGGAAATGGCAGCTGCGTGCTGACAGACATGGAAGAAATCAATGAAAGGAGGAAAATCATTGTTTGATGCGATGCTGAAAAAAGATAACGACCCGCTATCGGCTGCCGAGATAGTCGAGTTTCCTATTCCGGAAGCTCAATACGAGAAAACGATTCGTGCGTTGAATGGAATTCAGAGCGGCGCGGTGGTGGAGCAGGACTGCTTCGTTGCAGACATTGGCACGGCAGACTGCCCTGCTCTGGAGCGGTTAATTGGCACGATGGCGAATGTGGACGAACTGGACTGGCTCGGGAAGCAATTGGAGAGCTTCGACAGATATGAACTGTTGCAATTTAATGCAGCGGTGGAGCGATTCGGATTATCCGCAGCGGACGAGCTGATCGATCTTTCTTTCTGCGCCAGAGAGGTGACGGTTATTTCGGATTTCAGCGATTTGGAGCTGGTCGGGAAACGGCACTATCTGATCGTCCACGGTGCCTGTGATTCGGAAGAACTGGAAAATCTGGATGGAAAGGAGACGGCTTTGGCGCTGATCTCCGGGCAGCCCGGCTATGTAACGAGATACGGTGTTGTGTACGACAACGGCATCAAGCTGGAGCAGGCATATGACCGCAAGCATCTGCCTCCGATCTGGATGCCAGAAAGCTGTATCATGGAGCTGAAGATCCGAGCCACAGGTGAAGATGATCCAAAGAAACAGGAGTGGGTGCAGCTCCCAACAAGCCAAATTAAGCTGGAGCGCGCGATGCTTCGCGTCGGGATTGCCTCTTGCAGCGAAATGCAGATGCTGGTTTCAGACAGCCGATTCCCGGACGAGGTCGACTGCACATTGGATGTTGAACACGGGTCGCTCTTTGAACTGAACCGGCTGTGCCATGCGTGTTCAGGTTTCAAGGAACAGGATTTCGTGAAGCTCGGCGCGGTCTGCCAGATGGCGAAACCGACGTGCGCAGCCAATATCCGCCAGCTGGCTGAAAATCTCGATCAATTTGATTTCGCACCAAATATCCACACGCCGGAGGAACTTGGAAAATACATGATACAACAGTCCGGTCATTACGAATATGACGAGAACCTTGAAGATTTCTATAACTATGGTGATTACGGCGTAAATCGGATGCTTCAGGAAGACGGTGTATTTGTCGACCGCGGCTATGTTTCCTATCATGGCACACTGACGCTGGATGAGCTGATGCGGGATGACCCGGCAGAAAGCTACCGGCAGGAGCAGGAAGCAAAAATGGAGGGCATGACATGGTGACGCTGTTTTTAAGACAGGGTGAAACTGGGAAGCAGGTGCTTCTCTCATTTCCTACGACAACTCCCGCAGAAAAAGAGGATGTTGACAGAACGCTGGAAACTTTGAAGTCGATGTCCAAAACAGTCACGATTCAGGGCGCGGCAAGCGAGGTCATGAATTTAGGGCTGTATCTGAGCGGCGTAGATCTTGCCGCAGAGGGCGAAGTCGAGCGCATCGATCAGCTTGCCGAGCGGCTGGAGCATATGTCGGAGGTCGACTGTGACAAATTCGCGGGAATGCTGGATGCAAACAGCATCTCCGGCACGAAAGACATTTTGCGGTTGACAGAGCGGCTGGACGATTACGTCATTCTGCCAGGATGCGGCAGTGCACAGTCCATCGGAAAGTATCTGGTTGGCTGCGGCGTGTTCCCTGTCCCGGAAAAGCTGATTGGGTACATCAATTACGAAGCCGTCGGAATTGAATTTTGCGACGCGCATGGCGGCGCAGCGTGCAGCCGTGGATTCGTTGTGCGCAAGGAGGGCTTGCCGAAGGCAGTTCTGGATGATCTGCACACCTCAAAGCAGACATACGAAATGACGTTATAGAATGGAGGTTTTGTCATGAAAAAAGCAATTGTAATCACACTTGGCGTGATCATTGGCGTGACCGGTGTTCTTGCCATCTGCGCACATCTGGCAGATGCCGCAAGGCTGGCGCTGTATGTGCCGGAGGATGAAGATGACGAAGACATCTACTGACGCGCAAATTGTGGGAAGTGTCAGCTTTATCAACGGCGATGCACAGCAGTTCACAGATGCCAAAGAATATCTGGACTGCATCCGCGAGGAACTGCCGCATGAGGCGACAACTGGTTTCCGATTCCGCACAATCACGCAGGACCCAGCCGTTCGGAAGGCGGTAGATGATATCGTGTTTGATCTTTATGGTGAAGAAAACCCGTGCCGTGAAGAAGATTATAATTTAGCCCCATCTGAAGAAATGCAGATGGGCGGAATGTAAGAGGAGGAACGAAAATGGAATTTCAGGTGATCAACCGGAACCGCAATGCCGTCATCCCGGAGGGGATGTTCAAGCTCTGCGGGATGGAGGATGCAAAGTTAATTTCTATGGTGCAGCTCAATGGCGGCATTCTGCTTATGCCGGAGAGTGTGAGCACCTATCAGCTGCTCATGCGCATCGATGCGTTGAACGAGCGGGCATGCGAGTTTCTGGAGGCAGTCGCCGCAGAGTGCGGTCCGGCAGAGGCAGAACACCGGGACATGACGCTGGACGAGGTGCTCCGAGAGTTTACGGTTTCCGTGCCGGACTGGGCGCGAGAAAAGGCTGGGATCACGGCAGACACCAAACTGGATTGCGAGGCCAGTGAGGATGCTGGCGTGATTGCCGTCTATCCGGCATCGTACAGGCATGATCTGACGGATGTGCCGCGCTCGATCCTGCAATGCCTGCTGGCCTCCGGACACAGCCTGTACGCGTTGAACGATATTCTGACTGCAGAAAGCGAGAACAGTGATGCAGAGTAAGGTCCCGCTTTATCCGTATTCGGCAAAAGACGCAATGAAGCGCGGAGAGATCGAAAAATGGCGTGAGAGCTTCCGCGAAAATTGTGCGTGCGCGGGCGGAATCGATGTCCTCATCCGGGAAAATTTCGACGGGATGCACCTGAAGGACGGCACAGTGGAAAAGATCGTCGAGCTTTACGGCTACAAGCGCGTGGAACACGTTTTAGCGAACACCGTGCAGGAGCGGCGCGGCGATGGACGCTTCCGTCCGGACAACCGAGCTTGGGCGGAAAGCCATTACATTCCGGAGGATGAAATGCATAATTACTGCTTCGCAGCCCGAAGCCATTCCGCCATTCTTGACGGCTTCATTTCAAACTACAGAAAGCTCGTCATGGATCTTGGAATGTTCGACCAGAAGCAGTGCGAACCGGATTCGAGCGAACTGGATTACACCGGCAAGGTGCTTGTTCTCTCGCCAAATACCCTGAAAGAAGAATACTGGTCGCCAGAGAATCAACTCTGGCTGGCGCAGAGTGGCTTTGGGTGCAGCCCGACTGCACGCGGGCACTCCATCCTTTGTATCTGCCTTGGCGACGGCGAACAGACGCGCTGGAATCGGAATGATTTTATTGGCGTTCTGAAAGATGAGTTCCTGCCAGATTGGGCAAAAGAGTCTCTCAAGCAATATCAGCGACCAGAGCAGACAGAAAAACAGGAAATGCAGATGGGAGGAATGTGATATGCCATTTATGAAACCCTATATGGTAAAGCTTCTGCGTGAGCAGTTTCCACCGGGAACGCGCGTTCGGCTGGAGTCTGAGATGAATGATCCGCAGCCGATCCCGACAGGCATGACTGGAACGGTGCAGGGCATTGACGATGCTGGTCAGCTTTTAATGAAATGGGATAATGGGCGTGGGCTTTCTCTCGTCCCCGGTGAGGATGACTTTACTGTGGTAAAGCCGCAGAAATTAAAGCTTTACATGCCGTTGGCGCTCGGTTATTATGAAAAAAATGACTGGGGCGATTATGAGGATGAGGAACTCACGCTTTCCGACGACGACGCTGTTGGCTATGCGGATACCATCACCGGTGCATTGGAACGTGAATCAAAGTTTCTGGACACGCCGCGCGGCTTCATGGAATACTATAACCGAAGCGACGGCGTTGACGCAAAGGTGCAGTCGCTCCATTTCAAAGCCGAGGCACGAGACGGCAAACTCTGGGGCGTAGCCGAGTGTATGGTTTCTGGGGAACTGACCGGCGCAGAACTGGACAATCTGAAGCGCTTTGCAGCCGGACAAGCCAGTGACGGGTTTGGGGAGAGCGTGGAGCAGCATGAGATCCGTGTCGGCAGTATGGATCTGTATGCCCATCTTTGGCAGGCGGTCGATTGGGACATCCAGACCGAGCAGGAACGATTTGAACAGGAACAGACAGGAGGAATGACCCTTGCGCAAAGTATGTGAGGTCTATCTGGTAAGCAGCGCATCGAGCGATGAACGCGGCGTGGAGCTGACGTTCCCTGTCAGCCAGTACGAGATGATGGACGCATTTGAGCAGATTCACACGAAGTCTCCTGGTGATGTCTACTGGCAGGTGGATGAATTCTACTGCTTTGACTATCTTGCCCCGCATCTGGACGAGGGTATGTCGATCTTCGAGTTCAATTCCCTGACAGAGCAGCTCAGTAAGCTGGATAGCTATCAGGAAACAGCGCTGGAAGGACTCTTGCAGATGCAGGTCAACAAGCATATGCAGGAGAACGGCGGCCCCATCACGGTGCAGGAGCTGATGATGCTGGCATCCAACGTAGATTGTTGTCAGGTGCTTGCAGATGTCAATACGGACGAAGCACTCGGAAAATTTTATGTAGAAAACGGCTTTCGGGAGGATCTGGATGCCCTGCCGGACAGCGCCTATGCCCTCCTGGATTACGCCAAAATCGGCAAACAGATGCGCGAGGACGAAGCAGGTACGTTTACCCCGCACGGCTACGTTGTCCGCACGGAGGAATTGCAGCCGCTGCCGGATCACGAGCCACAGCGGGAAATTTCCTATATGATCCGCCTGACGCTCATGAACCACGAGAATGAGCAGAGAACATCCGTTCTGGATTTGCCTGCAACAGAACAGCGGATGCTGGAGGTGCAGGAAGAACTCGACGCGCCGGAATGGTTCGACGCGCAGTTCACCGGCTGCGATGCCATCGTGCCGCAGCTAAATACCATGCTGACCGACGTGGAAGACCTTCCGAGGATCCACGAACTGGCGCGGTCGCTTCAGGAGCTGAAAGCCAGTGGTCTGCTCACGAAATTCAAAGCCGTGATCGGTGCAACGAGGTGTGAATCATTGGACGATGTCTTCGACCGCATTGAAAAGCTGCCGCAATACTGTTTCGAGACAAAAATACGTGATAAGGACGCGCTGGTGCGTGATGAGCTGGAATTCGTTCTCGGCGGCAGGGATGCAGACCTGATCTATAAGCATCTGAACCGCGAAGCCTACGCAGAAGACGTCCTCAAACAGTACGGCGCGGAGCTCACACCCTACGGTATGGTCAACCGCGCGGACTTCGGCCCGCTACACGAGCCGATCCCGGAACAGCAGCAGGAGCAGGCGCAGGAACCGCAGATGGGAATGTAAAAGCGCCTGCCGCTGGCAGACGCTTTTCTCATCTCCGTATTTCCATCAGCCGTTCCACCGGAACGCCGAGAACCTCCGACACATCCAGAAGCAGCCCGACCGTCGGCTTGCAGACGGCAGTCTCCACACGCTGCAAATGATTGCGCGAATAGCCAGCCATTTCGGAAAGCTGATCCTGCGTCAGCCCCTGCTCTTTGCGGTACCGCATGATATTCAACCCGATCTGGATGTAATCCTTGTAGTGCTTATCCATGACGCACCTCCCTGCTGCCTCTATTTTACGAGAGATGCCTATAGTATTCGTCGATATACTTTGCGCAAATACGCGGACTATGTTGTATTTTGGAGAAAATCATGGTAAAATACCACACAGAACGAGTATATACCGAAATTGTGTGGTGAAAGAGCATGATGAGCAACGAATTTGAAAAGGCGCTGGACGCTTTTCTGGAGGGAGCCGACGCGGACGAAGCGCATCAGGCGCTCTATGACGTTATCCGCGCCGCGTTCCTTGCTGGATGGCGCTCGGCGGGCGGCGATCCGCCGCAGGAACAGAAGCTCTTTGAACTGATCCAGGGCGGCAAGCCGCTCGAACCACCTAAATGAATAATGAAATTGCAGAAGGGCCGTTTTCCCGGTAAGGAAAGCAACCCTTCTTTTTTTGCGCCTTTTTCCGGGGAATCGGCCCGGAAAGGACAAACATGAATGATGAAGAACTGCGCGACTATCTGAAACGCTTCTGCTTTGGGCGCGAGCATCTCATTTGCAGTCGCGACCTCGTGCGGCAGAAGAATCTCCGTGAGAGCGACCTGCGGAAGAAGGTCAACCGCCTGCGGCGCAAGGCCGTCCCCATTGCCAGCAGCCGCGAAGGATATTTTTACGCCAGCAACGCTGCCGAGTTGTATTCCACCATCCGGCAGCTCAAGGAAATGCGCACCGGTCTGGATGCTGCGATCTGTGGCTTGGAGCAGGCAATGGAAACCTTCACCGAACCCTCGGACGGGGGTGAGCGGAATCGCTAGACCGTTTATCCCCTGGATCGGCAGCAAGGAAAAGCTGATCCCGTACATCTGGCAGGTGTTCCCGTCAAACCCGAAGCTCTATCTCGAACCCTTTGGCGGAGGCGGCGCGTTACTTTTGGGAATACAGCCGAAGGTCAGCCGCATGGACATCTATAACGATTTCAACTGCGACCTTGTAAATCTGTTCCTCTGTGCAAGGGAGTGTACCGTTCAGTTGGTGCAGGATCTGAAATTCCTGCCGCTCCATTCGAGAGCCGAGTTTGATCTCCTGAAAGAATTTATGAAGCACAAAGAGCTTTTGCAGCAGCGCATTGTAGATGAACGAAATGCCGTGATGGAATGCTTCACAAGTGAAGAACGCGAGGAACTCCTGCAAATTTTGCGGGAGCGAAGCAACCTGTTCGATGTCCAGCGGGCGGCCGCGTATTACAAGGTCTGCCGCGGCAGCTTCAGCGGCACGACCAGCTCGTTCGGGGTCAAGCCGAACAATCTGACGAATTTTCTTTATCTTTTTGATGATGCCTCCAAGCGGCTGCAAGATGTGATCATCGAAAACAAGGACTGTCTGGACATCATCCGGGAACGCGACGGACCCGACAGCCTGATCTACTGCGATCCACCCTATTTTGACGCCGAGAGCTTATATGCCGTCGACTTCCCAACGGAAAAGCATGAAGAACTGCACTGGATTCTCTCACAATGCAAGGGATACATCGTCGTGTCGTACAACGACTGCCCGTTCATCCGCAGTCTGTACGGCGATTTTTTTATCCTCGCATTCCGGCGCAATAATCCCCTCTCGCAGAAAGCCGGCGCGACCTACGGCGAGCTCATCATTACAAACTATGACCCGCGCCCATACATCCAGCCGCAATTCAGTATGTTCCCGGCCGAGATCGAGAACGGCGACCTTGTGTTGGTGCATGAACCCGGCTGTGGTTCACTGCGGGAAATTTATCTCAGAAGGAGAGAACATGAAACAGACAAAAACAATGCTCCGGCTGGAACTGGAGGTGAAGCCGGAAATGGCTGCGAAATGCCAGCTGGCAGCAATGGCCCCAATGACGGCGTTGGCGACCGGTCGGCGCAGTATCCTGCTGGCCAGCCGCCAGATGAGTGCGGCGGCGGTGCTTGACACGCTGACGATGCTGAAAAGCGCACAGGAAACACTGCTGACCGCTTTGGAGCAGGCTTGCGGAAGCTGCGATTCGCTCTGCGAAGAATATGCGCGCAGCGACGAAAATGCAGAAGCCATCCTGCAAACCATCCCCGCAGAGCTGCTGGCACGTCTGCGCAAACGCGGCCTGTGCCTTCGCCAGCTTGCGCGGCATCTGGTGAAGGGTGATACCGTTTACGAAGTATGACAAGGAGGAATTTGAAACATGGACTTTTCCAACATGGAAGTCACCATCGACCACATCGCTGACGCAGGTGCGAAGATCAAAGCCTACGCGACTGTCACCTTTGACGGGATGTTCAAGGTACACGGCGTCCGGCTGGCAGAATCCAAGCAGGGGCTGAACATCTTCATGCCGCAGAAAGCATTCAACAAGAATGGCAAGACACTGTACACGGATGTTTTCCACCCCATCACGTCCGGAGCGCGCACGGCGCTCAAGGAAGCAGTCATCGACGCTTACAGAAAAGCGGCGAAATAAAAAACGGGAGGTTTCCAATGAAATATCGCGTTCATTGCCTGCGTCCGCTCTGAAGGTGGGCGCTTTTTTCATGGGCAGACAACTTTGCCCAGCAGGAAGGAGGCTTGACCTCATGACCAAACATCCATCATACCGGGCGCGCGACCAGCCGGAGAGCGGTTCCGCGTCCCAAGACAGAAAGGAAATTGTTATGCACAAATTTGAAAAGCGGGATGCTAAATCAAGAACCCTCGTCATCCTCGCCGTTGTCGGCCTCGCTGCTGCGATTACGGTCGGCATTTTCACCGCCGTCCGCCTGATCCGCAAGCCTGCGCAGACCAAGGACGATCCCAAGACGGGCATCGTTTATGACGATGCAGCCGTCGAGGGTGGCTGGGACAATCTCAGCCCGGAAGAAATTGCGGAAAAGCTGAACGAAAAAGTCGCGGAGGGCATGATCAATATTTCGATGAACACTGCGCCCTATTTCGAGGACGGCAAAGCCGAGGGCAACGTCATGATCGTGAACGAATCGATCAATAATTACCCGCAGCAGGTGGAGTTCATCCGCAACGATACCGGCGAACAGATCTACCAGAGCAAAGCAATCCCCGTGGGCAGCAAGATCGAACGCGCTGCCCTTGACGTGGAGCTTCCGGCTGGCAGCTATGAATGCACAGCCTTGTTCCACAATCTCGACCCAGTCAGTGGCGAAATCATCGGCACGGCCGGGGCAATCATCAACATTACCATCAAAAACTGATTATCAAAAATAAGGAGATTTTAACTATGAAAAACACCAAGAAGATTATTTCCCTCGTTCTCGCAATTTGTATGCTCGCGTCCCTCGCCATTTCTGCTTCTGCTGCCAATACCGTTGACGCTTCGGGCGGCACCGGCACGTCCAGCGTCACGCTCTCGTCTACCGCTGACGGCAGCATCGGCGGCGACCCCGCAGCTACGAAGATGTCCGTCACCGTGCCCACCGTCCTGCCCATCGCTGTCGGCACCGACGGCACCGTTTCCACCGCAACTGATGCGAAGATCGTCAACAATTCCTTCGGCGCAGTCAAGGTCAATTCCGTGAGCATCGAAGCCGCGCAGGGCTGGTCGCTGGCTGCGTTCGGCGACAAGGCAACCCTTGCCCACGAAAAGGTCAACGCCAACAAGTTCGGCTTCCAGATTTCCCTCGGCAACGGCGAAAAGAAGCTGACCGACAGCAAAAACGCCAGCAAGCAGACGCTTCTGGACAGCTCCGTGGAAGGCTGCTACATGTCCGGCGTGGGCGACACCTCTGCAAACAGCATCGGCATTGCCTATGACGCCATCGTGACCCCGGTTTCCGAAGCTGTGACCAACACCGCCATTGCAAGCGTCCTGTTCATCATCGCTTGGGATGCGGTCTAATTCAATCGCCTATCGCACAGGGGAACGCGCAAGCGTTCCCCTTACCTTATGAAACGGAGGACTTCAAATGAAACGCAAACGAATCCTCGCAATGCTTCTTGCCGTGGCGTCCTGCCTGTCGCTGGCGGTTTCGGCATCGGCGGCAAGCACAGCCAGAAAAGCTACAGATTTCAAGGACTTTGACCGCAACGCATGGTACGCGGATGCTGTCAGTGCCGCCGTGGACAACGGACTTTTGTACGGCAAATCCAGCACGATCATCGATCCGAACGGCGATATGACTCGTGCGGAGATGGCCGCAATCATCAACAGATCTTTCGGGTGCTACAAGGCGGCAGATATTTCGCAGTATAAGGACGTATCCAAGAGCAAGTGGTATTACAAAGATGTTGCACTCGCCGTCCAGATGGGTACTTATAACGGGCGCAGTTCTTCCACAATGGCACCAGATTCGCCTATCACGCGGCAAGAAGCCATGACGGTCGTTGCACGCGCACTGGAGCTGGACTACGATTCGTATTCCAAAACAGATCTGTCCGCCTTCTCTGACCGCAGCGAGATTTCCAACTGGGCGCTGCCCTATGTGCGCGCGATGGTAGGCGCTGACTATATTCACGGCCGCGGCAAAGTCCTTGCACCGCTGGATAACATCACCCGCGCAGAATTTGCACAGATTTTTGCAAACATCATCGGCACTTACATTGTGTCCAAGGGAACCTACGACAAGGACATTAAAGGCAGCGTATTGATTCGTACCGACGATGTGACGCTCAAGGATATGACCGTGGACGGCGACTTGATTGTTGGCTGCGGTGCGGCAGACGGTAAAATCACGCTCGATAATGTGACCGTCAAAGGTCGTCTGCTCGTCTGGGGCGGCGGTACAAAAGCCGTGTACTGCAACAATGGCACGAATATGCCGGAAGTCGTGGTTGCACGCGTAGACGATGCAGTCAAGGTCATTTATGACCGTGACAGTACGCTCGCCGTCATCGACACCATCAAAGTCAGAATTACAGAAAGAGCAAAGCAGCACAAGGAAACGGAAGTCATTTTTTATGACGTTTCTGGCCTTAGAGAAGCCCAGAAGCAGCTCAACGCGATTGTCGCGGACAATCAGATTGCTCTTACTGCTCCTGCTCATCTATATGCTCTGGTCGGAGAATCCAGCGTGAAAGCCGAGTTTACCAACAACAGCAAGAATGACACATACAAAATCGAGATTCGCCGCAACAAAGACAATGCGCTCATTGCCGACGCTTTTGAGCTGGCTGCGGGCAAGAGCATTTCTACACTTACACTTCTCGAAGCGCCGGAGTTTGGCAACGTGGATTGCACGGTCACAATTACGGCTTATCGTGACGGCAAGCAGATCGGCACGCTGAACACAGAGCTGACGTTGCACACGGCGTATCTTTGGCCCAAGGAGGTGCAGTAACGCGATGAAAACCTATCAGAAAGCGGCGGCGCTGCTTCTGGCGCTGGCGCTCATTTTTGCCTTTCCGGTCAGCGCGTCCGCTGCGGAAACAACCGAAGCCAGAGTGCCGGTCACGCTGACCGTGGTCAACACGGTTTCGCCCATCTCCTGCACCGTTCCGGCCGCACTGCCTGTTTCACTGGTGGATGGATATGTGGTCTGCGCGAACAACGCAGCCATCACCAATACCGGCAAGACCGGCGCGATTAAGGTCACAAAAGTGGATGTTCAGGCTGGCACATTCGAGATCGGCAGCTATGATGATTTCAGCGCAGGCAAAAACAGCATCGCACTCAGTATCAACGGCTGCTCAACCAAGGGCGCGGGCGCGCTGACGCTTGCGGACGGTGCGTTCCCAGCGATTCCGGCTGAGAAAAATCTCGCCATCCGCTATAAAGCGAAAGTTTCTGCGTCCGAGGCTGTTACGAACGTCAATGCGGCAACAATTGTGTTCACCATTGCCGCTGTGAGTGAAAAGGAGGCTGCATGATGAAGAATTTCAAGAAATTCACCGCATTGCTGCTTGCCCTCTGTATGGTGTTTTCGCTGAGCATTTCGGCGTTTGCAGTCGAAGATCACGAACACACGGTCTATGAAAGCGCCCCTGACGAAGAAATCGCCGTGCAGTCCGTTTCTGGTGAAGCTGCGACCAGCGGCACGATTCCGGGCAGCAGCATCAAATGGTCGCTGGACTCCAAGGGTTGGCTGACCATCTCCGGCAGCGGCGAAGCGCCGGTGTTCCAAAGCGCAGACGATCAGCCGTGGGCGGCTGTCCGCGATCAGATCACCGAGGTCTGGTTCGAGGATGTGGACACGCTGACGATCCCGGATCTGGCGTACTGGTTCGAGGGCTGCGTCAACCTGACCACCGCCGAGCTGCCGCTCGCGCCGGTCATTGGCAAGCACGCCTTTTATAACTGCCCGAAGCTCTCTACGCTGACCATGTACTACGGCGAAACGGTTCTGAACAGCATCGGCGAGGATGCGTTCTGGCGCGAAGCCGATTCCGGCGACACGCTCTATATTGCCTACATCATCGGCTACCCGGAAGCAACGGTGCCGTTCTACACCTATGATTGGGCGGCGTCCAATCGCAGCAGCCGGTATTTTTATGATCTGTACGGCGTGTATCAGAACGCAGACGCCGCCACCACTGCACTCAACGGCATCAAGAAAGCGCCGGGTATCTCTGTTCAGTCCACCGGCTCCATCATTGGCAACTGCCCTTCATGCGGAAAGTATTCGTTCCAGGGCACATACGTTGAAGTCGCACATTCGTCTCGCGGTCATGCCAACTATAACGAATGTAATAGCTGTCATTACGTCCAATATTTAGGAACATACACTACCAAGAGTCACGGCTCCGGTGCTTACGGTTCCGGCACTTGCCCGGACTGCGGCAGTCATACATGGGTATTGCAGAGTCAGCAGGCAGCCACCTGCACCAGCAACGGTTACAGAAGCTATTCGTGTGCCTGCGGTCAGACAAAATCTGAGACGATCTATTCCAGCGGGCACAACTACAGCTATGGCTCGTGGGAACAGTATTCTGCATCGCAGCATCGGCGTGAAAATTACTGCCGGAATTGCGGAGCAACGGACTACGACTACGCTTCGCACAGCATGAGTTATGGCTCATGGAGCAAGTATTCGGACAGCCAGCACAGCCGAACGGCCTCCTGCCGCACTTGCGGGTACTCCACAACGGAGTATGGTAATCACAGCTATTCCACCGGTGCATGGAGCAAGCACAGTGATACCCAGCATAGACGTTCGAAAACCTGCTCCGGCTGCGGTGCATCTACCTACGATTATGCTGACCACAGCTATTCTTATGGTTCATGGACCAGAGCGGATGATACGCAGCACAAACGCACGAAAACCTGCTCTGCTTGCAAAACATCCAGTGAAGAATACGCCGACCATGTGGATGCCAACGGCGATGGAAAGTGCGACGATTGCGGCGCGACCGTTTCGCTGACAATTACATGGGATGCAAGCACAAATGGCGGCACGATTGATGGCAAAACCAGCATCACCACGACAGGCAAGCCGAATGCGACGGCAACCGCCCCGACGAGCACGCCGGTCAAGGCCGGTCATGCGTTCAAGGGCTGGTACACGTCTGCTTCTGGCGGCAGCTTGTACAACACTGTGACCATCACAGCGGCAAAGACGTTCTACGCACAATTTACCGCCAACAGCTATACGCTGACGTGGGATCTTGGCAATGGCACAACAGAGGAAACGAAGCAGACCTACGGTGAAGCGCTCGTTCTCCCCACCGAGCCGACGCGCAAGAACGCCGAATTCCTCGGCTGGTTCACCGAGGCGACCGGCGGCACGCAGGTCGATGCCAACACCATCTACAAGACAGATGGTGACAGCACCTACTATGCGCATTGGGAAATTACAGAGGTTTTCTCGGTCACGGTTCCTGTTACACTGCCGCTCATCGTAGACGAAGGTGGAGAAGTTCATGTTGGCGCAGCGGAGATCATCAATGCGTCTACCGGTGATGTCATCGTGTCCAGTGTTTCAATTTCTACCAAGAATGGCTGGCAGCTCGTACCCTACACGACCGACATGGCGCATGAAAAGGTTGACGCACAGCTCCTCGGTTTCAAGATCAATGATGCGCAGACCAGCAAAACTGGCGATGCAGAAACGTTCACTCTGTCCGCACCGTGGACGATTGCCGAAAACGACAGACTTCCTATCAATTATGATGCGGTAGTCAGCGCTGTTTCTCAGCCCGTTACCGAGCAGGATGTCCTTTCTGTCGTATTCGTGCTGGAATGGAAGGGGGAATAATTTATGATGAAAATTCTGAAGCGCGGAAGACTGCTCGTCTTCTGCACACTGCTCTGCCTGCTGTTTGCAACGGTCGCTTCGGCGGCCGGCAGCGGCGATGTGGCATCCGCTGTTGAAAGCACCTGGACCACAGCGTCCACGCAAATCAAAACTGTTGTGGATAATGTGGTTTTTCCCGTGATTGATATGGTTTTAGCCATTGCTTTCTTCGTAAAATTAGGCACCGCATACTTTGACTATCGAAAGTCCGGGCAGTTCGAGTGGACCGCTCCCGCCATCCTCTTTGCTTGTTTGGTCTTTACGCTGACCGCACCGACCTACATCTGGGGCATCGTCGGGCTGTGATCAATTCAGAAAGGAAAGGCAGGTGACGCGGCTTGTTTATCTGGGATTTCGTCGCATCGACGATCTTAGAGCAGATTATGGACTGGGTCTACAAGCAGATCATCGGCTTCCTTGCAAACTTCTTTGCAGAGATGGGCAACATGGGAGCCGAGATGTTCGAAATGAGCTGGGTGCAGAGCATCGTCCTGTTTTTCTCGTATCTTGCTTGGATTTTGTATGCGGTCGGCTTCGTGGTCGCCTGCGCGGAATGCGGGCTGGAATACTCGTCCGGCAGGGCCGACATCAAAGGAACAGCCATGAATCTCATCAAGGGATTCATGGCGGTCAGTCTTTTTACGGTTGTACCGATCAGGCTTTATGAGCTTTGCGTGTCCTTGCAGGCGAATTTTGGATATGCCATCAGTGGTGCGGGCGCGAGCTTCGGCACGGTCGCCGGAAATATCATTGACGAGCTGACCGTTGAAAACTTCGTAGATTTTGCTACGACGCACGTCGGCGGCTTCGGTTCGGTTACCAGCCCGATCATGGTGCTGTTTTGCATCATCCTCATGGCGTATGCGGTCATCAAGGTATTCTTTGCAAACTTGAAGCGCGGCGGCATCCTGCTCATCCAGATCGCGGTCGGCAGTCTGTATATGTTTTCTGTGCCGCGCGGGTATCTGGATGGATTCTATCAGTGGTGCAAACAGGTCGTGGGGCTTTGCCTCACGGCCTTTTTGCAGGCTACAATCCTGATCGCGGGCTTGTCATTGTTTAATGAACACGCGCTGCTCGGCTTAGGGCTGATGCTCTCTGCCGGAGAGATCCCGCGCATCGCGGGCGCGTTCGGCTTGGACACTTCAACCAGAGCGAACCTATCGAGCGCAGTTTATACCGCACAAACGGCGATCAACATCACAAAAACCGTCGCAAAGGCGGCTGCGGCATGAGTGAACTTACAATGGGCAGCCTGTTCGACGGCATCGGCGGCTTTCCGCTGGCTGCGGTGCGAAACGGGATCACACCCGTGTGGGCTTCGGAGATCGAGCCGTTCCCCATCGAAGTCACGAAAACACACTTCCCCGACATGGCTCATGTCGGGGATATTACAAAGCTCAACGGCGCGGAGCTGCCGCCCGTGGATATCATCTGCGGGGGCAGCCCGTGTCAGGACCTCTCGATCGCGAGCTGCACCCGTGCCGGTTTGCAAGGCGCAAGATCGGGACTTTTTATGGAGCAGATTCGGCTGACAAAGGAGATGAGAGATGCAGACATACTTCGAGGGCGAACAGGCAAGCTTGTTCGCCCCAGATACTTTTGCTGGGAGAATGTCCCAGGCTGCTTCAGCTCAGGCTCGCCGCACGGGGAGGATTTCCGGATTGTCCTGGAGGAAATTGTTGGACTACATCGCCCCGGATTATCAGTTCCTCGACCTTTCTTCGGACGCTGGAAACCTGTTGGGGCAATACGAGTGGACGATGCGTTCAGCCTTGCATGGCGGGTGCTGGCTGCACAATTATGCGAAGCTTCACATAATTCCGCTTATGTGCAGAACGGAATTATGAAAAGAAAAGAACCAAAATCCTGTATTTCCCGTAATTAATAGTTGAAACACTTCACATAATCCCAGAAGATAAATGTACCGGAACATTGCCGGACAAAAATATGAAGGGAAATGATGAAGTGGAACAACACAGCACAAACTCGTTTGAACCTCGGATCTTCATCGCACAGCTAAAGGAACGGCTGACCGAGATGAACTACAGCAAAGCCACAATTGACAGGCTGGATTCTGTCTGGCGCAATTTTACGCAGTATTGGGAGGAACATCATCAGCTTGAATTTTCATTGCAGACGATACAAGAATTTACGAGCACCCGATATGGCTGCAAAATGGGTGATAGGGATAGTGCACATAATGTCCTGCGTGCTATGAACATGCTCTGGGATTTCGTACACTATCAGCAAGTTTTCAAACAGTCATCGCTGAATATCCGCAGATTCAACTCCGAGTTTGAAAATGCCTTTGAGGGTTTTCTCACATTCTTGAAAGATTCCGGATATTCCGACGGATCTCGCAGAACCTTTCGCAGCATCCTATTCCAGTTTGAAGAATATCTTCAAAATCAGAGAATTTGCAAGATCTGCGAAATTACGGAAGCGTGCTTGCAGAATTATGTGAAAACCATGAGCCGGTTTGCACCAAGAACAACGGCACGGAAATTACGTTTGATAAAACAGTGGCTTGAATACTGTTACACGCAGGGATATCTGGATAAGCCTCTTTCCTTTACGATTCCGAGGATCCACGTTCCAAAGAATATCGAACTGCCAACTGTTTTTACGAGAGAAGAAGTGCAGAAGCTGCTGACCTCGGTAGACCGATCCAATCCATTAGGGAGAAGGGACTATGCCATTCTCATAATGGCAGCAAAACTAGGTCTCCGAGTCAGTGATATTATTAACCTGACTTTTGATGAGATTGACTGGGCAAAGAAGACACTTTCTATTACACAGCAGAAAACAGGGAAACTGGTTGAATTACCTTTGACCGAGGACGTTGGCTGGGCAATTATTGATTACCTTCAGAATGGACGGCCAGAAAGCGAATGTATCCATGTGTTTATCAAGCATTGCGCCCCCTATGATGGACTTAATTCGAATATATCCAAAAGACTACAGAAATACCTGAGCAAAGCTGAAATTAAATATCCCGCTGGAAAAACGGTTGGAATGCACACATTTCGGCGCAGTCTTGCCAGTGCCATGCTGGAAAATGGCGTGCCCATAGCAGTGATTTCCGGAACATTAGGACATACTGCCCCACACTCTACTGAGACCTATTTACGAATTGCGATTCCTCAGCTTCGTGCTTGTGCATTGGAGGTGATGGACTAATGGCACTTCAGTTTACTGGCCCCTTTGCACCGATGTGTGAACAATTCGTTGCCGAGAGGAGAGAAGCCGGCCGCGATTATTCCCAGCAGGAAAAGATATTGCGTATGTTTGATAACTTCAGTAAGGATTACGCAGTTGAGCCATTTGTTGTTAGTGAGGAATTGGCGCAAGCTTGGAGTCAAAAGCGTCCCAATGAAACGGATATCAACCGGTATAATCGTGTCATGGAAATGCAGCGATTTTCCAAATACCTTGTCGAGCAGGGGTATCCCTCTTTCTTGACAGGAATCCGGCTTTCCAAGCATTATACGCATACGCCATACATATTTACCAAAGATGAAATTCACCGTATTTTTCAAATTGCTGATTCGTTGGAGCCCTGCGCTTCTGTCCCGCTTCGACATCAAGTCATGCCGGTTTTGCTGCGAGTTTTATATGGATGCGGTCTGCGAATTTCTGAGGCGCTGGAACTACGTGTGGCAGATGTCGATTTGTCTAATGGACTGCTGCATATTCGGCACGGGAAGAATGGTCGTGAAAGACTTGTCCCCATGTCCGAATCGTTGACTCAGAGGTGCCAGATATATACGCAGAATGTTTTGGACGGTAAGGAATCTGATGCTTTCTTTTTCTGCAGCAGACTGAACCAGCCCTACAGCCGTTCCGGTGTTGGGAAATCATTTCGTGGACTCCTGTGGGATGCGGGGATACCTTATCTTGGAAAAGAACGAGGTCCCAGTATCCATGACCTTCGTCATACCTTCGTATGCCACCGTCTCAACCAATGGGCTTCCAATGAAGTAGATTTAACTGCGATGCTCCCGATTCTCTCAAAATATCTTGGACATACGTCGATATCTGCAACTTCTTGGTATTTGCGGTTAACAGCAGAGGCATATCCGGGAATCGTTCACAAAATGGACTGCTTTACCAAGGGTGTTTTTCCGGTCTCATGGGAGGAGAACGACATTGAGTAAACAAGTGAAGGATTTTGCCTATGTACTTTCCAACTACTTATCCGTGTACCTTCCGGGAATGAAAGGCGTCAGCCCAAACACTATCCTATCTTACCGCGATACATTCTCTCTGTTCCTATGGTTCTGCAAGGAACAACGAGGCATCTCTCCGGAAAGACTATCTTTTCAACAGATGGATCGAACCTTGGTTGAAGATTTTCTGAATTGGCTTGAAACAGACCGTAATTGCTCTATTTCCACCAGGAACCAACGGCTCGCTGCTCTGCGTGCCTTTTTTAGGTATCTCCAAATCCACCATCCGGAGCAACTGCTGCTGTGCCAACAAATGATTCAGATTCCATCTAAGAAAGCGCAGGAAAAAGCTATGGGATACTTGAGCTTAGAGGGACTCGAACTTCTGTTATCCATACCGGATACCTCGTCAAGACAGGGGCGCCGGGACCTGGTTCTTCTGAGTTTATTATATGATACCGGGGCGCGCGTACAAGAAATTGTAGACCTCTGCTGTGTAGATGTTCGTGCGCAGTTTCCTGCCACAGTACGTCTAAGCGGCAAGGGCGGAAAGGTGAGAATTGTACCCCTGTCTACTGACATGTCCAAACTTCTGCGATCTTATATGGAGGAACAAGCCAAATATGGACAGGCCAAAGAGACTTACCCACTTTTCACCAATCGTTCCGGTGAAAAGATGACCCGAGCAGGGGTTGCCTATATCCTCAAGAAATACATGGATGCTGCGAGGAGCAGTTCTCCCGGTATTCTCCCAGAAAGATTCTCACCCCACTGCCTGCGGCACAGCAAGGCCATGCATTTGCTCCAGGCTGGTGTTAATCTTGTATACATCCGCGATCTGCTTGGCCATACAGATTTGAGAACAACAGAAATCTACGCGCGAGCCGAAACTAAAGCAAAGCGGGAAGCACTGGAAGCTGCAAGTCCAATTAAAAGTGAAAGCCAGTTCCCTTCTTGGACAGATGACAATTCTTTAATTTCCTGGCTCCAGTCTTTTGGGCATTCTAATAGCTGAACAGAATATTATGTGAAGATTTACTCCGTAAATTGTCTGTTTTTACAGCGTTGCGGAGTATTTCTTTTCATAATTCCGTTCTGCACATAAGCGGAATTCTGGGGCGTCGCCCAGAGACGCCATAGAATCTTTCTTGTCGCAGATCTTGCAGGCACATCCGCCGAAAAAGTATTATTTGACTACTGCGGCTTGTCTGGGGATCTTACGTCGGGCGAAGGAACGTGGCAAGCCGTTGCCGAAAGCGTTAGACACTGCTTTACGGATACAAGCTGGCTTGATTGGCTCGACGAACGGCAGAGGGAAAAAGAATCTAAGTGACGAGCCCGTTGCCTTTGCACAAAACCAGCGTGATGAGGTGCGCGATTTGCACAACATTGCCAGTGCGCTCGGTGCGCAACCGGGGATGAAGCAGCAAACGTTCATTGCTTCCTTTTCCGCAGGCGCCGGTGCGTCAGCCGGAGCAATTGGTTACGCCGAAGAAGTAGCTCCGACGCTCAAGGGCAGTCCCAGCGGAAACTGTATGCCGTCCATCATGTGCCTGCACGATCAGGGCGGGCAACGGATGGACGTGTGCGAGAATATGACCGGCACGCTTCGCGCCAGCGAAAAGGGACATCAGCCCTTAGTGTATGAAAACCACAGCATTGATGCGCGAGTCCGGGAGTCCAGTGAAATAAGTCCAACCGTTACCGCCAGATACGGCACAGGCGGCGGCAACACACCGCTGGTGCAAGAGCCAAACGAAGTCTACTGTATTGTCGGCAACATCATCGATCGCCAGCCGGAAAACGGCGGCAACGGCTGTGGATATCAGGAAAATCTTGCATACACGATTACAACTGTAGACCGCCACGCGGTCTATGCGCGGCAGCGTGTGGACGAATTCCGCAATGACGATATTGCCAGCACGCAGAGTGCCAGACAAGCGAAAGATGCAACGGATCTGGTCGTAGAACCGGATCGGCAGTATGCGCAGTTCATTCGAAGGCTTACTCCATGGGAATGCGAACTTCTTCAGGGCTTCCCGCCGGGCTGGACAGATATCCCATCTGCGTCAGACTCTGCCAGATATCGCGCCCTCGGCAACAGTGTTGCCATCCCGTGTGTGGAGTTCATTATGAAAAGCCTCAACGAAGTTGTTTCGCTCGGTATGTAATATGCTTCATTCTGCGCCGCTTCTTTGTTGCTTCTGATGAATAGCTTTGTGCCAAAGCTTACAGTATGCTTGCTTTGCAATCAAGAATAGAAAGGACGAAGCCCAATGGCAGACAAGAAAAACCTCTGCGCGCAAATCGACACAGCGCTCCATATGCGTGTGCGGCTAGAGCAGGAGCAATCCGGCAGGACACTCAGCGAATTCGTAGAGCAGCTTATCACAGACTATTACAAAATGAAAGAAGGAACAAAAATGACAGGCGATATGAGAACGATGGCAATCCAGCTCCCGGAAGAACTCTTCGAGCGGCTGAAGGCATATCTCAGGAAAAACAACCTCAAACAGAAGCAGTTCATCATCGGGCTGATTGAGGATGCGCTGGAGCAGGACGAGGAAGACACTGCCGAGCAGCCGGAGACAGAAGAAACCAGCGGACCCGACGAACCGGACATGGATGCCGAAGAAGAATAACCATCCAGCCGGAAGCCGCGGGGATCGCCTGCGGCTTCTGCTTTTGCATTTGCAGGCGCGCTGTGGTATAGTTGAAATTGCAGATGGGAGGTGCGGCGCATGAACGAAAAAGAGCTGACCGGCAAGATCCACAGCTCCATGTACCATCAACTTCAATCGCGCGGTTATGCCGCGCCGGTGGATGTGCTCATCGACACGGGCATCCTGCCGAAACAGAAATATGAGGATTGGCGGTTTGGACGAGTGCGGTATCTCGAAGCCGTGTGCAATGCCAACCTGAAACGGCTGTCCTTTGTGCTGCGCCAGATGCGCGTGTATGCGCAGACGCATGATCTGAAGCCATCCTTCTGCTATTACAAGCGATGGGGTGTCCGCAAGAAAAACGGGACCGGTCACAAGCCGGTCATTCCGCTGCAATTCAGTAAAAGCGGAAGCTCGGAAATCGAGCGGAGCTATGCCACCCACTTCGTCGATCTGGCGCGTGTGCAGGAGCTAAAAGCGGCGCAGCCGCAAACAGAAGAATAACCACCCAGCGCCGCTGCAGGATTTTCTGCGGCGGCGCTTTTTCGCATTTTGGAGGTGATCATATTTATATTTACCCCGATAACCTGAACGCCAAAGCCACGCTCTGGCTCTGGCAGCTTCGTGATTTAGCCGTCATCGGCATTGGTCTGCTCATCGCGGTGCTTGCGCTGACGCAGCTCGGATTGTTTTTGCCCTTGGTTCTGGTGGCGGCGTATGCGTTTTTGTCCATCCATTTGGACGGGCTCAGTGTGCTGGATTTTCTCTCGTTCGTCGTGAGCTTTTACATCACGGAACAGCAAATCTTTGAATGGGAGGACCCGACATGAGAAAGCAGAAAAAAGATAAACGGCGGCAGTCCACCCAGCAGCTCATGGGCATTCAGAAGATCACGGACTACTGCATTTCCACCGACGCGGGTGATCTGATCTTTTACATTGTCCGCCCATCCAACCTCGGTGTTCTGCCCGCGAACGCGATCTATGCCAGAATCGAGGCCCTGAAAAATGTACTGAGCACACAGGCGAACATCGAACTGCTGGCGCTCAACTCCAGAGAGTCCTTCACGCAGAACCGTGCGTTCTACCATGACCGGCTCCAGCAGGAAACGAATCCGGAGATCCGACACCTGCTGGAACAGGACCGACAGCATCTGGACGAGATGCAGGTGGAAATGAAGCTGGCGCGAGAGTTCTATCTGGTTGTGCGGCTAAAGAATGAAAAACGCGAAACCGTCTATTCGCTTCTCTCCACCATCGAGGAATCCCTGCACAAGAGCGGCCTGCCTGTCCGCAGGGCAGGACGCGAGGATCTCAAGCGCATTCTTGCGCTGTATTTTGAAGAAAACACGACCTCGGAGCGGATGGAGGACTACGACGGTCAGCGGTTTCTGGAGGGATGAGCATGGCACTTTTTAAGAAAAAACAGCGCGCCGATCCGGAAGCGGAAAAGCTGAAATCGTTTCTGGACATGATCGCGCCATCGCTGGTCAAATTTGAATTTGACCGCTATTTCTGCGGCAACAGCATCCGGTGCGTCTGGGCGCTGCGGGAATATCCGACCGCTACGGACGATCAGGCCATCCTGCGTCACTTAGGTGAGATGCACGGCGTAACGCTGCACGTTTATACGCGCATTGTCACGCCGCTGGAGGAAAGCCGGATCGTCCACAACGCGGAGATCCGCAACCGCATGAAGCGGAACAGCACGCAGAACATCCAGCAGGCGGTCGAGGCCGAGAGCAATTTGCAGGATGTCAAAACGCTCGTCGGCTCCATGCACCGCAACAAGGAATCCCTGATGCACTGCGCGGTCTATATGGAGCTGATCGCATCGGATCAGACAGAATTTGAAATTTTGCAGAATCAGGTCACGGTGGAGCTGACGCGGGCAAAGCTCAATGTGGACAAGCTGAAGCTGCGCCAGCAGCAGGGCTTCTGCTGCGTCAGTCCCTGCGGCTATAATGCGTTCGGAACGGAGTATGAACGGGTGCTGCCTGCCGGTTCTGTGGCAAATCTGTTTCCGTTCAACTACTCCGGCAAGACAGACCGAAAGGGCTTTTATATCGGCAAGGATAAATGCGGCAGCAACATCGTGGTCGATTTTGACCAGCGTGATGAAGATAAAACTTCTGCCAATATTCTCATTCTCGGCAATACTGGGCAGGGCAAAAGTTTCTTGATGAAATTATTGCTTTTGAACTTTCTCGAAGCAGGAAAGTCGATCATCACGCTGGACGTAGAACACGAGCAGTGGGAGATGTGCCGCGCGGTCGGCGGGTGCTTTGCGGATATCATCGAAGGAACATACAAAATTAATCTCTTGGAACCGCGCTGCTGGGATACCGACGCTGATCCGTATGATGTGGACGCGCCGAGCGCCTTCCGCCAGTCCACGCGGCTGGCACAGCACATTTCGTTTTTGAAAGACGTACTGCGCTGCTATAAGGATTTCACAACGGCGCAGATCGACACCATCGAGATTCTTTTGATGCGTCTCTATACCGAATGGGGCATCACGGAGGAAACAGATTTCAGCCAGATGAAATCAGAGGATTATCCGATCCTGTCCGAACTCTACGACTACATCGAAATCGAATACCTGAACTTTGACGAGCAGAAGCCGCAGCTCTACACAAAGGAGATGCTCCAGCAGGTGCTGCTGGGGCTGTACTCCATGTGCAAGGGCGCCGACGCGAAGTTCTTCAATGGTCACAGCAATTTGACCTCGACCAGATTCCTTGTGTTCGGTGTAAAAGGGCTGAACGAGGTCGCAGCCAACGTCCGCAGCACGATCCTGCTGAATTTGCTGTCCTACATGACGGACAAGCTGCTGATCGAGGGCAACACGGTCGCGGCGCTGGACGAACTGTATATCTGGCTGGGCAATCCTGTGGCGGTCGAATATATCCGCAATGCGCTGAAGCGCGTCCGAAAGAAGAACTCCGCCATGCTCATGGCGTCGCAGAACGTAGAGGATTTTGACCGCCCCGGTGTGCGCGAAATGACAAAGCCGCTGTTCTCGATTCCTCCGCACCAGTTCCTGTTCAACTGCGGCACGGTCAACAAAAAGGAGTTCATGGATCTGCTCCAGCTGGAGGAAAGCGAGTTCAACATTATTCAGGCCCCGCACAAGGGCGAGTGTCTCTACAAATGCGGCAACGAACGCTATGACCTGCTCGTCACAGCACCGGCCTACAAGGAAAAGCTGTTCGGAAAGGCAGGCGGAAAATAACAGATGAAAAGGAGAATGTATGAAGCAAATTGAATTTGAACGTTGGGAACCGGATGCAGAGAATCCCTGCAAGTTGAAATATGCCGGTCAGCGCAAAGCGGAAGATGTTTTTCACGAGCTGGAAGCTCGGTTGGACAGCGTCGGCTATCTGCCGGACGAGTATCTTCTTCTGGACAGGCGTTGGCAAAACGGACGCGAGATGCCCAGAGACGCTGGCTTTTTCTGTCGGACAGACTACGGCGGAAGCGAAGGCATCTATCTGGATATGTTTCTGGAATGGTACGAGGACAGTCAGCGCAGGACAGAGCATTTCATGACTGGCAAAATGCTGGGCGAAAGCGGCGCGGATATGGATCGGATGTCCCTCATTTCCTCTGCGATCACGAAAGCGTTCCGCGGCGACAACAGTGTCCACGCGCGGTACATGGTGGTTGGAGGGCAGTCAGAGCCGGCAGAAACGATGTCCCTGAACCTGTCTCCGGACGAACAGCGACTGGTCACACAGGCGTTGGCGGAGCAGCGTATCCGGCTGGGATCGCAGGCAGAGGGCGAAGAAAAGCTCCTGCGCCGTATGACCGGAAGCGTCACGGAGTACATGGACGCGGCTGGTCTGGCAGACCGGTTGACCGAAAGTGACCGGGCTTTGCTGGCACAGCACGACGGAGCGCCGGAAGCCGCGCCGGTCATGGGCGGGATGCAGCTATGAGCATGAGCGCGATAGCCGCGCGTGTTGCCGCCGCACTGCTGACCAGCGAAAAGGGGCGCAAGGGCGTCGGCTTTCTGCTGGTTGCTATTTTTGCACCGGTCATATTGATTGCTGCAATCCTCTGCTCTGCCACATCGGGTGGGGCCGACCACAACAATCTGGCAGTCGAAGCGTCGTTCTATGGAGTCAACTTTACGGATTCCGTGCCTGCTGAGTTTCAAACGCACATCACGGATATGCAGACTGCTTTTTCCCTTCTGGATTCGGCGGTGGCGGAAGCCAACGCGACTATGACCGACGGCAATCGCCTTGACCCGATACAGGTCAAGGCGATTTTTTATGCTCTCTGTTTTGGCGAGGCCGCGCCAAGTCAGCGTGCGGCAGACCGGTTTGTGGACTGCTTTTTCATCACAGAGCAGAGAACGCGAACCGTACTCGTTAAACTGGAAGACGGGAGCGTCATAGAACAGGAGGAACCCTATACCGCCACTGTGCCGCTCTCGCTGGCGGCAGCGTATGAAAACCTCGCGGCGAAACTCGGCAGAACCGTCACCGACGAGGACAAGGAAAACGCCGCGCACATCTACACGATGATCGCGGGCAATGCCAACGGCAGCGACGGGACCGGCGCGTCGGGCGGCACAATTCAGATCGACTACGGCAGCGGAACCGGCAGCACGGAACTGGACACGTCCGGCTTCACGAACCCGGTCGGCAAGAACGCCGACGATCTGGTGCAGTACGCCATCCATGCCTATCAGGAGCATTGGGGCTATGTGTGGGGAACGTTCGGTCTTGTATTGACGGAAAGCCTGTTCGAAGCAAAACTCGCGCAGTATCCGGATGCTCTTGCAGGCAATGCGGATTTTATCCGCCAGACGTGGGTCGGCGGCAGAACGACGGACTGCGTCGGTCTGATCAAAGGCTACGGCTGGCTGGACGCGGAGACGAAAGAAATCGTCTACAACACGAACGGGATGCCGGATATCTCAGCAAACGAGATGTACCATTCCGCGACTGTCTCCGGCACGATTGACACCATCCCGGAAACACCCGGTCTTGCCGTCTGGCACGAGGGGCATATCGGCGTGTACATCGGAAACGGCGAGGTGGTCGAAGCAATGGGCACACGATACGGTGTTGTGAAAACGAAGCTGGAAGGAGCGCGCTGGACCCACTGGCTGAAAATTCCGTATATCAGCTATGACTGAGGAAAGGACAAACATGAACGTCTTGATGGTGGAGCCGGGAAAGGCTCCGTATGAAACGCAGATCGGTGATGATCTGCAAAGTATGCAGGCTCTCGTCGGCGGATATTTGGAAGCCGTGTATCCCTTTGAACAGCCTGTCGCGCTGGTCTGCCGCGAGTCCGGAAAGCTGGACGGTCTGCCGCTCAACCGTGCGCTGCGCGATGCGGATGGCGATATCTACGACATCGTCGCGGGAAATTTCTTTATCGTCGGACTCGGTGAATCGGATTTCATAGACCTTCCGCATGAGCTTGCCGAGCGGTTTGCCGAGCAATTTCGGCAGCCGGAAATGTTTATGCGTGTGGATGACAAAATCGTAGCAGCGCCGATGCCGGACGAACAGGCGCAGGGCGGAATGTCATACTGACAGCACAATTGAAAACTGCCCAACAGCATGGTAAGATAGGGACAGAGGT
>OHCF01000242.1_pt1 | contig 38519 bp, 26 predicted proteins | sample 1577511 | NCBI WGS metagenome assembly OHCF01 (sample SAMEA3879568, study PRJEB24766) | human gut metagenome | biome: human-associated habitat; feature: feces | place: USA | collected 1985/1987 | reverse complement strand
GTCGCCCTTCTTTATCTGATGAACAGGTACAAGCACCTGCTCATCCCCTGCCCTGCACCATACACTGCTCACATTCAGCGACATCGTTCTTGCAAGGTCATCAACCGACTTCTTGTGTGTCCACTCCTCGAGAATCTCGCCGAGGCGCAGCATGAACATAACGGAGCCTGCCGTATCGAAATCGCCGCGCACAAGAGAAACGGTGACGGCAGTGGCGTCAAGCACAGCAACGGAGAGATGACCGTGCAGCAGCGCCTTAACGCCCTCTTTGATGTACTTTGCGGAGCGGATGATGGCAAGCATCATGCGAATGGGCGCCGGGAAGAACATTTTAGCCATGGCGCGGCGCAGCACCGTGAAGACGAGTTTGTCTTCAAACTCGCGGTTCAATGCGCGGGCGGTGTGATCCGGCACAAGCTCCATGCTTTCGGCTTTTGCGAACGAGAATGTCGCGAGCGCACGAATAAGGGATGTGCGGTCGTTTTGATAGACGATGACGGCGTCCTGTGTGCGGTCGTAGACCTTAACTTCCTTTACACCGTCCACGGCGCGCAGGTAATACTCTAAAACATCGGCTTCTTTCAGCGTCATGCGACCGCAGACGAGCTGTACACGCATGTGCCCGCGCGCTTCATGCAGAATTTTACACTTCATAACTTTATCCTTCTATGCAACAATATATTGGAAGCTCCGAAAAACAGAGCAGATGAACGAAAAAAGAGAGCCGCTTTCGGCGGCTCTCCGGTAATTCAGACCCGGGATAGACCCGCGATCAAGCTTCGGTGGATTCTTCCGCGGAAGCAGCTTCTTCCGTGCATGCGCAAGCTGCATCTTCGATGACCTCTGCGGCAGCATCGGCAGCGCGCTGCTCGTTGATCTCCTTAGCGTCGGTCAGAATGTCGTTTGCGTTCTCCTTGATGGTCGTGACCGTTGTCATGACGCACTCCTTGGCACGCAGAGCAGCTGCAGTGGTCTCGGTGTAGACCTTCTTAGCGTCCTTGCTGCCGAGCACCTTGATGCCGGCGGTACCAAACAGAACACCTGCTGCGAAAAGACCGATTTTTGCCCAATTCATAAAAATACCTCCTGTATTGCGGGCCGCATTTTAACCATGCGGCTCATAAAATTATTTTTTCATGTGTCCACTGATGAGAGTCAGCACAAAGAACAAAACGGTAAGCCTTGCAAAATGCTTATGCATTTTCATATTCATTCACCACCTTGTTTGTTCTGGCAAAAGAATAGCACGATTTTTACCTAACTTCAACAGTTTTCACACAAAAAACACAATTTTCTATTATTTGTAAAAAACAACCTGCAAGTTAGCAATACCATTTTAGACAATTTGTTAAAACAGAGTCGGTTAGTTTAAACAATCACAGGTTTCATGCCGGCTTTTGCGGTTTCAGTGCAGACGCGCATACGATGTACATACAGCTCAAAAGAAACATTTTGGCAATTTTTGAACCAAAAAGACGAAATTGCTCCATTTAGACTTTCGACATAACTTTCTATTTCCGCAGCATTGGAATACAGCGGTTTACATTGCGCTTATAGGAACAATTAGACGCGTCACAGGTATTCTCTATTCCCCAATCTGTACGGTACACGAGGACAGACAGCAAAGCGCGCGGCACGGGAAGCACCCATAAAGGCTGTTCGTTACCGTTTCGGTTCTACGTACTCTTTTTGTTTCATCGTTTTTGCATCCTAACGACTTTGTTTTGGGTTAGTTAAAACAAACTTACAAGCTTATTGTACGCCTGCTTCTTTTGCTTGTCAAGAGCCATGTGCAAAAGCAGGCGCTTTTTTAGAAATGAGACCTGTGCGCATGGGCTTCTTCGGTGACACCTTGCGTAAGCCGCTCGAAAAACAGGGTATCCCCTACCACCTTGCCGTGACGCTTATACAAAATGAGCTGCAAAAGTCCGCTTGTTTGGTTTTGCAATATCCCTATCGGACGTTTTAGTCCCATTTTTTCGATGAAAACGACGAAAGCACGAGTCATACAGAATGAAGCGTGCAAATATATCGGCGTGAAGCCCGACCTCTATGACCCGGAGACGATCTTTGCGAACACGCACCGCAGCTGCTTCACACCGGAGATGGATAATACCGAGCGCGAAGCACGCTACAATGGTTGGCAGAAAGCCGTGCGGCAAGCGCTGACGCACTAAAGCTTATTGAATTTCAAAGCACATATTCGCAAGGCAAAACCGCGAATATGCGTTTTTTCACTATTTTTACACCTTGCGGTTGACAATGCACGCGGTTTTGTAATAGACTGGAGATAACACCGAAATGCGGCGAAAAATCTTGGGATAAGAGGTAAGTTTACTATGAAAAAAGGCGCGAAACGCAACCAAATTATCAGCGAGCTTTTACATGTGACGGACGAGGAATTCACGGATGAGGAACTGATTCATCAGCTGATTGCAACGGAAGTCACAAAAAACGCAGACAAGGACGAGCACATGACGTTTGGGCAGCGTGCCGCGGACGCAGTGGCGCGCTTTGCGGGCAGTTGGGCGTTTATTTTCAGCTTTATCGCCGTCATGGTCATTTGGATGGTCATAAACCTCGTTTTGGGTTCGAGAGCATTTGACGAATACCCGTTTATTCTGTTAAACCTCGTACTTTCGTGCATCGCTGCCGTGCAAGCGCCGCTCATCATGATGAGCCAGAACCGCCAAGAAGCAAAAGACCGTCAGCGTGCAGAGAACGACTATAAGATCAACTTAAAAAGCGAACTCATCATCGATGATCTGCACAAAAAGCTCGACCTTGTTCTGGAAAACCAAAAGAAGATCAACCGCCGCTTGGATAAGATTGAAGCGGAGATTGCGCCGGAAAACGAGGAAAAATAACGCTTCACACATAAAAATTTGGGAAATCGTATTAAAACAGCATCACCATCCGTAAAGGAACGACGGCGGATATCCCCGCTGTTTTGGAACAGAAAAAGCAGATGCACCCGATGTGGATTCGGGGCATCTGCTTTTTGCTGTCTTTCGATTTCAAATTTTACTCTGCTTCGCTCAAAAGCATACGGTCATTATCGAGGGCTTTGCCGGCGGCTTGCTTGAAGCGGTCGAGGAGGTCGGCAACAGTCATGTGGGCACGCTCTTCGCCGGTGACGTCCAGAATGATCTTGCCGGCGTTCATCATGATGGTGCGGTTGCCGAGCTCCAGTGCAGACTGCATATTGTGCGTAATCATCATGCACGTGAGGTGGTTTTCCTCCACAGTGTTTTTCGTGATCTCGAGCACCTTCTCGGCGGTGGCGGGGTCAAGCGCGGCGGTGTGCTCGTCGAGCAGAAGGAGCTTCGGCGGGTTATATGTGGCCATCATAAGCGTGAGCGCCTGGCGTTGGCCGCCGGAAAGCAAACCCACGGGCTGGGTCATGCGGTCTTCGAGCCCCATACCGAGCAGGGAGAGGCGTTCGCGAAACGCCTGTCTGTCCTTGCGGGAGATGGAGCTGAGCCAACCGCCGTGCCCCGCTGCGAGCGCGAGGTTTTCTTCGATGGTCATGCCCGGTGCGCTGCCGCGCATGGGGTCCTGAAACAGACGGCCGATGCTGCGGGCACGCTTATACTCCGGCATGAAGGTGATGTTCTTGCCGTCAAGCTCGATCTTGCCGCTGTCCGTGAAAAAGCTGCCGGAAATAGCGTTGAAGAGCGTGGATTTGCCCGCGCCGTTTGCGCCGATGACGGTGATGAAATCGCCCTTTGCGGCGTGGAAGCTGAGGTCTTCGATCGCCTTTTTGGCGTTGACCGTGCCGGGGTTGAAGGTCTTCGAGATATGCGTGAGTTTAAGCATGGGTGCGCTCCTTTCCGAAACGGCGCTTCAGATACGGAAGCTGTTTTTTGAGGTACGGCCCGGAGATTGCCAGAATGACAATAACGGACGAGACGAACTTGAGCATGAACGCGGGCAGGTTGAATCGCAGCGCGATGGTATACACAAGGCGGAACACGAACGCACCGACGACCATGCCGAAGATACGCAGCGGAATTTTGCCCTTGCCGAAGAACGCGCCGCCGATGAGGAGCGATGCCAGCGCAACCGTAACCATGCCGGTGCCGATATCGATGCTGACAGACTTTTGCGACTGCGCGAGCAAGCAGCCTGAAAGCGCCGTAAACGCATTGGAAATGCACAGGCCGATGATGGTCGTTTTAACCGGGTTGATGGACGAGGAGCGAACCATGTCCGGGTTATTGCCCGTCGCACGAATGGCGAGGCCGAGGCGTGTGCGGAGGAAAAGTCCCAAAACGACCGCCACAAGTACAACCGTGATGGTGATGACGATAAGCTTATATTGCCCCGCAAGCGGTGTGTTTTCGAGCACCGAACGCATTTTGGTGAAGACCGTATCGGAATTATTGAGGTTCAGAAGCGACGCGCCGTTCATGATGCCGATGTTGACGGAATAAAGCGCGGTATTGACGATGATGCCGGCAAGCAGACTATCAATGCCCATTTTCGTCTGCAAAAGCGCCGTGACGAAGCCGGAGACCATGCCGATCGCCATAGCGGCGGGGATTGCCAGAAACGGATGCCCGGAAAGCGCGACGGACGCGCCGACGACCGCGCCGAGCGTGAAGCAACCGTCTGTGGAAAGGTCGCATACGTTCAGCATGGAATAGCTCAAAAACAGTGCCAAAACAGTCAGCGAGCTGATGAGACCGAGCTCCAGCGCTGTCTGCCCAAGGGTCAGGATTGAATCGAAAGACATACAAAAACTCCTCGTTTTGCAGATTTGTGGTGATATGCCGAAGCCACGCGCCCGAAAACCGGGTGCATGGCAGCGGTGATTGCATTCTTATGGGTAAGTAAGGTATTGATGAAGTATGGTAGTATGAAGTGTTTGAAAGCTTATGGGGTAGGATAAGCTTTTGAGAGATTTAAATTAAGACTCGAGATCGCTGAAACTCTCTGCGGTCGTGATCTCCTCCACTCTCGTGCAGTACGGGGCAAAAGCTTCGGAGACGGTATCGAAGTCGAGGCCGAGCTTTTCGCAGATTTCGGTGTTGACCGTTGCGGTGCCGTTGTCGAATGTGATGACCGGGGTGGTCGCCGGGTCTTTGCCTTCGGTGAGGATGGAAGCAATCATGTCTGCGGTCTCACGGCCGAGGTTTGCGTAATCGACGCCGTAGCCGAGGAACGCACCGTTGAGGGCGAAGGAATCGGCGCCGGTGTAGTGCGGGATGCCTGCGTCGGCAAAGGTCTCGTAAATAGCGAGCTCTGCCTTCATGATGGTGTTATCGGTCGGGGTGAACACGGCGTCTACACCGTCGGAAACGAGTGCCTGTGCGGCGAGCGCGACTTCTTCGGCGGTCGTTGCGGTGCGCTCTACATATTCAACACCTTTGTCGTCGAGGTACGCCTTTGCGTGCTCGATGGCGGCGGTGGAGGAATCCTGTCCTACGTCGTACAAAAGGCCGATCTTCTTGGCATCGGGGTTCTGGGCGAAGATGAGGTTCATGACGGAGTTGGTATCGAGGTTATCGGAGGAGCCCGTCACGTTGCTGCCCGGCTCTTCAAGGGAAGCGACAAGACCCGCGCCGACCGGGTCGGACACGGCGGCGAACACGACAGGCGTTTTGCTGTCTTCGGTTGCGGACTGCATCGCCATGGCGACCGGGGTCGCGACACCGACCATGAGATCTACGTTATCGGCTGCAAAGTTTGCGATGATCTGATTCATGACGTTCGCGTCGGCGTTACAGTTGTCGTACTTCACGTTGATTGTGATGCCCTGCTCGCTTTCAATCTCGGCGAGACGTGCATTGATGTTCTCAACGATCTGGTTTAAGGAAGCGTCATCGACGTAGTTGCAGATGCCGATGGTGTACGATGCGCCGGAAGATTCTTCGCTTGCGGTGCTCTTTTCACTCGACACACTGCTTTCGGAAGCGGCAGACGAAGAAGAGTCGCTTGACGCGGAGGACGTGGAAGAAGCTGTGCTCTGACCGCTGCAAGCGGCGAGGCTGAGGGTCATAGCGGTAGCGGTGATCATGGCAAATACGTTTCTGAGTTTCATAAATTTATCGATCCTTTCAGGTTTGTTTTAATGCGTTCAAATGCGGGTTCAAAATTTCAGATGCAGCGCGGCTGCGCCATCGTTTTGTGTAAACAAACATGAAATAACCTCCCTGAAAAACAAAAAATCCTGTCCCTGCAATCACTTGCTGGGACAGGATCAAAATTCCTGCGGTGCCACCCGGCTTGGTATGTGAAACACACACCCTCTTACGCGTACCATCATACGCAGACCTTTGTTTACGGAGAGCCACACTCCGTCTCACATACTCGGGAAATCCTTTTCTGTTCGCCCTCAGAAGTCCATTCCGCTTTATCTTTCCGCCGTGATTCCACCATCCACGACTCTCTGTGAGAAAAGTTGCCTAAAGCGTACTCACTCTTCCTCAACGGTTTAGTGCATTGTAGCACACATTTTTTCGGTTGTCAATTAGGTTTTTGAAAAAATTTGAATTTTTTGTAAAAAAGATAAATTTTGTTAAAAATGGCCCATCAGCAATGCTCAAGATTTATAAGCCATTCGGCGCAGGCGTTCTCTACGACGAGCCTTTCCGCAAGGGCGGAATTGCCCGGAGCTAAGCCACACCCACCGCTCGTTGCGAGTGGCAGAGTTCCTATCGCCTTATTATGCAAATCGTATTGCGGTCATCCTGTGACCTTTTTGTTATTCAAATGCAGCACGCGATCGCACTTCTCGGAGATGAACGCATCGTGCGTGACGATGATGCAGATCTTGTCTTTGCAGACCTGCTTCAGGGCTTCAAACATGCCCTCTGCGGAGGCTTTATCGAGGTTTGCGGTGGGCTCGTCGAGCACGAAGACCGGGCGGTCGTCGTAGAAAATGCGCGCCAAAGCGACCTTGCGGCGCTGACCGCTGGAGAGATTTTTGCCCTCCGGCTCGATCTCGTACTCCGCTGTTTTTTCGTTTACAAACTCCGTAAGGTTGGCGAGTTCGACAGCCTTGCGGAACTTTTTCTCGTCAAACGGCTGATCCATGCAGATATTCTCTTTGAGCGTGCCCGCGAAAACGGAGACGAAGCCGGAATCGTAGCTTAAATAATTCCGAATCTCCGCGCCGTGGACGATTTTATTGCCGATTTTGAGCTCGACTTCGCCGCCTGTGGGCGTATAAAAGCCGATAAGCAGCTTTGTGAGCGTGCTTTTGCCGCTGCCGTTTTCGCCGGTAAGCGCGACGATCTCGCCCGTGTGCACCTGCGTTTCGGCGTGGGACAGGATAACTTTTTCTTCGTCATACGCAAAGGAGAGGTCTTTGGCGGTGAGCGCTGCGCTGCCTGCATTTTGGACAGCGGGCTTTGCGGTTTGTGTGCTATTTTCGGTGGGCATGGAGAGGATCTCGCCGATGCGGTTTGTGGAGACCTTCACTTCGTTGACCTCGGCCATCCAGCCCGAAATGTGCAGGAACGGGCCGTAGAAGAAGCTGACGAGGTTCACAACGGCGATGAGCGTGCCGACGGTGGTTTCGCCGCGCACGACGAGAAATGAGCCCATGCCGAGCGCGATGATGAACATACCGACGCCGAGGAAGTTATTGAGGAAACCGATGGCGCCCTGCAAAACGCTGAGTTTGCCAACGTATTTCTGCTTTTGCGCGTATGTATCCCCCACGCGCTTCTGCACCCAGCCGAGCACGCCGTAGGACTTAAACAACATGTACTGGCTCAAAAACTCCTGTAAGATATTGCGGTTTTTGTCTTCGTTCTGCATGATCTGAATGCTGTTCATCTCAAGCTTCGGGGAAATGCGGAACATGGTGAAAATCAAAATCGGCACGACGACGATCATGACGACCGCGAGTTTCCACTCGAGGAGGAACATCAAAATAAAGCTGACGACGAACGTGAAGCTCTCGAAAAAGATGCTCGGGATAAGCGTTTTGGAGTAGAAATTCGAGAGGGTCTCCGCGTCTTTTGTCATGCGCGTGAAGTAGTTATCCGCTGCGCCGCTGTCGAACGTCCTAAGGTCTGTGCGGTAGAGGTGCTCCACCATGGCGCTGCGCAGAGAAAGCTCCATGCGGCAGGAAAGCTTGCCCTGCAAAACGGATGTGACGACCTGTGAGATGCCGAGCACGAGCAAAACGCCGACCGCGATGATGAGACATGTGGTGAGCGGCATGGCGCTTGCGTTTGTGGCGATGTCGAGGAACATTTTCATCAAAATAGACACCGCGATGACGGAAACGCCCAGCAGCACGGAAAAAATAACGAGCAAAATAAACTGCGGAACGTTTTGACGGATGAGGTGAAGGGGATGCCGGTTTTGCTCTTTCTTCATTTCAAAATCTCCTTTTTGTTGTCTGAACTCATCATGTGACAACATGAAAATTCAGCCGTTTATTTGTTTTTGTGCAAAAGATCGACTTGCTCTCCCGTTTAACACCAGTATACTACATCATCAAAAATTCGTCTACTTTTTTTGTAAAACCATCTATTTTCACAATCAATTCATCGAAATTTCCGCAAAATGACGAAAACCGACGGCAGGGGCTTTTTCGCTCCGCCATCGGCTTTTGTAAGATTAAAAACACTTTTACTCCGTAAGCTGTGCTTTTTGCGCGCGGGCAAACCACGGGTACAAAAGACCAGCGTAGTGCAGCTTAAAGCGCGTTTTGAAGCTTGTATTCTTGTTCATCGTGACGAGGTGCTCCAAAAAGCTCCGTACCGTGCGCTCCTCATACACCTCGAGCGCGCTGCCGCCGTAGACCGCCTTTTCCAGCAGCTCACACACGCGGGTGTAGCTGCCCGGTGAGCAGCACCAGGCGCGCATACTGACGATCCATCTGCTGTGTGAGGAAATACCGCATGCCGACGCCCTCGGTTTGCTGCAGTGGGAAGCACATCCAGTGCATGAGCATCTGCTGGAAATCCTTCTGCGTGCGCACCTCGTAAATTTCGAGGCCATTACGCGTAGGTACGGCGGCGCTGAACGTGATGTGCTGCTGCACAAGCTGCGTGCCCACGGCCGCTGCTACGGCTGCAGCGGCGTTCAGTTCTTCGAGCGGCGTCGGTTCGCCGTTTTTCTCTATGCCGAAATCCATAAGCAGCACGATGTTATACATCGACGGATCACTTGCCTGCCGCAGAATGAGCGTATCGGTCTTGCCGGAAAGCTTCCAGTGAATGGATCGGACGTCATCGCCCGGCACATATTCGCGCAAATCGAACATCTCGCTTGGATCGTTGCCCTTGCGGTTCTGCATTTTGCCTTCGGGCTGCGGCGTACCGGCCGAAGCCTGCGAAAGCAACAGTTGTACCTTCATGCGGCGCGGGTAAATGACCGTGCGCACAGGGGCAAACGGTGCTGTCTGCACGTTAAAGAGATTCAGCACGTCGCGCACGCAGATGCGTTTGCAGGAAAAGCGCAGCTCGCCGCACTGCTCTGCGGGCACCTTGATCGTGTAGTTGCTCTGCCCCGATGTGAGCGGAAGCAAAAAGCGCCCTTCTTTTTTGGTGCCAAGCAGTGTGCTCTGCGTTTCAAGCTCCAAAAAGATCTCCTGCGCGGCAAGCAGCTTTTTATCGGAATTTACGATGATGTTCAGGTTAACGTCCTTGCCTTGCTGACCACCGGGGCGGACACGCATAGAAACGCGAATGCTGTGCGCATCATGTAAAACGAGCATACCGTTAATCACCATGAGCAGCAATAAAACGATCAGCACCGTCAGCAAAAACGGCTTACTGTATAGGAACAGCAGCACTGCTGCCGTCAATAGGACAAGCCCATAGGCCAGTCTGTTTTTCCACATATCCGCTTACCTTTCCGTACCGGGCTTGATCTGCTGCAAAATCTCAGCCAGAATATCGCGCGCCGTTATGCCGTCCACCTGTGCCTGCGGGCGCAGAATGAGACGGTGTGCGCAGACATCGAAAAACGCGCTCTGCACGTCTTCCGGCACCACGTAGTTGCGCTCGCGCAAAACGGCACCGGCACGCGCCATTTTGACGAGCGCGGAAACGCCGCAGCGCGCGACCTATTCTCCCCCAAACCGTTCCGCCGCATTACACAGGGAACTGAACACAAATAAAGCCGGTCCATAGAACCGGCATAGTTGTTAAGTCATATCAATCGAGCTTTTCGATGGCCTCCACGATCTCCTTCTGATCTTTGCAGACCTCTTCAAAAAGCGATTCGTCCGTCAGCGGAACGGCGCCGCGCACGGCCTCCGTTAAAGCGGATGCCGATTTTTGCAGGCGGTCGAAGCCGAGGTTCTGTGCCACACCCTTTAAGGTGTGCGCCGCAATGAAAGCATCTTTCCAGTTTTTGACTTCCACAGCTGCTGTAAGCCGGTTATAGGTCGGGTCGTTTGCGTATTTGCGCACGAACTTGCCGATCATTGCCTCATTCGGGATGCGTTTCATCACGTTTTTGAGGTCGCCGCCGATTTTCTGATATAATTCTTCAAGCTCCATGATTTGTCACCTTTCTGCAACTTCTATCTGCTTTCCGCATGATTAGCGTTCGCGTGTTTCGCTTTATTTTCGTACATGCGCAGGTCTGCCTGCCGAATGGCTTCGGAGAGCGGGTGTACGCGGTATACGCCGCCAAGGCTGACATCAAGCTTCACCTCGGGGTAATCCGGCAATTTTGTCTCCTGCACGGCGCGTCTGAGCTGCTTTAAACGCTCATAGAAAACCTCTTCGCCGATCTTGGAGAAGATGAGGAGGAATTCGTCCCCGCCGTAGCGGATGAGCGTATCGCTGCCGCGGATGCCGGAACGGATTGTATTCGCGATGGTTTTCAGCGCTTCATCGCCCACAGGGTGGCCGTATGTATCGTTAATCTGCTTAAAAAGGTCAACATCCACGATTGCCACGGCATCTGCGCTTTCCAAATTGGACTGGAAACTCTCAAGATACAGTCTCGTGTACGTTCCGGTCAGGGTATCGCGGTAGAAGTTCATAAACGAAGAACGCGTTGGCGCATCGTTGTCGCCGCCGCAGCGTGCGCACTCCGCTTCGTCTTCATGCGAAGCAATCTCCAGTGTGCAGGTACGTCCGTTGACGTTGATATGTTTAGAAAGCACGAAGTACATTTGCCTGTCACGCATTTCAAGCTTGGTGACCCACTCTTTTCCTTCCAGAGAGCGGGAAGAAATACAGTTTTCGCACGGCTCGTTTCTGCCCCAAATTTCATAGCAGTGTATCGGCGTAGTGATTACTTTTCCGTCTTTATCCAGCTCAAGGTTCTCGTTCGTTTTCGGATCAACAAGGCGCACCACTTCAAACACGCGGCTCAAATCTTTCAAAAGATGAGACACACTATATTCAGAGCATTTTTCGAACGCTTTTTCTCCGCGCCGCACCATTTCATCCTGAATATCTTCAAAGCGTCCAAGCACGCCGGCATAATTTTTGTATTTAGTTGTCCAAAGCGATTTTGCCGTAAGGCGCTGCCAGCGATATTCCCCGTTAACGGGGATCTGCACAATCATTTTCACTTCCGGTCTTTCCGGCGTTGTTGCTTTCAGCTTTTCACGCATAGCGAGCCAATCCTTTTCAGAGAGCAGCGAAACGTCGTTCCATTCCGTCAGATACATGGATTTTTCTCGTTGATCGACCGGCGCATTCCAATCTTTGAGATGTACGGTATTTGTCCAGTGGTCAAATTCAAACTGGATACCGCCGCACTGCTCTGCGAAGAATTCCGCCTTTTTCTGCTCGAAGGTGAGCAGGCTGTGCGCACGGTTATTAGGCATAAGCTCTTTTTGCTCGAGCATTTCATCGGAAAGGCGCTTTGCTTCCTGACGGTAATCGAACCGTCTGGGGTCTGTGTGCATGTTCTCGAAAAGCTGATCCTGCACGTCCAAAAGGCACTGTATCAAAAGCGGATTGAAGGCGCCGCATTCGCCGTTTGTAATCATTTTAATAGCGGTCGCGTGGTCGAACGAGCAGCGTTCGCTTGTAAGCGCGTCGTACACGTCTGCCATGGCGACGACCTGCGCGGAAATCGGAATCTCATCGCCCTTGAGACCATCCGGATAGCCGCGGCCGTCCCAACGCTCGTGGTGCCAGCGGCAGATCTCATGCGCCAGATTCATCAGCGTTTCGGATTGCTGCATACCGATGTCGGACAGCATCGAGTCACCGATGGCGGCGTGACTCTTCATAATCTCCCACTCTTCGGGGTCGAGCTTGCCGGGTTTATTTAAAATCGCTTTCGGAACGCTGATCTTACCGATGTCGTGCAGTGCGGAAACCGAAGCGATCATAGAGATATCCGTTTCCGTCAGCGGGTATTTATCCGTGATCTCAATCAAGCGGCGCAGGAGAATGTCCGTCATCGTGCGCACATGCAGAATATGCTGGCCGCTTTCGTTGTTGCGGTATTCGATAACATGGCTCAAAATATTGATCATCGTGTTGTTCGTCTTTTCACGCTCGTAGACCTGCTCCTCCACAAGGCGCACAAGGCGCTTTTGGCGGGCATACAACATGAGCGTATTTTCGACACGGCGGCGGACGACCGTCAGATCGAACGGTCTGCTGATGTAATCCGAAGCGCCGAGGTCATAGCTGCGGCGGATGAAATCCACATCGCTTTCGGACGAGATGATGATAACCGGCACCTCGCTGATCCAATGCCGCAGATTCATAATCTCCAGCACGCCGAAACCGTCCATTTTCGGCATGTTGATATCGAGCATCACGAGGTCGATATCATCGTTTTTTTCGAGGATATCGACGGCTTCTGTGCCGTCTTTTGCCATGACATATTCGTATTTATCGCTGAGTATTTCCTCAAGGAGCATTTGGTTCATTTCCGAATCGTCCGCGATGAGTATTTTTTCCTTTAAACTCATAGATTTCTCCTTGCAGCGCTTTCTGTTTCGTCTCACAATTTATTTTTTATCGGAAAGCGCTTTCATTTTTACCGATAGAATGACTTGCCAAAGACAGAATTCGCTACATTCTCTGCAAATTCGTCAAAAAGTGGATAAAAAGCAGCAATTCTATCTATTCTGTACAATAAAGAACACTATTTAAATACACTGTATTTCTATTTTATCATATTTGCTTTTTACGTGCAAGAAAAATCGCATGAAATCATACTTTTTTAAAACAAAGCGTATACAAATTCTTTATTGCAAAAACACCGCGCCTGCGGAGCATTCCGTTTGGCGCGGTGTTTCTCAGTTTTCTGTATTGCGGATGTCTTCGGCGCGGGCGCGGCCCTCTGCGGTGTCTTCGGTCGTCACATTGAGCTTTTCCACTTCAAAGGTAGTTTCGGCCAGCGTGTTTTTATTTTCGCTGTCTTTTACGCTCAGCTGCACTGTGAAAAGGGCGGTAACATCGTCATACGTTAAGCTTTTCACCTCAGCTTTAATACCGTAGGGGTACGCCTTTGCGGGCAGAATGTCCTTGCCGCCAAGCTGCACATGCCCTTCCGGCGTAGTGGTAAACGCGGTGTAATCGCCGCTGCCGAACTGCTGGCTGAAAAAGCCCGTAACGCTGCCGCTGCCGTCTACTTTCAGTGTGCCGGAATAGCGCAGCTCATCGCTGATGGTGGTCGTAAGCGTGGAGCACAGCACCTGCGCTTCCGAATATGAAACGGATTTTGCGTAGGAGCGCACGCCGAGTTGCACCCCCAACACCATCACCATGCTGACAAGCACCAAAATGGCGACTGTGCAGAGCATTTCCACGAGCGTTAAGCCTTTTTTATCTTTCAGCTTCAAGTTCCCGCCCCCTGCTCTTTGCTTTCCCTGTAATACGTGTAGCCGTTTTCGCTTGTGTATTCATCGACTTGAACATGGATGACTTTTGTGGCAATGTTGTTATCCTTAATGGTCAGCGTTTTGGGTTCGCTGCCCTTGACGGCATTCTTATACGTTAAAGCCACATCGGTTTTGCGCACCTTGGCATTTACCTTGGAGGCCGTGGAAACTGCGGTGGAGAGAAAAAGCATAACGAGCACCACGACCAAGATGGCCATGAGCGTTTCCACCAGTGTTTCCGCTTTTTGTGAACGCAGCTTTTTCAACCCGTTACCCCCTTTTGCAGCTTTGCCTTATTCCATTCGAGTGTTTGGGTGACGACCTGCGTGGATCCCGTATCGCCGGAGGTTCTTTCCTCCGCCAGTTTGCCCTCCATAGTCAACACCATGCGGCAGGGGTGTTCGGAACCCACACCGTTTGTGAATGTTGCAGTGAGGTTATACACCTTGCTGCTTTCGTCACTGCCGGTGCCGACTGATACAAGGATTTCTGCCGATACATCTTCATAACCGTCTACGGAGAACGTGTAGGTCTTTGCATAAGGGGTCGTCGTGTTCATACCTATAAACCGTGCGCCGATGTCATTGATCATATCTCCCACCGCACATGTGGCCTTTATCGTATTATTCTTCGTAGTGGTCGTTCCATCCGCATTCGTCACCGTGGTCGTAACATCTTTATACCGGCCCGTAAGGCTTTGGAAATCGTCGCGAACGAGCTCGGCGGCAGAGCTGACCGCGAGGTAGGCCTGCTGCTGTTCTTTTTCCGAGCGTTTATTTACGGCGGCGCTGGTGGCGGCGGAGATGATGACCGCGCTCACCATGATGCCGACCAGCATAAGCAGCAGCGCCATCAGCATGGAAGCGCCCCTTTGGCTATTCAGTTTTCTGCGGATCGCCTGCATTTTTGGCACCTGCCTTTTTGTTGATTTACGGTTCAACGGTCTCGCCGCCTGCTGCGGTATCTTCCCAAACGGCGTAGAGAGTAAGTTCGGTCTTATTCTCCTTTGCCATAGAATCTATGATGTTCCCGATCAAGCTTGCATCTGTATAATCAGCTGTTGTACTTGAAGCATCAAACGCCCAACCCTTAAAGGTGGATGTTCCTGTGAACGTATTCGGCGGAAGGCTGTCCGTCGTTTGAATCGTATCATAAGCATACGAAACAGCAGACATCGTACCTGAACCGCCGTTGGCTTCAAACTTGATGGTATAGGTGTTCGGAACCGCCTTGATCTCGGTATCTGCGAAAATCTCGGGGAGATTATCTAAGTCAAACGTATAGCCTAAAATAGCTGTTGCCAACTTGTTCTTTTCTTCTTCCGTTAACGTCGGCTTTTCGCCGTAAGATACCTTTTTCTCCAGCACCAAATCATCGTTTACCGTTACAAACTTCACCTTATACTCATTGGAAACAATAGTGTACGGGGTGGTGAGGTTGTAGGTCACGTCACCGTTTTTGAGGACAATCTTTAGGGTGATCTCGCCTGCCGCGGCGGATTCCACCTTTACGGCGCGATATTGGAACTTCGTGTCGTTCGTTTCTGTCGTCCACTGATCGCTTACCGTCACTTTGTAGGTGTGATTTTCATCGGTGTAGGTGTGATTTCCATCGGTCGTGATGCCGTCTGTGACCACGGTGTAGGCGGTTTTCCCTGCGATGATCTCGATTTGATCGACCGTAAAGCCTTTCAAATCGGTATACTCATCCGTTGCGTAGAGGAACAGCGCACTTCCCTGCATGGCGGGGCGGTTTTCCGGGTATTCAACGGTCGTACCTGTGTAGGAGGTCGTGGACTTTTTCGGCGTGTGCGGCAGAGAAATCTGGTTATAGACGCTGCCGTTTGTCAGGCCAAGCACATCACTTGGCTTTGTTGTAGCGCTGATATACAGCGTAGCCGTGACCTCTTTTGCGGGCTCCGCGGCAGTTGCCGCGCCGTACGGATATGTGCACGTGATGCTCACCGTGGCTTCGCCCGCAGCAAAGCCGGTAAGCGGCAAGGAGAACGTGCCGTCTGCGTTCAGCTTGATATCGTCCTTACTGCACTCGATGACGTCCTGCTGCACGCCGTTGTTATCGACAGCAATCTCCCATCTGAGCGTCTTTTCGGTCTCGGCAAGCAGCTGCTTGTCGTTTGCGTCCTTTACGGTCAGCGTGATCGTATCGGTGTCGCCGGAATAAACCGAAATGTTCGTAGAAAAAGCCTCCAGCTTGAGCGATGCCGTAACTTCGATTGTAAGGCGCGCGATGTAATTGCCGAGCTTCGCCTCTGCGACGACCGTGCCGACGTTCTGCCCGATGAATGTGACATCGTAACATTTATTCGCATCATTATACACAATGCGGCTGACTGTTGCTGCGGCCTTATCGTTTGTGAGCTCGTTTCTGTTTTCGTCATACAGTTTGATTTCCGGCACTGCGTTCGTATCTACGTCGCTGCTGGCGATAAGCAAATGTGTCTGCAAAAGCGCCTTGCCGTCTTCGTTGTCGTTCAAAGTGCTGTCTTCCGCTTTCGTTTTGATATCCGCAAGCAGGTCGAGCTTCTGGGAGTTTTCTTCCCATAAGAGACCGATGCGCGGCCAGCGGCCGTAATGCAAATTGACTGTGCTGCCGAAGATATCGGTCTGTGTCAGAACCGTCGGGAACGGATAGTTAAGCCCCTGCAGCGCCGTATCGTTGCCCGGGAAGCTATACTTGCCGTCGATATTCTGCCCCTGCTCGGTGATGGTGACGGTGGAGAAGCTCTTATAGCTTGAGCCGGACTGGTAGTTCTTGTTCAGTTTCGTCAAGAATTCGCTGCTCTGCATTTCGGCATACGTTAAGTACGGGGTGGAATCGTTGTACAACATAATCCTACGGTCATACCAATCCAAAGTCCGGTTGAGATTTAGGTCACTCCAACTTTGAGGATTTTTGCCATATGCACGATAATCGTCTGTCTCTAATACGGCAGACTCAAGCGCATAGCAATTATAAATCTCAATATAGTCATTATTAACAGCAGTAAATGCCTGCTGCATTTCACCATTAGAAGCGATTGCTTGCGTACTCTTAATAATGTTTTTTTCTCCCCACTGACCACCACTGCGTCTTGGCATGTCAACATAGCTATAAGAATTATAAACTCTCATGACATTTTTGACTGTGCCTATCAAGCTATCAAGACCGTCATTGCGCAAAACGATACCGCCGACTAAGCCGCCCATCCAAATATTTGCACCTGCATTCCAATTTTTGTACCCCATAGAAGATATGCTGCTCATGGAACCACCGGCATAGCAATAATTCACTGTTCCGCGGGAAACACCGGCAATACCGCCGACGCGCAGATTTTGATAACCGCCATTATAGCCGATATTGATAATAATGTCTGTTACAGCGGAGCAATTTGTAATATTCATGTTTGTCATGCCGACAAGGCCGCCGACGTTGCCGCCGCCCCAACCCGGGTTGTTTTCATGATTATCCCGAATCGTATAGCCGGAAACTGTGCAGTTTGTAAAGGCACTTTCCTTTTTATCACGACTTCCTGCAAAACCGACCAGACCGCCGACACAATACCAGCTTCTGCCCTCTTTTGTAGCTTCGATCTCGCTGCCGTTATCGGAATAAACAATAATATTTTTCAGCACAGCACCGCTTGTGATACCGAAGATGCCGACGCACTCCGCCTTACTGCGGATCGTGATATTCTTAATAGCATAAGCCTGTCCGTCAAAGCTTGAAGTGAAATACGCCATGAGGGGTTTCGCATATCTGTCATTACCGCCAACATCGAACATGCTGCCGATTGGCGTAAAGTTATTCACTTTTTTGAGTACAGCATACTCTGTGCTTGCGTTCACATCATGGCTCTGTACCCAGCAATATTTCAAGCTTCTTACAGTCCAATCCTTTTCACCATAAACCAGATATGTATAGTAACTTCTGTTTGGATTAGCATTTCTTGCCTGTTCAATCGTTGCTTTTTCCCAATCAGGTGACAAAATGGACGTGGTTGCGTCTAATGCGCCATAGTTCCAGTTGATAAACTGTAACTGCGAGACGGAGCGAATCTCGTAAGCGTTGCCGTTGGCGCCGGGTTTGACGTCACCTGTTTCTGTCATTTTTCCCTGTACTGCGGAGCTATCGAGGCTCATAGAGTTTGCAAAGAACGGGTTGACGGTGTAGGTGTATACGGTAGCATCCGTTCCGTTGCCGTAATCCAGCTGCCATGTGCCGTTGGGGTTGCTGCCGGTCAAATACATCTTGCCTTCGCCGGTTTCATATGCGACAAACGTATAGCCGGGCATCTGCTTACCGAGCGCTTCGCCGGCTTCTGTATTTTCTGCAACGATCATGAAGTATTCATTGAAGTTCACAGCACTTAATGAAGTCGTCAAATTATTGCTGTTCGCATAGAAATAGCCGTAGCCGTAATGCGTTACAACGCCGCCGTCGTCGTGCTCTTCACAGAGAGAATCGCCCTTTAAGATGTCGTTGTTTGCGCTGGAAATTTCATTGCCCTGGCTTGTGCCCACGTAGCTGAAGTGGTAGCCGCTGTTGCTGCCGCTGTCTTCATATTCCCAGTAGAACACACCGAGCGTACCGATATCCTTCTGCACGGGCCAATCGCCGTAATGTACGGTCTTCCCTGCTGCATTGCGCACGACTGCCGGGTAGATATAATCGCCGGTCGTTTCTTTGGCATTATAGGTGTAATCTGCCGTTTTGAAATTGCTGATTGTTTTGTTTTGCAGCTCGCTGCCCGTAAGGGGCTCGCCCGCCGCGTTATCTTTGAATTCGTTCGTGGAGGTGTTGTAGGCATAAAGCGTGCCTCTGTACGAATACGTGCCGCCGTCCAGATAATAGCACTGGTATGCCGAACCGCCGGTATGCGCAAAGCCGTAGGACTCCGCATCGCCGGAAGCTGTCAGCGCCGTAGCGCTGTAGCTGCGGCGAATCATACCGCTGGCGTTGTTCGCCGCAAAGCCCGCGACCCACACGGTGCTGTTTCGCGCGCCGCGCACCTGAATGCTGCCAAGCGCGTAGGAATCCGAAATAGAGGCGTGGTTCACGCCCGCAAAGCCGCCCGCATAGGTGTTAGAGTTCGTATTTGCAAAGCGAATGGACGGGCAGTCCGAAGCGCTGTTGCGGATGGTGCCGTAGTTGCTGCCGACAAAGCCGCCGAGCGAAGCCGTGCTGGCGCTGTAACCGTAATACTCCATGGTATAGCCGGAAACCGAGCAGTTTGAAACCGTGCCGCGGTTATAACCGACGAGCACGCCCATGCTGACGCGCGACGCACTGCCGGAAGCCGAATTACCGCCCTGCGCATTGACATAAGCCACCGTGTTACTGCCGTCGCCGACAAGGAACACATTGCGCACCGCGGCAGCGGACGACGTATAACCGAACATGCCGATGTAAAGGGAATTTGCTTTAAAGGAAATTTCCTCTATCGTATTGCAGCCGCCGTTATACACAGCCGTAAACGGCTTATCCCCTGTGCCGATCGGCGCCTGTGTGTCAATCTTTGCAGGCACAACGTCATAATTTATCCAATCATACCTGCTGTAATCGATGTTGAGTTCCTGACGGAACACACTGTCCTTTACGGCATCCGCATACTGCGGGTAGTAAAGGCTCAAGGCATACAGCTGGCGGGCGGAGCGGATGCAGACCGTTTCCGGCGCCTGCGGCTTATTTTCGTTGACCGTCACCGTTTTTGCGAAATGCGGATTGTAGTAATACTCCGTATTCGTGTTGTTTGCGGTGTCTTCTATCGTGATCTTCTGGTAGAACGTATCCGGCTCTGCAGTGTCGATATAATCGGTGTTGACGACCTCTTTTGAGAGCGGATAGAGATAATACTTCGTATTTGTCGTGTCGTCGGTCGTTTCAATTGCGCTATCAACAAACGATACCTGTGCCTTTTGGTTGTTTGCATACGTCACGGTAACGTTATCGGCCGCATCTTTCTTTTCGATATACGCCAGCGCATAGCCGTCGCCGACGACAAACTTACTCGTTTTGAGCGTGGAAAGGTTCGCGCCGTAGAAGCCGTAGGTTTCGTCTTCGTAGCGCTCGTAATAAACCAGTGCGCCAGATTCAAACTCCGCCTGCCAGTCGCCGTAGTGGTTCAGCTTTTCAAGGCGCGGATACGTGTAATACGTAAGGCCCTGATCCATCAAGTTATACGGAAACGTAGCCGCGCCAGAGGACGACGTGAACGCCTCGGAGATTCCTTTTGCAAAGCCCGATTCACTGAGTTCTTTATAGGTTTTCGGCGTGGTTTGATCGGCGTTTTCCCACTTGCTTGTGCCGTCTCCGGAAAGACCGCCGTCTGTCAGATAATATACGTTTGAGGCACTGCCCATTGTATTCACCGTGGAATGGACCTTTGCGTTTTCTTCAACATTGTAAACACACGCAGAATAACCGCCTGTGGCGATCACATTGGAGCCGCCTACTAAGCCGAAAGCATCGACGGTCGCCGTTTGGTAACCCGCTGCATAGAAATCCTTTAAGGTGATAGAGGTTCCCGTTGCGGCCACTTCAGACTCGCCCTCTGCCTTTGCGATAAGGCCGCCCGTTCTGGCTGCCGTCAAATAGCAATCCGCATAGGAATCGGTTATCGTTGCCGCATGATACACGGCACCGATGAGGCCGCCTGCTGCGCCGCCGTCTGCACGAATGACCGTAGACGCGGAGCTGTCCGTAACGGATACGCTGCCCGTTTCCGTCACCATGCCGATAAGTCCGCCGACGATTTTACCCTCGAGCCACGGCTGCACTTTTTCCGGGGAATCGACCGTTTCGATATCTGCGAGGTCGCCTTTTTTGGAGCTGAGGTATACACGGGTATTTGTGATTTTCACGGTATCGGAAACAGAACCGATGAGCGCACCGACGTTCTGGCCGCCATCGATCTTCATACCGGTGAGCGTCACGTTTTTGATCTCACCGTTAAATGTACTGAACAGACCTGCATCTCCGTTTTGCGCAGCTTTTGTGATGTGCAGGTTTGAAATGGAAGAATACAGCTTTACGTTATCGACCTCGGAATAGCCGTCATAGCTTTTGAGATTCTTATTTGTGATGGGCGTAAAGGTGTCGCGGTAAAAGGAATACCAGTCTTCGTTGTCGGCAGTATCATCCGCAAAGGAAAGGTCGCTGACCTGCACGGCGCGGGTAATCGTATCGGAAACATGGGAGGCCTCGTCCAAATTCTGCAAATGGCGGCCGTAGGCGATGAGCGCCGTGCCGGCCGGGGTGTCCTCGGCATAGCGGAACAGGCTGTTCGTTTTGCGGGTGTAGCTTTTGCCGTCCACATTGGCGTTTTGGCTTTCTACGGACAGCGTGACGGTGATGTCTGTGCCGCACGCAAGCTTATGGTCGGTCTGATTATAGAAGCGCGTCTTTTCGCTTTCCAAGCTATCCATAACCCACGTGTAGTACCAAGTTTTGCTGTTCAGCTGGCGAAGCTCGCTGTATTTTACAACCTTTACATATTCGTTCCGGCCGTCCGAAACCTTGATATTGAACGTCAGCTCATCGGCATAGGGGTTGTTGCAGTAGAACGTTGCCGTCAGCTTCTCGCGGTTATCGATGGAGATGTCCGGCTTTAGAGTATCGGTTGTGCCGGAGATCACACGCGCACCGCCGTAGTAGCCGATCTTCGCGCCGCTGTGCAGGCGGGTCTGACGCACACGCATACGGTTTAAGTATGTGGGCAGCGTGGTGGAGACATCACCGCTTGTAATCTCCTCTTCGCTGTAAAATGCGCTGTACACACTGCCGCTTTCGGGGTCGTACTCGATGACCCAGTGGTTGTTCCAAAGCTCGGCATCTACGGAAGATTCCGGCAGAACGGAAGCTGCCGCCTTGCCGGTCGCCACGCGGTCTGCGGAAACGACGTAGCAGAGCGTGTCTTTTGTGATGGCGTCTTCCGCATCTTCTTCGGGAGCATCCAGCGGAATGAGACCAACCTTTGCAACGCCGTTCTTCTTGTTTTCATCGTACTGATAAAGGCTTTCGTAGCCGCCGGCGCGCAGCTCGGACATGCGGTTCTGCGCGGCAACGTAAAGGATTTCCGCTTTACTGTCGAGTTCCTTTTGGCGCAGATTCTTTTGAATCGTCACAAGCGAGAGAACCGCCACGGCAAACAGCACGATGACGATGGCCACAACAATCAAAAGCTCGGACATGGTAAAGCCGGCTTTCCCCTTTCTTCTGTTTTTCAAACTCTTCATATCCCGTGAAAAATTCATGCGTTTTGCTCCTGAAAAAAATATGGAAACCGTAAAACGGTATAAGTCTTTTTAAACACAGAAAACCGGCAAGCAAAAAACAGCTTCCGGCCTGTGTTGCACCAGCTATTTTTGAAGTTCAAAATACGTAATATACAGGTTTACCTGCACATTGCCGGAGCTGCCGGAATTTTCAAACTGCACGCTGATGTCCGATATTTGGTTTGTAAAATCGCTGTTGTGCAGCGCATCAATGATGGCGCGCGTTTCGGCGTAGGTGTTCGTTGTAAAGGTCATGTTGATGGGGCGGCACATGATGTAGCCATCGTTCAGTGCCGAGACCTGACCGAAATCCAGCGAATAATCGACGGAAGCCGAAAGAATGCTGTTCAACTCAACGAGCAGCTTGCCGGAATTGTCATAATTCGGGATGGGCGTGGGGTCGCCCGCGGCATAAATTTCCTCGAGTTCCTTCTGCATCTGGTTCATGCGCGTCAAAAGCTCGGTATTCTGCAAAATCTCGTCCTGCTCCGCGGCCGTTTCGGACTGATACTCGTCGATGGAATTGTTGATGGGCTCCAAGATGAGCTTAAAATATGCGATGACGATGAGCAGCACGGTGAGGACGAGCAGCATCACTTTTTCGCGCGTTGTAAAGGCTCTTTTCATGCTGTGGCCTCCCCTTCCGCCGTGTCAGCCGGCTGTAATGTGATCGTCACGGAGAAATCGAGGTCTTCGCCTGCCGTTTTTTCGGTGGAAGCGATTGTAAGGTCAGCAGCCTTTACAATGGGCTGCTGCTGTAAAATCTCAAACATAGCGGAAATCTCCTGCAGATTCATGCCGGACATGGAAACAATCATCACGTCGTCCGAAATGGTGACGGCCTTTATCGTGCCGTAGGGCTGCAGGTAGTTCTCCATGAGGTCAAGCACTTCCTGTCTGTCCACAGAAACGAACGCGCCGGAATCCTCCTGCTGCATCCATTTTCTGGAATAGGTGCGGTACTCCTCTTCGACCTCGGGGTATTTCTCCACGGCGCTCTGCATTTCGGTATACTGGGCATGCACGGTGTTGTAAGCACTTTCTGCGGCACTTTGGCGCGCAAGCTGGTCAAGTACGCCGAATTTCACGACGAGCACCACAAGCACGATAATGACCGCCGTGCCGATGGAAAGTGTCATGACGCTCTGGGAGTGCGACTCGCGCTTTGCGAGGTTGACGGTTCTTTTGGTGGGGTATTTTACAGGCTTTTTGGCGCCGTTCCCCATGCCGAGTTCAAGCTTCATTCCAACGCCTCCTTACTTTTGCAGCGCGCAGCCGATCGCTTTGATGTAAAGCCACGCCGCTTCCAATGCGTCGTGCTGAGGAAGCAGCTCCTCGGCGTTATGTACGTCCAGATCCGTCACACGGCAGATGGCCGCGCGGATCTGATCTACCGCCACACCGCCGCCGCAAAGATAAATTCTCCGGAGCGAACGCTCGCGGTTATTGTAATTATAGAAGTTGACGGCCTTCATGATTTCGATCGCCATGCGGTTGAAAAGCTCGGCGCTCACGTCTTCGGAAAGCACGTCGTTGTAATCGGACAAAATGTGTGCGTGTGCCATGTGAATATCCACGCCGCGCACATCGGAAATCGCCTGCTCAAGGTCGCGCAGGCCGAGGTCGCCGGAGCGCTTCGTGGTGAAATTGCCGTCCTGCAAAATGTGCATACGGATGCCGTTGTGGCCGAGGTCTACAAAGCAGTAATCGCTGCCCGCGGGCGCATTTGTGCGCTGCATGTAATCCTCCGTCAGCGCAGCGTAGGCGCATTCCTCCGGCATGGCGACCTTCAAATTGAAGCCCGCACGGCGCAGCATGGCGCGGTATTCTTCCACGGTGCTTTTTAAGGTGGCGCAAACGAAAAGCTGCAATTCTTTCACATTGCCCTCTTCGTCCTTCACCGTATCCTGCACGGCGTAGTCGAAATAATACTTATTCTTTTCCTGCGTCAGGTAATCTTTAAATTCAAACGGCAGGTTATACAACAGTTGGCCGTCCGTCATGGCGGGCACGGTCACGTTGCGGGTGAACACCAGCGTGCTGGGCAGAATGACCGCCGCCGCACCGCGGGAGATGCCGTTTTCTTTCGCCATTTCCTTGATAAAATCCGCCATGGCGTCCATGGAGACGATTTCGCCGCCGGAGACCATATTATCCGGCAATTCTTTCGCCATAACCTTTTTCAGTTTGCCGCCTGTAAAGCATGCGGCTTTTACCATGCACTCACCAATGTCGAATGCCGTGATTTGTCCGGGCATGGTACAGACACCTCGCTTTCTTCTTTATCCCTATCCGTCAAGCTGTAAAGCTTTTATTCTTTCCGTTAAAATAAGCTCAAATACACGCCGATGATCTCGCTGCCGCAAAGGAGCGTGAGAATCGCCGCCGCCGAGATGGACGGCCCCCACGGAAAAAGCTTTCCGTCTTCTTCCTCTGCCCCGTCTTCTGTGGTACGTTTTTCCGGGAAAATAAACGCGAAGACGATGCCGAGCACGCACGCGATGAGCAGGCACAGAATGTTCCGCTGCCAGCCGAGAAACAGGCCGGTGAGGAACAGCAGTTTAATATCGCCGCCGCCCATGGCTTCCTTTTGGCGCACTTTTTCGTATAAGAGCACGATGAGCAGTAAACCGCCGCCAACGGCGAAGCCGCCGAGCAGCGCATCCATAAGGTTTTCGAGCACGTTCCCCTGCAAAAACAGGAAAACAACACGCACGACGATCCCCGTCACGATGAAACGGTCCGGGATCATATACCCCTCCAAATCCGTGAATGCAGCGGCGAGCAGCAGGCACGCCAGCAAAATGTATTCAAGGGCTTGGAGCGAAATATCATATTTTAGCACGAGCAGCAAAAACGTAAGCGCCGTTAACACTTCCGCAAAGACATGTCCCGCAGAGAGTTTTTCGCCGCAGTATTTGCAGCGGCCTTTGTGCATGATGTAGCTTAAAACGGGAATTAAATCTCCCGCGCCGAGCACGTGGCCGCAGACGTCGCAGTGCGAGCGCCCGTGTAAAACAGATTCGCCGTGGACGATACGCCACGCCATGCAGTTGAGAAAGCTTCCCATGCACGCGCCGAGAATCCCCGTAAGCACACAAATATAAACCGTGAGAGCGGGTGAAACCCAAAGCATACTACGTCCCCTTTTTTATGAAAACCTAAAGTGAAAAATCAAAAGAACAGATCATAGGGGAGCCGCAACCCCCGACCCCTCAATAGATCCGGTTCATTTAACAGTGAGTTGTGTTAATTTGCAGTTAGATAAAGAAATTACTTAACAGTAATCGTAACTTTGCCAGTAGCATAATTATATTCATACGTAACACTGGCGCCCTTGTCCCAAGTACCAACATCAACGCCTGCAACCTCCGTAGCTGTGTCGTTCTTACCGACAGTGGTGTACGGATCTGCTGCATTCTGACCCGCAGTTGTGATCTTTGTTACAGAACCATCTTTGTTCAGCTTAAACGTACCAGTAGTACCACCCTCAACAGAGTGGTTATCGTCCATCAGAACGTCGGTCATAACGGAAGCATAGCCGGAACGAATGTTAGCTTCGTCAGTTGCAACTCTTGCCTTATTCAGAGAAGAAGCAAAGGTCGGGATAGCAATAGCGATGAGGATTGCGATGATTGCAACAACAATCAGCATTTCCATGAGCGTAAAGCCCTTCTTATTCTTCATCTTACGCATTTTGTTCATCATAGGAACCATTCTCCAATTCATTGAAATTTTGCTCGCCCCAAAAACGTACTTTTCGGGGTTCACCATCGAAATTTATGTATTCCACCGGTTCGGGTTGGATCGCCGACGGGGTACAGCGAAATAAATCAAACGATGCTGCCATACATGGTAAACATCGGCAGGTAAACGGCCAGCAGCAAAATGACGGTGACGACCGCCAAAACAATGGTGATGGCCGGCTCTAACATAGAGAGCAACCGCTGCGTGAACACCGAGACCTCGTTATCGAAGTAATCGCCGATGACGGTGAGCGTTTCTTCCATGTTGCCGGAGCGTTCGCCCACGCCCACCATTTCGGTGAGCAGCTTTGGAAAATACGGAATCTCGTTCATGCAGTCCACCAGGCTGCGGCCCTGCTCCACGCCCTGCCGCACTTTGCGGATGGACACCGCGAACATGTAGTTGTCTGCCACATTTGCCGTGACCTCCAGCGCTTTCGTAATCGGCAAGCCCGCCGTGAGCATGGTGCTCATGGTGCTTGCAAACTGCGAAGCGGCGTTCAGACTGTGCATTTTTTTGAGCGGTGAGCGCTTTAGCTTGTTTTCCGCAAGGAACGCACGCCCCTTTTCGTTCTTTTTCAGCAGAAGCCTGCCGATGAAGAACGCGAGCACAATCAAAATAAGCGACCACCAGTAGTTCGTGAGAAAATCCGACGTTGCGATGAGCCCCTTTGTGATGCCCGGCAGCTCGGTACCGAGTTCCAGAAACACGCTTGTAAACGCCGGCACGGCTACCACCATAATGATGATGAACACGATGACGGCGACGCAAATGACAATTGCCGGATACGTGAGCGTGCTGATGATCTTCGCTTTCATTTTAGCGGTTTTATCGTAGTATTTATGTAGTTTTTCAAAGCATTCTTCCAGTGTGCCGGACTGTTCGCCCGCGCGTACGGTCTCAATAAACGTGGTCGGAAAGCCCGTAGCGTTGTTTTCAAAGCTTTGCGCAAGGCTGTAACCGCCGGAGACGTCCTCCGCGACCTTTTTCAGCATTTTTTGCAGTTCTTTGGTGCGCGCCTGTGCCGCAACCATCTCCACGCAGCGCACAATGGGCAGACCGGAGGTCAAAATGATGGCGAACTGCGAGCAAATGATGGCAAGCTCCTTGTCTTTGATTTTCTTCGTGCCGATCTGTTTGTTCCAGCTCTGCGTCTCTTTGACTTCTTCTATTTTGGTGATGACGGAGCAGGTTTCGCGCAGCTGCGCGACCGCTTCAAACTCGTTATACGCTTTGATGACGCCGGAAAGCTTTGCGCCGTCCGGGGAAAGCCCTTTGTATTTATAGGTCGTCAAGCCCGCTCCCTCGCTTTCTTCCTGAATTTAGCCGCGTCTTCCCTTGGAAAACGCTTCTCGGTCTCTGGCGTAGCCGAGCGCCGTTTCATACGTTACGGTGCCCTCGCGCACCATTTTCAGCAGGGCATTATCCATCGTAATGCTGCCGTCCTGCGCGTTCATGGTAATGAAGCTGTCAATCTGCGGGGTCTTGCCCTCGCGGATTAAATTTTTGATGGCGCTGTTCACCATCATGACTTCGCACGCCGCCGCCCGGCCGCCCGCGCGCTTCGGCAACAGCTGCTGCGAAAGCACCGCACGCAACGTAGTGGAAAGCTGCAATCGAATCTGACGCTGCTGCCCCTCCGGGAACACGTTCACCATGCGGTCAACGGAATCCGCCGCGGAGTTTGTGTGCAGGGTGGCGAAGACCAAGTGGCCCGTTTCCGCCGCCGTCAATGCGGTCTCAATGGTATTGAGGTCGCGCATCTCGCCGATGAGGATAACGTCCGGGTCCTCACGCAGGATAGACCGCAGGCCGTCTGCGTAACTTCTGGTGTCTTTGCCGATCTCGCGCTGGTTAATGATGCACTGATCCGGCTCGTAGATGTACTCAATCGGGTCTTCCAGCGTGATGATGTGGCTGCGCCGCGTATGGTTGATGCGATTTAAAATCGCCGCCAACGTCGTGGATTTGCCGGAACCCGTTTCACCCGTGACTAAAATGATGCCGCTGCGGTACTCCGGGAATTCGGAAACGACCGGCGGCAAATTCAGCGCCTCGATCTCCGGGATGGTATCCGCCAAAATACGGATCGCCGCCGAAACCGCCCCCTGCTGGCGGAACAGGTTAATTCTGGTTCGCGCTCCGCACGGAAACGTCCGCGCCAAATCAAGCTCGCCGATGCATTCGATCTCGTGGAAAAGGTCGTCCGCAAGGCATTTTGCGTAGTATTCGCAGTCTTCCCACGTGAGGACTTTCTCCGTGAGGTTCTGCACCTTGCCGTCTATGCGGCATTTCACCGGCAGGCCGGTGACAATATGAATATCGGAAGCGCCTTTTTGCTGCGCCTGCGCGATGATTTCGCTGATTTCAAGCATATTAAAACCATCGCCGAAACGCGGCGACTGCGTCCTTTCCGAAAGTTATGAGCAAGTTTTCAACAGATTTTCAGCAGAATGTCAATCCGCTGTGGAATTGATGGCGCGCGCGGCTTCCGCTGCGCTGATCTCGCCGCGCAAAACAAGGTTACGGCAATTTTCGCGCATCGTGACAAAGTTAGTCTCCGCTGCTGCCCTTAAAAGCGCATCGTACTTTGCGCCTTCTGTAACCATGCGGCGAATGCGCCCGTTGAGCATGAAGATTTCAAAGACGGCACGGCGACCCTTGTAGCCGGTGTGGTAGCACTCCTGACAGCCCTCGCCGCGGTAGAACTGCACGTTGGCGTTCTCCGGCAGGCCGAGCATGGCAAGCTCCTCCGCCTCCGGCCTATACGCCTTCTTGCAGTGCGGACAGACCTTGCGCACAAGGCGCTGGGAGATGACGCCGCGCAGCGCGCTGGAAATGAGGTACGGCTCCACGCCGATATCGACCAGGCGGTCGATGGCGGAAACGGCGTCGTTCGTATGCAAAGTAGAAAGCACCAAATGGCCCGTAATAGCAGCACGAATGGCAATGGCGCCCGTCTCTCCGTCGCGAATCTCACCGACGGAAATGACATCCGGGTCCTGACGCAAGATGGCGCGCAGTCCTGTCGCAAACGTCATACCGGTCTTTTCGTTGATCTGGCACTGGTTAACGCCCGGAATGTTGTATTCCACCGGGTCCTCCAGCGTCATGAGGTTCGTTTCCTCATTTGCAAGCTCCTGCAGCATGGCGCACATCGTCGTGGATTTACCGGAACCGGTCGGGCCCACAATCAAAATCACGCCGCTGCTGTTTTTGAGCAGCGCATCATACTTTTGCAGGTCTGTGCCCTCAAGGCCGATGGACTGCTTCGTGATCGTATGCCCGGATTTATCGAGCAAACGCAAAACAATCTTTTCGCCGTAGATCGTCGGCATGGACGAGATACGCAGGTCGATCTCGTGGTGACGCACCTGCACCATGGCACGGCCGTCCTGCGGGATCTTACGCTCGGAAATATTCATGCCACCCATGATTTTCAGGCGGGAAATAACGTTGCTCTGCAAATTCGCGGGCACGGTCAAAATCTTTCTCAAAATGCCGTCGATACGCATGCGCACCACCATTTCGCCCTCCTGCGGCTCAAGGTGGATGTCGCTCGCGCGCTCCAAAAAGGCGCGCTCAATGACGGAATTTACAAAGCGGATCGTCGGCGCGGCAGACGCGTTGCCGGCATCCGTCTGGTTCATCTGCACCGGCACGATATCCGGTGTGGATGTGCCGACCTCTCGCTTCATTTCTTCAATGGCGCGGGCCGTGCCTTCGCTGCCGTACAATGTGCCGATGGCCTGCTCGGTCGCGCGGCGCGTGGAGATCATCGGCACAACGCGCTTATGCGAAGCGGCCTTAATTTCTTCCTGCGCAACGAAGTTCAACGGATCGCTCATGGCAACAAAGAGCTCGTCTTTTACAAGCTTTACCGGCACCACGTTGTATTTTTTCGCGATGGCGCGCGGCACAAATTTGGCGAGCTCCAACGGAATAGAGATCGCCGTTAAATCGATGAAATCGACGCCGAGCTGCATTTGCAGTGCTTCAATGAGCTGCCGCTCCGTGATGATATTACTTTCAATCAGAACGTCGCCGAGACGTTCTTTCTTCTGCTTTTGAATGGTCAGCGCTTCTTCAAGCTGCTTCTGCGTAATGGCACCTGCCGCAATCAGCAGATCGCCAAGTCGCATATAAGCCATGGAACGTCCTCCCTTTCTAAACCGAACTTCGTGTTTCGTATATTTATGCTGCTTTTCGCATGATCGAGCAGTTTTATAGGCTTAAAATGCGAAAACCGCGTCCAAAATTCTCATTTTCTGCATAAAGCATCAGAATTGCAAAATTCGCGCTATTATTTTATCATGTCAACACTATGATTTCAAGCTTCATGTGGAGAAAATTCCCACAGGAATTCATCTTATTTTCAGAATCAATTTATGAAATTTCCGCACATTGGCGTTTTTGGTAGGAGCAGGCACACTGCAGCCCATAAAAAGACGGCGGCGCAACCGCTTTTAAAGGCACGCCGCCGTTTTATGGCTTTTATCGGCTATTTTTCTTGCAATATTTGCGCACCGCTTTTGTGATCTTTTCAAGGTCGAGCGGCTTTGTGAGGTGCTCGTTCATACCGGCTTTGCGGCTGCGGGCGGCGTCGTCGGAAAACGCGTTTGCCGTCATGGCAAAGATCGGCACGGTCTCCGAATCCGGGCGGTCGAGCGCGCGGATCTTCTCTGCCGCCTCCAAACCGTTCATCACGGGCATCATGATGTCCATTAAGATGAGATCATACGTACCCGGGGCCGAGGCTTTGAATTTCTCCAGGCCCTCTGCGCCGTTCCATGCTTTTGTGACCTCGGCGCCGCTGTCCTCAAGCAGGAACGCCGCAATCTCCATGTTCACTTCGTTATCCTCCACAAGCAGCACATGCAGCCCGCGGAACACGGTGGTATCGATCTCTTCCTCCGGCTTTTCGGCATCAGACGCCGCGGGGTCGAGCTTCAGCGGAATCTCCGTGATGAATGTGGTGCCCACGCCCTTTTCGCTGACTACGGTGACGGTGCCGCCCATGGCATCCACGAGTTTTTTCACGATGGAAAGGCCGAGCCCCGTACCCTGATACGTAGTGCGTGCACCGGAATTTTCCTGCGAGAACGGCTCAAACATATGCTTTTGGTATTCTTCGCTCATGCCGCAGCCGTTATCTTCACAGATAAAGCGGTAGCGAACGGTGTTCTCTGTTTGTGAAACGATGCTGCACGCAGCATGTACATAGCCGCCGGCTCTGCCATACTTGATGGCGTTGCCGCCGATGTTTTGAAAGATCTGTCTTAAATGCAGCGGGCTACCGATGACATGCTTTTCGCGCTTATCTTCCATTGTGAGGGTACACGTAATACCGCGCGCCTGCGCTTGCGTGGAGAGCAGCGTGCCCACATCGTGCAGCAGCTCGTTCAAATTGAACGGCACTTCCTCAAGCTGCATTTCGCCGGATTCCAGCTTGCTCATATCGAGCACATCGTTTACAAGATCTAAAAGAAAATCTGAAGACCGCATAATCTTTGCGCGGCATTCCGCCTGCTTTTTCGCGTCATTCGGGAAACGGTCGGCAATCTGTACCATGCCGCGGATGCCGTTGATCGGCGTGCGGATGTCATGGCTCATGCGGCGCAGGAAATCCGTTTTGGCGGCGTTTGCAAGGGTAGCTTCCTCTGCTGCGCGGCGCAGGTTTTCCTGATATTCCATATCGCGCTCCTTTTGCTTCGAAACATCGCGGAACAAAAGCATGAGTGCGCTCGGCTTTTCCCGGCGCGTAAAGCGGCGCTGCGGCACAAGAAGCAGCTGGTACCACTTGCCCTCCACATTTTCCATTGTGAAGCCGTCAAAAGCCTTGCCCTCTAAGCGCTGCTGAGCGGTATCGAGGTCCGTAAACGCACGGAATTCCTCCCGGTACGCCTCGGCTACGCACTCGGTGTTAAACTTTTCCAGCATGGCTTTTGCGCTTAAAACACCGTTTGTGATTGCTTTCATGCGCTCACTCTGCACAATGGGCTCCCATGTATCGTCCTGCGGGTGAATGAGCAGGTTTGACAGGTAAATGCTCGAAATGGCGCTGACAAGGTGGTATTCTTTTTCCATACGCAGTAAGCGGCGCTTTTTACTGTACTGCCGCCAAATAAGGTACCCCATGCCGCAAAACAGGTAGATTGCCGTAAACAGCAGCATCCAACCGCGGCGACTTGCGTAGACTACGCGACTCGGGAAAAAGGCATACAAATAATAATCTCTGTACTGGGTGAACATACCGTACCATGTGCCGTTGTCGTTTTTTAATTGCAGCAATGTGTCCGGTGTAAGTTGCTCCCCTCCAACGAGCACGTCAGCAATAGGATAATACTGCACAAGCGTGTTCTCCAGCTGCTCGCAATTCGAACTGATAACGCGCATGCCGTCCGTGATGACAACGGTCACATCCTGCCGGAACATTTCAGCATCCAGCATAGTGGAGAGAGAAAGCTCATTTTTATCGTTTTGAAAGCGCGTGATATCCGTATAGCAAATAACGAGGCCCGGTTTATCCTGCCGTGCGGAAATGGCGTAGTTATACGTATTGTCGTTTAAACAGATCTGGTCGGCATAGGTTTTCTGCGGATAGTTCAAAATATCCGCCGCATTTTTGTCCCCAATTATCTGGCTGAGCAGCAGACTTTCATCCTTGCCCGCTTTGTCGTAATGAGCCAGCACGGAGAAATTTTCATCCAAAACAAAAATGCCGGTCAAATACTGAAATTTCGCATAGTGCTGTAAGCGATTTTCGTTTAAAAGCGCATCTTCCTCTTCGTAACGGTACGCCGTCAGTGTTTTGACTTTGGTCAAAATATCCTGCAGCGCTTCGGTGGTATTGGCCAAGCGGTAGTTGTCGTACTTACGGCAGCTCGTCTGCATAAAAGCGAGTACGTCCTCAGCATCCGCTTTCGCCCTGTTCTGTTCATACTGTGTTACGCCTGCAAATACCGGCAGCAGCACAACAAAGCCGAGAAGAAGCGTGACAATCCACCGCATGACCGTTTCCATGCTCGGCTTATGGAGCTTCGGTTTTGTTTTTCCCTTGAACTTCGGCATCATTCGGTACCTCCGTTCACGTTTTTTTCGACATCTAACCCATATTTTTTCACAATAGCGGCCGTTGTGCCGTCTTCGCGCATTTCAAGCAGCGTCTGCGTCAGCTTTTCTGCCAGTACTGCATCGCCGTCCGGTTTAAATGCCACGCCCACGGCGTCGCTGCACATGCTCATGTTGAGGTAGCGGTAGCCGTCCGGGTATTCGTCCGTATATAATCTCAGCGAGCTTTCATGCCCGACGACCGCATCCGCATAGCCCTTGCGCAGCGAAGTAAACACCTCGCCCACCGTGCTGAATGTGGAAAGGTCCGTAATCTCCGGCAAATTCGGGTTCAGCCCTTTTAAAATGATCTCCTCGCTTATAGAGCCGGCCTGCACCGCCACGCACTTTTCGGCAAGGTCTTCCAGTGTTTCAATCTCGCTGTCCGCCGGCACCACGACCACGCGCTGCGTGTACATATACGGCCCTGCCCAAATAAACTTATCTTCTTTGCCTTCCATCGTCAGGCAGCACCAAAGGCAATCCACATAGTCTTCATTCAAAAGCTCAAAGCCCTTGTCGATATCGAGCTCCACGAAGATCGGCTCATACCCGATACGCGCACAAGCTTCCTCGGCAATCTCCACGTCGATGCCGGTATAGTTGCCGCCGATATTACGGTAAAAATACGGCGCATACGTTGTGCCGCCGATACGTATTTTCGGTTTTTCCGTCTCCGGTTGCTGTGCCGTATCGCTGCATGCGCAAAGCAGCGCAATAAGCGCGGCAAAAAGCAAAAGGATCCAAGCCTTTTTTCGCATATTTTTTCCTCTGTTTTCTATGTGATGTGATTTGAATACGGCACTCCAAAACCGCTGTTTTTCGGGGCTGAGCCACCGTTGCTTTTCTCAAAATACGCTCTGATTTATAGATTTAGTATAGCGTACTTTCCGCTGATTTTCAATTATTTTTTATGTTCTGTGCATAAATAACTTGTTTTTCTGCATTTTCGACGCGACGTGTGCATAAAGACAATTCTAATGTGTAAAAAGCCGGAAGAATCTGTGCATTTTATCTTGTTTTCTGTACCTTATTATGCTAAAATCAAGTCAAAAGCGCCAGTCTTTACGAAACCCCAAACCGCTATAGAAATGGAGTTGCAACTATGAGGTATCTCGATAAACGTGTGGAGCGCATTTGTGATGAGCTTTACCGTCTGCGCATCGTGCGGCGCATGGAATGGACGGAACGCGGCCCCGTGCGCGCAACTCTCGAGATTGAGCGCAAGGTCAGCCGTTCGGTCATCTGCCAGAAAATTCACTTCTACGCCGCGTGCCCGCGCATCGACTTTGAGACAACGGTCGACTGGAAAGAGCACCAGCACCTCCTGAAAGCCCACTTCCCGATGGACGTACACACGGACGAAGCAACATTTGAGATTCAGTTCGGCAACGTGACGCGCAAAACACATCAGAACACGAGCTGGGATCAGGCACGCTTTGAGAGCTGCGGCCAAAAGTGGATCGATGTTTCCGAGGATCACTACGGCGTCAGCCTGTTAAACGACTGCAAATACGGTCACTCCGTGCACAACGGCGAAATGGCGCTGACGCTCATTAAATCCGGCACAGAGCCGAACCCTGTCGCCGATCAGGGGATGCACGTATTCACCTACGCGCTCTACCCGCACGCCGAAACATGGCGCAGCGCGGAGACCGTAGCGCAGGCGTACTTCCTGAATCAGCCTGTGCGCGCCACCGCAGGCGGCATAGCAGGCGAAGCATACTCTCTCGCGAGTGTGGACGCCAAAAACGTCATTTTGGAAACCGCCAAGCAGGCGGAAGACGGCGACGGCGTGATCGTGCGTCTGTACGAATGTGAAAACGCCCGCACAACGACAAAACTGCATTGGAACCGCCCCATCGCTTCCGTTACGGAGTGTGACTTGCAGGAGAATGCGCTCACGGATGTCCCGGTCGAAGGCGGTACATTCAAATTCACCATCAAGCCGTATGAGATCAAGACGTTCCGCATCCGTTAATCAAAAATAAAGCACCGGCGGCTGTACCCGAGTTGGGCGCAGCCGCCGGCTTATTTTATGAGGTGATATGTTTTGAGGAGCGCCACGCGCCGCTTGCCGATCTCGACACTTTTTCTAAGGCTCGTACGGTTTTGAATGCTTTCCTTACCGTAGCGTATAAGCCGCCTTCCCCATGCGGCAGGCAAGCTATGCGGCGCGCAATGCAGCGCTTTTGCAGAGGGGAACGCCGCACGCAGCACGGAAAAGCGCTCGCGTTTTCCTGCATTCTGCACAGCCGCCGCGTGCAGCGTCATATTCGCACCGTGCAAGCGGCTTTTTTCTGCCGCACCGTGCACGCCGCCTGCCAAAATATCCTCTAAAAGCGCAGTCTCATCCGGCGCGGGGTGCACACGAAGCAGCGCTAAGCTTTCCGTTTTCTCAAAGCCGAGATATTTCTCGCCGATTTCAAAGAGCACCGTCAAAAATTCGAGTGCCGAAAGCTTTTCGCAGCAGCGGCGCAAATACAGTTTGTCAAGCTCCTTTTCATGCTTTTCGGCAAACAACAGCAAATCACACACCGCGCGGATGCCGCACCCACCGTGCAGAAAGTGCTTTAAGCTGTGGCACAAAAGGTACAAAAACGTCTCGTTCGCGCCAAGCGTATAAATTTCTTCGTCCTGCACGAAAACGGTTTCCGTGCGCAGCTTTTCATGCGCAAAAAAGGCGTTCATGTGCCCGTACGCATCGTTTTCCGGGAACGCCGCGCCATGCAGTTCTAAAACGAGCGGACTGCCGGGCAGGTAAAATGTCTGTTCAAGCGGATCGACACTCTCCCCTGCTGTGCGGCAGCCGAGCCGCAATAAAGCATTGCGTGTGCGGTCAAATTCACCCGAAACCGCCAGTAGATCGACATCCGAGAACAGCCGCAGCTCCGGCTTCGGGTACAGCGCAGCGCACACCGGGCCTTTCAGCACGAGCGGATGCAATTTCATTTCGCGCAGCTTGCTGTAAAGCTGTAAAAATACCTGCGTTTTCAAAATCTGCTCTGCCGTTTGGCAAAACGCCATTTGCCGCGCAGCTTTCAGTGCCTTGCCGCACGCATCAAGAACAAGCGGCAGCACGCCGTGGCGCACCGCCTGGCGCAAAAGCTCCGTCTGTGCTTCCTGCGGCAGCACACCGAGCGCCGCTTTTTCGTTATGTATCGCTGCTTTCAACGCGTTTAAAAGCAAACTATCCGCCTGTTTCATCGCCTGCTCCTTTTACTCGTCCGATATGTCCAAAGTATAGCAGGACAAAACCGCGCAATAAAACGAAAAAAGGCGCCCGCCGTGAAAAATCACAAGCGAGCGCCTCTTATGTTATCTCAAGCTAAAGTTCGTTTTATGTACGAATTACATCGTAACAAAGACAAACTTAATGACGAAGAGCGCAGCGATAATGGTGATACCGATGTCGTTCTTCTTGTACTTACCGGTGAAGAGCGTGATGAGCACATAAGCAATCGCGCCGATACCGATACCGTTGGAGATAGAGTAGGTCAGCGGCATCATGATGAGAGCGAGGAACGCCGGAACAGCGCTGCGCAGGTCGGACATATCGACCTTTGCGAAGCCCTTCATCATCAGAACGCCGACATAGATGAGTGCCGGAGCCGTAGCGCAGGTCGGAACAAGAGAAGCGACCGGGCTGAGGAACAGGCAAACCGCGAAGCAAATTGCAACAACAAGGCTCGTAAGGCCGGTTCTGCCGCCGGCGCCAACGCCAGCAGCGGACTCAACGAACGTGGTGCAGGTGGAAGTACCGCAAACAGCGCCCGCAACCGTTGCAACGGAGTCGCTGGTCATGCACTGGTTAACGTTGATCGGATCGCCGTTCTTATCCAGCATGTTTGCCTGAGAAGCGGTGCCGTACAGGGTGCCGATGGTATCGAACATATCGACGAGGCAGAACGTAACGATGAGCATGATTGCGGAGAAGATGCCGCCGAGCTCAGAGCCTGTAAACGCACGCTTCCAAGCGTCAGCCTGGAACACACCGGTGATGCCGATGGAGCCGAAATCCTTAAAGGTCTGGCCGATCTGGCTCATGTCGAAGGTCGGGGTCGTGCCGGAAAGGAGATAGTACAGAACGGAAATGCCTGCGATGCTGATGAGCACGCCGCCCTTGACGTTGTGCTTTTCAAGAATTGCAATGACGAGCAGACCGAGGAATGCGAGGATAGCCGGCATAAATGCCTTTACACCTTCAACATCCGCAAAGAACGCGCCTGCCTTCAGTGCGCCGTGGATATCGACGAACTGAACGAGCGTGTACTGGTTAGTCTGGATGATGCCGACATTCTGGAAGCCGAGGAAAGCGATGAACAGACCGATACCGGCCGGGATTGCTTTCTTGAGGCAGTCCGGAAGAGCCTTTGCAACCTTGACGCGGAGACCCGTGACAGAGAACAGCAGGAAGACAATACCGGAAACCAGAATGATGACGAGGCCTGCATGGTAGCCCTTGATGACGTCGCCGCCGGAGATGATTTCCGGCAGAATGAAGGATACGAAGAAGAAGGAGTTCAGACCCATGCCGCAAGCCTGTGCAAACGGCATCTTCGCATACAGAGCCATCAGCAGCGTACCGATGATTGCTGCCAGAATGGATGCGACATACACAGCGTTCCAAATCTGCTGGAAGGCCGGGTCGGCATCCGGAGCCAGATGGTTGAAGCTAACAATCTGGTTCGGGTTCGTGACTACGATGTAAGCCATCGCGAAGAACGTCGTGAGACCGGCAATGATCTCTGTGCGGACGTTCGAGCCACGCTCGGAAATTTTGAAGAATTTGTCCAAGGATGTTCACTCTCCTATAAATTAAAGAATTTCCTGTTCTTCGTTTTTTTGACCAGTTATGGTTTGCACACATCGGAAAAACAGGAATTGTTACCTATAGTATAGCCTCTAATTTTGCGAAAATCAAGAGAAAACCGAATAAAAAGTCACATTTTGTTCATAAGCTGTTTATGATTTGGAAAAAAAGAGTTTTTTGTGCATTTCGGCTAAGGCTATCCTGTATTTTGCTGTTTTTCTCGAATTGCACTGCCGTTTTTGCGTTTTAAAATGCGCTTCTTTTTGATCACCTATAAAGTTTTCATGAATATGCCCCTATCGCTTGCTTTTTTATGCTGTTCCATGCTATACTGATTTATATGCCGCGCGCGGGGAATCCGCGCGAAAGAAAGGAAAGTGTTCCCGAACCATGAACCTACTCACAAAGCTGTTCGGCAGCTACAGCAAGAAAGAGTTAAAGCGCATTGAACCGCTTAAGCAAGCGGTGCTCGCGCTCGATGACAAATACACAAAAATGACAGATGAGGAGCTGAAGGGCCAGACCGCCGTGTTGAAAGAGCGCCTCTCCCTTGGCTCTTCCCTTGACGACATCCTGCCCGAAGCGTTTGCAACGTGCCGCGAAGCCATGTGGCGCGTGCTCTCCATCAAGCCGTTCCCGGTGCAGATTATCGGCGGCATCATTTTGCATCAGGGTCGCATCGCCGAGATGAAGACCGGCGAAGGCAAGACGTTCACCGCCGCCCTCCCGGCGTACCTCAACGCTTTAAGCGGCAAGGGTGTGCACATCGTCACCGTCAACGATTACCTTGCAAAATATC
>OHCF01000221.1_pt1 | contig 41403 bp, 29 predicted proteins | sample 1577511 | NCBI WGS metagenome assembly OHCF01 (sample SAMEA3879568, study PRJEB24766) | human gut metagenome | biome: human-associated habitat; feature: feces | place: USA | collected 1985/1987 | reverse complement strand
GCCGCCACCGCGTACGGGTGGAACTTGCGCATCGGAGACAGGCCGCATTTTTCAACTTTGCTGGAAAATTTCATTGTTCGTACTCCTTATTGGCCGAGGTATGGGGTGAGCTTGATTCCATAAGATGTTCTATGGTTTCAAGCTCACCCCCTAAACGCTTACTTTCCGGTTTCGAGATAGCGAATTAACTGTTCACGGTCCATACCAGCAATGCCGAGCTGTTCCATGGTGCGGGCTTCCTTGTAGAAATCGCGCTTGCAGACGGCGCAGATCACATCGACAAGTGCTTTATGCACGGTATACTCAAAGCCAAACTGCTTGAAGAACTCGACGCTCGGAATCAGGCCAAACGGAACATCCTCTGTGATATAGCGATAATCCATGGTCTTGGGCATCGGGCTGTATCCAAAGTGCGGCAGAGAGTGCTGCAGCTCGGAGATTGTATTACCCTCCGCGCCCTGGTGAGCGTACCAGTCTCGAATAATATCCGTCAGGTGGGGGATATCGGTATCCCCTAACACGTTCAGGTTCCGGCGTTCAGCGTCCAGCGCATCCATCAGGTTGTCCAGCGACTTTGTGCAGCACTCGCGATAGAACAGGCGGTCCTCCTCGTTGTCGATGCATGCGGCATTAAGAAGCATGATTGAGGTGTGCATGGTCGTATTGATGTTTGACAGGCCGGTTTCAAGAACATTGTGATATTCTTTGAGGTGAGGATACAGCGTCTTCAGACGGGGCATGACCACATCTGTGTCGCAGGAGGGGAAGCAGGCTGTTCCCATATTGTGTTTGTAGCCGCGCACCCAAACAGAAGAGGGCGTCTTTTTACGGCAGGCATAAATCATGCAGGAAAGCTCGACGAGAGTTACCTTTGCCGTGCATCCGGCACTGCGCATCACGTTATGGAAGTACAGTGCACCACCGAAGTTAGCCGGCGTAAGCACGATAATCTGCCCATCGCGCAGATGCGGAGCACACAGAGAAGCGATCGTATCCATTGAATATGTGGGAACCACGATGAACACAATGTCTGACTCTGCAAGCGCCTCACCGATATCTGTGGTGATCTTATGCAACTTTGCAAATCCGCCCGTCAGACCGTTATTGGCATAGGCCTCCATCTCAATGCCGCCTTTTTCGATCACCTCACTCAGTCCTGCGGCAAAACGTGGAAGCTCAAAAAGCGTAACCTGATTGCCTCGGATCGTTAAGTCAGCAGCTGTTGCAAATGCACCGTTTCCGCCGCCGATCACTGTTACCTTTTCCATAATAATATCCTCCTTGGTTGAATTTTTATTCTTTTTTTATGAATTTTATTAGATTTTTCTGAATTTTGGGCGCTAAAAAGTCCCCTCTTTTCCAGAATGGATTTAATTCCATTCTGGCAAAGAAAGTATTAGAGGAAATATGAACGCATTATGAGACGTTAAGCGGCCGCCTGCTGTTTCTTTTTCTGCACAATGTAGAGCGATGCGATCAGGGCCACTGCCAATGCAAGCAATGCACCGCGCATCGGCATGGTCAATCCATCAAACATCATGAAATAGATAACGGCAAAAATCGCAAGGCCTGTAAAGCGCTGGATGTTCCCGAGATCGCCCATAAAGTACTTCTCAGTGAAGGTTCCAAGGAAATAGATCGCAATGATGGCAAAGACCGCAATTATGCACTGAACCCACCAAGCACCGTTGATAAGCTGAGAATAGACGAAGAGCACAGGCACGTAATAGAAGGTAAAGCCCATTTTAAGTGCAGTGAAGCCGGTTTTCATCGGCTGCCCCTGAGCAATGCCCGCAGCGGCAAAGGCCGTCATACATACCGGAGGTGTGATCGTCGCAAGCTGAGTAAACCAGAAAATCGTCAGATGGACGACCAGCATATCAACACCAAGCGACACGATGGCCGGCGCGGACAGGGTAGCAAGGATAATGTAGCTCGTACTAATCGGTAGGCCCATACCGAGAATATAGGCAATCAGTGCGACCAAAAGAAGGGTGAGCCAGAGCTTCCCCTGCGAAAAGCTGAGGATGATCGCAGAGGTCTTCATCATCAGACCCGTAATGTTGATCATCGAAACAATCAGCGAAGCGCAGAAGATAACGCCGCCGATGGACATCAAGCTCTTGGCGCAGTCTTCCAGTGCAAAAACGATCTTTTTGGCAGATACGCGCGTGTCCTTTCGGATCTGGCCGATCAACAAGATCAAAAGCGCGCAGCCGACACCGCTGAGGAACGGCGTATAGCCAAGGACCAGCAATACGACGAGGATCAGGATGGGGATAAAGAACACACCGCCAGCGTGCATCGTCTGTTTAAGCGGGCGAATGTCAGATGCGGGAAGTCCGTGCAGATTGCGCTTCCTGGCAATCAAATCGACCAAGAAATAGATTGCAATATAAAACAGAATCGCCGGAATGATGGACACAAAGCAGACATCACTATATGGCACGCCAACGGTTTCTGCGAGGATAAACGCGCCCGTACCCATGATTGGAGGCATGATCTGACCGCCGGTAGACGCGCAGGTCTCAATCGCACCCGCTTCCTCTGCGGTATAACCAGTCTTCTTCATCATCGGGATGGTCAGCGTACCAGTCGTCACAACATTGGCAATAGAACTGCCGGAGATCGTACCCATTGCAGCACTGGAGATGACGGCCACCTTTGCCGGGCCACCGCGGCGGCGTCCTGCGACGGAAATGCAGATGTCCATAAAATACTTGTCGGCGCCCACGCACTGGAGGAATGTGCCAAATGCGAGGAATCCGAAAAGCAGTGTCGCAGCCATACCGGTCAGCGAACCGAACATACCCTCGGTTGTCAGATAGGTCTGTTCTACAAATTTAGCAAGCGTGATTCCTTTATAGCGGAACATCGCCGGGCAGTATGGGCCTAAGAACGCATAGGCAATAAAAGCAAGTGTAATGATTGAGATCGAAATACCAAGCGTACGGCGGCCTACTTCAATGATCATAAAAACCAATGCCAGCGCTACCACATAGTCAAGGGTCTGGATCTCCGAAGCAAACGGGACTCTTGTCATAAAGCGTTCGTTATTGCTGACGGTCCATACGAAGGAAAAAATCGACATTGCGACCATGATCCAATCGTATACGGGGACTTTTGAACGATCAAACTTGCTTTTTTTCGTTGTGGGGCACCAAAGGAAAGTCAGCGCCGACATGGAGCAGATGATAATGCTGCGCTGTACCATCGGTAGAAAAACGCCTGCAAACGCGGTATAGAAAATAATGAGTGTGGTCGCGACAGCGATGCCGAAAGCGAGGTAGCGAGGGAAGCCCTTTAGATCTCTGTATTTTCCGTTGGCCTCTTCCAGCAGCTCTTCAGACACATCCGCTTTCTCAAAGTTTTCGAAATCTGGGGCGGTATCCAGACCGCCCGTATTTGTTTTTTTATCTTCGTTCATATAAAACCTCTCTAATATTTGCTCTTAGGAGTAAAACATTTACATCAGACCGATCTCCTTGTAGAAGCGCTCTGCACCGGGATGAAGCGCGATGGCCGTGCCTTCATTCATCGTATCTGGATCAAACTCTGCAAACGAGCTGTGAACACCCTCGAAATACTCCTTGTTTTCATAAATGCTCTTGGTAAGATTGTAGATCATTTCCTCGTCGGCATCTTCGGTCGTAAAGATAACAATGGGGAGCGCGACCGTTTTAATGTCCTCTGTTTGGCCCTCGTACGTGCCGGCAGGGATGGTATAAGCGGAGAAGCCGTTTTCATTAACAAGCTTTTCGATTACTTCATCATCCAAGCTGAAAAGATGTCCATCGGAGCGGGTAACCAGAGATTCCGTGACAGACGAAGCAGGAACGTTCTGCATCGGCATCATGATCGCAACGTGGCGATCCGACCATGCATCGGAGAGGGAACCGCCGTCAGCGTAATACGCCTTGGCCCCCCAGCTTTCAATTGCAGAGATACTGTCCAGACCATACTGCTTGAAAATAGTCTCAATGACGAAAGTGGACGCATTGCCGACCGGATAGCAGCCCAAGGTGTCCTTGATCTTTCCGTTTACAAACTCACCGAACGTATCGATGTCAAGCGTGGTCAGCGGCTGAATTGCCGTGGGCTGCATTGCGCAGATCGCACGCAGATTGGTGTAAGAGGTTTCAAAAGGCGCCTTGCCGTTCTGCGCCGCAATCAAAAACGGGCCATAGCTCATACCGATCTCGGAATCTCCGGATGCAATAACCGGCACATTACCGATAGAGCCGGGGCCGGGGATAGCGGTCATCGGGAAGCCATCATAGTTGTCATTGAACTTATCTGCGATACCGGCACCGATGGTATACCACGAGCCGGTAGCTGCACCGCTGAGAAGCTCAAGATCATTGATCTTGGGTAGACTGTCGGAAGAATCAGTCTGCCCCTGCTCGCCACAGGCAGTGAGCGACAGTGCTGCTGCAACACACAGCAAAAACGATAAGATCTTTTTTTTCATTTCTTTTCCTCCATTTTATTTTCACCGAATTAGCTCGGTCACGCTTATAACAGCAAATTGCGTGCCAACTACAAGCCACGCTTTTAAACAAATTATTGTCTCTATCGATCGCCACATTCGCTTAGTTTCTGTGTGTTTTATACAAGAAACATTGTTTACTACTCTTCCAGCGGCAAATGTGTCTATTTTTTTAGAATCTACGTATATAATTGTTTACATCAATGCAGACTTTATATATAATAACTATACATGGAAACAACGTGTCTTTCAAGGAGGTGTTCTGCCCGTGCAGAAAATTGCTGTTGTGGGCTCTAGCTATTTTGAAAAATATGTAGAACAAATCAAGACTGCGGATATGTTTCCGCAAGTCGAGCTTTTCTTTATTCCGGATAACGGCGCCCCTGCAAATATTGACATCAACTTTGTATTGAATCTGATCGAAGAAAAAGCGATACAGGCGATTGTCCTTGGCCCGTTTGACTATGAGCGCCTTGCTCCGCTTATCTCGATCCCGTGCTATATCGTTCTGCCCAACCTTCAGGATTTTCTTTTGCTACACAACAGGGTAAAGGATTACAAAAAAACTGCGGTCGTTTTATCGCCGCAGTACGAAATTGATCTATCAAGTCTTGAGCAATGCCTTCATATTAAATACAATCGTTTTTTTTATTCCCAGGATGGGGTCAAAGATCTTATTCGGCAACTGAAAGCGGATGGCTATACCGGGGTGATTGGCAACAGTGTCAGCTTGATGCACGCAGAAAAGCACGGCATGGACGGTTATTACTATTTCAGTCGAAAGTGTATCGAAGACGGTATTAATAACGCGCTTCAGATCATCCGCAATATGGAAAGGGAAAATCAATACGTTTCTGAAGTCCGCTCTCTTCTGGAAAGCACCACTTGTGGTGTGATTTATACGGATTCAAACATGACCATTACCTATGTAAATAAGACAGCATTTGATATTCTCCATTGTTATCGGGACAGCGTTTTGCAAAAGCCTCTAACGGATATTCTTCCCTCCAAAATCATCGAACGCTTGCAACGCAGTGGCGGACAGGAAAGCAACATACAGTTGACCATTTTCGATACTGATGTGATCGGTAATATCTTTCCACTCAAAATCGGTAGCAGCTTTCCGCGCATTTGCTTCATGTTTGAAAAAGCCTCCAGCATTCTGGAATCCGAGGCGATGATCCGGCAGGAAAGTAAGAGAAAAAATTTTTCCACACGCTATTCCTTTGAAGACATTATAGGGACCTCCCCCGCCATCCGAAAAGCCATCGATACTGCAAAGCGGTTTGCTATGAGAAATTCCACAGTGCTGATTAATGCGGAAACTGGGTCCGGCAAAGAGCTCTTCGCCCAAAGCATACACGGGTACAGTCAGCGGCGTCATTACCCGTTCGTTGCAATCAACTGTGCGTCGATTCCAGACACCCTGATAGAAAGCGAACTGTTCGGCTATACTGCAAATTCTTTTACAGGTGCCTCTTCAAAAGGCAAAAGTGGCCTAATCGAACTCGCAAATCACGGAACGGTATTCCTTGATGATATCGATGCGCTTTCGCCTAGCTTCCAGTCCAAACTTCTCCGTGTTATGCAGGAACGTGAGATCGTCAGGATTGGCGGCAGCGCACCCGTCTCTGTCGATGTGCGATTTATCGTTGCGACAAACAGAAATCTTTCAGAAATGGTCGCCCGTGGCGAATTTCGAAACGATCTTTATTATCGTATCAATATTCTCTGCTTGCGAATACCTCCTTTACGTGAGCGTCCGGAAGATATCCCTCTGCTTTATGAGCACTACCTCAATTTCTTCGACAGCGAGCTTGCCATTCGCATTCATCCTTATCTTCACCAAGCATTTTTTAAAGCCTTTTCGTACGGCTATCCGGGCAATGTTCGTGAACTCGTCAGCGTAGCAGAGCGGATCACCGCTCTGGCAGAGCCCGAGCGACTTAATGAAGGCGGTTATCTTTCCGGCCTTGTGTCAGAATGCCTAGATATTCAGGCAACGAAAGAGGTCTGTCCGAATATCCCGCTACTGATCAGTGGCAGCTACCGCGAAGATGTCCGTAACGCTGAGTACGCTATATTAACGCACTACTGCAGTGCAAATAATTGTACAATGTCTGAGCTTGCAAAAAAGCTTGGCATTAGTCGGGCTACTCTTTATAATCGGCTACGCGTACAGGGAAAAAGCGAGATCACATGAAACGTTCTTCTGTAATACTATTCCCTCGTCATGAGCAAAAGGCAAGCACTTACTGCAGTGCTTGCCTTTCGCTTTTATTTATTTGTACAATTCCTGATGTACTCCACCAACGCGGCCCTCGGAATTCGCCATACTCTGCCGTTCCTATAGCCCTTAAGCTTACCTGTATTTAGCAACTCGTACATCGCATTATAGCCGATTTTCAAGGCTTCGCAGGCCTCTTCTACGGTCAGAATATCATCAAAGTTTTCAAACATTTTCAGTTCTCCTTTTTTGCTGTGCACTGTTCCCGAAATGGGCACAATGCCGGATCATTTCCACAGCGGCCACATAAGCAATTCAACTGTCTTGCGGCACGCTGACGCCGTGGATTCTCCTTGCGGTCAAATAGATCGAGCTTTTCAATCTGCTGCATAATTGCCGGTTCACTGCGATGCAATGCGACCGCGATCTCCGAAATACCGGCGCCTTCATTAAATTTTCGAGACAGATCCTCCCGCTCTTCATCGCTCCAGTATTCCCCCTCACGTTCAGGTAATTTTCTATGGCTGCGCAGTTCGCGCAGACTTTGTTGTAAATTGTTGGCCATCATGGTAATTTACCTCGCTTTACTTAATTCTTCTTACCATGATGTTGCTTGATTCCGCTCGTAAAAGCGTATTTTTTCAATTGGATATCATTCCAGTGAAGCAGTCAGAAGCAATTCTGACTGCTATCTTTTTTGGAGGATATTACCATGAGAATTTTATTTGTCGAGCCGAATGCTGAACCCCGCGCCATTGAAATTGATGGCTCTCTCGCATCCATGCAGGCCCCTGTCGGCGGTCTCATCGAAGCTGTCTACCCGTTCGAAGACCCCGTCGCCCTGATCTGCAACGACGAGGGCAAGCTGACAGGCCTGCCGCAGAATCGCCCTTTGAAACACCCCGAAACCGGCGAGATTTATGACACTGTCTGTGGTCCCTTTTTCCTGTGCTCCGCGCCGTCCGACAGCGAGAACTTCGAGTCTCTGTCGGAGGAACTCATCGAAAAATATACCAAGCTCTTTGCCCTGCCGAAGCTCGTCTGCACGAACTGCGGCGAGGAATACTGCAAAGACGAGCTATTTCCGTTTGACGGTGAGCTTCTTTGTCCGGACTGTTTGGAAACCAAAACCGTTCTCTGCTCTCACTGCGGTGAGCGCATCTGGCGGGACGACAACGCCGGAGATGAATCCACGCCGCTCTGTCAGGACTGCTATGACCGTCACTACACAAACTGTCACAGCTGCGGTGATCTCATCCGCATCAGCCAGACCTATTACGCCTGCGAGAGCGATGGCAACGAATATCCGTTCTGCTATGACTGCTACACGAGCCGCACTTCCCGCAAGCCGATCCAGGACTACTATTACAAGCCTGAGCCGCTGTTCCGCGGAGACGGCGACCGCTTCTTCGGCGTAGAGCTGGAAGTGGACGGTGCCGGTGAGGACGATGATAACGCCGCCGAGGTCATGTCCATCGCCAACGGCAGCGGCTTGGAAAACCTCTACTGCAAGCACGATGGCTCACTGGATGATGGCTTCGAGATGGTGACGCACCCCATGACGCTCGCCTACCATCAGGCAGAAATGCCGTGGGCAGCCATCTTGCGAAAGGCCGTGCAGATGGGTTACACGAGCCATCAAGCAGGGACTTGTGGCCTTCATGTTCATGTCAACCGCACCGCGTTTGGCAATACCGAGAGCGCACAGGATGCAGCCATCGCACGCGTCCTGTTTTTCTTCGAAAAATTCTGGGATGAGCTGCTCAAGTTCAGTCGTAGAACGCAGGGGCAGCTGAACCAGTGGGCCGCAAGGTACGGCTACAAAGATCAGCCAAAGGAAATTCTTGACCATGCCAAAAGCGGTCGCCATGCCGGACGGTATACGGCGGTCAATCTGACGAACGCGGACACTGTAGAATTTCGAATGTTCCGCGGCACTCTGAAACACAACACTTTGATCGCAACTCTTGAACTGCTTGACTGCATCATCGACGCCGCGATCTACCTGACGGATGATGATCTGAAAGCCATGTCCTGGTCCAGCTTCATGCTTGGCTGCACGAAGCCTGAGCTGATCCAGTATCTGAAAGAGCGCAGGCTCTACATCAATGAGCCGATTGAAAGCGAGGGTGAAGTTTGATGTGCTGTTTGTTCGGTTTCGTTGACTACACTGGCGCGCTGAGCGTCAACCAGAAAAATCGCTTGATTCGGAAGCTCTCTATCGCGGCAGAAGCTCGTGGGACCGATGCTACTGGTATTGCCTATAACTCGTCACGAGGATTGCAGATCTACAAGCGTCCGCTGGCGGCACATCGGCTGCATCTGAAGATTCCTGCGGAAGCACATGTCGTCATGGGGCACACGCGGATGACGACGCAGGGCAGTGCGAAAAAGAATTACAACAACCATCCCTTTTTCGGCCGTGTAAAGGGGAAAGCCTTTGCACTGGCGCACAATGGAGTCATCTGGAACGACCTTGAATTGCGACGCACAAAGCATCTGCCGAGAACAAAGGTGCAAACAGATAGCTATATTGCCATCCAGCTCATAGAGCAGCAAAAGGTCCTCAACTTGTCCAGCCTCAAATGCATGGCAGAACAGGTTGAGGGCTCGTTCTCTTTCTCGGTGCTCTCCGAACAGGATGATCTCTGGCTGGTCAAGGGTGATAATCCTCTCACCATCATCCACTTTCCGGCAGTCGGTGTCTACGTCTATGCCTCCACCGCTGAGATTCTGAACAAGGCGTTGGCCCGCTGCGGCAACTGGCTCGGGCGTGGAGAGAAGGTTGATATTGCGATGGGGGATATCGTAAGAATTGACGGCAACGGTCGCATCACCCGCGGTACCTTCGATGCCTCCAAGTTCTACCTCTCGTCGTGGGGGTATTGGGACACGCCACTGTACCCAAAATTACCTCATTCCGAGGAGGAACATCTTTCACTTTTAAAGTCGGTTGCCAAGTCATTTGGCTTTACAGGCGAGATGGTCGATCGATTGTTAGACCAGGGCTTCACCATCGACGATGTCGAAGATCTATTATATGAAGGGGTGTATTAACCATGTCTGGAAAGATCAAAGCAAAGTCAAATTATAAAGCACGCGGTAGCAGCGTTGACCTGTATTGTTCCGTGCGCGTACACCGCGCCAAAGGCCGCAGCAAGTCGAGCTGCAAGGTCAGCACACGCAGCAAAAGACGCTGAGGAGGTGTAACTATGAACCTGAACTGCGTAATGGCGGGCATGATGCTCACGCTCTTCGTCCTGTTTTTAGCTGAGGGCATTTGCGCCTCAATTCAGAAAGAGCGGTGATTTCATGCCTGTCTTTTTTGCTGTCATCGGCACGCCGCTCTATGACTTCGCCGCTGGCTGTGTGCTGGCAGCCAACGTATATTTGATGATCCGTGGTGGAAAGAATTACCTCAAGGGGCGGAAGAAGTGAGTCTTTTTTGATGTAGGGGAAAAAGGAGAAGGGGACGTTCCGTAGGCCCAAAGCCAACGCGTTGCGTGGCTTCGAGCCTCGTCCCCTCTCCTTCGCGCTGCGGCGCTCATCCTCACCCCTCACGGTGAGATTCTATTTTTCTGTTCCACTGTTCCGGTTATTTTTCGCTTCTTTTATATTAGATTCGGTCCCCCTATTAGAGAAGGATAGTGTGAATTATTGTCTGTTAAAACACTGGAACAGTGGCACAGCGGAACATCAAAAGCGATTGGAGTATCATTATACGACTGCCAATTACTCAAAAGATTCGATGACCAATCTGTTCGAAATTCCAGACCGTTAGAAATCATAAAAGTATCCATGATAATGTTTTTTCGCATTTCATCTGCGCTTTTCGATTGCTTTTGAGATGAAAATTCTTTTTGGACTGTAGTAGCCTCGGCGGTTGATTGGAGAAGTTTGATTTTTATTAGTCGTTCATATCTGCTTTTGCCACCGAGTTTTCTTGAAAAGCTGTCTTCAATGGCAGCAAAAATATCTCTAATATTATTGAAATATACTTTGACTAAGTGTAAGAAGTACTCTTCTAAAACGGGTAAGCCGATTCGATTCCATTGAGCAAAATAACAATTTAATATTGAACGTCGTTCCATTACAGCGGGACGGTCTATCAGATAATTTAGAAACTCCGCATGAAGCAACGGTGCTCTTAAACGAAGCGGAGATAAAAGGCAAGCAGTCCATTCCGGGAAATATGTATCACTGTTCAAGCGTAACTGATGAATGCGTTCTGCACACGCTATCGTGAATATATGGAAGTTACGTTCCAAAAGGTAAGCGTTGAAAACTAATTGCATATCTGTAGAGATTGTGATTTTTTTGCTTACGGTTTCGGATTTGTTATCTGTATAGTCTTTTAAATAGTACTCTTGATCAGGGAGTGGTGAGGCAAGACAATCTTTTTTATCAATAGGGATTCCTGCAAAAGACACATTACTTTTTGTGACAGGATAAATCCAAATACAAGAAGAACGCGCCTCCTTAGGCATAGTATTAAATGCCTGATCGCAGTCTTCGACAGGGAAAAGTGCACTGACGATGTCGTATTTATGAATATCAAGGGAACCCCTTTGCTCTGAAATTGGACGAAACAGGTTAGATATTTTATCGTAGTTTTCAGATGAACTGCGAAGGGCTGAAATATACTTAACTTTTCTGCTCGCGCAGAAAAGCAAAAACCATGCATCGGGAGGTGCAATGCTATTCATGTCGAGCTTTTTCGAAATTTTACTTGATAGGTCTAATGGCTCTTTTATATCACGCCAGTGCAGATTTGTAAAAGCATCCAGTACTGTCGCTTGTTTTTCTTTTCCTTTGCATGTAGTGTTTTCCGAAGGATTATCAGCAGGACCAGCTTGAGGGTTATTACTACATTCGCCTCCGCTTTCGCTGGTAGTAAGGGTGAATTGTTCGCAAAAGTTGCGGTATTTGTTTCGGAAATCTTTCCGAAAATCTCTTCGGTAATTCTTCCTTATTTCGGCAAGATCGATAGGATTAGCAGTTTTATCAAACTCTGCTATATAATCAAACAGAGTGTTAACGTAGTCGTCAAAACTTCTTGGCTCCAAGTTATCGCAGCAGAAGCGATATGCAAAGGTTACAATTAGATGATCACGAAGGGCCAATTCAAAGTGATGAGGCATATCACGTCTAATACGCCTCGGGAGATCATCAGGAGCTGTAAGAACATCGTTAAATACATTAGAGACATCTTTAACGGGGGTTAACGAGAACAGGTAATTCTGACAACTGCAAATGCAAAGCTCGGCCAACTGGTCAAGAACGGGCATATCTTTCTTTTGCGCTTCGGATTTAAGAAGCTTTTCTGGCTCCTCTAGCCCGTAGACAGATGAGAGTTTTTCCCAGTGTGCCTTGTGAGACGCTTCTAGCATGTTCCACCTTAGGCTTTGAAAATTGCCATCACGGTACATAATATTGCCTCCATTCGTTATCAGATATGCTAAAGGGTGGAATTTCTTCCTCGTGTGCCATAATCTTTCCACCTGTGTTTCACCTTTTTTTTGCTTTATACTTGAACCATCCAGACGAAAAGGAGAAAACGGAATGGACACAACAATGCAATTTTTTAAACCGGACGATGAATTAAACAATCTAATTCACTTCGCCACGGAAAACTACAAACGCGCTGTCAAGGAGTCGCCTAATGTTTCTGCTCGCGAGCTGTTCCCAGCTCTGTTTGGAGCAGTCGAGCAGATGACTGGCGAGCTGACTGACCCGCTGCAATTTTCGGCAGACGCGGTTCAATATCAGTGGAATCAAATTGACCTGGTCAAAACTTGTATCACCTATATTCACAAAAGAGCGCCTCACATGCTGCGTTCACTGGTCACAACACCTTCTGTCCCGACCCAAGCAAAATTAACGGGGAAAAAGTTGTCGGACCTTGATGTGGCGCTGGTCTATGCAAAGAAGAATGAAAATTCTCCGGCAACTGTTGCCAAACCTGTGAAGGAACTTCTGCCTGTGGACCCTCTAATGGCAGAGAAGACGGTCGCGGCAAGTCCGGCCCCCAAAAAAGCCACGGCCTATGATGTTGCGCAAGAGCTGCTAAGGAAGTGCAGGATCCGCGTTATCGGGGAGCAGCCTTTCTATTTCAGTGGGCTCTTTTACAAGGCGCTGACGACAAATGACTTGAAGCGTCTCGTCGTTCTCAATTCCCGTGATGCCGTTCGTGTTGCAGGAACCCCTCGGTTTATTGACGACGTAGACCGCCACATCCTGTTGGAGCCCAGCATTTTTGAAAAGGAAGTGCTGCCGGATCAAAATCTTGTGGCCTTTGAGAATGACCTGCTGGATTTGCGCAGCGGCAACTTAATTCCGCCGTCTCCTCGCTACGAGGTGTTCTATCAGTTGCGCACAATTTACGTGGAAAATCACCGCCATCCTCGCTTTGACGCATTTCTGCAGAGCGTGACCCACGGCGATAACTTGCTTGCGCAGCGCATTTTTGAGGTGATCGGATATCTTCTTGTTTCCGACTCTTCGAAGAAGTACTTTTTCCTGTTTCAGGGCGCTGCCGACTCGGGAAAATCGATCCTGGCCAATTTTATCCGCGGATGCTTTAACCCTGAGGCGACCGTATCTCTCAACTTTGATGAATTGACTAGACACTTTGCCCCTGCAAATCTGGTAGGAAAACAATTCTGTCTGTCCATGGATCTGCCGTCGTCGCCGATCAAGGCAAAGAGCGCGAGCGTGTTCAAGGGAGTTACTGGCGGTGACTACCTGAGCGCAGATGTGAAATATAAAGATTACATCACCTTTCTCAACCACGCAAAATTTTTGTTTGGTTCGAATCACCCGCTGCTCACGCAGGACTATGATCCGGCCTTCTTCAAGCGTGCGATTACGGTTCCGTTCCAGTACGGTGTTGCACTCGAAGCACAGGACCCGTATCTTTTGCAGAAGCTCAACGGCGAACGCAACGCCATTGTCTTTGATGCGGTACAGGCTTATTTTGCACTGCGTGCTCGTGGTTATCGTTTCAGTGGCAATTTCCCCATCAACGGCGTCTTCGTGAATGAGCTGACGCAGGGAAAGTCCGACGCCAGCGATTTGGAGTTGGTTGCCATTTTTCTGAAGGATTATTGTACGCCCGTGGGTAACGCAAGGCTGCACGTTGAAGTTTTGTTCAACGCGTTTTGCGGGCGCTTTCCTGAAGCAGACATTGACTTGGAACGCTTCAGCCCGCTTGTGCTGCAGGGGTGCAGTCTGTTGAATTGGCAGGGCGTACATCGCGGAGGGAAGAAGCGCTTGGAAAAGGGCAAAAACCCGCAGGCCACGCTGCTCGGAATTGCTTTCAAGGGGGCGAATGATGGTGGAATGTAATTTTTCACACGATGAGCTTCCTTTGACTCTCACTGTCACTGAGGCGGCATCGGTGCTTAGAATCGGGCGTACTGCGGCTTACAATTTAGTCCGCTGCGGAAAGCTCCGCAGCGTCCGCGTCGGTAAAGTAATCAGGATTCCGCGGGATGCGATTTATGCTTTTTTAGGTACTTAAAGCAAAGGAGAGGGAGCTTCCCTCTCCTTTTATAATAATATTATTTGAAAAAACTGCAAGGAGGGTTTTATGTCCAGAACAAAAAATTCCCGCGCCGCGCAGGGGGCGGGTACGATTCGAAAAAAGACCGTCACGCGTGGCGGTCAAACGTACACCTATTGGGAAGCCCGCATCACGACGGGCTACGACCCCGGCACTGGCAGGCAGATTCAGCGTTCATTTTCGGGCAAAACCCAAAAAGAGGTGCGAGAAAAGATGCAGGCCGCGGCTGTAGAGCTTAACAGCGGGACTTACAAGGAGCCGCTAAAGATGACCGTCGGCGAATGGCTCGATATCTGGCTCGTGGAGTATTTGGGCGGCGTGAAGCCGATGACGGTGCTGAATTACACGCAGCATGTCAACAATCATATCAAGCCCGCGCTCGGCGCAATCAAACTGGAAGCGCTCAACACACACGAAATTCAGAGCTTCTATAACGATCTGCAAAAGCCGCACGGCGACAAGGCGGGGCTGTCTGCGAAGACTGTCAAGTGCGTGAATGGTGTGCTGCACAAGGCGCTGCAGCAGGCGGTGGCAGTCGGTTATCTGCGCTTCAATCCTGCTGATGCCTGCAAGCTGCCTCGTGTGGAGCGTAAGGAGATCAAGCCGCTGGACAGTGAGGCAATCACGGCTTTTATGAAAGCGGTAGAGGGTTCGCGCTATGAAACACTTTATTTACTGACGCTGTTTACCGGAATGCGGCGCGGCGAGGTCTGCGGCTTACAATGGGATTGCGTCGATCTGGAAAAAGGCACGATTCTCATTAACAAGCAACTGCAAAACATTCCCGGACAGCCGGGGAAGTATCGGCTTATTTCATCTAAGAACGGAAAAGGCCGCAGCATCACCGTTGCACCTTTTATCGTCTCACTGATGAAAAAGCATAAGGCGCAGCAAAGCGCAGAGCAGATCCGTGCGGGCAGCGCGTGGGAAAACAGCGGCTTTGTCTTTACGGACGAACTGGGCCGTCATGTTTCACCGCACAATGTGTATCACAGTTACAAGCGCATTGTTGCATCGATTGGTATGCCAGAGGCTCGCTTCCACGATCTTCGACACAGTTACGCAGTTGCCGCGATCCATGCCGGTGACGATATCAAGACGGTGCAAGGGAATCTCGGACATGCAACATCTTCTTTTACGCTGGATGTCTATGGACATGTGACGGAGGAGATGAAAAAGAGCAGCGCCGACCACATGGAAAAGTTTATCGAAAAAGTGTCTGGCGGTTGAGCCGTCAGACACCTTTTTTGACCTGTAAAGGGAAAACTAAAGGGAAAACGCCCTGTAAAAGTGCAAGAAAAGAGCCTGTAACCATTCGGGTAATGTTCATAGGGACACAAGTTGACACCATGTCTTGCAAGGGGCGGACAGCGTTTGCTGTCCGCTTCTTGCGTTTTTTCTCTGCTTTTTTATTATGCGGGAAGCTGGAATACCTCACTCAGGGGCGGCGCTATGCGCGGCTGCACCTCGCCCTGCTCCATAGCGCTGTCCACCGTGCCGATGTCGCGGTACACGATGCGGATGCTCTGGTGGGAGCTGCGGGAGTATTTCTCCGTCCGCTCGCCTACCTCGATGCGCTGGATGAACAGCCGCAGCAGCTCCGGCGTCAGCTCGTCGATGGCGGTGTACTGCTTCGCCTTCTCAACGAACGTGTTCACGTTGGCGGAGGCGGCTTTCAGCTTTTCCAGCCGGGCCTCCTTTTCGGGGATCTGTTCCTCCAACGCTTTCTGTTCGACGGTGTAATCGCCCGCCAGCATCCGGTACTGCTCATCGGTCACCCGCCCCAGCACGTTGTCCTCATAGAGCCGCTTGAACAGCTTGGACAGTTCCTCTCTGCGCCGCCGCATGGTATCCAGATCTTTTTGGATCGTGTTCATCTCACGCCGCAACTCCAGCGTATTCTTGCTGCCGATGTAGGCGGCGAACTGCTTTTCCTTCATCCGCGCGAAGTGCGTCACCCGGCGCAAGTCCTCCAGCACAACGACTTTCAGCTCAAACTCCCGAATGTGGTGCGGCGTACAGACGGTCTTGCCCTTTTTGCCGTAGGTGTAGCATTTGAAGTTGTACTCCGTCCGCTTCATCGTGCTGGCTCTGTGCAGCACCAGCGGCCTACCGCAATCCGCGCAGAACACCAGTCCAGAGAAGATGTTCGGCTCGTCCATGTGCTTGGGGACACGCTTTTTGTGCTGACGCACCTCCTGCACGATGTCCCACTGCTCCTGTGTGACAAGAGCTTCGTGGGTGTTCTTCACCACGAACCGCTCACTTTCGGGGCGCTCCACACGCTGCTTGTTTTTGTAGGAGATCGTAGTGGTACGAAGCCCAACCGAGTGTCCGAGGTAGACCTCATTGTTCAGAATGCTGGTGACGCTGTTGGAAGACCACAGGCAGGGTCTGGTGGTGTCCAGTCCCCGGTGGCTTTTCCCGGTCTTGCGGTAGTAGGCGTTGGACGGGTTCACCACCTGCTCTTTGGTGAGGATGGTGGCGATTCGCTTGGGGCCGTTTCCAGCGGCGCAGAGGGAGAAGATGCGCTTCACCACAGGTGCGGTGTCCTCGTCCGGAACCAGCGTGTTGGCGTCACCATCACTTTTCCGGTAGCCGTAGGGCGGTCTGCCGCCCAGCCGCTCTCCCTGCTCCGCTTTCATTTTCATGACCGCGCGGACCTTGCGGCTGGTATCCTTGGCGTGAAGCTCGTTGGCCCAGTTGCGGATGGGGTTGAAGTCATTGCTGCTCTCCACTGTGGAATCCACACCATCGTTGACAGCGATGAAGCGGACATTCTTCTGGGGAAAATATATCTCCATGTAGTAGCCCACCTGAAGGTATTCACGCCCCAAGCGGGAGGCGTCCTTTACGATGAGGTTCGCCACCTGTCCCGCTTCGATCATCTCCACGATTTTTTTCCATGAAGGCCGCTCGAAGTTCGTACCAGAGTAGCCGTCATCCGCAAGGAAGATGGTGTTCTCGAAGCCCTTTTCTTTTGCGTATTTCTCCAGCAGGGTACGCTGGTGCTGAATGCTGTTGGACTCTCCGGCCCGCTCGTCCTCCTGACTGAGCCGCCCGTAGAGTACGGTGTATTGCTGATTTTCTTGACCTGCCATAGTTACCTCCTTTTCGTTGGGGCAGGCCGGTACGGTAACAGGAAGTATACCGCACCGGCCTCCGCAAGTCTACTGAAACTTTACTGCTCATGATTCTCCCGCTCTAACTTCGTGTCGATAAGCTGCAGGAGCTTGTCTGTGGGTGTTGCCGATGCGCCGCCAGGGAATACGGAGGTCACAAGAAAGCACTTCCCACCGACCAGCATCGCCCGTTGACGGGTGAGGTCATCGCCCTCCCATTTGGCTGTGCTGTCACGGAACAACGTTTCCACGCCGCCGTCCTCGGAGCGGCGCAGGATGACCTGCTCCGGCCGGTAAGCACCGAGGATGCCCGTGTCACGATAAATTTCCCAATCCTGTTTCATCCTAATCCTCCCATGGTTTGCTCATGCTGTTGCTTTTTCTGTTCTTCCCGTGCGGCGTGTTCGTCCAATTTTTCTTTCACAGCCAGAGCCGCGCCCGCGGCGAAGCCGATCACCGCGCCGAAGTTTTCAACGGCAATCTTCGCCTCCATGCGCCGCCGCTTTTCCTCGGCGTCTTCTTCCTCGTCCATCAATGTCCCCACAGCGGTCAGTCCGGCCACGGCGGGGATCAGAGGAATAGGCCGCGGATCGCCGCCGCGCCATACCAACCCGCCAGTGCCGCCGTGCCAAGGATCAGCACCAGCATGATCCACTTGAGGGCCACCAGCAGGCTGAAATCCGGGAGCCAGTCGATCCACTTGGAGGAATACTTTTCGCTCAGGTTCCCAACCCGTTCCAGCAGTCTGTTCATCTCTGTCAGCGATCTCTGCATCTCCGTGAGCGACTGCTGCACTGGCGTCAGGTCGATGCGTGTTTTCAATTCTGGCAGGGTCTTCCGAATTTCCTCCAGCTCCCAGTTTATTCCGCCTGCCTGCTCCGTCAGCTTGTCCATCGCCTGCGGCAGGTCGCACTGGATCACAATGGGCTGGATTGGCTGTGGCGCAGCCGGCGGCGCGCTGCTCGGCTGATTCATCCGCTTCAATTCCTCCATCGGTTTCCTCTGCTCGGCGGAGTTTTCTCTTGACGAGCTCTGTCCGTATTCTGAATTCACGTTCCATGGCCTCCTTGCAATACTTTTCTTCGTGTAGTTTGTTGTCACGGCATTTTAGTCCGTCCGGCGTGGTGTAGGTGATGTACTTGCGGCCACTCTCCCAGCGCACCGCATAGCCCTCGGATGCCATCAGGGAAACGAAGGCGTCCTTGTCGGCGGCGTATTTCATGCACTCGTCGATGGTGTTCATGAGCCGCAGCTTCCAGCTTTGGCCCTTCAGCGCTGTGTGATACTCCGCGCCGCCCATGCCGCGGGCCTGCTGCGTTGGTGCGTCAAAGACCGGCAGCCCCATCTCCTGACAGATCATGTCATTGCGCCGCATCAACTCTTGCAGTTGTTCCTTCGCCATGTGCAGCTTTTTGCCGGTATCGAAGTTGACGGAGTTGATGATGCAGTGGGAGTGGATGTGCTCGCGATCTACATGGGTGCAGACCAGCACCTCGCAGCCGTCGAAGTATTCCGCCAGCCGCCGCGCGGCTTCGTGGGCCTGCCGTGGATCAATCATTTTACCTTTTGGGAAGCTCTGCACCAAGTGATAGAACATCGTGCCGCCGTCCTTGTGGTAGAGCAGCTTCGTGTTCAGGAAATCATCGTAGACGCTCTGCGGCTGGCAGTTGATGCCGCTGACGAGCGGCCCGCCCTCCCATGCGGTTTTCTTCTCCTGCATGACGTAGAGCATCACGCCGCGCATGGCGGCGCGGGACTGTGTGCCCCGCTTGTAGTTCACAAAATGTACGATGGCCATACGGCTCACCGACCTTCCATGACTGACCGCAACGCGGCGCTGACCTCGGACAGCTCACCGGCAGCTTTTTCCAGACCGATGACCTGCACCTTGCCCATGTTGACGAGGACGGTGAGGCGGTTAATGTTGCTGCCAATGCCCTTGAGCTGGCGGAGCAGCTCCTTCTGCTCGTCGATGACGATGATCCGCTTGCCGAGACAGCAGGCGGTGACGTAGTCGCTCATGGACAGGTGGGCCTTTGCCGCCAGAGCTTTGATCTTCTCACGGTCGGCGGACGCCATGCGCGTGCTGAATTTGATATCTTTTTTCATGTTTTTCTCCAATCGTAGCTAAAAGTGGGTGTGGGCTTCCGCCCGGAATTTGGGTGCAGGGCTTCTGCCCGCAGCTTGGGGGTGTGGGGCCATGCCCCGCCCAGTGCGTTTGGCAGGGCAGCGGCTTCGCCGCAGACCAGACAAATGCGATGCTGGCTGTCGGCGGCACCTGTCGGCGGCACAAGCTGCATATCACTCGTTTCCGTCGCTGCCGCCGACGAAAACTCGCTCACTCCGCTGCACCGCCTTCTTCCCACCGAAACCGCTTCGCTGGGTTTCGGCGGGAGCCCTGTTGAGGGCGGTGATAAAAAACTCCCGTGTTATGTTTTTTACATTTCTGTGTGGGAGGTATCACTACCCTCTGGTCGCTTTGTCTGTGTCGGAACAACCCGGCGCGGGGTTTATTTCGGCAGAAAAACGGTTTTCTCAGAGTGGGTGCTCTGCGCCGACGAACACGCTGTTCCCTCCTGCACACAGTGCTTTTTTGGCACCTCTATGCGTGGGGTGGTATCACTACCCTCGGCGTGCGCTTCATGCCGTTGAAACGCTGGGCGCGCAGGGGACACGGCGGCGTATTTGCCGTTTTTATGCCGCCCCGGTATTCGCCCTGTGCGGGCTGAATGTTCCCTCGTCGGGTACACACGCCACCCCATCCCCCAAACGCGCACACAGCGGCTCACAGGGCGAAACACGGGGCGTTTTCACCGCCTGAGACAGCGGCAGGGTCGATAGGGTCAACAGCTTGGGTACCCTGTGCATCGTCACTTTCGGCACGGTGCAGCTCAATGAGCCGCTTGCCGTTGCTGCGGCGCACCACGGCGGAAATGCCGATTTTGCTTAGTGTGGCAACGCTTTGTAGGATCAGACGAGATACCTTTTTCGGCGTAATGCCCTCGCTGCCCGCAGGGTCGATCTGCGCGGACAACTCCGTGGGAGTGCCGATAAATTCCGCGCGGTCACGCATCAGCTCAGAGAGAAGAATGACGATCCGGCCGCCCAGCAGCTCCGGCTGCGTCCGGCTGTCCGACACCAGCTCCCACACATTTTCCGCGTTGCGCTCCAGCGTCAGCTCACGATATTCAATGTCGCGCCCGATGCAGGAGAGCGTCGCCTTGCCGCTGCCGCGCTTGTCCTCCACCAGTGTGAAGCTGGAATCCACCGCGCCGCTGATGGCCGTTGTGCCGGAGATGCGGCTGAACACATCGTCGGCAAGCTCCTTTCGCAGATGGTGGATCAACAGAATGGCGATGCCATGAGTGTCCGCAATACGCTTCAGCGCGGAGAGGTCACGGTAGTCATTTGCGTAGGTGTTGTCATAACCGGTGCCGCGGATCATCTGCAGCGTGTCTATGATAATCAGCACTGTGTCAGGATGCTCCGCGAGGAACGTGCAGAGCTGTTCTCCCAGTCCCTTGCCGAGGATGCAGCTCTCGGTTGTGAAGTGAGCGCTGGCGGGGGCGTCCTCCGTGATCTCAAACAGGCGGTTCTGGATGCGGAGGGTGGAGTCCTCCAAGCAGAGGTAGAGCGTAGTGCCCTGCTTCACACCCATGCCCCAGACGGCTTCGCCCTTCGCCACCGTGACGGCCAGCCACAGCGCCAGCCATGACTTTCCCACCTTGGGTGAGCCGGCGAGGATGTGCAGGCCCTGGGACAGCAACGTATCCACCACGAAGTTCAGCGGCGTGAGCGGCTGACTCATCAGCGTTTCACCATCGATGGTTTGTAATCGGTTTTCTTTTTTCAATTTCGAATCCTCCTTAAAAAATATTGCTCCCATCGGAACGATGAGAGCAGAAAAAAGCAGAGGGGCGTTACCACGGGACGGCGCGTGGTTTTTCCCTCTGCTTGTATTGTGGAGGAATTCATGCTATGCTGAGAAAAAGAGCGGACAAATTAAAAATCAAGTAGGACAATTTTTGCGAGGGAGGATACACATGGGAGGCAGCGTCATTTTCTACACCTATGGCAGCACCTTGGAACTGAACGGCCAGCAGTTGACCGCCGGTATGCTGACCGCCGACCTGTTGAATCTGTCTCCGGACGAATACATGCGCCTGAAAAAGCGTATGACACAGATCACCGATCTTACGAAAGAATATGAGCGGAAACGGGACATAGCGCTTTGGTGGAAGCTGAATGAGAAGATGGATGCGCTCTGCCAGAAGCTGCGTCGGTATCAGGTGTTCCGCCTGCTGCTGGACGAAGACGAGGACGCTTTCTTCTCTGCCATACGGGAGATCACGGAGCAATTCAGCGTATTTCCCACAGAGGATCAAGCACCGACAGCGGAAGCGCAAAAGAGACAGCTTGAGCGCGTGGCAAATCAATTCTCCCAGCGCGACGAATATGCTCCCCTCGACCTGTTCCATCCGAGTGAGGCAGATTTGGAAGATGGAATGGCTTTTTATTATGAGATGCTCCGCGCCTTCGGTCCCACCAAGGGTGCATGGCGTGACTACCAAAAGCGTCTTGACCGCTATGCGCTGTACCTCCATGACATCCGCGCCTTCAACGAGACCATTCAGAATTTTATCCGGTTCGGCTTATCCAAGCTGGAACACAACAGTCCGGAGGAGTATGCGAAGGCGCTCTACGGTTTCTACAATGATGATCGTATCGCGGAAAAGCTCATCGTCAATCCCATCCGCAACAATGGCGACTGCTATACGACCCACGATGCCTACGAGCTTTCCTATGTGCCGCGGCCGCTGCCAGACGGCTCTGTCGCCATCTGTCAGGAGCACGTGACCGACAGCTTGCAGGCGCTGATGAAGGCGGATTATATGCTGGCGCTGAACAGCGGACACAACGTCCGCCGCTGCATCATCTGCGGACGGTATTTCCTGCTCAAGAGCGGCGTCCACGCGTTATACTGCGAAGGGGCGTGTCCCCACGCGCCCGGCTACACCTGTCGGCAGTTTGGTTCTGTGGAGGTGCAGAAGGAACTGGCGAAGGACATTCCCAAGGTCAAAGTCAAGGTGACCGCCTTTGCCCGCATCACGAAGGATCTGTCTCGGAACGCGATCTCACAGAAGGACGCAAGAAAAGCCAAGGACTATGTGCGGGACCTGCTCTATGACGCCTTGCGCGACGCAAGTACTTCCGTAGAAACCTTTGAAGAGAGCGTTTCGTCTGAGAATGTCTACCAGCGCTGCGGGATCACCAGAACGGCCAATCCGAGGGGCCGTCCGCCGAAGAAAAAGGCGGGTGAGCAAGCATGACCAACGAGCAACTGGTTCGCCAATATTATGACGGTGACGAGACCGCGCTGGAAAAGATATACCATAAAAACATCGGTCTGATCCGCGGCATCGCCAAGGAAACCGCGGCGGAATTCAACTGCCTGATGACGGATCAGCATCATCCAAATCAGTTTTCCGCGTATACGAAAACGATTCTGGACGATCTCTGCGGCGAAGGCGCGTTGGAGCTTCTGACGCGGATACAGAGCAGAGAATATGACGAAAGCCGCGCCGCGCTCACCACCTATCTTTACCCGCATTTGAAGGGGCGCATGACCCGCTGGCTGGAACAGAATATTGGCTGCATGGCACTGAGCAAGGACGAGATGTCTGCCGTCCGACAGGCGCAGAGGCTGTATCATGTTGCATGGAAGGATACCGGCGAAATCGCGGAGGAGCTGGGTATCCCCGTGGCTCGTGTCAGCCGATACGTTCGCTATAATACCCATTTTCTCGGTGTGCATGATCTTGTCCCGGAGAGTTATGACGGCGATCCCTATGAGCGGCTGATGCCGGGGCTACTCTCCGCTTCGGCGGAGCAAGCCGTGTACCGCAAAGTCTGCATCGAGCTCCTTCGGGAGCTGTTCGATACCCTGCCGAAGAAGGACAGGGACATTCTCGGCAAGACCTGCGGCGTGTTCGGATACCCGGAGGCGACCTTGAAAGAGATCGGGATGTATCACATGATGAAGGAGTCCGCCGTGGAGAAGGCAAAGAGCCGTGCCGTCGAGAAGCTGAGAGAAGCCTATCCCGGCAGCAGGCTTCAGGTATGGAGGGCTGTTCATCGCATGATGCAGAGGCCGGTCCTGCCGTCGGAGGACGACAGTGAGCTGCGGCGCAATTTCCCACAGTATGTCCGCGCCTTGGCGGAGGTCTATGGCGTGCTGAACGAAGTACTTATAAAGTGAAGAGCGATGTTCAGGCACGAAAGAAAACGTAGGAAGGTCTTGATGGTTTGTGCTGGTTTTTCCTTAGCATAGATCACAATCATGTGGTTGTGATCAGCAAGGAAGGCTTTTCAGACATTACACATCCAGATAGTTTTCTTAGCGGCATAATATGACCAGGACAAGCGTTTCCTTAACTGAATCAGTCGCCGCTTACTCCATGTCGCTTGCGCGCTGATCTGTCGATACTTGAAATGCCCAAACAAACAGCTTTGTTGTAAAAAAACAAAATCTGTGCTAAAATCTATCTGATCTCCGGGAGGTGATGAGCGATGTATGCAGTGGCGGTCTGCGAAGATCAAAAGGATACGAGGGAGGAAGCGGCGGCACTGTGCGGCGAAGTCCTCACCGACCTGGAAATCGAACATCGTATCGCTGCGTTTTCCTCGGCAGAGGATCTGGAAACACAGCTGCTGTCCGGTGAACGGTTTGACCTGCTTTGCCTGGACATTCTCATGGATGGCGAGAGCGGCATGGAGTTTGCAAAAAAACTGCGCATGACGGATGACCGTACCAGTATCCTTTTCCTCACAGGCAGTTCGGAGTATCTGAAGGACGGCTATGAGGTCCGCCCGATTCAATACCTGCTCAAGCCGGTAAAGCGGGAAGAGTTGGCACGGGCCATTGAAACCGACCTGCGGCTCCATCACCAGTCCAAGACCGTATCCATCCATGTCGGCGGTAGGACATTTGTTCTGCCGATTGCAGATATCCTTTATGCAGAAAGCCGGGAGCACGGCGCTGTTCTCCACACGATCCACGGCGAGCAGTTTCTGCCCTGTTCTCTGAGCCAAACGGAGGAAACGCTTCCTGCAGAAAATTTTTGCCGCTGCCACAACAGTTTTTTGGTAAACTTCTCCCACATCCGGGAGGTCAGCGGCAGGACGGTATATCTGCTGGAGGGCGGTGAGGTGAGCATCGGGCGGCGCTATATGGTGCAGTTCCAAAATCGATTCGTCCGCTATCTCAACCGCATTTAATTTATATACAAAAAAACGCCCCGCTGTTCAGTCCGTAGTGGCTCAACAGCGGGGCATATTTTCGGTTTGGAGGAAAGGCTTCCGCAATATGGTCATGCTTTCAGCCGCAGTGCCGTCATCACGGTGAAGCGGTTTTTGTCATAGCTTATATCCAGCACACTGCCGTACTTTTCCGCGATGGAGCGCATCTTCATCAGACCGAAGCCATGTTCGGCGGGATCATCCTTCGTGGTCAGAAGATTTCCGGCGCTATCCGTGTGTACCGTGCCGTCATAGGTGTTCTCGCAGCGGATGGCGAGGTACTGCTGGCGGATCTGCAGGGAGCAGATGATCTCGCCGTGCGGCACCTTGGCCGCCGCCTCCAAAGCATTGTCCAGCAGGTTGAAGAGGAAGCCGCAAAGGTCACCCTCATCAATGGAGAGGGACTCCGGCAGCAGGGCGCTGACACGGAACGCAATGCCCAGCTCCTGCGTCTGCGCGGCAACGCGCTGCAAGATGGTATTGACTGTCGGGTTCGCCGTGTAGACCTTGGGGGAAAGCTGCTCCAGCTGTCCGCCCAGATGGCTTAGATAGTCATGGATGGCGTCCAGATCCTGCTTTTGCGTCAAAGTCCACAAGACAGCTACGTGATTTTTCCACTCGTGGCGGAAGGCCGATACATTCCGAAGGGATTCCTGCGCCTGCCTGTATTGCTCTTGGGCCTGCTGGCTGCGGCTTTGCAGGGCTATCATCTGCCGCTGGCGGGAGAAGGCGGTGCGGATGAACTCCGCCACCACCTGCACTGCACAGAGCAGACCGGTCACAGCGCACAGTAGGGTATACAGCGCTTTCGGATTGCCGTAGAGCAGGGAAGTGATGGGATTGCTCAGTGGATAGAGATATTCCACGCCCACGAACCGGCTGACGCACCATGCGGCAAACAGCGCGCCTGCGACGCAGCAGAGGCAGAGGCTTGTCCGACGGAGCATCCGTTCATGAGAGAGCAGCATCAAAAGAACCGCCAGCAGGAACAGGCCAAAGCCAAGCCAGTCCATCAGCCTGCCGTAAAACAGTGTGACCGACGTAAAGCACCGCAGGGCCGAGCACAAAATGTGCGTCGCCGCTCCGATCAACAATATCCGGCGCTTCCAACCATGCAGGGAAATGGCCAGAAAGCAGAACAGCAAGTCAATATAAATGAGACAGAGCCAGTCCGTCAGGCTGCCCGTTGTATCCAATCCGGCAGAAAGTGCGAAGAATGAGCCGCACGCCACAGGCACCGCCGTCAGCAGAAAATAGCCGCTCAGCGGCAGCAGTTTCCACAGATACGGCCCCGTCTGGGCGCTGAAAAGGAAAACCAGCAGCAGGAAAAGCGCCAGTATGACCTGTGCTGTGATGACCGCCATGGGCCAGACAATGCCGGAAACAGCGGTCACAGAGTCGGAAAAGCGACTGACCAGAGATGGGAAAGTAGGGTAAAGTAAACCGTTGAGGGCTGTGTCGTAGGTGACGATTCGCAGCGTCTTTCCGGCGCAGTCTATAGGAAGCGGGATGCACAGGCCGTCATGGGAAATGCTGCTGAAATCCACGTCTTCCAAAAAGGAATCCGCACGGTTTTCTTCGTTTGGAAAGTCAGTGTAGAGCAGTTCGCCATCCAGAAACACCTGTATCCCCGTGCCAAAGCCAAAAAATTGCAGCAGATCCCGCTGACCGGGCTCCTCCATGACCCGCTCCGCCGCCACCGGGCTGTCTCCGCCCACCGGAATACCATCCAGATAGCCGCCGAAGCCAAATACAGGTTCCGCCGGACCGCTTTCTGTCTCAAAGGTCCAACCGTTCCGGTTCGTCTGTGTGCAGTTCAAAAGAAGCGATGTCTGCATCCTGTCCGGCTGAGACAGGCGGAACAGGCAGAAGACCGCTGCAGCGGCAGCAAGGATCAACAGAGTGGCTGCGGGCCAGATCTTTCTGTGCTGAGGCTCCATGATACCGCCTCCTTTCCTGTTTGCCATTGTAACAAAGTGTGTTCATCTCTACAAGCGGCAAAGGGCTCTTTTTCCTAAACGACACGGATTTGCCCCTAAACAACACAACACAGCACGGTATGAGAATGGTAAAATAAAAGTGTAACATCATGCTGTGGAGGGAATTGCGTGCAAAACCCTCTCAGGCGTGCGCCTGAGAGGGGGGCCGTACTTTCCGCGCATCCAATTAAAAAATGAGGAGGGGTATTGGATGAGGAGAAAATGGAACCGGTTTGTGGCCGGACTGCTGAGTATCGTCCTGCTGGTAACGATGCTGCCCATGGAGGTACTTGCCGCAGGCAACGGCGGCAGGGCGGAGCAGCCCAGCCAGACAATGCCGTTTCAGGATGTAAAGTCCTCGGACTGGTGTGCCAAGGCTGTGGAGTACGTCTATTCCCACGGTATATTCAACGGCACCTCAACTGCCACATTTAGTCCCAGCGGCACCATGACCCGTGGGATGTTCGTTACGGTGCTTGGGCGTATGGCCGGTGTAAATCCAGATGATTACAGTGGAGAGACTCCGTTTTCTGATGTGCCGCAGACGATGTATTACGCCCCCTATGTGCAGTGGGCGGCAAGGTACGGCATCACAGTAGGCACAGGTGACGGAAAATTTTCTCCCGATGCGTTCATCAACCGGGCACAGATGGCAGCATTCTTCGTGCGGTATTTTGAAGCGTTCCAAGTGGACTATGCGACCGGTGCGAATGTCATCACTACGCCTGCGGATCTGGAGCGCACCCCCGCCTACGCACAGGATGCTGTGCTGAAGCTCTGGAAACAGGGACTTTTGAACGGTGACGGCACACGCTTTGCCCCCGAAGGCAATGCTACCCGCGCCCAGATGGCGACGCTGTGTATGCGTGCGGACGAGGCGGTGGAGATTTGGTATTCAGCACCCGGCATCGTGGGGCGTAAATTGGGTGAGACACCACAGAAGGAAGATCAGAGCAAGCCGAATAGTGGCAGCAGTTCCTCCGGCAGCAGTTCCTCTGGTGGAAGCGGCTCCGGCAGCACAACGCATACCATCACGCTGTATCTGCCCGATGGAACGACTTCCACCTTTACGCAGACGACCTCTGTGCTTTCCATCGCCAATCTTCCCACGCCTTCGGCAGCGAAGAAAGCCTTCGTCGGCTGGTACTATGATGAAAACTATAACAAGGCCGTTGCCGACGGTGATCCGCTCAGCGAAAATCTGTCCCTTTACGCAAAGATGGTGGACTACGATGCAATCGAGGGCGTGGAAACACCGACTTACGCCGGAGCGACGGATGTAGAGACAAACTTTGAAATCACCATCCAAAGCAGTTCTTCCGGAACCGATTTGAGGGACAAAATCAAGCTGATCGGCACGGAGCAGCCCACCAGCGAAGTAGACGCGGACGGCAATACGATCCTCGTTGTCGGCGATGTCAGGAATAATCCCAACGGCACCTACACCGTTGCGCCGCCCACAGACGGATGGGCAGAGGGCGGCACTTATAAGGTGGTATTGGAAGATAACAGTCTGTACTTTGACGGCAAAGTGTCTTCCGTGCGGGAATACTACTTCACCGTGAAAGTGGGCAATCCGGTGCTGAATTGGCACCTCAGAGAAGAGGTCATATCCATCCCGGCAACCGCTATCGGCAATGCCACCCAGAACGGTAAGCGGGTCAAGGCGCTCAGCATGCCGGTCGCTGCTCTTGGTAGCGGCGGCGCGGCTATGGATGCCGTCTCCGACAGCACAGGTACCTTTGTTTACGACGGCAACTTGGCAGTCGGCGACACCGTGGCCATTTATGAGGGTACCGAGCCTGAAAAGCGTGTGGCAGTCGGAACCACCGATGACAACACCGGCGATGTTTCCTATGTAAAAATCACCGGGGTCAACAAGACAACCAATACCTATTCCTATCAGTCAGCCGCGGTGGAGGATGTTCTGTTCGTTCCCGATGTGCTGCCGGTGCAGGCAGACTGTAAAGCGGCTAAGGAAGAGAACCCTTCCGGCGGCTATACCGTCCTCGTTCCCGTGGAGGAGCTGACCTTTACCACTGCATCGGGTGTGGAAAATCTGGACGAAAACACCACCGTTGATGTGGGTGACTTCCTTGCGTTCTATACGGGCGAAAGCTATACAATCGAAACCGCAGCATCCGATGGCTACGGCCGCATCACAGCTGTGGACTATACCACGGATGAACTCGGTTCTGACTATTATCAACTCACCTATACCGATGCCACTAAAGATGATGTGCTCTCCTCCATGGATGTGGACACCACCGACCCCATCAGCGGCGATACAATGCTGGATGGTGTTGACACCCAAAAATTGGAGAAACAGATCGCCCGTCAAGCCATAGAAAGCGGCTTTGCCCAGACTGTAGCGGACCGCATTTCCGTGGCGATAGACAAGATGGATCTGAGCGGCCTGACGGCAGGTGATGAGATCGACCTGCGTTCCATTGACATCGACCCGGAGGGCACGCTCGGCATTTCCACCCTATCCTTGAATGATGCAAGAGGCTCCGGCGCTGCCTCACCGGCGGGGGCAAATGCCAACGGCGGGGGTAAGACCAGTGTTAAGGTCAAAAGCGCTCAGATTACAAAAAAATTGCAAAACTTTAAGGATGCGTCTGGAAAACCGCTGTCCGGCGTGCGTCTGGAATTGCAACTGGAGGTTACGAAAGAGATTAAAAAGGACGGCGGCAACATTGTCATCACCGTCACGCCCACCTTTATTCAGGAGTTGAAACTGGATCTGAGTACCCACGGCAAGCTCGTTTGGAAACACAAGTTCATTTTCTACTGGATCAGCGATGTGTATCTGGAGGCTGGTCTGAATGTTTATACCTACACCGCCATCAACCTCGATGCCACCGTTGTTTCTGAGGGCGAAAAGGACACCGTGACGAAGGTGAAGGACTTGGTGGACAAACTGGGAAAGAAACTGGATGCTTTGGAGGGCAAGGACACCGGCGGAGAGCGCGAAGAAATTGACACTTCCAAGCTCAGCTTGCAGGAGCTGTACAACAGTATGCTGGAGTTGGACAGCGACTGGGTGGAGTTGTACCGCAAACAGATTTTCAGTATGAAAAAGACCGTCGCAAAAATCATCAAGTTTGAGCTTACGGTAGACTTTGTGGTCGAGCTGAACATCCGAATGACCATGGGTATGAACTTCAACTATACCAATGCCAAGCGATATGTGTTCGGCGTTTACCTGTTTAAGCACAGGACCACCACCCGCACCTACAATCTTGTGAACGAGCAGTATAACCTGCGTCTGTACGCAATGGGCGCGGTGGGTCTGCGAGCCGGTGTGGAGATATGGCCCAGCGTCAGCCTCATATCGAGGAAGGTGGCCACGGTGGGCATTGTGGCCAAATTGGGCGCATACTTAAAAGGCTACGGGTATGTGCTGTATGCGCTCCACTATGAGGCAGGGAAACCAAAAACCTCCAACGCCTCGGGTGCGCTGTATGTGGAAGTCGGCATGTTTATGGACATCAGCGCCAACCTCTCCGCGTTTAAGGGCAAGGTTTCGTGGACGCCGGAGATATACACCGATGAAACGCCTCTGTGGTCGGCGGGCAGCACCCACGCCATCACGGCATTTGAGATTAAAGATGCGGACGGCGAGGGAGACATACCGACGGTTTATCTGAAAAACGGCGGCCTTGATGTCGTTTTGCCCCAAACGGTGCAAGCGCTGACCGGATTTGACCTCACAACAGGCAACGACCGCACCGAGACGTATGATTGGAACAAGTTTGACATCAGCTTTGACGATCCCCGCTTTACTACCTATCACACCGGTCCCAACAGCGGCGATTACAGTCAGCAGCACATAAAGCTGGCACTTGATAACTGGCGGACCTGCGACGAGCCGGAGATCGACTGCGTGATGACGCTCACCTACAAAGGCTCCGATCTGAGCTTTTCCACCAACCCGGTGCAGCTCAAGGTCAAGATCCATTGGGACCGCCTGCGGGACGGTTATCCCATCCACGAGCTGAGCAGCACCGGCGGTTACATCGGTTGGGAGCAGCGGAAATTCGGCGAGGCTCTTGATCTGAAAACGCCCGACCGCACCGGCTATGACTTTACGGGCTGGACGTATTATCTGTTGAAAGACGAGAGCAACATTTTCTCTTACGATAAGGAACACCCCTATACCGGCACCACCATGCCGGAGAGCGCATTGGTAGCGGTGGCAACGTTTGAGCCCAAGACCGACATTCCGTACACCCTCAATTTCTATCTGCAAAACGAGGACGGAACCTATCCCGAAACGCCGACCAAGATTGTGGCTCATTATGGCACCGCCAACGACTACATCGTGCCGGATAAGACCCTTGTGCCGGACAAAATCGGCTACCGACACCCCGGCTATGCAGGCATCCACATCCGTCCGGACGGAACGGGCGGGCAGAATTACTATTACAGCCGCGCACCCTACACGCTTACATTAAATAGCAATGGTCAGAAAAGCACTGTGCCCTATCGCTATGGCGATCAACTTGACAAGCTGAACGATGCCCCCACCCGCCTTGGCTATACCTTCGGCGGTTGGTATGAAGATGCAGCATACAAAACTCCGTGGAGTGGAACGACCATGCCTGCCGAAGATATTACCCTCTACGCCAAGTGGGTGCCGGATAACATCAACTATTTCCTGGTGCTCCGCAAGGAGGGCGCAGACGGCAAGTGGTCGCAAACAACTGAGACCCGAACCGGAAAAACGGACGAAACAGTTACCATCAATCCGGCGGACTTCCTTACGGACGATGAGAAAGGCACCTACGTCATTCCCCAAACGGTGAGCTACAAGGTCAACGCGGAGGACGGCGGAACGGTTTCCATCAGCTATGCCCGTAAGCGGTACAGACTGACCTATGACTTGAACACCGCGGATGCAGCATGGGTTTCGGACCCCGGTGTTAAATCCTATCGTCTGGGCGCTGCGCTCAAACTCCTGACGCAAAGCTATGTGACGAGAGCGGGTTACACCTTTGATGGTTGGTACACGGATGCAAACTGCACGACTGCGTTTACTGCGGCCACCATGCCCGCCGAGAACATCACCCTCTATGCCAAGTGGACAGCGCAGGGCGGGATCTCCTACACCGTGGAGCATTATCAGCAGAATGTAGCGGACGATGACTACACCCTTGCGGACACGGAATCCAAGACCGGCGCTACGGGTCAGCCTACTGCCGCCGAAAGCAAGTCCTACCCCGGATTCACCGTGCAGGGCTTCGACCAGCAGACCGTCAATGGCGACGGCAGCACGGTGGTCAAGGTGTATTACAACCGTAACGAATACACGCTGACCTATAACCTCAACGGCAGTGATGCCGCTTGGACAGACGGCGGCATGACCAAATCTCAAACCTATCGCTTCGGCGCAGCGGTCACCGCCCCGAGCGCCAATGACCTGAGCCGAGCAGGTTACGCCTTTGGCGGCTGGTACACAGATGCGGGCTGTACAACTGCGTTTACCGCAGCCACCATGCCCGCCGAGAACACCACCCTGTATGCCAAGTGGAACGCGGGCGAGGTCAACTACACCGTAAACTACTATCTGCAAAACGTGGACGGCACGGATTACGTACTGCAAGATACTGTGTCCGGTTCCGACGAGACTGGTCAGACCGTGAATGTGCAAAAGTCTTTCGAGGGATTCGTACCGAAAGCTGATTCGTCCACCTCAATCACCCTCAAAGCCGACAGCGCGCAGAATGTAGTGAACATTTACTACGCTCGGAATGTGTACCATTTGTTCCTTCACTATGGAGTTGATGCATCAGAAATCGAAGGCACCCTCCCTCAATCGGGCGATGTCTACTACGGCGCAACGCTGAATACGGATATGTCGAAGGCCAAGCGCACCGGCTATACCTTTGCCGGTTGGTGCACGGACGAGGCGTACACAACCCCTTGGGAGGGAACCACAATGCCTGCCTACGAAGGCACCGACTTTCACCTCTACGCCAAGTGGGATACCATGACCTATTTCCTCCGATTCGACTGGGACGGCAATGTGCCGTTGAGAGACTGGCTGCTTGAGAATGGCGGCAAGCTGCTCACGGCTGAGTACGATGAGACGAATTATGTGTATATCAACGCCAATGACCACGGTATTCCCTATATCGACGTGACCGTGGGGTACGATCAGGTCTTTACCCTGCCCACCGGTATCCCCGGCGCTGATTATTTCGGTTATTATGAGAAAAAGCTGAATGACTGGAATGAGCTTGTCGAGAGTCTGGTTGAGTCTGAATCGCTGACGAAAATGGCCGCGGAGCAGGATGCCATCGTCAAGGTCGGTGTCCAATGGAAATCCGAACCTGACAGCAATGGTGTGGAGCTGCTTTACAATGCCAACGATTTCCTGACTAAAGTCGTGCAGGATTACTCCTCTGATGCGGCAAGCTACGCGTTGGGCGTTGATTTGGACCTCTGCAATGTGAATATGACGTACAATGGGGACACCGTTGGCGGCATCACATTCGATGGAAAGAATCACACGATCTTCCATGTAAAACGCGGCGAGACGATTGCCAATTATGCCGCAGGCAGTATTTATGGTTATGGCGACAACGTGACGGTGAAGAACCTGACTATCGACGGTATAACGATCGACTACACTGCCCAACCCATTGTCGGCGGCAACTACTATCACGCTTTCGGCGCTCTGGCGGGCTCTGTGGGCGACGGGTTCGCGGCGGAAAACGTGACGGTCAAAAATGTGACCATGAATTTGAACTTGCTTGGCGAGGAAGGGAATGCTTATACCTCCGCCCACCTGCTGCCTGCGGAGAGCATCGGCGGGCTTATCGGCTATGCCAAGGGCACCGTGACCTTGACCGGCTGCGCGGTGGAGGATATGACCGTCAATGTTACCGACAAGAACGACAACGGCGGAACGCAGTTCCTGATTGGCGGTTTCATCGGCTATGCGGATGCTTTGTACACGCCGTATGACGCAGAAGGAAAATGGGCCGACAACGACTATCGCGGCAACGGCAGCGTAAGCATCATAGGCTGCACGGTATCGGGTATGACGGTCGACAAGAATGGTGCAACTGGTGCGTCGGTTGGAGGTTTCCTCGGCGGCATCTGCAAGAGTGCCACTTCCAAGGACGGAACAACATACTCCGTGACAGCCGACATTGATGACAGAAGTACCTTCCCTGCAGGGCTTTACAGCATTGGCAATGTCCCAAATTCCACCGACAGCAATTCCGCGGCGCGGTCGCTCGATGCCATGCCCGCTGCCGCTTTCGAGGATGAGTCCGACGAGGAAAACACCGCGGCTTGAGCCACGCATCACGAACGCACGATCACACAGAGGAGGGCGGGTAAGCGTAAGACTCCGTTTCCGTGCGTTAACAAACCATGCGGCAAAAAGCTGCTCCGGCATGTAAGTGCCGGAGCAGCTTTTTTACATCTATTGTGGGGAAGGACAACTCTGCTCCGCAATGCGGTTCCTCAGACATTGGTGGGCAGTCAACGGCATAGCCGTTGACTGCCGAAACCAACAAAAATAAGTCGAGGGAAATTCCCTCGACTTATTTTTTCGTGCCCTGTACCGTCCGGTCTACCCCATAGGTCACATTGTGTACCTATGAACATGAACCGTTGCAGTTACAGGCTTTTTAACTGGTCCCCCGACCGATTGTAAATCCGAACTTTCAATATCGGCAAAATCAATCCTCGTCTCGCCCTCTTTGTAGTTGAATGTAATAAGAATATAATCGTCAAAAATGGTAACGGCGTTTACAAAGCTGTCAATCAGCCTCCTGCGGGCGTCCAGCTTGCTTGTGTCCAGCGAACGGAAACGGCAGACGAAATAAATGACATCCTCACGGCTCACAGCCGGGTGCTTCATTTCCTCTTGAATGATTTGAAGCTCGATATCCTTTTTGCGTTCTTCCAGTTCATCAAGCCGCTGCTTGGTGGAGGCATTGATAATCCCCATCTGAATAGCGTTGAGCATATTGGTGATGCCGCTCTCGGCTTCTTCCAGCTGCTTGCGGAGGGCGGGGAGTACACTGCTTTCCCGGCTCTGAATGTCCATCACGGCATCCGCCACATACTCTACAAAATTATCGTCCATGATTTTCGCCATGACCGCATTGACAACGGCGTTTTCCAACGGCAGCTTTCGGACGGTCTTGTGCTTGGCGTCACAGGCACGGTGTTTCTTGGTATTCACACAGCGGTAATAATGGTACTTCCGGCCCTTGCTGGAGCTTGTTCCGCTTTCGCCTACCATCATAGCCCCACAAGTGCCGCAAAACAGCTTTGTTGTCAAAAGATAATCGTCCTCGGCCTTGTGCCGCGCTGGGGCTTTCCGGTTTACTGCAAGCCGCTGCTGTACCCGGTCAAACAGGTCTTGCGGGACAATGGCGGGAATCCCATCGGGTGTGACGATATGGCGGTAGCTGTACTCTCCGATGTACTTCCGGTTTTTCAGTAGGCGGGCCATAAAATTAAGGTCGATTTTCTTTCCCCGCACCGTGGTAACGCCTCGTTCGCTCATATATGCAACGATTTCTTTCATCGTTGCGCCCTTGTCATACATGGTGAACATTTCCAGCACAGCAGGGGCGGTGCGTGGGTCGATCTGATACTGCATATCTTTGTCGATGATATAGCCGAAAGTCGGCGTACCGCCGTTGTACTTGCACTTTAGGGCATTTTCCGTATGGCCCCGTATGACCTTTTCGGACAGCTCGGCGGAGTAGTATTCCGCCATGCCCTCTAACATACTTTCGAGGATAATTCCCTCCGGCCCGTCTGAAATATTCTCGGTGGCGGACAGTACCTTGACGCCGTACTTGCGAAGCTGGGCCTTATAGTGGGCGCTGTCATAGCGGTTACGGGCGAAGCGGTCTAACTTCCAGACGATGATAACATCGAAAAGGCCCTTTGCGCTGTCCTTAATCATTCGCTGGAAGTCCGGGCGGTGGTCTGTCTTGGCAGACATGGCACGGTCAATATATGTCCGCAGAACGGTAATATCATTTTTCTTGCAATAGGCCATACACTCCCGAAGCTGGCCCTCTATGCTTTCTTCCCGCTGGTTGTCGCTGGAATAGCGGGCATAAATCACGGCTTTCATGTCGTTTCCTGTCCCTCCTCCATGATGCGGAATAACGCCTCTTTCAGACGCTTATTGACTGGTGCTTGTGGGTCAAAGCACATTTCGATAAAATCCCGCAACTCTTGATTCTGAATGTTCTTGCCTTTCAGCCGCTCCGGCTGGTAATCATACAGCTTGCCCCGCGGCTCATCTGTGCGGCAATAGAGATAATCCATCGACACATCGAAGTAATCCGCATATTTCAAAAAGACCTCCGGTGAAGGTGTGGATTGTCCGGTTTCAAATCGGTTGATACGGGATTGCTGGACGCCTAAAATCTGCGCCATTTGCACCTGTGTCAGCCGGATGCCCTCTCGCAAGGAACGCAGCCGCTTTCCGATTTGCTCCATATAAAATCACTCTCCTTGCAGATAAAATATCACAAATAAGCATAGAAGTAAATACTGATTTTGAAATTAATAATTACTGTGCAGCGTCAGCACTTTGTGGCTGACGCTGCTTGATAACTGAAAAAGCACGCCCTCCGACTCCTGTCAATGGCGGCTTGCCGTTCATCTCAACCATTGACAGGGGACAGAGGGCGTGCATGGTAAAAATTTTTTCGGCATGAGATAACACGGAATAATGCGATATAACTGCATATAACGTCATATAACACAACATAGCCCATTCGTTCATAAACTGTTTACTTTTCGGCGTATTGACAAACTTTTTTGCATAAATTATACTGTAATTGCCGCAGAGCTATTTTATAACATGAATGAGAACAACTAACAACTCAAGAGGAACGCTGCTTTCAAGCAGCAAAGTAAAGGACATGGGCGGTGCTATGAGCCGCCCAAATTGGCAGGGCATGGGAAAGTGGTTGCTGTACGCAATCCCATTAAATGCCCGAAAGACGGAGATGGAATACGGCTCCAATTCTGTATTCCGATATAACATTGAATTATCGTGAACGGGTTTTGCGCGTCGGAGGTGGATAGCAACAACTATTCACCCAAGGCGTATTTCACGATAAGGAGGTGGTCGCTATGGTATATGTTCTTTTTTCGCATACCCTTTCGCACCGATACCATAGTCCCCAGCGACGCAATTTCCAATGCGCCACCTCCGGCGTCAAACCCAACTAAATTGTAATCTGTAATCCGAGGACCGAGCTTTGGCTATTTATCTGCCAAAGCAAAACCCGGATTATAGAGTCGAATTAGCAGAGCTGATAAACGGATGCTTAGCCGAACGGGAATGGAGTCCCGCACGGCTGGCAAGAGAATCCGGTCAGTCCAAAGCGACTATCAGCAGAATTACAAATTACAAGAACGGAAACCCCAAATACCAGCCATTGTTGAGGACGATACAGGCAATCGCCCTGGCGCTGAAGCTCTCCCGCGAACAAAGGAAAGAACTGTTTGACACGGCTTTCCCGGAGTTCCGCGTATGGGAGGAGGCGGCAGAGCAAGGCTATACTGTGGACGAAACCAACGATATTCTGTATGAGAAAGGTCTCCCATTACTGACAACTGAACGATAAACCGAAAGCCGACGCCCTATACAGCACATGGGCATCGGCTTTTTTGCGCTCTTTTTAAGTGTTTCACGCATGAAACAACATTTGAAAGTTTCTTTGCTATGATAGGCACAACACAAGGCCGCGTGTTATGTACCTGTCAACCGATGGATGGCGCATTGCGCCGTAAGAAAGGATTTAACAATGAAGCTGACTGATTTGATCGTTTCCCCTAAGAGCCTTGGGGACAAGCTGTGGCTGGTGGATGTCTCTCCGGCCTACGAGTACAAGGATGGTAAGCGTACCGATACCGTCCTCGGCTATCGCTACTCTGTTGCCCTGCCCGAAAAGGGCTTGGATAAAGTCGATGTACGCATTGACGGACAGCAGCAGACAGAGGCCCCGAATGGCTATGTGGAAGTGCGCTTTGATGGGCTGGAAGTGTTTATTTACTGGTCCAAGGGTGACTACCATGTGGGGGCAAAGGCAACCGGAATCCATATCGTGAATCCGAAGCCCTGACCCATTGGGCGGCGCTGGGGCGCAGACGGGGAACAGATATTTTTCCTCAAGAAAAATATCCCCCGGCGGCAGCGCCAGCGCCGCCCGCTTGCCATAAGGGTTAGTATTACCCTTATGGCAACCATGTAGCATGTAGCAATCACAAAGGAGCCTGACATGGAGAACAATACACAATCCCGCAAGTGGGCGCTGGTCATCAATAACCCATTGGAAGCCGGACTTGACCACGCTGCTATCCGGGAAATCCTATATCGCTTTTCTCCGGCCTATTTCTGCATGGCAGACGAGATAGCGACAACCGGAACCTATCACACGCATATTTTCCTGTTTTCTCCCTCGCCCATGCGCTTTTCCACGGTCAAAAACCGTTTCTCCACGGCGCATATTGAGAAAGCATACGGGAGCGCAAAGGCAAACCGGGCCTACATTCTCAAAGAGGGGCATTGGGCCGATACCGATAAGGCGGAAACTTCGGTTTCCGGCACCTTTGAGGAATGGGGAGACCTCCCCGCCGAAAAGGAGGAAGAGGCCCCGGAAATGTTCAAGCTCATTCAAGACCTCCGGGCCGGAAAGTCCGTTATGGAAATCATCGAGGATAATCCAAAACTTGCTTTCCGTATTCGGGAGATTGAAACCCTCCGTCAAGCCATTTTGGAGGAAAAGTACAGCGCCGAAAACCGGGCGCTGGAAGTGACCTACCTCTACGGCGCAAGCGGAACGGGAAAAACACGGGGCATTTTCGAGAAGCATGACAGGAAAAGCATTTGCCGTATCACCGACTACGGCGGCAGGAACGGCGTCCGCTTCGACGCCTATCATTGTCAAGATGTACTGGTGCTGGAGGAATTTCATTCGCAAATCCCCATCAGCGCCATGCTCAATTATCTGGACATCTATCCGCTGACACTTCCTGCACGATACACCGACAGAATCGCTTGCTATACCAAAGTCTATATCACCAGCAATATCCCCTTAGAGGAACAGTACCGGGATATTCAGCGGTATCAGATGGAGACATGGCGGGCGTTCCTCCGGCGGGTGCAGAATGTCATTGAGTATCTGCGGGACGGCTCCACCGTCCAGCACAAGAAAGGGGGCTTTCCCTGTGACACAAAGTGAAAAGTTTCAAATTCAGAGAAGAAATACACTCCGTAACCTGTGGCAGAAATTGAGCGGAACGCCGGATTTCCCCGTAAAGCTGGTGCTGGCTGCGCTGTACCTCATGGGTGCTGCGTATGTCTGCGTCAAGCAAGCGGCGTGGCGCACGCTGGCGGGCAATATCCCTCTGCCCTCTCCGCTGCTCAAGGCCGCGATGGAACACGCCTTGCTTGCCTATCTGCTGGCGGGCGCTGCGGCGCTGCTGGCGCTCCTGCTCTATCCCTTTGGCAGGCGGGCGGCAAAAGACCAGCTTCAATGCATCGGGTTGGTAAACCACGCGGGAGTGCCGCCCGACCTGCTCCGCAAACGCCGTGATAAGGATAATCCCCGCGTTACGGTGTGGGAGTTTCGGAACAACAGTATTCCCTTGCAGGAGTGGGAGAAGCGACAAGCGGCCATTGAAACGGCGCTGGGGCTTACCATCGTGAAGCTGGCCTACGCCAAGGGCAAGAGCCGTGTGCTGGTGTATGCTGTCTCTGCTGGTGACGATTTGCCGGAAGTCCTGAAATGGAAAGACAGTTATCTTTCCCCTAAGAGCTTTGTGCTGGTGCTGGGGGAAAGCTACACCGGCCCTGTGACGGTCAACCTCGCGCACATTCCGCATATCCTCTTGGGCGGCTCCACGGGCAGCGGAAAAAGCGTCCTGCTGAAACTACTGCTTATGCAGGCGCTCCATAAGGGCGCAGAGGTCTACATTACCGATTTCAAGGGCGGCGTGGATTTTCCCAAGGTCTGGCACGAGAAATGCCGGATGTGCTTCACGGAGGAAAATTTGCGCTATACCCTCGATCAACTTGTAGCGGTGCTGGAATACCGCAAGAACGCGTTTAAGGCGCTGGGCTGTCCAAACATTGACGCCTACAACGAGATTGCGGAGCGTCCCCTTCAAAGGCTCATATTTGCCTGTGACGAGGTGGCGGAGATGTTAGACAAGACCGGTGCCGACAACGAGCGGAAGAAACTGCTGGCGCAAATCGAAAACAAGCTCTCCACCATCGCGCGGCAGGGGCGGGCGTTCGGCATCCATCTCATTCTTGCCACGCAGAGGCCGGATGCGACCATCATCCCCGGTCAGATACGCAACAACATGGATTTCCGTGTTTGCGGCAGGGCGGACAGCGTGCTTTCTCAAATTATTCTCGACAACACCGGCGCCGCCGATCAGATACCCAAGGATGCACGGGGCCGTTTCATCACCGGAGACGGTACGGTGTTTCAAGGCTACCTGTTCGACGAGGGGCAGCTTTAACGGGGTGATACCATGCCGCGCAGAAAGAAGCCCAATGACTACGGCACAGGGATTCCCTATCACGAGGTAGAGGCCCTTGCCCGTGTCCTGCTCCCGGAAATCCAAGCGTTCTTTGAGAGCGAGGACGGGCAGCGGGAATATGCCGAGTGGAAAGCAAAGCAGCAGGCCGAACAAGAGAACAAGGTATAACAGAGGCGGGAACATCTTAACCGATGCTCCCGCCTTGTTATACTTTTAACTGCTCTCATTCTATACCTAAGAATCAACAATGTCAAAAGGAAAGTAAAAAAAGTCATTACTATGAGCTAAGCCGAAAATAATTCGGTATTTACCAACAGATAGTTGGTCATAGTCCGTCAGAAAAAAATCTACACTCATTGTCTCTCCTGATGGGATGTAAAGAAGATTATCTGTATCTCTTATATGAGGGGATTTTTTTACAATAACCCATGTTTCATTAATATTTTGTTCGAGATATGGCAGATAGAGTTCCGGGCTATTATCGCTATGATTTGTTATGCAAAGAGATATCTGCTTAGTATCAATAGTGTATTGTGCTTGCACAGCCTGAATAGAGAATCCGCTTACCGGGGTCAAATTTTGATAAGGGGATTTGGGGGATTGAGAGGTTTTAATTAAATAGAACAAAAGAATACACAAGATGACTGTTGGGACAATGGCAAAGACTCTTTTTTTCATGGTATACTCCTTCCTTTTTCCTCCGTCCATCACCGTTTACTTCTTCACTTTTAGAATATTCCAAACTGTTGATATTGTTAGTTACACCTATATAGACGCTAAAATTTTTATAATGTTCCCATTTTTATCATCATAGCGAAAAATATAAGCAAAGGCAAGGACAAGAATTGTCCCTGCCTTTGCTTACTATAGTACATTTTCAATAGAAATGATAAATCCGAACACATTACCAACTTGGATAATGTAGTTCGGATTATCATTACTTGGTCCGAGTGGCGAGATTCGAACTCACGGCCTCATGGTCCCGAAAGTGCGGAATGGGGTCATGGTCTATCACGTCCTCCCTCATCTGCTCACAGCAAAGCCCTTGTGCTTTCAAGGGTTTGAGCGCTTTTCTATTTGAAAATCCTTAGAACGTCCTGAATTCCTCAAAAATGAAAAATTCAGAAACTGTTAGAAAAAATGTTAGAACTCATCTGCTGTTATCGTAA